>JADMIO011478636.1_pt1 | contig 121375 bp, 93 predicted proteins | sample 8958161 | NCBI WGS metagenome assembly JADMIO01 (sample SAMN16585339, study PRJNA669376) | soil metagenome | isolation source: Crop rotation soil | place: USA: Cullars Rotation, Alabama | collected 2011 | reverse complement strand
GCGACAACTTGTCCACGTGGAATTCTAAGCTTAGGATCCCAATGTGCTGGAAAGCTTGTTGTTATAAACTTCCAGTGGAAAAGTTGGAGCGGAAATACCCATTCCTACATTTGCATTGTTGCCAAGTACAAGACTATTGTTTGCGGATACTTTTGCACCGGAACCGATGGCAGTGGCATTCATTAAATTATTAGAACTTGCATCTGCACTGTCACCAATAAAAGTGTTTCTGGAACCTGTGGTGTTCGTCAATCCTGCCCTGGATCCAAGAGCTGTAATTCCAAAGCCTGTTGTATTATTATAAGCAGAACTATCTCCTGCGAAAACATTCATATTGCCATAGGTATTGTTATATCCACTGTAATACCCCACGGCAGTGTTTCCACTTTTTAAATTGCTGTAAAGTGCACCGTAACCATTCGCCACTACATTGGAAGCATCGCCATTAAAAAATCCTGCGAACCCACCTGTAAAGGTATTGTTGCTTCCTGTGGAATTGTACCCTCCCGCATTTATACCCATGAAGGTATTATTATCACCTGTAGTGCTATGATAACCGGCATATGTTCCTACAAATGAATTGTAGCTACCGTACGTATTGTCATGTCCTGCCTGATACCCGTTGAATGAATTATATGTTCCGCTATTATTAGATAAGCCCGCCTGGTAACCCAGAAAATTATTGCCATACCCGCTGCTATTGCTATATCCTGCGGAATCACCGATAAATACATTCGCGATTCCGGTAGAGTTACTGTATCCGCTGAATGCACCCAGTGCAGTATTGGCGCTCTTTTTATTATTGAACAGGGACTGGTATCCAATTGCAGTTACGTTAGCAGCACCTGTGCTGGAATATCCTGCTGAATCACCTACAAATACATTTCTGAATCCTGTAGTATTGCTATTTCCTGCACCGGGGCCAACCATTACCATGCTCTTGCCCTTTGTGCTCAGTACTTGTGTGCCTCCAATCATATAGGAAGAGTCCGTACTTACACCATTCTTTACATCAAGGCCATGCTTGGGAGAGGTTGTTTGCATACCGATATTCCCGCTACCTGCAATGTATAGGTCAGTGGTAAAAGTTGAACTTCCTATTGAACCTTCAGGAAGTGAAGTAGTGTTGCTATTCCTGCCGATCTCGAAATCCTGCCCAGCCACACGCCAGATGCCTGCTTCACGGTTTTGATATTTCATGAATCCGATTCTTTTCTGACCGCCCTCGTCAACTATTAATCCATTATTCTCTCCATTGGAAAATATAGAACCACTCTTTACTTCCACCATTGAATTAGGTGTGGAAGTGCCTATGCCTACCTTGCCACTATTTGAGTTATAAATATCTGTTCCGCTTGTAGTCCACGGCCCTGCTGTAGTAGTAGCTATTTTCTTGATAACGCCATTGCTCAATACCATCAGGGAATCCGAAGTAGCCCCGCTTTGTACACCTGTTAATTTAAGAATATTGGTGGAGGAAGTACCTATGGTAGTAGCACCTGTGAGGTTGCCGCCAAGGGTAACATTCACTCCTGTTACTGTTATACCATTGCTTCCTGTTGTTGCGGATGGGATAGCCTGTGTACTCAGGGAACCATTTGCATCAGCCACTACCATACGTGATCCGCTACCTGCGAGGGTGTCAAGTTTTACCGAACCGTTTACCTGAAGCTTTGCACTTGGAGCAGAAGTGCCGATACCTACGCGTGCACTACTGCCCAGTATCACACTATTGCTTGCAGTAACGCTTGCGTTGGCGCCAATGGCAGTGGCATTGGTAAGGGTGGCAGAACCATTGGCAGCATACCCCATGTATGTATTATTACTACCGGTCGTGTTACTCAACCCTGCCTGGTAGCCAAATATGCTGTTGCCGGATCCTGTAGTACTGTTATATCCTGCAGAATCACCTGCGAATACATTTTTATTTCCCTTGGTGTTAGTGTATCCGCTGTATGCCCCTATTGCCGTATTTCCACTTTTTATATTGTTGGCAAGTGAAAGATAACCATTTGCCACGATATTTTCCCCAATGATATTATTGTAACCTGCGTAACCACCTGTAGAGGTGTTATTGCTTCCTGTCGTATTATTTCCTCCTGCGAAATACCCTGAAGCGGTATTGTTTTTTCCAGTTGTATTGTAGGTGCCTGAATTACTACCTGAAAAAGTGTTATAATAACCTGTGGTATTACCTGATCCGGCTGAGGTACCTGAGAAAGTATTATTATCTCCTGTAGTATTGGCATAGCCTGAAAAAGCTCCTGTAAAAGTGTTGTTATATCCGTTAGTGTTTTGCCATCCTGATACGTAACCTGTATAAGCATTATTCGTGCCTACAGTATTTGAATATCCTGCAGAATCTCCAATAAATACATTTTTGGAACCTGAAGTATTGCTTTTACCTGCATAGATACCTGCTTTCAGGCTACCTCTGCCTGCAGCAAGGATCTGTACACCGTTAATCATGTATGATGAATCTGTGTTTATTCCGTTCTTCACATCCATTGCATGCGTAGGGGTTTTACCTACACCTACATTATCACTGCTATTTGTTAAAGTTGTTTTTGTTCCTGAATGAGACCATGTACTTGATGCAACTGAAGAATAATCAATTTTCTTTATCACGCCATTGCTCAGCGTTACGATTGAATCTGAGGAAGAGCCGGTTTGTATGCCGGTTAATTTTAATGTATTTGAAGAGGAAGTTCCAATGGTCGTGGCACCCGTTAAATTACCTCCAAGGGTTGCATTGGAACCTGAAACAGTAATACCATTGCTGCCACTTGTTACTCCATTATCGGTATTGGGTTCCCACTTGGAAGTGGAACTGTTATATTTCAATACCTGTCCGCCGGAAGGGGCGGAAGAACTTACTGCGGTACCTTTTATTTTATCTACGGATAGGGAAGAATATGTTCCTGAAACATCTCCTGCCGCAGTGCCGGAAGTTTTCTTAATTACTCCGTTATTCAATACCATAAATGAATCTGATGAAGATCCTGTTTGCACGCCGGTTAATTTTAATGTATTGGAAGATGAAGTTCTAATGGTTGTAGCGTTTGTAAGATTACCACCAAGTTTTACGGTGGTTCCGCTTACAGTTATACCATTGCTTCCGGATGTGCCTGCTTGTGTACTCAAAAGTCCATTTGAATCTGCTACTACAATCCTTGTGCCTGACCCTGCCAGTGAATCCAATTGTACAGAACCATTTACTTCCAGTTTTGCATTCGGAGTGGATGTTCCAATACCAATCCTTGCATTATTACCCAGTACCATCGCATCGCTTTGTCCTACTATTGCATGATGTCCGATAGCTGTAGCATTGGAAAAATTATTTGCAGAGGCATCTGCACTATCTCCTATGAAGATGTTATAGTTTCCTGTTTCATTGGTCCTGGCAGCATAACAGCCCAGCGCAACATTCCTGCTGCCGGTGGTATTTGCACTAGCCACTATAAAACCCAGGAAGCTATTAGACTCCCCGCTGGAATTGTTGTATCCTGATAATGCCCCGGCAAATAGATTGGACTCCCCTGTAGTATTATAGGCACCTGAATAATAACCGAGGATTGTATTGTAAGATGCCTGATTGATATACCCTGCAAAACCTCCTAAAAAGCTATTGAAATTACCACTGGTATTATCGTGTCCTGCATAAGCACCGTAGTAGCTGTTGACTCCCCCTGCAGTGTTGGAATAACCGGTCTTGTAGCCGCTGAAGGCATTGGTCCACCCGTTGCTATTATTGAAACCTGCCTGGTACCCTTGTATCAGATTATAGCTTCCGGTGGTATTATTGTATCCTGCAGAATCGCCCATGAAAACGTTAGCTTCGCCGGTAGTATTCTTTTTCCCTGCACCCGGGCCAACTACAACCATACTTTTGCCATTAGTGCTGAGTACACTCGTCCCGCCGATCATATAAGATGAATCTGTATTAATACCATTCTTCACATCAAGTGCATGCGTCGGAGTTTTCCCTACACCTACATTATCACTTCCATTGGTAAGCGTAGTACGCGTTCCCGTACGGGACCAGTAATTCGGTGCTACAGTAGCATAGTCAATTTTCTTTATAACACCATTGCTCAGCAACATAATTGAATCTGTGCTTGTGCCGGTTTGAATACCTGTCAGTTTTAATGTTTTTGTTGTGTCCGTTTGTATAGTGGTAGCTGCTGTGAGTTTACCTCCCAATACCATATTGGTTCCGTTTACCGTAAGTCCATTGTTTGCGGTAGCAACAGGCAATGCCTGTGTTTTCAGAAGTCCGGTGGAATCGGCAATAAGCATCCTGTTGCCTGTTCCCGCAAGAGTGTCCAGTTTCACTGAACCATTTACTTCCAGCTTTGCATTCGGAGTGGAGGTGCCTATACCAACCCTAGCACCATTGCCAAGGATCAAACTATTGCTTTGCCCAACCTGCGCATTGTATCCTATGGCAGTTGCATTGGAAAAGGTAGCAGCTGTAGCATCAGCGCTATCGCCGATGTATGTATTGTGGTTGCCGGTAGTGTTTTTTAATCCGGCATAATTTCCAAGGGTTGAATTACCTGATCCGGTAGTGCCAACTCCGGCATTATTTCCTATTGCTGTATTATTGTTCCCTTTACTGTTTGCAGATCCTGAATGCGCACCTATAAAGGTATTTTGTCCACCGCTGGTAGTACCCTCACCCGCACCGAACCCTGAAAATGTATTGAAGTAACCTGTAGTGTTCGATTGGCCGGCAAAACTTCCGAAGAAGCTATTCCAGATACCCGTGGTATTTTTATATCCTGAATATGATCCGTAAAAACTATTATTGAATCCGGATGTGTTTGCATATCCCGCCTGGTAACCACTGAAGCTATTGACACTTCCTGAAGTGTTGGCATATCCCGCCTGATAACCGTCAAATAAATTAGAGCCTCCCGTAGTGTTTTTATATCCGGCGGAATCTCCTGAGAATACATTGCCTTCCCCGGTGGTATTGTTCTTTCCTGCACCGCGGCCCATCATGATATTAGTGTTTCCGTTTACGCCGAGCACTTGCTTGCCACCTATCATATAAGATGAATCTGTGCTTATTCCTTTACTTATATCAAAACCATGTGTGGGCGTTTTACCAATCCCTACATTATCCCCGCTATTGGCAAGGATGGTACTGCTACCTGAACGCCCCCAATATCCACCTGTGGAGGATGAACCTGAGATACCTTTCCATGTGCTTCCTGTATAATAAAAGAAGGAACCTGAGTCATTATCAAATACCAAAAGTCCCTTGGAAGGGCTGGTAATGGCTGTACGCTGAGCGCTCGTCATACGTGGTATAAGCAAGCCTTTGGTACTTGAACTTAGATCCAGTACCGCACTATTGTTTGGGGTGGTGGTCCCAATACCGACCTGTGCCGAGGCGATTGAAGTTATCAGCAGGCAAAAAGCTGATAACGTGATAATTGCGAGTAATTTGTGCTTCATAACTGTGTTTGTTTAGAGTTGAAACAGGCTCTATGGCTTGTATAAAAATTCTGACTCAAAGCTATATAGGTCAGGATTGCCGGAGGAAAATAACCGACCGGGAGGGGCCTGAAACCAACGAAGCCCTATATTTGGGTAACTAAGCTTTTTGGGAAAAATAGTTCACAGCACCATTTGGCATTATAGAATAAGTGATATTGTCTTTTTAGCTTTATATTTGAACCGAATGAATATATCCTGCCTAATCGTAGAAGACCGCCCTGAGGATTTTGAGATACTTGAGAGTTATATCAGGGATATTGACCGGCTGGAGCTGAAAACGCACTTTAATAATGTCACTGGGGCAAGAGAGTTCCTGCTTCACAACCAGGTTGATCTTATATTTTGTGACATCATGATCGGTGATGCGGACGGACTTTCTTTCATCAGGAGCCTCGATAATCCTCCGCAGGTAATTTTCACTACCTCCTTTCCAAACTTTGCAGTAACCGGATTTGAATTAAATGCTACCGACTATCTTGTGAAGCCTTATACATTCAAGCGCTTTGCACAGGCAGTGAATAAGGCCATTGAAAAGCATGATATGACTATGGTGATCGATGCATCCTTGCCGGAAAGAATCCAGGGCCCGGACGGACATTTCTTTATCCGCAGCGAGCATAATATCATCAGGATTGCATATAATGAAGTAATATACGTGGAAGGCCTCAAGGATTATGTGAAGATCATTACGAAAGACCAGACTTACCTTTCAGCCATGCACCTGAAAATAATTGAGGAACAACTTCCTTCTTCATTATTTATAAGGATACACCGTTCCTTTATAGTCAATATAGACAAAATTGATTCCCTGAATAATTATGAGATCATTGCCAATGGCAAATCACTGCCCTTGGGAGAAAGCTACAAGGAACATTTTTATGAATCTGTAGTGAACAAAAAAATAATCAGGAAATAGGAAGTGTAAAGCTGAATGTGCTTCCTTTACCGGGTTCACTTTCCACACTGAATACCCCTCCATTCATTTCAGCAAAGTCCTTACACAATTGCAAGCCTATCCCAAATCCTTTTTCAGTATTGGTGCCTGTCCTGCTTTTAAGTTGCTTGTTAGAAGATAAGCCTTGAATCATTTCCGCATCCATTCCAATCCCTGTATCCGAAATACTTATTTTGATACGGTTATTAATGATAGTGGCATCAGCTGTTACCTTGCCTCCTTCGGGAGTAAATTTAATTGCATTGCTGATAAGATTGCGCAGGATCAATCTTGTCATATTAATATCCGCCTGTGCTTTTATTCCTTTGCCCAGGTTATTGATAAGGGTAATGTGTTTTATTCCTGCTTCGCCCTGCATAAGGTCTATATTTTCATCTACGATCTCTTCAATATCAATTTCGGTTTTTTGAATAGTCAATCCTTTCATTTGTCCCGTAGCCCAATACAAGAGGTTATCAAGCATCTGCATGGTTTGTTGCATTGTATTGAGGAAATCTATGCTGCGTGCCTTTAGTTTTTCTTCTGTAATACCGCCACGCTGCATCATATAAAGCATATTAGTTACACGCCCGAGCGGACTTCTCAGATCATGGGAGATAGCAGAGAAGAGTTTATTCTTTACGGTATTCAATTCCTGTAATTCTTCGGTCTGTATAGCGAGCTTTTTACTAAGCTTGTTTATTTTCCTGAAATTGATAAACAGAATAATAAGGACAAGGATCACAAATGCAGCAAAGGCAAAACTTCCATAGATAATAAGCTTTTGTTTCGATAGTTCTGATTGCTGCAATTTAAGTTGTTCGTCTTTCTTTTCGGTCTCATATAAGGTTTGCATTTCCGCAACCTGCTTTGTTGTATTCAGGTCGTACATGCTGTCGCTTCTGGTTAGTGCGTCCCTGTACAAGGATGCTGCCTCACTGTATTTTCCTGTTTTGACATATACATTTGCTAGATACTTCTCCGAGGAAATAATACCATCTATATTGCCCTGCTCAATATTCATCTTATAATTCTTTGCCCCGTATTTTTGTGCGCTGTCATACTCTTTCAACGAGGTATAACATCTGGTAATTGAGTAATAGTAAACAACCAAGTCCCAAGGCGGCGCATTTTTTTCAAAATAAGATAATGACTTCTTGATATAAGAAAGGGCTTTCCGGTATTCATGCTTTTCCATATACACGCCACCAATATTGCATTCTATTTTACCGATTAGGTTTTCATCTTTCAATCGAATGGCGACCGGAAGCATTTTTTCTGAATAGAACAGGCTTGAATCAAGCATACCCATATTACCCAAAGTGCCTGCTATGGACATTTGCTGGACCACTGCATTCAGTGTATCGTGCAGGGAAAGATATTCTTTTTCTGATTTGCGGTAATATAACAGTGCTTCCTTGTAATTGTGCGCATTGGCTACTGCATCACCCAGGGAACAATTTGTAGCGGCCATCCATTGGATGTTGTGCAGTGAATCGAATATTTTCGCTGCTTTGAGAAAATACCCAACGCACTCATCAGATTTCTTTCCGCCAAAAGATGCATTCCCCATTTGATAATATGCCTTGGCAACTCCTAATCTGTAGTTTGTATTGAGCGCCATTCCCAACGCTTTTTGAGCTATATCCATGGCAAGATCAGCATTCTCTGCCATGCTTATATCTGCAGCATGGATAAGTACATTAACCTTTGCAGTATCGCTTTTTGTGCGATTCAATACACGCTTCAAGCTGTCAGGTATATTGGCAGCAGATGCACCAAAGCATACAAACATCAGAAAGGTAAGGGATACAATTATTCTTCGCATGGAAATTGAGTAGTGGTTAAGGATGCAAAATAATGAACTTTAGTCATTAAATCCCGTATTGCTCGCAAGTTTTCCTGATAGACAAGCTCCTTTTTTTATGACTTCCCTGATTCTGTGTATTAATTGGTTGATATTCATTGGCAAGCCCAATATTGTTTTTTATAAAAAGTTCGACAATAGTCCGGGCAAGTCCACGAATTTTTTTTTGCGGCTCAGATTATTTTTCTGCATTTACATTTCTTGGCGTGAATCCATAATATTCATGGAAACATTTTGAAAAATATTGGGGGGTATTAAATCCAACACTGTAAGCTATCTCAGAAATGGAGAGTTCCCCTGCAGTTAATAATTCCATCGCTTTTTCAAGACGTACCCTTCTGATGAAATAAGATGAATTATTTCCCGTAAGGGCAGTTATTTTTCTGTGCAATTGCACCCTGCTCATATTGACTTCAAAGGAAAGTTGCTCCACACTGAAATTTTCTTCCTCAATATGATTTTCAATAATGCCACGGAGTTTGAGAATGAAACTGTCTTCTATGGTTTTGCTTTCAAGAGTAATTATTTTTGTAAGCTCAGTGCCATATTTGATTTTCAATTGATTCCTGACAGTAATAAGGTTCTCAATATTCAGTAATAATTCATCTGCATTGAATGGCTTGGATAAATAAACATCTGCCTTGGTTTGTAAACCTTTTATCCGGCTTTCAATGGCAGTTTTTGCGGTCAGCATAATAACGGGTATATGACTCGTGCGCTCATCTTGTTTCAGCGTTTCAGTTACTTCATACCCGTCTTTCCCGGGCATCATTATATCACTGATTATCAAATCAGGAATGCTTGTGAACGCAACTTCTATTCCGGCTTCTCCATCCATTGCCTCCAGAACTTCATAGTCATGCTTAAGGCAATTGCGGATATAGCCGCGCATATCATCATTATCTTCTATAATAAGAACCCTTGGTTTACCTGTTCCTTCATTTTCAATTTCATATTCCCTGGATGAAATTTCTAAAATAGGGGAGAAGCTTTCTATTGTAATTTTTTTGGGAACATCCTTTGTGCTGTAATTTTCCAAGACTTCAAAAGGCAACTCTACAGTGAATTCAGAACCTTGCCCAATTCGCTTTTCAAGAATAAATGGCCTTCGAATAATTCTACCAATTCCTTAACCAAGGCGAGTCCAATGCCTGTCCCTTCCCCACGCCGGGTTTGCGAACTATCTGCCTGGTAAAAGCGTTGGAAAATTTTTTTCTGCTGATCAGCGGAAATTCCGATTCCGGAGTCTTTTACTCTTATAGAAAGAAAATTTTTATTTTCTTTCCGGATACTTTCAACATAAACATCAATCTTCCCATTGGCAGGAGTGAACTTCAATGCATTGCTTAGCAGGTTGCTTATTATCTTTTGCAGTTTATCTGTATCGCTGGAAATATTCAGGCTTTCAATGTCAGTATGCAATGAAAGATTGATGGATTTTTGATTTGCTTCGGTAATAAAGGAATCAACAATATCCTTGATCAGTGCAATAACTTCCACTGAATATCTTTCCATCTTCATGCTGTGTTCTTCCAGTTTGTTCAGGTCCAACAGCTGGTTGATCAGTTTTAGTAATTGCCTTGCATTGCGTTCTATTCTGCTTAGTTCAGATTTTGTTTCTTTGTCTTCTGTCTTTTTGATCAGTTGTTCTGCCGGGCCAAGAATTAATGTAAGCGGTGTGCGGAATTCATGAGTGATATTGGAAAAGAACCTCGTTTTTATTTCGTCCAGTTCCTGTAAGCGCATGGCCTCCATTTTTTCTTGTTTTAATGCGTCCTGCAGGCGAAGGCGATTTAACCGGAACCTGAAAAAACTGTATATGCTTACTCCGGCAATAATAAAATAAAGTGTGTATGCCCACCAGGTTCGCCACCAGGGAGGCAAAATAATGATGGTAATGCTTTTCCCTTCCTTTGGCCAGTAGCCTGCGCTGTTGGATGCCTTTACGATGAAGGTATATTTGCCCGGGCTAAGATTAGCATAGGTAGCAGAATGTTCTTTCCCTGCTGTTACCCATTCCTTATCCAGTCCTTCAAGTTTCCAGGAATACATGATGCGCCCCGGGTCATTGAAATCAAACGCGACAAAATCAAAACTAATGGTATTCTGGTCCCACGGCAGGGAAATATTTTTTGTCAGTTCTATGGAAGTTTCAAGGGGAGTTCCATCTTTTCCGGGGATAATTTCCTTATTGAATAATTTAAATCCGGTGAATGCAATGGATGCGGGAACCGTATCTTCTGAAATGGCTTCCGGATTAAAATAATTCACTCCCTTGATTCCACCGAACATCATAGTTCCATCTGCAGATTGAAAATAAGAGAAGCGATTGAATTCATTGGACTGTAAACCGTCTTCCTTTTTGAAATTAGTGAAGCTGTTTTTTGCAGGATCAAACCTTGAAATACCTTCATTGGTACTTACCCATATTTTTTTATTCCTGTCTGCAAGTATTCCATAAACAACTTCGTTGGGCAAGCCATCCTTGAGATGATATTGTGTAACGCTAAGATCATTTTTATTAATCTTCAATAAGCCTCCGCCTTCAGTCCCCGCCCATAGATATTGATGTGGAGACATTGGGTCATTCATCAGGCATAGTACACTGAAGGACGAACGTTGTCCGGGAATATCTATATTACTGCTTTTTTTACTTTCAGGATCATATTTCAATAAGCCTTTCGGTAATCCCATCCAGATGGTTCCTTTTTCATCAGTGAGGTATGATTGTACATCCAATGGTATTTTGAAAAAGCTAAACGAATCAAGAGCGTCCTCATTTTTATTAAGCTTGTAAAGCCATCCTTTCCTGTTACCTACCCAAAAATTCCTATGAACATCCTCGTATGCAAATATTCTCAACGGGTGACCTATTTTTATGGTTTTTACTTTTTTTCCATTGGTGTCGATCTTCTCCAGCAGACATTCTTTACGGTTAATGCTCCACATATCGCCGTTCTTTCTAACAAATGCTTCAAGCCATTCAAGGTGGAATGGTTTGAATGCAGGTAAATTGTTTTTACCTAAAAGTAAATGGGCTTCTGACGCCGGATAAAATGTTTCAGTTACCCAGTTATATATTTTTAATTTGCTATCTCCCTTTTTTCGTACTAATAGATAGGACCAGTTTGGATAAAACATATTCACCAGCTCCAGGTGATTTTTTTCAAGAACATCTTTATAAGTGGCAGCCTGGGTATGGAACCTTCTGCTTCTTAAATTATATTTCAATAATCCGCTCCCCGGAGTGCCAATCCACATAATATCGCGGGAAGAAAAATAAATAACATTCGCAGTCACATCCTCCATAGGTTCCAATGCTCCGAAGGTGCGAGTGTTTGTATTGAAATAATTCAGGAAATATTGGTTTTGAAAAGAATCTGTTCTTCTGCCAAATTCAGAAAACCAGATAGTGCCATCTTCACTATTTGCAATATTGTGGTATATGGGATTTTTAAAACGTGGGTCATTAAAACTTTTACTAAAGGACCTGCTTGAATAATTGTAGCAGAGAATTCCTTTTTGATGTGAGGAAAACCAGATATTACCCTTGGTGTCTTCCGTCATTCCGGCAAAGCCGGGCACCTCATAAATTTTAATGAAGGAGGGTTCGCTGGTTTTACTTGATTTCTTCTCGCTCCTGAATAAATTGTTCCCTGACATATTATAAAGGTATCCGTCAGATCCGGCAATCAGTCCCAGGTTAGGCATCATTTTATTCCCGTTCCTGATAGTTTTGAAATAAGTACTTGTTGAATACAGGCCTTTAATTCCACCGGCATTGGGTAGCAATTTTCCATTCTTGTTTTTTATCCGGATCCTGAAAATGGAAAAACGGGTAGTGACCCATATATCGCCATTCGTATCTGAGGTAATAGCATTTATATTTTTGTTTCCGGGGATGGAATCCGGTAGCATAATTTCCGGCAGGACGTAAAAATTTCCGCTTGCCCGGTCAAAGAAATTCAGTCCTCCATTGTTGGTTCCTATCCAAAGGTTTTGAGCCTTGTCTTCATAAATGGCAGTAATATTATTATCGCTTAAGGAAAGCTGATTTCCTGCCTCGGACCGGAATACCTTGAATCCGTATCCGTCAAAACGGTTCAGTCCATCCTTGGTTCCGAACCACATGAATCCTTGCCGGTCCTCGCAAATAGCCTGGACCATATTCTGGGATAAACCATCATCCACGGTATAGCGCAATAGCCTTTTTGCATCAATCTGGCCCCATGCAGAATGCACGATCATTAAACACAGGATTGTTGCCAACAGGCTTTTGGTTGCTTTTTGCGCCATTGAATGCCAAATTTATAAATAAATGCTGTAAATCAATGCATTGATTGCTTTATTTATTGAAAAATGTTCATTTTGTATACTTCCGGAATGCCTGAAATGTATCAATAGTGTACGAATTTGAAACATGGTTGTAAGTCCATCGGTGCCCGTTTTCGTTGTTTCGTAGCGGGAATTAAACTATCCCCGAAGCATAATTTCATTGAACCAAACAGTACTATTATGAAGCATCTAAACATTCTATTTTTGGCGCTTTGCCTGCTTATTTCAGGAGCCTCTTTTGCCCAGGTCGGTATCGGTACCACGAGCCCGAATAGCAGCGCGGTCCTTGATCTCAGCTCCAGTTCAAAGGGCCTTTTGATCCCGCGGATGACCAGCAGCCAGCGTACATCCATATCTTCTCCGGCTACGGGCCTGATCGTATTTGATACGGATTCGGGCTATGTATTTTATTACAGCAGTAGCTGGAAAGGAATAAAAAATAGCGGTGGCAGTACTACCAATTACTGGGCGCGCTCCGGTACCAATACCACCCTTGCCAATAGTGGCGATAATGTAGGTATCGGCAAAACGCCTTCCTATAACCTGGATGTAAATGGACTTACCAATTCTGATAGTTTCGGGATTGGCGGAAGTACTGTTTTGAAAACAAAGGGCACCCGGAATGTAAATGTAGGAAAGAGTGCCGGTAAAGCAAATACAGCAGCGGATAATGTTTTTGTAGGTTACCAGGCAGGCCTGAACAATTCGATTGGGGATGAAAATGTTTTTGTAGGGTCTTCAGCCGGGGAGAAAAATACTTCCGGATATGGAAATGTCTTTACAGGCATTGGCGCAGGGTATTCAAATACCAGCGGAGCCTGGAATATGTTTTCCGGAAGGTATGCCGGATATTCCAATACCACCGGACATTTTAATGTATTTACCGGGGCAAGTGCCGGATACTATAACACCTCAGGTTACTATAATGTTTTTTCAGGATATGGCGCCGGACTATCTAATACGACCGGATCCAATAATGTATTTTCAGGAGATGGCGCCGGAAATAGCAATACCACTGCAAGTAATAATGTTTTTGTGGGATCCAGTGCAGGAATTACCAATACCACCGGAAATAATAATGTGTTTATCGGAAACTGGTCAGGATATAATAATTTAACTGCAGGCGGAAATAGTTTCATAGGAAATTACTCAGGGGTGACCAATACGACTGGCAAACACAATACACTTTTGGGAGATAGTGCGGATGTTAATTCATCAAATCTAAGTAACGCTACAGCCATTGGTTATAATGCGCATGTGAGTACAAGCAATAGCATGGTATTGGGCAATGGAGTAAATGTAGGTATAGGAACTTCCAGCCCGGCAAGCACAGCCATACTTGATCTTACTTCTACTACACAAGGATTATTGATTCCTCGCATGACGAGCAGCCAGCGAACATCCATATCTTCTCCGGCTACGGGCCTGATTGTATTTGATACGGATTCAGGTTACGTATTTTACTATAGCAGTAGTTGGAAAGGAATTAAAAACAGTGGAGGCAGTACTACTAATTACTGGGCACGCTCCGGCACCAGTACCACCCTTGCTAATAGTGGCGATAAAGTAGGTATTGGTAAAACCCCATCCTATAACCTGGACGTGAAAGGACTTACCAATGCTGATAGTTTCGGAATTGGTGGTAGTACCGTTCTTAATACCAAAGGAACTGCAAATACACTTATTGGAAATGGTGCAGGATCTGTTAATACAGGTTCATACAATAGTTTTTCAGGGTATCAGGCAGCTTATTCTAATACCACAGGCTCATGGAATACATTTTCAGGCGCGAAGGCCGGATATTCCAATACCACCGGAATTGCAAATGTATTTACAGGATATTATTCAGGGTATCTAAATACCACCGGTTCGTATAATTCATTTTTTGGCGGGGAGACAGGATCTCACAATACGACGGGAAGCTATAATATATTTACAGGATTTTATTCAGGGAATCAAAATACTACAGGAAATTTTAATATTTTCATTGGATACGGAGCAGGATATTACAATACTACAGGATCTGCAAATGTTTTTACAGGGTTGAATGCCGGGGTAGCTAATACTACAGGGAGTTATAATACTTTTTCAGGTGATCAGGCGGGCTATGCCAATACAACAGGCAATAGTAATGTTTTTACAGGTTTCGATGCTGGTTTCAATACCACCACAGGGTTTAGCAATAATTTTTTCGGTTACCAGACAGGATATTCAAATACAACAGGTGCTCAGAATATTTTTGCAGGGTTTCAATCAGGTTTTTCCAATACCACAGGTCAGGGAAATACCTCTTTGGGAAATTATGCAGGATATAGCAATACTACCGGAAATCACAATACATTACTTGGTGACAGCGCAGATGTCTCCTCAGGTACCCTATCCAATGCCACTGCTATAGGCTATAATGCACATGTAAGCAGCAGCAATAGCATGGTGCTGGGTAACGGAGTGAATGTAGGTATAGGCACATCCAGTCCTGCGAGTACAGCTATTCTTGATCTTACTTCCACTTCCAGGGGATTATTAATTCCACGAATGACAAGCAGTCAGCGTACAAGCATTTCTTCTCCGGCCACAGGATTGGAGGTATATGATACCGACTCAGGATACGCCTTCTTCTATAGCGGTAGTGCATGGAAAGGAACTAAGACCTATACTGCCAGCAATGGTATTACCAGCTTAGGTACTACTATAAAACTCGGCGGTAATCTCTCCGCTCCAACAACTATTGGAACTTCATCTACCAATACATTGACATTAACAGGCGTGCAAAGTGGATCTTCCTCAGATTCACTAATGGTATTGAGTAGTGGTGTGGTAAAGAAAGTAGCAATATCAAGTATAGGTTCTGTATGGACACATTCAGGTTCGACGACGACTCTTGTCAATAGCGGGGATAATGTTGGTATAGGTAAAACGCCTTCCTACGACCTGGATGTAAGCGGACTTACCAATTCCGATAGTTTTGGTATGGGAGGAGCTACGATATTAAAAAACAAAGGCACCCGGAATATATTTGTTGGAAAGAATACAGCGCCTGGGAATACGGGGACTGATAATGCTTATGTGGGTTTTCAGGCCGGTATGAAAAATAGCAGTGGATATAGTAATACTTTTCTTGGATCATCAGCAGGAGAAAGTAATTCTACAGGTTTTAATAATGTTTTTTTAGGAGCTGCGGCTGGATATAAGAATACTACTGGAAGCCATAATAATTTTTCAGGAGCTTTTGCCGGATATACAAATACTTCTGGAACCGCTAATATATTTTCAGGATACTCTGCCGGCTATTCAAATACCATCGGAGAATATAATAATTTTTCAGGGGTTTTTGCCGGATATACAAATACTTCCGGAAGCGCTAATATGTTTTCGGGATACTCTGCCGGCTTTTCAAATACCACCGGAGATAATAATGTATTTACAGGATTTTATTCCGGATATTCCAATACCACCGGAGATAATAATGTATTTACAGGATTTTCTTCCGGGATTCAAAATACTACAGGAAATTCTAATATTTTCGTTGGATACAATACAGGATATTACAATACCACAGGAAGCCAGAATATATATATGGGTTACCAGGCAGGTTATTCCAATACAAGCGGCGGGAATAATATTGCCATGGGTTACCAGGCAGGTTTGAATATTTCTACAGGCGATGGAAATTTATGTTTTGGTGAATATGCGGGGGCTAGCACTACATCAGGATATAGTAATGTGTACGTGGGTGTAAATGCAGGCTTCAGCGGTACTACCGCTGCATACAATTCATATATAGGGCAGGGAGCAGGTTATTATACCACGACAGGATCTAATAATGTATTTTCAGGCTACAGGGCAGCTTACGGAAATACTACAGGTTATGAAAATGTAATGCTGGGTAAGTATTCCGGATATACCAATACCACCGGACATAACAATGTAATTATTGGCGACAGTGCAAATGTAGGATCAAGCGGATTGAGCAATGCCATTGCCATAGGATCCAATGCCATAGTAAGTTCCAGCAATAGCATGGTACTAGGTAATGGTGTAAATGTTGGTGTAGGAACTTCCAGTCCAAATACAACTTCCATACTTGATCTGACTTCCACTTCAAAAGGATTGTTGATCCCGCGCATGACAAGCAGTCAGCGTACATCCATATCTTCTCCTGCTACAGGTTTGCAGGTATTTGATACCGACTCCGGTTATTTGTTCTTTTACAACAGCGGCTGGAAAGGAATCAAGAGCAGCGGCGCTATGAGCGCTACCAATTACTGGTCTCGCTCGGGTAGTAATACAACACTAGCCAATAGCAGTGACAAAGTAGGTATTGGTAAAACTCCTACTTATGACCTCGATATAAGCGGACTTACTAACTCTGATAGTTTTGGAATTGCCGGGAAGACCATTTTAAAAGCTACTGGTACCAGGAATTTGTTTTTAGGCATGGCGACAGGGACTAATAATACCGGTACAGGCCATGTATTCAGCGGATACCAGGCAGGTTATTCCAATACAAACGGGAATTATAATATTTTCAGCGGATACCAGGCAGGTTATTCCAATAACATAGGTGAAAACAATGTATACCTTGGATACCAGGCTGGATATTCCACTACCAAGGGATATGGTAATGTTTATCTCGGTGCGATGGCAGGATATACTACAATTGGTGGCAAACACAATGTAGTGATTGGGGATAGTGCAGATGTAAATGCCGCCGGTGTTGGAAATGCCGTTGCACTCGGATATGGTGCTACAGCACTTTCCAGCAATAGTATGGCATTCGGAAATAGTAGTGTCCTTAAATGGGGCTTCGGTGCCGCTACACCATCCTCTACCCAGGTTTTCATAGTGGGAACAGGATCTACCAATGGTAATGGTGCTTACCTCACCGCAGGAGGTACCTGGACCAATGCTTCCGATGTAAATCTCAAGGAGAATTTCAGCAATCTGGATGGTGCGGATGTACTCAATAAAATCTCCAAACTTAATATCACCCGCTGGATGTACAAGGGTACCGAGAATGAATATCACATTGGCCCGATGGCACAGGATTTCCATGCGGCATTCAATGTAGGTGTGAATAACAGGAGCATCTCCACCATAGATCCTGCAGGCGTAGCACTCATCGGTGTGCAGGAATTGAAAAAACAAAATGATGAACTGAAGGAAAAAAATGCTGAACTGGAAAACAAACTGAAGGGAATGGATGAAATGTTGAAACAAGTTCGCGATGCACAAATTGCATGTTGTCGTCAGTTGGGTAATCTTGAACAAGCTGCAGTACTGGACGTTCCTGTACTTGGACAAAATACCCCGAATCCTTTCCCTGAAACTACAGTGATAAAATATTATCTGCCACTGGCCACTGCAAGCGCTTCCATTATTATTACAGATATGAGTGGTAAAACATTACAATCATTCAAGCTGGAGCAAAACGGAAACGGGCAAATACTGGTGGGTGGTAATGCTCTTGCTTCCGGAACGTACAACTATACCTTAATATTAAATGGAGCACAGGTAGACACGAAGAGAATGGTGATCACTAAATAATTTTGAGTGTTGAATTTTAAATGTTTAATTATGAAGACTCAAATGTTTAATATACTTACCATAACCAAATTGCCCCTAACCCCTCCCGATAAGAATTGGGACAGGTGCGGGGAAGCCCGCCCGAACGTACCGTTCAGGTACGGGCAGGCGCTTCGCGCAGATAGTGATAAGGAAAAAGTCCCCTTTAGGGGATTTGGGGGCAGAGCTATTCTAATCTGCTTGATCTGTGTAATTAGTGTGCCATTGTTTTCGCAGAATATCACCAATAATGGAGACACTATCTACATTAGCAATGGAACGGTAATGACCGTAGGAGGGAACTTCAGCAACCTGGATAACGGCACTAATTATCCGTATGTACATAATGAAGGTACCCTGCGTCTGAACGGCGACCTGAGCCGCAGTACCAATATGATCTATATTGGTAATGATACTTTATGGCTGTCGGGTTCATCTACCCAAAGTATTGCAGGACTGCCATACTGGTATGTATCTGTTACCGGAGGAGGGAATAAAACTTTGACGGGTGATGCATCAATTGCAAAAAGCATGGTGCTAAGTAGTGGAACCATCAATACCTCCGTCTATACTATAACGCTGGATTCACAGGCGACGATAAGCGAAGATGCATCGAATTATGTAACCGGAAAAGTGCAGATGACGAAATATATTCCGCAAAGCACCAACGATACCTTCGGTGGCATGGGGCTGGAATTGACTGCATCAAATATGGCCCCCGGTATGACTACGGTAGTGCGCACTACAGGTTCACATCTTTCAGGAAATGGTTACCAAAGTGTCAACCGCTATTTTGAAGTGGTACCGACGAATAATGGTAATACGGGCAGTACGATCACTTTCCGCTATTTCGATGGGGAATTAAATTCACTGACAGAATCTGACCTTGCCATCTATCGTCATCGTACCAACGGTAAATGGGAGTACAATGGCTATAGTTCACGAAATTCATCAACGAATGCCATAGTAGCCTCTGCAGATACACTGGGAATATTCACAGCCGGAAGTATAATACATCCGCTTCCGGTAGAATTACTTGGCTTCCGGGCGATATTGCATACACAGGAGTCTTCATTACTGGAGTGGCAGACCGCTTCTGAATTGAACAATGATCATTTTGATGTGGAGAGGAGTGAAGACGGAAAGAATTTCATCAAGGTAGGAGAGGTGAAAGGGAATGGAACAACAAATACGATCATTAATTATGACTACATTGATGTATTTGGAACAGTAACTGTTCCTGCAATTTATTACAGATTAAAACAAGTAGATTATAACGGGGATTTTAAGTACTCAGAAATCAGGAAAGTTATGTTGACATCAACGCACGAAAAATTCAAGGCATGGTATAATGGTTCTACAAATAAGACAGAAGCCATTATCTATTATGACAAGGAAACGAAAGCACATATCCGTATGATAGACATACAGGGCAAACTCATTGCTGAGCAAAACCTGACCTTGGAAAAAGGTGTTTCCCAGATACAATTGGATATGTATGGATTGGCACAAGGCATGTATACCTTGTATCTGGTAGACGGAAACAGCGTTGAAGTAAAGCGGGTGATGAAGGAATGATAAATTTAAATGATGGATTTATCAATTTAATGCACGAAGAAGTTCGACAATAGTCCGGGTAAGTCCAATAACTAATAAAGCCCCGAAACCTGAGTTTCGGGGCTTTATTAGTTAGGAGAACAGTTATTCAACTATGATTTTTCCTATGGATTGTTTGCCATCTTTCGAGGCAAAAACAAGGTATATGCCTTTGGTATTGCCTGAAAGATCTATATCAGCTTTGTTTTCAATATCAGATGTGTAGACTGTCCTGCCGGTTATATCCCGGATGTTGATTTTTAATTTGCCTTTCTCTTTTAAGGTAAGTGTAAAACGACCATTGTTGGCAGGATTTGGACTGACATCAAAAAATGCAGGTTCAAGTTCTGCGGCTGATCCTATTCCCGTAGTTTTAAATGAGGCAAGTGCTGCCACTTCTGATGCTGAAAGTTCGCGGTTATAGATCCTGACATCATCTAGTTTCCCATTCAGATAATACTTGGTATTACCATTGCTCACCTCTTTTCCCAGTGAAGTCCTGTTGGTATCGGGAGTAATCATTGCAGGCATGGAATCATTCGTCTGGTCGAGTACTCCGTTAAGATATGCTTTTCCAACATTTCCTGTAGAACCATTATATTTGAATGTAACGGTAAGATGACACCATGAGCTTAATGGAACCTGGGTTTTTGAACTCACCCTTCTTGCTGATGGCCCACCCAGCACTGTCAATTCAAATTTGCCTCCATTGTCAATCGCAAATAGGGAACCACTGTTATTTGCGCCGCGGTTTGAAAGAACCGTTGAGCTGTAATCCGGGAAAAAACCACTTGGATATTTATCAAGATAAACCCATGCGGAAATGGTGAAATCGGTATTAAATCGTTTCAATGATGTTTTGTTGCCACAGTCAATATAAGTGCCTGCAGAAAACTGATATGCCTTGTTTGCCATTCCAAAGCTGTCAGTGGTTAGTTTGGCTCCGCCAACTACACCATCGTTGCTGTTGCCCGAACTATCTTTTGCATTTCCATTCATTGGCCACCATCCAACAAGACCGCTGGTTAAGGATTGTGCATTTCCGTTTGAAAAACTTGCTGCAACCAGTGCAGACACGATAAAAAATTTCTTCATGAGTTTGAATTTATTGTTTTCGGATCAAAGGTAATTTCATTTTGACTAATAAAACAAACCAATAGGATGGATAATAGTAAAATACGTATTTATCCGTATTTTTACGTTTGTACTTCATCACTCTTTTTACATCAATCTTATTTTCATCAGCTATGGAAACCGTATAAATACCTTGTGCAAGTCCGTACATATCCAGTTGCAGATGTGATTCGCCGACAAGAAAAGTTACCTGCTGCCCGGCAATGAGTTTGCCCTGTATATCTATTATGCGTAAGCTGGCATGGGTTTCTTTGTCACGGAATACAAAGCTTCTGTTTTATCTGTAGATGAATTATACCATGCTTTGAATTCGTGATCCTGTCCGGATAATTTCAGTTTTCTTATTTCAGAATATTTGAAATCTCCATTGAAGTCCACCTGACGAAGGCGGTAATTTTCAAACCCGGGTCTGCCTGATATGCAATAGATATAAGTTCTTTGCAAGCAAAAGAAGCAATACCTTGCCCTTCAAATTCCTTAAATGTCCAATACGCAATTTCAACTTTTCCATCTTTGGGTTGTCCTACGAAACTACAGGAACCGATAATTTGGTTTTGCCTGACTACAAAATAACCCACCTAGGGAAAATTGAAACCGATCTTAGGATAAAATTCGTTATACATGGTAAGAAGTTGCCGGCAGTCTGCCGAAGTCTACACTTCATTTGTCTTGTCTTCGTTTAATACTATTGGTTTTAAATTCATTTGTCCGGTCTTTAGCATTCAGGCTTTTCGTAAGATCTTGTCCATCTTTTTCCCTTTTGCCAATTCGTCTATTAATTTATCAAGATATCGTGCCTTCTGAGTCAACTTGTTTTCAATTTCTTCAACACGATAACCACAAATAACGCCTGTGATAAGATGGGCGTCAGGATTTAATTTGGCTCTGTCAAAGAACATTTCAAATGTTGCCTTATCATCAATAAGTTTCTGCAATTTTTTCTCATCAAAGCCCGTCAGCCACTCTATAACCTGGAGTAGTTCTTCCTTGGTCCTGCCTTTACTCTCTACTTTTTTGATGTAGTGCGGATATACCGATGCAAATGTCATTTTTGCAATTCGTTCATCGTGTTCAGGTGTTGTGTTCATATCTTTCCGGATCAGGTGGCCATATTTTGCTATTTTTCAAATATAGCCATTGAATGCAAATTTAAGTATTGCGGAAATAAATTATTGCTTACTGCAGGAAATACTATCCATCTGCCAAGAATTGGACAATCATTTGGACAAGTCAAGGATGAATTAATATTCTCTTTATCAATATATTATGAGTCGTTTGATAAATTACGCCCAGACAAATATCATACTTTCATGTAATTGCCTGTTATTCCAGCAAACTTTAGTTTTGCATGAAGCAACTTTGGGAAACCTGTGTATTATTTTCTTAATGATTCATGTGGTTTTTGAAAGTATAAACACAATAACAACAATTCCCGCGTATGAAAACTTTTTACAAAATGTTTTTTGCCATCCTCACATGGCTTCTTATTTCATCGTCAGCATTTGCACAGCTAAGCGGCACCTATACCATTAATGCGGGATCGGCTGCCAGCGCCACGAATTACAAATCATTCACAGCGGCAGTAGGGGACCTGGTTACAGGAAAACGCACAGATGGCGGCCCTGCTTCAGGGAAAGGTGTTAAGGGAGCGGTTGTTTTCAATGTTGCAAAAGGCACGTATACTGAACAGATTGATATCACTGCAATTTCCGGCGCTTCTGCAAGCAATACCATCACATTTCAATCTGCAAATGGAGACAGTACAAGTGTCACGCTTACCTATAATGCCCCTGGAAACAGTATGTATGTCCTGTATTTGAAGGGAGCTTCATTTATCAGGATTAACCAGATAACTATTGAGCACAACCCGGGGAGTAGTAGTTATTGCGGTGTTTTACGATTGGATAATGGCTCTCATAATAATATATTCTCCAATAACAGGTTCGTAGGTGTTTATAAGTCGCAGGTGGCCTATGGGAATGCCCTTGTAGGTTCATACAATGACGACGATACAGGCAATGTTTATATCAATAATCATTTTCTGAACGGAGGCTATGGTATGTATATGAATGGTACGGGATACCTGGAGTCCGGTACACGAATTGAAAACAATACATTTGACAGCATGGGCTGCGCCATGGTATTGGATAGCCAACGTGGATTGATTGTTAAAGGGAATACAATGAATATCATAAATGCTCCCTATTGCCAGGGAATGCATATGGAATATAACCTTGGAGGGACCAGGATTGAAGGCAATAAAATTTATCTTCACCAGGATGGTGTTGGAATACTGGCCTGGCTTGCATTTATGGGTACTTCTTCAAAGCCTGCCTATATAAATAATAATTTCATCAGCATTGGGAATGGGAATTACATGTACGGAATATTTTCTCTTTATGGGACTTACCAGAATTATTATAATAATAATATCCATATGTATGGATTGGATCTTGGAGGATTGACCGGAAATGCGGTCACTCTTTATGGAACAACCACCCAGGCGACATTTTATAATAATAACCTTGTATGTACGGGCGGAGGAATGGCTATCAGCAGTGCTTCCTCTTCATTGATCGCTGCCAGCGATTACAATAATCTTTATTCCACCGGTGCCGTTTTGTGTGGTACTTCCTTCGGGCATAGTTCTGCCACTCTTGCAGACTGGCAGGCAGTTTCAGGGTTGGACTCGCACAGTGTATCTGTAGATCCTGTTTTTTATGGCAACCTGAATCTGCATACGCGTTCAGGTTTCATTAATGGCAAAGGAATTCCACTTGCACAAATAAAACTGGATATAGATGGACAGGTGCGTGATCCAAAATCACCTGATATTGGTGCAGATGAATTTACCCCTGCCAAACTCGATGCAGGAATAGCTAAAGCGGATAGCCCATCTTCGGTATATTGCAATAAACAGGTGATTGTTCGAATCATGAACTACGGAACGGATACTTTGAAAAGCCTCAAGATCGGTTGGCTTGTCAATGGTGTTTCCCAGACACCTTATGCATGGTCAGGAACCCTGGTGCCGGGATCTATTTCCGCAGCCATTAAAATTGGTTCTTACTCATTTGTATCACCGAATACTTATTCCCTGAAAGTGTATACATACAATCCTAATGGAGGAACTGACGGCCTTGCGCTCAACGATACCCTTTTTCAATCATCGCTTACAGCAGGCATGAACGGGACCTATACCATTGGAGGTACATCTCCGGATTATGCTACATTCGGAAAAGCGGTAAAGGATTTGCTCGCAAAAGGTGTATGCGGCGCCGTTATATTTAATGCAAGGGATGGTATATACAAGGAAAAAATACTGCTCACAAAAATACCGGGAGCATCGTCCAGTAACACAGTGACCTTTCAATCTGCTTCCGCTGATAGCAGCAAAGTGATACTTTCAGCACCTGCAAGTGCTACAGACTACTATGGCGACTACGCTGTTTTTTTAAACAATGCCTCTTTTTTAAGGTTTAGAAATCTCAAATTGGAAAGATCCGGAACATCCACCGCCACGTTTGGGCGCGTAGTACGGATAGAAGGGGGATCATGCAATAATATTTTCTATCATAACTTCATTACAGGAGTAAAGTCATACAGGGCGCCTGATGGCACCTCATACAATTCAGCGCAATCCCTCGTGTGGTCAGAATATGGTATTACCCTGGATTCGGGTAACCAGTTTATAGGAAACCACTTGAAATATGGATCCAATGGTTTTTATTATGTCGGGTTTTGGAAGAATGGAACCCTCGTACCGGAAAGAGGAACCGTTATTGAGGGCAACATCATTGATAGTTCCGTAGGTTGCCCGCTCCTGATGGCATTCCAGGAGGGTGCAAAGGTCAGGGACAATAAAATAAATTGGGCAGGCTTTGTAAATAATTACGGATTTCATGGTGCAGGTCTGTACTTCCAGTCATGCAGCAATGTGGAGATAACGGGAAATTATGTTGATATGGCTGAGGGAGGAAATGGTGTTGAATGTTTTCTTCCTGAAGGCAAGGATACAACTTTAGTGGCCAATAATTTTATACGCATTGGCGGTCATAATAGTCATAGTATGGTATCCAATGGGATAGCGGCATACTATGGCACAGCAAGGATTAATATATATGATAATAATGTGAATATAGATAACACCAATGGAAATGGATGTTACCTGCAGGGTGCATTCAGGTCATACAGGCTATTCGGAAACAGCCTTGTAAATATTGGCGGCGGATATGCACTTGGTATCAATAGCGGATCATTGGATTCCTCTGATTTTAATAACCTGTTAACCTCCGGAAAGAATCTTTGCTTTTATAATACCACCAATGCCATTACACTTGCAGACTGGCAAAGCCTCAGTGGCCTGGATTCAAATAGCTTCTCGGCGGATCCCCTCTATACTTCAGTGACGGATCTTCATGTGCATTCTCCGGTGCTGAATGGGGCAGGAATAAAATTATCCGGGATCACGGTGGATTTTGACAAAGAGAAAAGAGGGAAGAAAACTGACATGGGAGCAGATGAATTTACACCTCCTGCACTGGACGCAGGAATTATGCAAATTGATACACCTAATCCGGGAATATGTGCCGGAAGCAATAGGGTAGCCATACGCATAATGAATTACGGCTCTGATACGCTTACATCATTAAAAATTGGATGGTCCGTCAATGGAACAGCACAAACTACTTATGCCTGGACAGGAAAGCTTTCCCCGGGCAAGGTTGCAAGTATATCCCCGGGTACATATGGTTTTTCATCCGGCAGTTCTTATGACCTGGAATTCTATATTTACTCACCGAATGGTAAGGTAGATGAAAATTTGTTAAACGATACCATTGTCAAGTCCGGTATAACAGATGCCTTGAGCGGAACGTATACGATAGGAGGAAGCAGTCCGGATTACAGTGATTTCAAATCCGCAGTTTCGGATCTGTTAAAAAAAGGAATATGCGGCTCTGTGGTTTTCAATGTCCGGGATGGTGTATATTCCGAACAGATTTCACTGTCGGCAGTTCCTGGGGCATCTTCAGTTAATACAATAGTTTTTCAATCCCAATCAGGGGATAGTTCAAAAGTAAAGCTGACTTCTGGCTCCTCCTCCGGCTCATCAAAAAATTACACACTGGAATTGAATGGCGCTTCATGGATTACATTCCGTAAAATGACCCTTGCAAGAACAGGTTCTGGAACATACGGAACAGTTATTGAAGTGCACGGCGGCGCAACGCACAATACCATTTCCAACAATAGGATTGCCGGTGTTTCCACTTCAACGGATAACCAGAGCCAGGCAGTAATTCATTCTGCACAGGATATAGATTCCTTTATACAAATAACGGACAACAGGATTGTTGGCGGTGCAAGCGGCATGTACTGGTATGGTACAGGGCAGGTAGTCGCAGAGCCTGGTACCATGATCTCCCGTAACCAGTTTGACAGTAACGGAACCAATGGTATTTTCATGGGCTTCCAGGATGCTCCGTTAATCAGTGAAAACAGAATCACCAACATTAAGAATAGTCCATACCATGCCATTGAACTGTATGACGCGTGTATTAACGGCATAAAAATAATCAAGAATTATATTAATCTTCCCAATGGTGGTTATGGTATATACAGTGACCAGGGAATCAGCGGATCTATCAATGATTCCGCCCTTATTGCCAATAATAGTATTTGCATCAATGGAATTGGCTGGGGTTTTTATGCATTTGCGGCAAGCTATGCAAATATTTATAACAACAGTTTTTCTGTAACAAGTACAAGTACGTATAGCCTTGGCGCATTTTTAAGCCTTACCTCCACGTTGCGCGTCTACAATAATAATTTTATTATGAAAGGCCCGGGCAATGCAATACACACCTACAGTATTGGCACCAATGCGGCAGATATGGACTACAATAATTATTACTCATCAGGCGGCTCCATGGGTAACCAGGCCGGAATTATTTGCAATACCATTTCAGACTGGCAATCGGCTACAGGAATGGAAAGTCACAGTATTTCTGCAGATCCCGGTTTTAAAAGCAAGACTGATTTGCATGTTACCAAAAGTATATTGAGCCGTAAAGGACTTACCATGGCATCGGTGCCTGATGATATGGATGGCGATGTGCGTAAAGCTGTAAATTGTGATATAGGGGCTGATGAATTCCCTCCGTTAAAAGATGATCTCAGCGCATTGTCCTTGGTTACTCCCGGACGGATTGACTGCGGGGATTCATTTACACGTTTTGCAATAGTAATTTATAATCCGGGTAACGATACACAAACAAATTTTCCGGTAAAGCTGATCATTAACGGAACTACGACATTAAATGCCACGTATTCAAAAAGCCTTGCTTCAGGGAATAGGGATACTGTTTGGTTCAGTACTGCCGTTAATACTTCCAAGGGAGGAAAATTCACCATAATGGGACGTACAGCTTTAAGTGGGGATATGGATACCAGCAATGACATATTCTATGACACTTTGAATATAGCTCCATCTCCAAAACTGCTCTATGCAAAAGGAGCGGATATATGCAAGGCAGGGTCAGCATTTTTACATGCAAAGGGAGTGAACAATGAAAATATTTACTGGTATGATAGCGCTTCTTCTACTGCGCCCGTAATAGCAATAGGAGACAGTTTCCCGGCTACAATTAAATCAGGCACTAAAACCTTTTATGTGTCTGCCGCCAATGCGCGTGCCTTTTTAGAAGGGGCATCCAATAATACTTTCCCTTCAAGCGCATTCAGTAGCGAGACGGAGGGACTTGTTTTTGATGCGGCACTTGACCTAAGGATAGATTCCCTGACTATTTATCCTGATGTATCAGGACTTGTATGGATAGAACTGTGGGATCCTTCAGGCAATGTACTTGCAATGGATTCTTTCAGCGTGGTCGTCACTTCAAAATACCAGAAAGTACGAGTAGGGTTGATAGACCTATTGACAGGTAAGGCCGGCTTCAATATTCCGGCAGGAAAAGGGTATCAGCTCGTGTATGATGGCAGTAATTCCAGCTCCAGGCTTTTAATGAACACTATCGCGTTCTCTTCAAAGCTGCATTATCCTTTCAAAAAGAAAGACGGACTCGTTACCGTTATCCATTCTGTTGTTACCAATGCATACACCTATAATACTTCAGTATATTATTATTTCTATGATTGGAAGGTGTCAGCGCCATCTTGCACCACCTCAAAAGTACCGGTAACATTACGTGTTAATCCTTTGTCCGATTCTGCATGGGTGGTTACCAATTTTGATACATTGAATAAGACAGTACGATTTAGCCCAAGGGATAGCGCAGCTTCTTCAAATACGTATTTATGGAAGTTTGGAGATTCAGGCAGTTCTGTCTTGAAGCAACCATGGCATACCTATTCCCAAAGGAAAAAATATAATGTGGAATTGAAAATAACCAATGCATCCGGTTGCACTACCTCGTTCTCGGATTTTCTACTGGTTGATACAGTAACATATACATCTGTGAACAGTATCGCTGCTAAAAATATGGATATTCGCGTTTCACCAAATCCATGTATGGATAATTGCACGGTGTATTTTAATACTGAAACCGTGCTCAAAGGATCAGCGGCGATCTTTAGTATGGATGGTAAGGAAATGTTCCACACTTCCCGGAAGGAGTTCATGAAGGGAGGAAATAGTATTTCTCTTGATATGAAGGATCTTAGCGCGGGCATATACCTGCTTAAGATAACCATAGGCGATCAAATAATAATGCAACAAGTTTCCAAGCTTTAAGATATACTTCTTAACTTTAAAAATACCCCGCGCCTGCGGGGTATTTTAGTATTAGGCCGGTAAGGGCAAGCCCATTATTCCTTGCCAAACACTTGAGTACTTACTTCATTTGAAGAACATATTTTGAGAAGATACATCCCGGTACGCAATGCGTTAATATCTATTTGCTTTCGCAGGCCTGAACAGCTTACTGTGTAAATGCATTCGCCGTTCATGGAATATATACTGATGGTTTTACTATCATTATTCCCAAAGGAAAGATTAAGGATATCTGTGGCAGGGTTAGGATACATCTTTATGTCATTATTTCTTTTAATGGTTTGAATTTTCCTGATGTCCGAATATTCAAAAGCTCCATTGTAATCCACTTGCTTCAGGCGGTAATATACCGTTGAGGAGGAAAGTGAATTGGCTGAAAGATCATTGTACGAATAGATTTGAGGTGAATTGGTGGTTCCATGCCCCGGGATATTTCCTATTTCGTTCCAGTTCCTCGCATCAGTGGAGCGTTCAATTACGAAACGGTCGTTATTTATCTCGGAAGCAGTATTCCAATGAAGAATATTCTCATTATCCAAACCTTCCACTGTAAATGAAACCAGTTCCACCGGTAGCGGAGAATAATCATCGCCTACTGAAAACTGATAAGTAGTACTGCCGGAAAGTGACATGGGATCCAGGTCAAAGTAAAAAGGATCCGCACCCGAGGCTGATGTCAGCGGGCTGAGTGGACTCCAGTGTGCACCGGGATTATTTCTTGAATAAACATACATATTGTACCTGTCAAAGGAAGGTAACTCCAGGCTTCCGTTCCAGTTCAGGTTTGCTGTGAAGTTGGTTACATCAGAGGCAGGGGTTATATTCCAGACAGCATCTACTGCATGGCTTGTAACAGCTGTTAGGTTATCTACTGCTAAACTGAAATAGGTAGACGAATCAGAACTGATCGTAACCGGCGTATAAGCATTGATAGAGGGGCCAATATAGAAGGTTAAATTTGAATTGGCATAAGCTTTAACATGCACAGCACCGCCATCTGTAACTATATAGCCGGCTCCCTGGTCAGAATTTGTAATATATGCAAGCTCTCCCAAGGTTAAATCATATCCATTGAGGAAAAACCAGGAAGGATCAGAATAACCATACCACCACGGGCCATAATCAAGAACGCCGTCAATGCGAATGTCACCGGTTAGTATAGTGCCGCTATCGTTGCTGTTTTGCAAATAATAAAAAGTGTAGTCATTATTGCCTATGTGCTGTGGCCTTTCGCCCATCAAGACAAAAGTGGAGGAGCCGGCATCAAGATTCCTGATGCTCATGTTTCCCTTGAGGTACACGGTTTGCCCGTTGGTATTCAGGGTGCCGGTTCCTGATAGATTACCATTGATATTAATATTATTCGCCAGTTGGCAAGTAGTTGAATTTATGACGAGGTTATTGCAAGTATATAAATTGTACAGGCTTGAAGCACCGTTTGTGGTAATGGTACCCGTATCCCCGTTTATCTGGAAATATTCTTCAAAATTTTCATCTACGATCAAATTTCCGGTTCCGCAATTCATGGTACCATCTCCCACGCCTTTTTTGATTTTCAGGATACCGGTGCGGAGATTCAAAACAGGTTTTGTTCCCATGAAATTTGACATAAAAGTAAGGAGATTACTAATGCATAATCCATTACTGTTTTGGAATTCGAGGGTGCAATCCCCAATCAAGGATAATTCATATATGGTGTCAGTTACATCAAGATAAACTGTGCCGGCATCATTAATTTCCACATAGTCCCCTTTACCGGGCACTATGCCTCCATCCCAGTTATCGGGATTGCTCCATAGTTGGTCACCACCGCCATTGGACCACGAAAGGTTTCTGGAAAACGCATGAGTGCCTGTGAAGATAAAAAGCAATACGAAAACAGATTTCAGCGTAAATAGTTTGTAAAAATTCCTCTCCATAATAATTGACTTTTGATTATTTTCAGATGAAGTTAAAAATACAATTTCAAGATGTTTATTATTGATTGTCTTTTATGTCAACTAATTGACCTTTAATAAAATCATACCAGGCAAAGATCATATTCCCGAGGAGCCAAAAAGAAGATGATTTTTTAAAAAAACTTACATTGAATGGATGATAGAAGAGTTGCTTGTATAAATTCAATAATAGTCGGGCTTTTGTTTCCTGACAAATGACGCGCAAGGGGGATTTGTATTGATGAAGATGGTTGTATTGCATTGAATGTTAATTTGTTGCAATAGTTTGCTTTTTAAAAACTTAATGATTGTCCTGAATTACACCGATAACCTGGCCATATACGGATGGGCATGGCTAAACAAAGTAAATTGGCCGTTAATAGGGTAGTTTAAAGGATATTATTTAATTTTGTGTGATATATTAAAAAAACAATGTACTTCAAATCATTAAAGACCGTAATTACGGTTGTTTCCCTTTGTCTTATTTCGTCCATTTGCCATGCGCAGTCCTCCATAATAAGTGCGGGCTTCAATCACACTCTTGTTATATGCGAGCACAAGGATGTATGGGCTGTTGGCCTTAATGGCAACGGTCAATTAGGCGACAGCACAACTACCGACAGGATCATTCCTGTAAAAGTAAAGGGGCTTAGTAACATAATAGCTGTTGCAGGCGGCGGACAACATTCACTTGCCCTGCGATCAGATAGTACAGTATGGGCATGGGGCAATAACGGTAGTGGGCAGCTTGGTGACAGCACCTATACTGACCGGCATGTTCCGGTAAGGATATGGACTCTTAAAAGTATCATTGCCATTGCAACCGGTGATGGGTTTTCTATCGCACTTGATAAGAACGGAAAAGTATGGACATGGGGAATTAATACTTATGGATCATTAGGGGATGGTGGATATACAACAAGGAATTATCCGACCACTGTCAGTTTGTTATCTTCTTATAAAATGATTGCCATTGGTGCAGGATATAATCACGGAGTGGCTATCAGGAATGACAGCGTTCCTTATGGATGGGGTTTGAATAGTAACGGTCAACTGGGACAAGGAACCAATTCCCTTCATGATAAACCTGAACAAATAAAAAGCGCTTTCAAAACGATCATGTTTGATGGTGGATGGCAGCATTCCATCATGATTAAATATGATAGTACCGTATGGGGAATGGGGGCAGGTTCACGAGGCCAGCTTGGCAATAGTACCGGCAACCAGATTAAATACCCAATCAAGGTTTCGAATATAACCAAAATCGCTGCAGCCGGTGCCGGAACAGCATGGGATCATTCAATAGCGCTTGGAGCAAATGGCCTTGTCTACACCTGGGGATATAACGGTTATGGTGAACTCGGTGACAGTACAACAACCATAGAATATGCACCGATACAAGTGAAAAATCTCGATCACATTATCGCTGTAAATGCAGGGCAATATTTTAGTGTGGCAATCAGGCAGGATGGCACTGTCTGGACCTGGGGAGCCAATGGCAATGGACAATTGGGAGATAGCAGCACTACAGAACGTCATTTGCCCGTTCAGATGAAATTGAATTGCCTTGCAGCTCATAAATGCACCGTTCTACCTGGGTTTTCTTCATCAGCTACCGGTATTTGTCCGGGAAGTACTGTCTCATTTGCCAATAAAAGTACAGGACATGGTACCTTGACACATCAATGGAAGATCAACGGAAAATTATTCAGTAGTGCAAGGGACACATCTTATTATTTTGCAAATACAGGAAAGTATGTAATAACACTTGTAAGCTCCGATAGCAATTGTTCGGATTCATCCGGTACAACCATTTCCGTTATTGGCCCCATGGATAGCCTGAGCCTGCCATATGCAAGCAATGCATGTTCATCGGTGCCTTTAAGTATTAAAGCGGTTGCTGCCAAACTTGGAAAGTACGACGTAAAGCTGAATGATTCCGGCAAGGCGTATATAACCACACCTTATGATACTTTGCAGACTCCGCTCAGGCATTTCAGCATTGAAACCTGGTTCCGTTTGGATAATATGAAAAGCCTCCCGCAATTCATGGTTTCAAAAGGCGTCAGCGATTATACCGCAGGCCACTGGAGCCTGTATGTAGACAGGGATAGCACTGCATCCTTTCATATTTACAAGGGCAGTTATCTTGTTGCCAAAGGAACCACGCATTTTAAACCCGGGGTATGGTATCACGTATGTGGAACATGGGATGGTGACACAATGAGGATCTATATCAATGGGAAATTTGAAGGGAAGACCGCTTTAAGCGCACCCATTACCGAGTACAGGCAGGGCTTGAATTTCGGCCGCCTCAGTTCGGTATACTATAGCTTCTACGGTGAAATCGAGGAAGTGCGACTATGGGATAGTGCACGGACAGCAGCACAGGTGAAGGCAAACTATAAGACAATACTCCCGTCAAATACCAAGGGCATCCTGGGATACTGGCGTCTGGATGAAGGTACCGGCACCACTTCAAGTGATGATTCCTATATTCATAATGATGCTACCCTTAATGGGTATCCGAAATGGATAAAATCCACAGCGCCATTATATCCATACCTGAAATGGAATCCTTCCACAAATCTCAGCGATTCATTGGGGGATTCTGTGGTGGCTACCATTACAAGCAATACAAAATATACTGTTACGGCAACCAACTTCATTACCGGATGCAGCAATTCAGATTCTGTTTCATTAACGGTTAAGACTCCTCCCGTAGTGAATGCCGGTGCAGATGCATCGGTATGCCTGAAGGATTCCGTACAGATCGGTTCTGTTTCTACAAGTGGAAATAGCTATTCCTGGATTTCCATTCCATCAGGATTTAGTTCTTCCGTAAGTAATCCGAAAGTGAGTCCGGCAGTAAATACTACTTACATACTTACACAAAGCAATAGCGCGGCAGGATGTAGCAAGTCGGATTCGGTGAAAATAAATGTTAATCCACTCCCTGCCGTTGGCATTATTAAAGGCGCCTATGTTTGCTCAGGAAGTGGAATCAATACCGGCGCTTCCGCAGTTTCAAACAATATATACAGCTGGACAAGCCGTCCTGCAGGATTTACAAGTACCCTTGCAAATCCCACTGCATATCCTGTTGTAAATACAACGTATACATTGGTTGAAAAAGATACCCTGACAGGATGTTCCAATCTTGATTCTGTTTCCATCAATGTAAATCCCTTGCCGATCACTACCATTGATATTTCAGGTAATGACACCATCTGTTCGGGGGATTCTGTACAGCTTGCAGGACAAAGAAATTATGGAAATGCACTTGACTTTGACGGTACAAATGATTCAGTTCTTACAGGAGGGAATTCCAGTTTAAATCTTTTTCCAATTACAGTATCCTTCTGGGTAAAAACCTCCCAAAGCGCTGCGGATGTAGGATTGGTGAACAAATATGTATCCGGTACTATAAACGGGTATCAGGTGTATACCTACAGCGGACATGTGTATGCATGGTATATGAAGAGTAAAGGCAATTATGTTTTTGCGGGAAGTGGCAAAGGACTTGATGGCGGCGCCATTGATGACGGTAAATGGCATTACGTAGCATTTACAGTGGATTCTTCAGGAGGAAAACTGTACGTTGATGGTAACATGAATGCAAGCAGGTCATGGACCGGTAGTGTGGGAGCATGTACAACCACACAACCTATGCAATTTGGTAATTATCCAGGTTCCATAGTAAAGAAGGGAACATTCCAGGGACAACTTGATGAAGTGAGGATATGGAAGAAAGCCCTTACAAGTAAAGAACTGCAAGCGGTAGCCAATACCGCCATTCCCGGAAACAGCAGCAATCTGGCAGCCTACTGGCCACTGGATGAAGGAAAGGGAAAACAGGCACACGATTATACAGGAAATGGAAATGAGGGCACACTTCTTAATTTTGCCCTTACCGGCACATCATCCAATTGGGTAAAGGCAAGTAACGGAGTGAAAATTGCTAATTATTCATGGACTGCATCCAATGGAAAAAAAATAACTTCAGATACTTTCTATGTAAAACCAACTGCCGCTATAACATATTATCATAGCGGTACGTTGATCTCAAGCGGCTGCACAAAGACCGATTCCATTTCAATTGTTGTTGATCCGTCACCGGTGGCTTACGCAGGTATTTCCGATACCATCTGTCCGGGAGATAGTACACAGCTTGGAGGTAAAGCAGTTTCAGGAAATAAATATAGCTGGAAATCCAAACCATCCGGTTTCGTGAGTTCACTCAACAATCCAATAGTACATCCAAAAGCAACTACTACTTACTACCTGACTGAAACAAATACTGCAGGTTGCAGTAAAACCGATAGTGTTAAGATCACCATAGACTCACCCGCAAAAGCAGGCGCGAATGTTTCCATATGCAATGGTTCCGGTGCAAGCCTGGGTGGCAAGTCATTGCCGGGATATTCGTATAGCTGGACTTCCAATCCATCAGGATTTACTTCTTCAACATATGGTATAACGGTAACTCCTTCGGGCGCCACTACCTATTACCTTTCACAGAAGAGCGCATTGGGCTGTAATAGTATTGACTCTGCAATAGTCACTGTAAATCCATTACCTGTTGTTGCAGCAGGAACTTCGCAAACCATCTGCTCCGGTGGTTCTGTGAAACTCGGCGCGTCATCTGTTTCAGGGCATACCTATTCATGGATAAGCAAGCCAAGTGGATTCACTTCCAGCAGTAGCAATCCAAGTGTCAGCCCTGTTAAAACAACCACTTATTATTTAACTGAAACTATTACGGCTACAGGATGCAAAGCCTTGGATAGCGTAACGGTCACTGTTAATCCGATACCAAAGGCGAATGTGGTTTCTGCAAAATCAATTTGCGAAGGAGATTCCCTTGCCTTAGGCGCTACCGCGGTAAGCGGTAATACTTATTCATGGACAAGTAATCCATCAGGATACACATCATCTTCTTCCAATCCCACAGCCAAGCCTACGGTGACTACAACTTATATCCTTACGGAAACCATTACAGCCACCGGATGCACAAAATCCGATAGTGTAAAGATAACAGTGAATCCATTGCCTGCTGCTTCTGCAGGTACCGCCACAGCTATCTGTACCGGATCTTCCGCAAGCATCGGGGCAAGTTCCACAAGCGGGCATACCTATAGTTGGAGCAGCAATCCAACAGGATTCAGCTCAACAAAGAGTAATCCGGGTGTCAGTCCCTTGGTGACTACAGTTTATATTTTGAAGGAAACAATAACCGCTACCGGCTGCAATAAAACGGACAGCGTGAAGATCACAGTAAATCCTGTGCCTTCTGCTTTTGTTGGAAGCGCGACATCAATCTGTGCGGGAGATTCTGTAAGCCTGGGTGCAAGCGCTGTATCAGGAAATACCTATTCATGGGTGAGTAAACCTTCAGGATTTACTTCATCGGCTTCCAATCCGGTGGTTCATCCGGTTTCGACAATGAAATATTATCTGACGGAAACCATAACCGCTACATCATGCAGCAAAACCGACTCGGTTATAATTACTGTTAATCCGTTGCCGCTTACTTCCATCAACGGAAAAGATACGGCTTGCCTGAATTCCCAGGTGCAATACAACGCCGCAAATCACAAGGGCAATAGTTATGCCTGGAGCCTTGCAGGAGGAATCGTTATGTTCTCCAAGGCGGATACGCTTTTCTCCCGGTGGACTACAGCCGGAACGGATAGCATCATGGTGACGGAAACTGATAAAAATGGTTGTGTGAATACTGCAACTATGAAAGTGACTGTACTCAAATTGCCTGCAACATCCATCAGTGGTCCCGATAGCGTGTGTATGGGAGTGGAGTCCCAGTATCTGGCAGCAGCCCACACAGGAAGCAGCTACATATGGAATATCACTGGAGGGAAAAAGGTGTCATCCAATATGGATACCCTGGTGGCAAACTGGACAAATGCAGGTACCAATAGAATGACCCTTAAAGAAACTGATGGGTTTGGATGCTCCATTACTTACGTTATTTATGTAAGGACATTTGAAAATCCAAAGGCTGATTTCTCATGGTCGGGTAATTGTGCGGGAAGCCCCGTTAAGTTTTACAACAAAAGCAAAACCTATGATAAACAGGACTGGAAGTTCGGCGATGGAAATACATCAGCGCTGGATTCTCCATCCCATATATATTCTACCAATGGAGTTTACAAGGCTTTATTGCATTTGCAAACCGATAAGGGATGCAGTGATACGATCAGCAAGGCAGTGCAGATAAATCCTATTCCGAATCCTCACTGGAGCATGTCCGGCAGCAAAACATCGTATGATTTTATTGCGGATGACAGTACTTACAAAGTGTCCGATTATTCATGGCAATTTGGCGATGGCAAGTCAGGCAATGGCAGGAAAGTAAATCATATGTATGCCAGGGATTCAGTTTACAAAGTGAAACTGGCGGTGCTTAACAGTTTTGGATGCAGCAATAGTTTTGATTCTACATTCTCAACAACCACAGCAGTGGAAGAATATGCAGATGGCAGTATAAAGTTCCTTGTATATCCTAATCCTTTCAGCGAACAAGCTACTTTGCAATATGAACTTGCCAAACCGTCCAAAGTAAAAATTGCAGTCTTTACAATGCAAGGGCAGAAAATTATGACCCTTGCTGATGCGAACCAGTCCCCGGGTATGTATCGTTTCATCCTGCACCCAACTGAAAATATGCCTGCAGGAGTTTATATCATGCAGGTGATTATCGACAATACGGTATTGAAAAAACAAATTATAAAATTAAGGTGATAAGCCGGACAGGTGTAGAAGCGATACTTGCCGGGCTTACATGCTAAAGAAAACACCATCTGCCAAATCCATAAATGATTAAATGCCCCAAAAAGGGGCATTTAATCATTTATGGAATGATGAGTTATTAGCAATGAAGTCCTTGTCTGAAAGCCATGCTGCCTTGGAATGATCTTGCAGCCTTTATAAGGCTATTCAGAAGCAACCTTAAGCTCTTCATACGTCTTCAATATTTCCTGATATTGAATTTGCAATGTTTGTTTCAGCTTGTCAGGAAGCTCTCCTTCATTCAGTATTGCTTCATACTTTTCCTTGGCTGCTTCATCGCCTCTTTTGCATTCCGCAAGTACGCCTTTTTCATCACCGGATTCAAGGGCGGATTTAATATCAATCCATGTGCGATGCAAAGCTCCTGTAACTGAACTATGGTCCACAGGTTTGTCGCCCATGGCATACACCAGTGATTCCAGCTCAAGGGCAAAACGGGCTCTTTGCTGACTGGCAGCCATGAAAAATGCTTTCCAGGTATTTGTCTTTATATCCTCGGCAGCAGTTTTATATCCATACTCTCCATCTTTGCAATATTCAATAAGAGTATTCAATTCGGAAATTAATTCATCTTGGGTTTTCATTGTATTTGTTGTTTAAGATTTATCGTATATCAAACCGGTAACAATTGAAGTTTGCAACATGACCGGTGAATCTGAAATTTTTCCAGGGATCTCACCAAATCGAATGTTGCTAAAAAATAATAACGGGAGTATAAATACTCCCGTCATTTATGATCATGGTTTAGCGACTGCCGGTTTGGCTTTGTCCGCTGTTTGAACCTTTATCACTTTTGTTGCCATGGTTTCCAGTGGAACTTCCGCTTTGGCTACCTGAGCTTTTTTCGGTTGTTTCATACTCTGTTCCCGATGGGCTTTCGAAAGATTCCTCTGTCTCAGAACTACCACTTTTGCCACCTGTTTTATCAGATGTTTCCCTGGTGGATCTTGAGCTTTGTGAAGTTTCTTCCGAAGATGAAGTTGGGCTTGAAGTTTGATTTTGATCGTTACCTGAACGACCTGAAGTTGGAGTGGTCATGTTACTATTATTAAAGGGTTAAAAAAATGGGTCTTTTCAAATTAGAATTCAAAGCTACCGTACAAATTCATGGATGTCATTACAGAATTAGCACATTATATTGCAAGATTCAGCGGTTTGTTTTTATGTGTGCCGGTCGCAAAATGCCCCTGAAATTGTCAGTTTTCCCCTTATGTACAAATCCCGGCTGTTTTAACTTTGTGCACACATTAAACTAATAGCAAATAAATGAGAAAGATCAGGATCATGGAACATATCTCGCTGGATGGCGTGATAGAGCACGATGGCGACTATGAGTATGGAGGATGGACGGCACCGTACAGAAGCCCTGCCGGATTGGAGGCTGTCCTGGAGGCGCAAGGCACCGGCTTTGATCTGCTGCTGGGCCGCACTACATACGATATATGGTCAAATTACTGGCCCAAGGCGCCAGGCAGTCCGATGGCGGATGCGCTGAATGCAGCAACCAAATATGTAGCCACACACAGGCCTGAAAGTCTTGAATGGGGGCCTGTTAAAGATCTGGGTGCAGACTTTATAGAAAGTATTCGCAAGCTCAAGGCAAGCGACGGGCCAGACCTGGTCCTCTGGGGAAGCACTTCACTGACCTCAATACTGCTCACTAGCGGACTTGTGGATGAAGTGGTGCTGATGGTATACCCGGTCTTGCTGGGTCGCGGCAAACGATTACTTGCTGATACTTTCAATGCATGCGAACTTGCTTACGTGAGCACGAAGGCTATTCCAACAGGCTTACTCATCAATACGTATCGGTATGTAGGGGAGTTGAAGAAGTGAGTGAGTGAGTGAGTGAGTGAGTGAGTGAGGCTTTGCCTTCGCTCGCATTTCGCTAGAGTGAGCTGCGAATGGCATAAGGTAACGGCCACCCACGGGACGCGAGCAACAGCGGGAATCTTTCAGTAAACAAAAACTCCGGTGCTTGTTGAGGTACCGGAGTTTCTTTACAAAGCACAAGGTTAAAATGCTATTGCGAGTGATAAAAATTATTCATGACTGTAGATAATACGTTTATGTTTAGCAGCCCTGCCTCTTTGTGAAATTATGGAGGCGTTTGCCTTCCATGCGGTACGCGCCACCGGAAAAACCAAACCACATTTTTCCATCCCTGTCCTGTGAAATGCTATTTACTTCATTGGTGCAGGTTTTGATTTCTGAAGTAATGGTGGTGAAGTTTTTTCCATCATACCTGCTGATCCCGCCGCCTTTGGTGCCGAGCCAAACCATTCCATCGTTATCAGCCCGGATGCTCAGTATATTATTACGGGAAAGCCCTTCTTTCTCTGTGAAAGTTGTAAAGGTTTTTCCATTATACCTGCTGGCGCCGCTATTGCGCGAACCGAACCAGATCATGCCATCCTTGTCTTCAGCCATACATTGGATGAAATCATTGCAAAGGCCATCCTTGCTGCTTAAATGCAACAATGAACTTCCATCATAACGGTACACACCGGAACCATTGGTGCCAAACCACAGGTTGCCTGAACGATCCTGCATAATGGAGCTGACGAGCCCGGTGGACTGACACGTGTTAGCTTCTTTATTCATGCTGTTCCCGGGTAAGTTGAGAAGCTTCCATCGTGTGCCATCAAAACGGCAAACTCCTCCTTCAGTACCTGCCCAGATATTTCCATCCTTGTCTTCCATCAGGCTCCAAACCTCATGGTTTGCCAAGCCGTCTATTTCTCCAAAATTGAAAAGAGTATTGCCATCGCAAAAGCTTACTCCGCCATCAGTGGCAAACCACATGTTGCCTTTTTTGTCCTGGATGATGCTCCGCACATTTGTTCCACCCATCCCTTCGCGCTTATCAAAATACATAAATAACTTGCCATCGTAGCGGCATACACCGTCTTTATTGGTCCCAAACCAGAAGTTGTGATCCTTATCCTCGAAGATGCACTGGATATTGTCACTGATCTGCATATCCGCATCAGGACTGATCCCGAAGATAGCGCTGAAAACAGGATAAAAGGCTGCTTGCTGCCACCAGTAAGTACTTAGGGAAGCAAGGCTCGTGCTCTTTTCCCTCAGGTCAATGAATTCCGCCCTGCTAAGTTGCTTGTCGCCCTGTCCTCCGCCTTTTCCACTACAGGATATGATGAGGAGGAATGTCAATGGAAGGATATATAATTTTTTCATGGTATTGAATAATTTAATACGACAAATCTATATCCCTGGAAAAGGAAAATCTGTTAGTGAGTAGTTATCGGGATGTTAATAAGATGTTAATGTCTGCAAAGGCTTTCCGGAAAACCGTACTTTTGAATGTACAAATGAAGATCAAGCGAACGTATCTATACATCGCAGTTTTTTCCATTGCGCTGCTGGGAGTCCTGGCCATACAGGTAAACTGGATACTCAGGATGGCGAAGGCACGCGAAGACCTGTTCAATGAAAAAGCGAACATGATCCTTTCGCGGACAGCGGAAGCGCTTGCGGCGGATGCACCCACCTGCGGCACCATAGTGGCAGGAGGGGATAACGGCGCCATGCGGAAAGTGGATTCCATGTTCAATCACTTTATGAATGTCTATAATTTCCACCTGGAATATACCTTTGAAGTGAAGCCAAAGGATACCATGGCTATTGCTGCAAGCAAATCTCAATTTTTTCCTTCTTCATCGAATGCGTATTGCACCAGCATTGATGAATCAGCGAATAAGGATGAACTGGGACTGAAGCTGGTTATCCCGGGGAAGGAAGAATTCATCCGGGCTGAAATGGGCCTGCCCTTCATAGTATCTGTCCTGCTGATCCTTGTGGTGCTTTTCCTTTCCTGGCGTACTATTCTTTCACTGATGAAGGAAAAACAAATATCCGAGCATACCACGGATTTTCTCAACAACATGACGCATGAATTCAAGACGCCTCTTACCAATATTGCACTGGCAGGGAATATAATGCTCAGGGATCCCAATATTCATGAAAAGGAAAAAGTAATGCAATATACCGGCATCATACTCGAAGAAAATGAAAAACTATCCATGCGGGTGGAACAGATGCTGCGCATGTCTTCTTTTGAAAGGGGAGAGGTGCCGATGCATAGAACCAGGCTGGATCTGCATACGCTCATAATGGACGCGGTGAAGAATATCCGGGTACCCTTGGAGAGCAGGGAAGGAGAGGTGTTGATGGAATTGAATGCGCAGGACAGTTTCATAACAGGAGACCGGGATCACATTGGCAATGTACTTTGCAACCTGCTTGATAATGCCATTAAATATTCTCCGGGCAAACCTGGGTTATCTGTAAGAACCATCAATGAAGGAACCCATGTAATGATTATGATCTCCGATAAAGGCATAGGAATAGCGAAAGAGTATCAAAGGAAGGTTTTTGAAAAATTCTTCCGCATACCGACCGGTTATTTGCATGATGTGAAAGGATACGGCCTGGGTCTTGCATACGTTAAAAAGATCGTTGAATTGCACGGAGGCAGTATATACTTGCAGAGTGAGCCCGGCAGAGGCACTACCTTTGTCATTACATTACCCAATGAATAATACAAGGAACAGGATATTGCTGGCGGAAGATGATCCGCACCTTGGAGCGCTGCTTACAGAATACCTGGGGGCGGAGGGTTTTGATGTGAAACTATGCAAGGATGGTGAGCTTGCAGTGAAAGCATTCTCGGATGAAGCATATGACCTCTGCCTGCTCGATGTTATGATGCCGAAGATGGATGGGTTTTCCGTTGCGAACCATATACGGGAGAAGGATTCCGCATTGCCGATCATTTTTATTACAGCCCGTTCGCTGCGGGAGGATAAACTGAAAGGTTATGGACTTGGCGCGGATGATTATATCACCAAGCCTTTTGATGCTGAGGAATTACTCTGGAAGATACGAGCCATCATGCGCAGGAATATACGGGGTAACGATATGCCCTCTATTGTAACAATAGGAAAATATAGTTTTGATCATGCCAACCAGTCGCTTTCAATAAATGGAAAAATAAAACGCATCACAGAAAAGGAAAGTGAGATACTGAATTACCTGTCTGAAAATCGCAACCGTGTCATCAGGCGTGAAGAAATGTTGCAGGCGCTATGGGGAGAGAATGATTATTTCCTGGGAAGGAGCCTGGATGTATTCATCACCAAAATACGTAAATACCTGAAGGAAGATCCCGGCATCAATATTGAGAATATTTTCAAAGTGGGATTTATTTTCAATGTTCCTGCCGGATGAAATAAACGGATGCGGAACTTTTGATTCTAATTTATGAGTGGCTTTGTGACGTTTTAACTTTTGGCCTCTCGGAGTCTGATAAGATGTTCAGGTCAGTACTGTGAGCATGCCTTTTCCCATGGTGAAACACCTAAAGTTCAATCTAAATCCAGATTGATGCTTTTTTTCGCTTTTCGTTTTTTGGTTATTATCAATATCAGTAACGATAGTAAAAAAAATGTACAAAATATCACATTTTGATCTACTTCTTTAGTTTCAAATAATGACAATAATCCATTCTTATTCGACGATGGTTCAGTTACAACATTAGTTAGGGCTAATCCTAAGCCGGCATTTCCGGTTGATTGAATGAGATACCATATTTTTTTATCTAGAATTGCCGTTTTTAATCTATACTCATATGCAATTTTGTTAGCAACGGACATGATTATTAGTAAAATGATTACTGACATGCGTATCGTCCCTTCATGATTGATACTTAATGCGTAACTATATAAATCATTTATAAACTCCCAAAAGGATCCAAGGCAAATTGCCATTATTAGTATGTTTTGCAGAAATTTTCCCTTATTGTTAATTGTATATTTAAATATCCATCCAATGAACGTTAAGCACATGGCGATCAACGAGGCAGTAACAACTACAAGTGCTGTAAATTGTAAATTAATAAGAGCGTTGATCCCAGCTTCATCCTTGGGTACTTTAATGCTAAGCAACAAAGCAGCTACCGTAGCAATTATGCCAACAAATTGAATGAATGCTCCTTTATCCTCCCAAAATTGTTTATACATATTGTTTGTTAGTGAGTTTTGTCTAAGCTGTTTTGGATATATTTATCCAGGCCATAGAGCCAGGGATATTCTATCATTTTTTTTTGCTACCCGTTATTACGTTATCACGCCATTACGTTATTACGATATTTCAATATCTCCTTGAATAGCTTCTCTTGAATTCCTGCCCTGTTCCTGAACAATGAATGCACTGGGTTTTCCCTAAACCGTTACAAATAATGCAAAGAGATTCCCCGGTATTTCCGCAGGAGGTACAGCTGATTTTTCCTTTGCCAAAACAGGAAGTACATGAAAGCGTCGTTGAGCCGACGGCGTATGTGCCGCTTCCCTTGCATACAGCACAATTTTCACCGGCTTTACCATAACATACGCCACAGGTTTTTTTACCGTTGGAACTACAAGTATTGCAGCGATCGTAACCTTCTCCATTGCATGAACTACAATCCACCAGTTCACCCTCTTCGCTTTGAACCTGCCTTTTCAATTCTTCAAACTTTTGTGACCTTTTCCTGTTATCTTCTGCAATGCTTCTTTTTGCCTGGTTAACCAGATACGTATTCATCATGGAACCAAGGCCATCTACAATGGTGCTTGCAACTTCTGCCTGCGCCTTGCTCTTTCTGCTGATGTCCGCCATTTGGGCATCAATTTTTTCCTGTGTCTTTCTTTGATTTTCCAGGCGTTGTTCATTTTGTCTTTTTGTCTGCTCTGCCTGTTGATTGTTTATTTCTTCCTGTCTGGAGGCATTGGTGTTATTTCTAAAGTTGGCATCGGATTGCTTCAGGTTTTGTTCTTCCCTCTGCATGTCATTGAACATGTTTTCAATTTCTGCCAGGTTATTGTCGTTTAAATTGTTGGTCATTGCCTCCAGTCTGCTAACGTTATCCTCGGCTTGTTTCAGTTGGGTTTGATATTCCTTTGTGACCGCCCCCGGTTTATAGGGTTGGCCATTGAAGTATCTCTGGTAGTTTGTTATTTCAGCCTTATACCTTTGAAGAAAAGGTTTTATCTTGCTTAAAAGATCATTCTTTACTGCTACATTTCCATCCGGTGCGGCGCTGCAATATTTCTCATCATCTATATAGATAGTGAAGTTTGTATTATCGTACCAGGTACACTTTCCGTCATGCCAGTTACTGCTTTCCTTGTTGGCAGCCTTTAATGCTTTTTCATACGAGCCATAAAACCACGAACCGCCTAACTTTCTCCCGGGACAGGGAGCAAAATCCAGTATCCAGCATTTATTGCAGGTGTAATTTTCAGGTACGCACTTCGCTCCAATTTTGCCATTGCATTTTACATTCCGTTCCATGTACCCCGGAGGACATGCAATTTGTGCAACTGCCCTGGTGAGAAATAAAGTCAAAATGATTGCTGACAATAATCCTTTCATTGTATTTTTTTTGAATAAAAAAGTTTTTGTGTGAGCGGTTACAAATATAAACAATTTTTTAATCCAAATAATGGAGCGAGTGTCTGTGTTTTTTTGATTTTAGAGGTCGTTATTTGCCGGTCAAGGCTGGACTTATGCTGTTTTAATTTGAAAATCACATTTTTGTGTAATTGCAACGAAGAAAATGCGGGCCTATCTTTGATAAAGATTTTTATCACCAGTGCTGAAATCCCGCTCTCTATGAGATATTTCTTTTTAGCCTCATGCCTGCTTATAACAATTTCATGCAGGAAGTCCGTAAAACAGGAACCTGCGCCTATACAGGATGGAATTATGAAATGCAAGATAGATGGCCAGGCATTTACTTTTAATTCTTCCCTTATTTCGTTCAACAGCTCTATGAGGGCGTTTTTCATGCAAGGGCTGGATAGCCAGTTGGCAGTCCTGGAATATCCTTCAAATACCCCAACGCGTTATCCGTATGTTTTTCCCAACGTGGATAGTTCAGGAATATACTGTCATCTTGTAATCCGCAAGATTATGGGTGAATTGCAATTTGATGCCTATACCTATTCAAGCAATAGCCATAACCGGAAATCAAGCCTGAATGTGACCATTACTCAAAATGAACCGCATCATGTGGCGGGTTTTCTTTCAGGGTCAATGATCAATATGGATGAAGATAAAATTGCCAGGGTGACAGAAGGGACTTTTGATTTTAAGTTCTAAGCCAAATTTTTCACTTTTCGGCGTTCGTTTTACACTGTTTTGGCTTAAAAATCATACTTTCATGTAATTTCTTTTGTATAAACGTATGCGTAATTTTGTGTACTACAATTGCCATATGAAATTTAATACTGCAAATTCCTTTCCCCTCACCAGACTCATTCCTTTGTTTTTCGTGCTCTTCCTGCTGCCACGGATGGGCAATGCCCAGCTATCCGGCACCTATACCATTGATCCGGGTAAAGCAGCCAGCGCTACCAACTACAAGAGCTTTTCAGATGCCGTAATGGACCTGGATTCAGGGAAGAGGGTGAGCGGCACCGTGAACGGCCCGGGTGTAAGCGGCGCCGTGATATTTGAAGTGGCTAACGGCACGTATAAGGAGCAGATCCATATAACGCATGTGAAGGGATCCTCAGCAAAAAATACCGTAACCTTTACATCGGCGAGCGGTGATAGCAGCAAGGCGATCCTGGTCTTTACCATATCCAAGATCACCTTGCCAAACTATACTGTCCTTATTGATAGTGCGGATCATATAAATTTTACCCATCTAACTTTTAAAATGGCAGATTTTAAAAAATATGGCGGCTTTGGCAGGGTAATAAGCATTGAACATTCCAGTAGTAATATCAAGTTTGCCAATAACCGCCTTATTGGAATTACTTATACAGGCAACGCCGGAACAGGAAGTGAATTGGTCTATTCTGATTACAGCAATCACAATTACGATACATTCATAAATAATTATTGCTTTCATGGATATGTTGCCTTTTCCATCCAGGGAAATCCTAATTATGAAAAAGGATTGCTGATAGAGGGCAATAAAATAGATTCTGCAAACACAGAGGGGATAAAGATCCTGTTTCAGGATAGTGCCGTGATCAGGAAAAACTCAGTTCTGGTGTTTCAGCAGGGACAAAATAAATGCTCGGGATTATGGGCGGAATCCTGTATCAATGAAGTAATTATTTCAGATAACAGGCTATACACTTTTATGGCCGATTTGTCTGTGGTTATTTATAAGAATTCGGGGGTTCAAAAAATCTTCAATAATGTTTTAATAGCCAATTCGGGAAGGTATACTTATTCCGGCGGAATGTACTTCGGTTTCAATGATAGCATACTCGTATATTATAACAGCGTACAGATAGCCACAGGTATCATTGGTATTTCTGCAGGATATTTTGCTGCGAACAAGGCTTCGGATATTGCCAATAATATATTCTCCAATGAATGTGAAGGCTGGTCTGTATGTCTCATGACTCCTCATAATACGCATCATAACGGGTATTATACTGCCGGTGGATACCTTGGTTATGTTGGTACGGGATATGTAAAGACGAAGGCAGAATGGCTCGCCGCGCAGCCATCGGATACTACCAGCTATTTCGGGTTTCCTGCCTATTATGGAAAAAAGGAACTCCAAACTAAAAACATGAATTATTTTCAGAGCGGGGTGCCGACGAAAATAACAAACCTGGATGTAAACGGATTCGTGAGGAATGCACTTACTCCTGATATGGGTGCGTATGTCATCATCAGGCCAATGAATGATGCGGGGATTGAAGCACTGGATTCGCCAGGTGCCATACTTTGTAAAAAAACGCAGGACATCTATGCAAGGGTCAGGAATAATGGAAGCAATTATATTTCCGGCGTAAAGATAGGATGGAAGATCAATGGAGTTTCGCAGACGGATGTTTATTACAAGGATAGTATTGCTCCCGGAAAACTTTCCAAATCTGTTTTCCTGGGTTCAGCAAGCCTGAATGATACCGGAAATACAATTGTAGCATACACAAAGCAACCTAATGCAACCAATGATCGTGATAGCTCCAATGATACCTTGGCCATGCAGGGTTTATCACTCGGAATGGATGGCAAGTACACGATAGGAGGGAAGGGGGCAGATTTTAATTCCATTGGCGCCGCGGTGAAAAAAATAACGGCCAGGGGCGTTTGCGGATCGGTGATCTTTAATATAGCGGATAGCAGCTATAAGGAGCGTATCAGCATTGATACTGTTCCGGGGGCAAGCCGTCACCGTACCGTTGTTTTCCAGTCCGCAACCGGGGATAGCAGCAAGGCAGTCATAACCTATCCGGGAGGAAGCGGCCCTCTGCTCAGTTTGAAAAATACGTCCTTCGTGAGTTTCAAGAAAATGAGCTTTGTTATTTCAGGGACTAAGGATGAAAACCCGATGTATTTTTTTGGTTTGATTCACAACATTGGATTTGAAAGTTGCAGAATCATAGGAACCAAGCCCGGCAAGACCAGAAATGTAAATTATCTTATTTACGCGAGGAGTAGTTTTGATTCCATTGATTTTACGAATAACCTCTTTAAATATGGGAGTTGTGCAATTTACACCTTCCCTGAAATAAGTGTGTATAGTTCCGGGGCTATCAGTTTCCATCATAATATCATTGACAGTACAAATTATTACAATTTATTCCTGAATGGAGCGGGTCCTTATGAAGTCAAAGACAATCTTATTGATAACGGGATGGGCACGATATTTTACGCATGCCATAAAGGAAAAATTTCCAATAACAGGATATTTGTCCCTAAGGATGGATTGGGAATGTTTTTGGAATTTGATAATTCCGGATACACCGGGGACAGTACTTTTATTGACAATAATTTTATTTCTACGGGGTATGCAGATGAAAACACTGCCGTATATGGTATATATCTAAATACATGCTTGTATGCAAACGTCCTTCACAACAATATCCTGGTAAATAATAAAACACCGCAAAGCATTGCGATGCTCACCTACAATCAGGACTATCTACGAATGCATGATGTTGTGTTGAATAATAATTTTGTCAATATGGGAAGCGGCCTTGCCGTTGGGTATGATACTACAACGATAGATCGTTCTGATTATAATAATATTTACTGTAAGAATGTTTTCCCGGTTTGTAACTACTCTTATTATCCACCGGTTTTACAAACCCTGAATGATTTCACTTCTTTCACCGGACTGGATTCACACAGTGTCTCAACAGACCCAATGTATTTGGGGAAGAAGGATCTTCACGTTCGCTCAGCAGCTATTGATGGAAGGGGGATACCCGGTACTGCCATCACATCAGACTTTGATTACGAAAAAAGGAATGCCCTGCGTCCTGATATAGGAGCGGATGAATTTACTCCGGGCTTGCATGATGCAGCCATTGTTGCCATTGATAGCCCATTGAATATTTGCGGCGGCGTTAAGCATGATGTATATGTCACGCTGGTGGATTCCGGCGGCGATACCCTGAAAAATGTCATGATAGGATGGTCGGTAAATGGAAATTTGCAAACAGCCTATAAATGGACAGGAAGCCTGATGCCCGGGGCAAGCGCAAAAGTTAAAATAGGGAATTATGCGTTCTCTGCATCCAAGGGAAATTCAATCAAGGTTTGGTGCTATACACCCAATGGATTCAAGGATTTAAATATGCAGAATGATACCACTATGGATTCCACAGTATATGCAGGACTTTCCGGTACATATACCATTGGAGGAGTGAGTCCGGATTATTCCACGGTATCTGCAGCGGTGAATGACCTGAATAGGAGCGGACTTTGCGGCGCTGTTGTTTTCAATATCAGGGATGGCGTATACAATGAGCAGCTCGAAATTTTAAACATCATGAATTCATCCGCAAAAAATACGGTTACTTTCCAATCACAATCCGGAGACAGCAGCAAGGTCTCAATACGATATGCAAGCGGAACTTCGCTGAATTATGTAGTACGATTGAACGGCGCTGATTATATAACCTTCCGGCATTTGAGTTTGGTGCGGACAGGTAACAAGAGCAATGCTCATGTGGTGGAAATCTATGGAGCTGCCTGTCATAATGCATTCAGGAATTGCCGTATCATGGGCATCAAGATACCTACAGGCTCTACCACTATCACCGATGCGGAAACAATCATCTCCAATGCAGACCTGGATAGTTTCACTACATTTGATAATAATGTGATCCATGGAGGCTCGTATGCCATGTACTTCACCGGAATTTATTCGGTTCCGCAATTTGTCACCGAATACGGTACGACTATCATCAATAATGACATTGATAGTTTTTCCAAAACCGGAATAAGTTTGTATACGCAGGATTCCTCGAGGATATCCGGCAATACCATAAAAGTACAAGAACTGGGTGGTAATGGTATGGAGCTATACTATCAGAAAAGCGCAAGGATTGATAAGAATAAAATTACCTTGTATAAAATCGGATATGGGATACTATATATGCCCTTTATCAATATATTGGATTCGGTACGGATTGAAAATAACTTTATCTCGCAAAGCACTAGTAAATTGTATAATTCCTATGGCGGCATGTGGCTGATGGGTGGGAATATGCTTGTTGCCAATAACAGCATATCTGTGGATGGAGGATATTGTATAGACTTCAGGAACTCTTATAATAAGATCAATCTTTCATTATTAAATAATAATTTCGTCAATATCGGAACTGCAGGCGCCCTTCTTTATTATGCTCCAAATTCAGTATTCATTTCTGATCACAATAATTTTTACACGAAAGGAGCGGTGCTGAATCAAATGTATAGTTCCACAGGCGGCCTGGTACCTTATGCTACTTTTTCCGCATGGCAAACTACAGGAATGGATTCCAACAGCATTTCTGCCGATCCGATGTATGTTTCCAAAACAGACCTGCATGCAAAATCAAGTGCCATATTCAATAAGGGAATACCCGTTGGAGGAATTACCACTGATATAGATAATGAGAAAAGAAACAGTACTGCACCGGACATAGGCGCCGATGAAATTTCCTTTGGGGCGCAAGATGTGGGAGTAATCTCCCTGCTGAGCCCGGATAGCATCAGCTGCCGTGACAGTTCCAAAAAAATGATCGCGGTTGTTTCAAATTTGGGTTTTGCAAATTCCGATACTTGCCATGTTTACATTCGTGTAGGTACCGGAACTGTATATTCACAGACAGTAAAAAGCCTTGTGAGCGGTCAGAGAGACACGATTGTTTTCCCTGCAACCTTGAATACCTACCTGGCCGATAGTTTTGACATTACATGCCGGACGGCATTAGGAAAAGATATCAATCATGGAAATGATACACTCCATTCAAAAGTGAAGATAGAAAAAGTAAATGCTTCATGGATTGCAACGAACGTTGCAGGCTACCATGTGCGTTTCAGTCCCAAGGATAGTACGACAAGCGGCAATACCTATTCATGGGATTTCGGAGATTCAGCGAAAAGCAACCTGATGCAGGCTACGCACACCTATAAAGGCGATGGTGATTATAAAGTAAGGCTCATGGTAGTTGGGAAGAATGGTTGTAGCGCCAGTGATACAGGTACTATCCGCTTGCACTATACGGATATTAAAGAAAATGGCATAAGCAATGGATGTATCCTTGGAATAGCGCCTAACCCTATGACTGAACGTTCCGATCTTGACTTATATCTGGATAAGGATTCCAGGGTGCTGATAAAACTGATGGATGTACATGGAAAACTAATATCCTGCATTTGCAATTCATCACTGGGGGAGGGGAATCATACTTTTACATTGAAACGTCAATCACTTGGATTAAACAGCGGCATTTATTATATTGAAGTTCATATTGGAGAAAAAATGATCTGTAAGAAAATAGCGGTGGTTTCAGGAGTAACCGACTGAACTTTCCGATAAATTTTTCATTGGTCTTGTTTTATGTGTCTTTTTGAATGAAACCGGTTTCAAAAAAGGGCGGAGATTTGTCTCTCCGCTCTTTTGCTTTTTACCTGTTTCGTGATTTGCTGAATGCAGCAAATTAAAAGGCTCCGTAAGGAGCCTTTTGTTGTTTTGAAGTAAGTAAGGTATATTTGGAAAATTACCTGAGGGTGGATATCCAGAAATCCCTGGATACATTGCCTGCCCTTTCTACAGCCGCTTTGAAGCGTTCATCCTTGAACCATCCCATGGCCTTGTCCATGTCCTCTACGTCCAGGTGGACCATTACCGTCTCCAGGTTACTTTCATCCCTGTAGACAGGGCCATCTGTTATACCGTAATCAAGCCTTGCCTGGCGGCATTCGTCATGTGCGGTTCTCCATTGGTTGAAGTTTTCAGGTTCTACGCGGATCAAAATTGATTGTTTCATAATACATTCATTTAATTTGTTGATTCAAATTTCACGTGTACAAATATGAAAACTTTTAACCTGGGTTAAGAAATGAGATCCGGGCCTGAAATAATTTCAACCTTTTTTGGTAAGCCTGGCGCGCATGCGGCTAAGTGATTGAGGTTCAATGTTAAGGTGTGAGGCTATGTACTGAAGCGGGACCCGCTGAAAGACCTCGGGTTGTTTTTCCATGAGATTCAGGTAGCGCTGTTCGGCAGAGAGAGTCCTTAATTCTTCGATCCGTTTTAAAGAAGCGCTTGCCGCCGGAGGTATCTTTTTTGAATACCATAATTTGAGTTTGGGTATTTCCTGTTCCAGCTTTTCAAATTTCTCTTTGGATATAATCAGCAGTTCCGAATCCTCCAGCATCTGCACATAATTTGTCCCGGGTGTGCCATTATAGTAACTTTCAAAATCCCCGAGCCACCAATCATCAAAGGCAAAGAACAATATCCTTTCATGCCCCAGCTCATCCACTACAAAATTCCTTGCACAGCCCTTGTTAAGATATGCCTTGGCATTGCATATTGCCCCGGCTTTCAGGTAGAAACCTTTCTTCGCAATTGTTTTTACTGTGAAGCATTGCAGCAACCTGGAGAATTCATCTTCATCAAACCCAAAGGATTTAATGAAAAGTTCTGAAAACCTGGGGTTAATATCTTCCCGGTGAATTGCCATACCTGATAACAAATTTAATACAGAATGTCCAATAATGGATAAATACTCAATTTGTCCCGCCAAATGGTCATGGCGCATTCCTTTTCCTGACACAAGTCATCATTCGCATTGACAGGGGTCATGTTTTCCCGGGGATATTTCATCCAATTTTGTTTTATCAAACTAAAAGATATGAAAGACATTACATGCAGTGGTAAATTTGTTTTACCCGTTCTTATTCTTGCCATGATCATGGGTGTTTCCCGTTTATCAGCGCAAAAGATACTTTTTGATTTTGACAGTGCATCCAATCATACTTCATTGCCCATCAGCCTGACGGAAGGAGGGATTACTGCACACTTCGCTGCCACAGGGCAGGGTTATTCTATACAGGATAATACCTCACCGGTAGTGCCTTCAGGATTTACAGGGCGCTTCCTTTACCCTAATAGCATTTATGCATCCGACCTGCTGATAAGCTTCAATAAAAAGATCACGGATTTTTCCATTTGGTATTCCTGCCAGGAGCTTGCCTGCGATGATGCCGCTACCATGAAAGTAACGGCCTACCTTAGAGATACGCTTGTAGGCAGCAATACCAGGATGACTGCCAATCCGGGGACATGGCCTGTGGATACATTGTCATGCAGTTTCTCCAAGGGCTTTGATAGCGTGGTGGTGCACTACTTCAAAAAGCCGCCCACATGTACAGACTATGGCGTCATCTACCTATGCGATAATATGCGCGTATCCGAGTATGTTCAAACCCCGGTATCCGGTCCGGAAAATTATATTCAGAAGATTAACATAAGCAATCCCATTTCCCGGGACGGAAATATTTCATTTGCACTGGTGCAGAATGAAAATATTCATATCGCGCTCTACGATCTTTCCGGTAGAATGATAACTGGTATTTTCAAAGGCCGCCTGGATACAGGGGAGCATCACATCACCTGGCATGTAGATAGTGAAGTAACAGGAGGTGTCTATTTAATCAACATCACAGGAGATGATTTTAAACAAACCGGTAAAGTGATTGTAGTGAAGTAGAATTTAAAATTATTCATTCCTTTAATCCTGATCATTGGTGTAAAACATGGAACAAAAAGAGCGGAGATATAAATCCCCGCTCTTTCCATTCTCAAACGTAAATAATTACCAGCTTTTTTTACATTTTTTCAGGTGACGTTGCGCCAGAGTATTTTTTTATTATTTCTATCGTTTAAGGATGATTGTTATCCTGCACCAGCGAGTATGCAACGGGCACAAGGCATTTTGCATTCCTTCCTTTCAATGCTGTCAGTAGATCTTCCTGTGAATCTGCAAAGGCAGCCTGGGAAGAAATATATATTCCCGCTATGGAAAGAAGCACCCTGATGAATTTTTTCATTACCATTATATTAATGTATTATACTATCGGATGATAAGTTTGCTTCTGCCGGCAGATCCGTCCTTGCCCATGATCTCGATAAGATACAAACCGGGAGTATGCAAATCATTTATCGTTACATTACCCCGCATGTTTGTATTATCCTGGTATACCATTTGCCCGTTCATGTTATAGATCCTTATGGAAGAATTGTTTTTCAATCCCTCCCCTGAAAGCGTGAAACTGCCATTGGATGGATTTGGATACACCTCGAAACTTTCTTCGGGGGAATTAATGTTTGCAATACCTGTGGTCTTGGTAACGTCATGTTTAATGACTCCGTATCCGTGTGCGGTCTGTACCATTGCATACACAGTGTTTGTGCCCTTGGGAATTACCATATCTGCAATGCTATAGGTTTTAAAAGTATCCATATTATACCTGGTCCCGTTTTCAAGGAAATAAAATGCTTTTCCGGTAAGGGAGAGATCCAGCGTAGAGAATGCTACCTGTCCATCCTTGGAAATATCAGTAGTGTACATGATGCCAACTTTTTTCTCGCCTGCGGTATCACCTATGAAATCCCATTTGGAGCCCTTCAGTTTATAGGCGGCGAATTTCGCGAAACCGGGGTTCATCATCATATAAGGAACATCCTTGGAGTCCAGTTTTATCCTTGTATTCCCTCCTGAAAAGTACAAAGTATCCCCAATGGGAGTACTGGTGGAGAAGTCTGTTTTATTTACAGCAGTAAAATACGAGAAGGAAGGAGAGGTGACGTATCCACCGGTTGGAAGTACCAGGTTGTTCTTTGAATCGAATGCTGCTGAATTTTCAGAGTAAATGGAAGGGCTGCTGTTTGGAATGGTGTAAACACTCTTCCATGCGCCATTGCTGTATTGGAATACTTCTTTGTTTGAAAATGCCTTTTTCAATCCATTTAAAACGGTAGGCACTCCGTTATTATCCAACAGCAGATCCATTGCGCCGCTTCCCAGCCAAATGGAATCTCCCAGCTTGGACCAAGTGCCTTTGGCGTTGTCATATTTCTTTACATACGCATAGCTCTGGCCATTATTGAAAGTAGTCACATACCCGAAGTAATAATCTGAATCATGCACTTCAATATCTACTCCGTTCCCTTTTGCTATCCCGGGAGAAGGCATTTTTTTCCAGCTGGTGCCATCGTATTTAGCCATATGCATTTGATTGCTGTTGTCCCAGAAACCGACAAAAATGGTTCCATCGGTATTGAATTCGAGATCGCCGAAATATAAGTAACCGGAACTTCCGGTGACTGTATTGATGGATGCGGTCCCAACGTATTGCCATCCCTGCCCATAGGCAAAAACGGAGATGATAGAGAGTAAAAATGATGTTAAAATTTTCTTCATGAGATTAATTATTTAGTATTTCAAAACTAGCATCCGTGTATTTTTCATTCAATACGGCAGATGCCGTATAATTCAATTTCATTAGACTGTGCAAACATCCCCCTAACCCCGTTACTCCACTTCGTTCTGTGATTGTTTCACAATTCAAAGGGGGAATTCCAACTTGCAAATTTTTTTGAGTATAAAAAATTGGATTTATCATTGAGAAAATTACGATTTTAATTATTGATTCTAAACGATGCGAAGGAGCGGTTCCCCCTTTGAAGGGGGCGCCGAAGGCGGGGGATGTTTCCGAAATTTGCTTTTAAAATCGTATTTATTTTGTCAAGCCCTGAAAATTTATTTTGCTGCATTATAAAATCAGCGTATATTTCCCAAATAGTTATCAGATTGATTACGATGAAGTTGGCAAGGCTTTTTGCAGTACTTATTTTTTGTTGCTTTTCACTGGTCACAAATGCCCAGGATGAATTCACTTTCAAGCGATTAGGCTTTAAGGAGGGTTTGCCCCAAAGTACCATCCAGGCTATAATGCAGGATAAAGACGGCTTCATGTGGTTTGCAACCCAGGACGGCCTGATCCGTTATGACGGGTATAATTTCATCAGCTATCGTCCTGATCCCGAAAATAAAGGAAGTATTGCCAATGGCTATATCCTGGATATTGCGGAAGATATTTCCGGAAAATATTTGTGGGTTTCCCATCGTTCCGGATTATCACGCTTTGAAAAAGCAACGGGAGTATTCGAAAATTATCAGCCTGCAAAAGAAACATTTTATCAATTCATTGCAATATGCGTGGATGAAAAGGGAAAGATATGGTATACCGGAAAGTTCGGATTGCGTTCATTTCTTCCGGAAGATTGGCAAAAGCGAAATTCAAAGGATTTCAGCCGGATTCATTTTTCAGGTAAAGATACCGCATTGAGCCATGACGTTTCGTACATCCGCAATGCGACAAAAGGTGTGTTGTTGATGCTGGCAGGAGAACAGCTTTGGGCAAAGGATGAAAAGGACGGGTTCAATTGCATTTGTCCGAAAGTGGAAGCAAAGACGATTAGTGAGAATCAGTACGGCGCACGCATGTCTGATTTTTATAAAGGCGAAATTTTCCTGCTCAATGTAATAACGGTAATAAATGACACCTTCCTTTCAAACAGGAAGATCAAGGTCAAAAGCACCCATGCTGTGAGAAAAGACCTGCCGGGTTTGTATTACGGATTGAAAGATGCCAACGGCGATGTGTGGCTTGGCGGATTGAGCGGAATAAATTTTTTGCCGGGAGGCATTGAATCGGAAATCAATAAAAAAATAAATCATGATCCCGGCATTCCCGAGAGCATCAGTGCAGAAGTAGTTCAATGCATGTATGAGGATCGATCAGGACTGATATGGCTGGGCACTTCCAACGGCGGATTGAATATTTACAATCCGCGCTCCAATGTTTTCAAACATCTTACCGATCATAAAACCAAGCAATGGCACCTGAATAATAAATACATTTTCGGTGTTACGGAGGATAAATACGGCGATATATGGGTGGGTTCCATGAAAGGCCTGCACCATATTTCCATCAATAAGAATTTACCTGATAATTATTTTGATAATATCACCGGTGTAAAACTTTACCTGAATGATCCCAATAATCCCCATTCCCTTTCCAATGATAAGATATCAAAATTATATGCTTCGGGAGATTCACTTTTGATTTCCACCATGGGCGGTGGTTTTAATATACTCAACATCAAGACGGAAAAATTCACTGTTTTTAAACACGATAAAAATGACAGCAGCGGAATACATGCAAACTTTGTACAGGGAATCCTGAAGGATAGGGAAAAGAGAATCTGGGTATTTACTTCCAACGGCCCTTCCTTATTGAATACAAGCACCAACAATTTTGAAGCGGTCCCCGTAAAATGGCCGGAGCCCGTCGCAAAATACAACGCTACCATGACCGGTTTGCACGATAGCAAAGGGATGTATTGGTTTGCCCTCAGTGATGGTGTATCACGATATGATCCGGCCACTCAAAAAATGGATCTTTTTTTACACAATGAAAAAGATAAAAACAGTATAAGTTTCGGCACTGCCAGTGAAGTGTATGAGGACCGTGCCGGGAATCTCTGGATCTGCACTTTGGGCGGCGGCCTGAATTTATACGATCGTACTCAAAATTCGTTTACCGCCTTTACTGAGAGGGATGGATTATCCAATAACAGCATATTCGGTATACTGGAAGATGCGCACGGAAACCTGTGGATGAGTACGAATAAAGGGATTGCCATGTTTAATCCCTCAAAACGTCAGTTCAGGAATTATGGCATTGAAGATGGAATGCCCTTCTCTGAATTTGCACAGCATTCCTTCTGGAAAGCGCACAATGGATGGATGTTTTTCGGCGGGGAAGACGGCATCGTTTGCTTTGATCCGGAGGAAGTGATCAAAATGCAGCATGAGGCTCCGGTGCGATTGCTGGACCTGAAAATAAATTATAAAAGTGTGGGTGAAGGATGGCAGGGAACTACTCTGGCGGAATTAAAGCATATTGATCTTTACCAGGAACAAAAAGTAATTTCATTTGAATTCGGCGCTTTAGGCTATACCAATGCCTCCAAGTATAAATACGCTTATAAACTGGATGGTTTGGATAGTGAATGGCACTATACGGATTCCCGCCACAGGTTCGTTACCTATACCAATCTTCCCTTTGGGCATTATGCATTTATTGTAAAATCCACAGATGATTTTGGCAACTGGACTAACACACCCCTGCGAATAGAATTATGGGTGATCCCGCCATTCTATTATACCTGGTGGTTCATTACCCTGGTGGTTGTTTTTATTTTAATTCTTATCATTGTGACCGTATCCTTCATTGCACGTTTCCGGCTGAGAAGAAAACTTGAAAAACTTGAACTGGCACATGGACTGCAAACAGAAAGGGAGCGTATATCCCGGGAATTGCATGATAGCGTAGGCAGCCAGCTCACTTATATTATATCCACACTGGATAATACCCGGAAAAAAGCGACGGATTCCCCGGTACAAACGGAAATAGAAAATAACCTCGAGAATATCGGCCAGTTTGCCCGCGAAAGCATGCAGCAGTTACGCGAATCCATCTGGGCGATGAACAAGGATAGTTTTACGCTTGCTGAATTTGAGATCAAACTCAAGGATTATATAGGGAAATACCTGGATACCACAGGCATGGGCTGGGATATAGATGTGAGCGCCACAAAGCCGGTGAATCTTTCTCCCGCGCACGTGTTGCATCTTTTCAGGATCATCCAGGAAGCGGTACAGAATACGATCAAACATGCGGATGCTACCTTTATCATTATTACTATTCACGCGGATGCAAAATCACTGAAACTTACTATTACGGATAATGGCAAGGGTATACAGGAAGCAGTTGCGGGTGACGAAACCTCACATTATGGCTTGGCTAATATGAAAAAGCGTGCGAAGGATATTCATGCTGAACTGGATATAGTTTCCTCCAAGGGCGGCGGCACCAGCGTGAAATTGAAAATGGACCTGACAAAACAGTAACGGGCCAATGATAATATACTGCATCTGCCGTATTGGTTGCAATTTTTTACAACGCTAAATTTGAAGCATGAAATTGAAAGTAGGCATAGTGGAGGATAACAGAAACCTGACAAAGACGCTCCTGGAGGGACTTTCGGGTTTCGGTGAGGTGGAAATTGTATTCACGGCCATCAATGGTGCAGATGCCATCCACAAGTTGCAAAAACTGGAAGAGGCTGCCTTGCCGGATATTATCCTCATGGATATAGAAATGCCGGAAATGAACGGGATAGAAGCCACCGGAAAAATAAAAGCGAAATATCCCGGGATAAAAATATCCATGCTCACGGTTTTTGACCAGGATGAAAAAATATTTGATGCCATACTTGCCGGAGCATCCGGGTATATGCTGAAGGATGAACCCGTCACAAGGATCGTAAGCGGTATGCAGGATATCATGCAGGGCGGCGCGGCTATGTCCCCCATTATTGCGGCTAAGGCAATGGCGCTATTGGCAGGAAAGAAAGAAGAAAACACCGTTGAAGAAAAAGTACTGAGCAAACGCGAGACCGAGATCCTCGAGTACGTTTCCCACGGACTTACCTATGCACAGATAGCCGATAAATGTTTCATCAGTCCCGGCACCGTCAGGAAGCATATTGATAATATCTACGAAAAACTGCACGTTCACTCCAAACTGGAAGCCGTGCGCTATGCCACCAAGAAGAACTGGATCGGTTTCAGCCTTATTTAAGCTGAAGGATACAGAATAAGTAGTAAGTAGTAAGTAGTAAGTAGTAAGTAGTAAGTAGTAAGTAGTAAGTAGTAAGTTGGAAATTGGCTTCTCTAATTACGACTATCTGTAAAAATCAAGTTTTTATTTCAAATTTCCCCAAGGCAGGGCGGGGAGTTCGCATTCAGGAACTCCAGGGCCATAATGAATTGAACTAAAGTCTTCAGATATCAGTTCTTTTGGAAACAGCTTATATGCCTTCCACCGTCATAGGAAGTTTTACCTACCACGCCGATACGCAAACCCTGCGGATCCGTTTTCTTTCTGGCATGGTATACGAATATAAAAATGTTCCCGAAAGCGTTTACGACGGCATGAAAAACTCCCGCTCCAAGGGAATTTTCTTCAATCAAAACATCAAGGATATCTATGAATTTGAGAAAGTGGGAAGTGAGGGGGGGTAATGTGGGTTTTAATTATAATAAATTAATGTAATAAATAGCTTTATCAACCTTTTTCCTTTTAGCTTTTCATTCTTAGACTTTCTCGGATATTAATTCTTGATCATTGCCCTCATCCATTTTTTAATAGCTTCATTGCAGCACTTCAAAATCAATCCCCCCAACCAAAAAGCCCCTTGCGGGGCTCTTCTTTTTTAGCATGTAGCGGACCTGTTGACTGATCTCTGCTCACTGTTGTTGCTCGTCCTGCAAGAACTCGCCGCTGCTATTGCTGCCCAGGTTTTTGGCAAGATACGTGAGAGATGCCACCAGCGCCACTGAAGCGGTTTGTTTTACATTGAAGGAATTACTGGCTACCGCGTTAATGGTTCCGTGCAGCACACTGCCGAGTACGAACATAATGCCTGATTAATAAAATCTCGGATGTTCAGGGTGAAAAATTTGCTATTCATTGTTTAGTTATTTGGTTGATTAGTTAATTAAATAATTGGGGAAAATTCAGACTTCGCATTATTACCAATAAGCGCACGGAGTGCTCCCCCTTCAGGGTTTAGGGGCAAATTGTTTTTTGTTTATTTTTTGGAATTTGGTAATTTGTCATTTGGAATTTATTTTGTCCCTTGTCACCTGTCCTTTGTCCCTTTGAGTTTTCCCCTTTAGGGGTTAGGGGTAGAGCTAAATAAATTGCTTTCTGTACATAGCCGGTATACGTGTTTTGCAAAACGCACGGAACTCACCCACCGAAATGCGTTTATCGTGATTCATATCCAGTGTGGTATTGGCGCGGTAGGCAAATCCGGGCAACATAAAATTTTCACCCTTGCCAACGGCAGCAGGGTAGAAGGTGCACAGGTATAATTCCGTATAGTCGTAGTGCCCGATATCATTGCGGAATGGCGAATAATATTTTTCTACGTAGTGCAATTGCTCTGTCGCTGTCATGTGGTAGAGCGCATGCGTGGAGGTTCCCAGGTATTGCGCTGTCACTGGCATGAATTGTATCAGTCCTGTAGCGCGGTACTCGCAGCGTACAGAGGCATCCGCACTGTCGGCAATACCGCTTGCCTTTACCAGTTTTCCGTGTCCGTTGTACCCGGGCATGGAAGGTGATTGTATATTCACCGCCTGCGGATTGAAATTACTTTCATTGTGCATGATCAGCATCATCAGGTCAGGATTGATATTAAGTTCCGTACCAATTTTGATCAGGCCTGCAATAAAACTTTCTTTATCGGGCATGGTGAGTTTTTCTGAGAGAATGAGCATTTTTTTTTGAGTTATGAATTATGAGTTATGAGTTTTTGAATTGTCAAACCGCCCCGTCCTTCGGACACCCCTCCTTATCCAAGGCGGGGAAATTTATCCCTGCGGGATTTGCGCATCTATTTGTGTTTAGTGGTTGAGTTGTCTCCCTGCTGCGGCGGATATCGGGGAGGCTAGGGGAGAGGTGTTTAGGATGTAATAAAGTAATAAAGTGATATGGTGATATAGCGAAATATTTTGCGCAAAACTTAATTATATAATACACTCAACAGCTTAATAACTTCTTACAGAAATTTACCGTGGACTGTGGACCGTCGACTGTGGACGTTCAAAAGCATCCAAGCGTAGCGAATGTATCTCACTATCGCGTTTCAGCTCTGCAACGTCCGCCTTGATCTCCTTGATGTCGTAGCTGTGTTTAGTGATAAGCTCGAGTTTGTCATTAAGTTTTGTAATGCCGCGTACCAGTAATCCTCCCACGCCAATGATGATGGCGGATGTCAATGTAGTAATGAGGGTCGGCCAGTCAAGAAGATGTATCATCATGCTGCAAGGATGGATAAAATGCTGCGGGAATTGTTTTCAATGCTGTCTTCAAAAATCCTCCAGTCATCGTTGATGCGTTGTTCAGCAGTAAGGGATGGCGCCGCTTCAATGATGGTTTTATTCTCCACATCAATAGTGAAATTGTGGGAATTCTGTACGATGGTTTGCTTTTCGTATTTGCCGTTTTCATCCGGGCCTATGAATTCTTCAGTAACGGGCAACGATTGGATGCTCCATGCAGTTTTTGCGGCAGTATCTTTCAGCCACTGCACATTTTCGGAAGTAATAAAAGTTATATTTATCATGCTTTGTTTATTTTGACGTTGAAATTATTTATGTTGAAAGTATTGGCTCCTATTGCTTTTTGCACGGTGATGTTCAGGTAGCAATCATTGCTTGTATTGATGGCGGCAGTTTGTACCGTTACGGCACTCTGGTTGAATTGCGCTTCCTGGCCCACAGCCTCCTGTACGCTCGGACTTCCCTTATTAATGATCCTGAAAAATGTTTGCCCTGAGAGAGCTGCTGTAGTCGTGATAAATTGTCCCAATAGGGTGCCGGTGTTTCCGGCGCCGGTATGAAGCCGCGCACGAAGGGTAACATTGCCCCCCGCTCCGCGTGACCAGGTGCAGGTAAAAACTATTTCAGAGGTAGGATCCAATGTGCCTGAAGGAATGAGGATGCTCACCATTTGATCCTCCGTAGTATCTATTGGTGCTGCAATAGTAGAATATCCGACTGCAAAAAGTTTTCCATTTCTGCTGTCACTCAACCTGGAATCATTTCCCTGGCAAACTGAATTGGATGTGGAGCCAAATGGTTTATTATATCCGGACGATTTTGGCGCACTTACCAGCCGTCCTCCGGCATCGGTTTCCACGGTTTCCATGGCCCCGAAATTGACTCCTATTTCCGGAATATCACCAATGGCAGAACCGAAGTTTTTATTGAAGGCGGTATTCTTGCTGAATGCATTTTCTTTTCCTGACAAACCGCTGTCAACATACGTTTTTACAATATTTGAATTCGGATATTTTGTTGTGGAAGTATCTAATGATACAGTTTCCTTATTGGCGGAATTTTCGGGAGTGAAGCCCAGTGCATTTTGTTTGGCATTCCATGTGGATTTTTCTGTATCCGAAACAAAACGATGTGTAGAGTCTTGTACTATATTGGAAGGATTTGTAGCGTCTGTATTGGGAACATTGCTCAAGCCTACCGTGGATTTATCCAGCGTTTGCCATGTTTTATCGCCACGCCAGTACTGGGATGTTGTTCCTGCAGTAATGATATTCTCCTTGGTGTCAATATTGGATTGTAAGGTAGTATCGGCATCGGCTCTTGTTGCAATTTCAGCGTCCAAACCACCGGATAAGGTAGTATTTTCTGATATCCTTGCTGCTATTTCTGCTGCCAGGTCATCGCGGATCTGCTGTACTTCTTTTTCAGTAGGAATTTGCCTGCAGATTGGAACCTCCCAGCAATTACTTGCAGGATCACCACAGGTATTGTAGAAACATTCCGGGTTGCCGGTAACAATTACATGGAAATCCAATGCGACGTAAATAAATTCAAAATCCGCATTCTCACTATTGCCACCCAGTTCTTCTTTTATGATCTCATCCCGGTTGGTTTCGTAATGAATGGAAACACTTTCGATATAAGATGCAAGTGTGGCCTGCTTCAGGTCATAAGGATTGTTGAAGTTCATTCTCCGGATAAGAGCGAGTGCCATAACATCATTGGAGAATTGGTCATTCCCAAAATCTTCTTTTCTTGCCTTGGCAACAATGCGCAAAGGCAGGATCATTTTCTTTTGCGTCTTCCCGCCAATAACACTGTCCAGGTCTTCCCATTGCACCGGCCCGTTCTTCCGGAAATAGATGAGGCTTTTATCTTCGCTGAATTCAACGGGATTGTAGTTGCCATTATTATATTCCGCCGGATAGGTTTCCGTGTTGGTGTTTACCAGGTCACAAAGTCCATACACTTTTGTAAAAAGCGTAGTGCCTTCTGCAATGGCTTTGAAATAGGATATAATTATTTCGATCATAGGATATTATTTATTTTCTTTTCTTCCGGGAAAATTTCTTTAAAGGATTATTTAATTTGTCGAAAACAGAAATGCGTTTTCTACTCCCAAGGTTATTCTTCCTTTTTCTTTTTGATTGGGTGGATTGAACACCGTTTGCAAATGTCTTGTGTAATGCATCCAGGTTCTTATGCAGTTTTTTTATATGTTCCCTTGCGTTCATGGTTGTATGGTTCTTGCTGAGAAAGTTTCTTTACATGCAAAACACATGGTATCATTCAAGCTGATGCTCGAAAATATCTTGCTCATGGATGTTTCATATACCTTTTCAAAGTCTTCGATAAGTTCATCACGTTCCTTTTTGCCCAGCACGATAAAACTGTTCCATTGACGGGATGCTTCAAATTGTTTTAATATCCGTGCACCCGCCTTGTATAAAAGTGGCCACGCCAGTTGTGTATTTAATGCGCACAATAGTGGCTCCAGGCCGCAATTAATGGCGTACTCTACGGATATTCCCGCAGTAGTGGCGGAATTTTGCATGTTGCCATATGTGATGGATTTACTGCTGTCAAATTCCGCAGGAACAAAATAAGTATATTGGAATAAGGAAGGATAACGGTACGGTTGTATGGCGCCGGTACAAGTGGTACAACCCGGTAAGCCGTACCTACCTGTGTATCCGTTTACACCATTTGGATAAATGAAACTCTTGTAGGAAGAGGCAAGCCCTGAATCGTATCCAATGAACAAGGAAAGAACTTTATTTTCCACTGTAAATGATTTACGGATAGGAATGCTGACGACTTCTCCGGCAAGTGCATTTACATCTGCTGAATATAATTGATTACCGCTGGCAACATCATAGATATAAATAGTTGCTGTTACATCCTCTTGCAGCATGATGGAAACATTTTCCACTTGCAAGCGGAAATAATTGTAATTGTATAACTTAATGTATACCCCTTTTAGTTTTCCTACTTCGGAATTCAGTTTTTGAATATCTTCGGGATAATATCCAAGGGTATCACGTTCCACCAATGAGGAAGTTTTAAATCCGTTGCCAAGGAAAACAGGAATATCATTCAGCATTTCTTCTGCGGCAAGTTCTATTTCCCGCCTGATGAGTTGCTCTCCGGATACCTGTTCATCATTTACGGCTTTATCTGCGCCCTTGACGCTGACACCTGGAAGATCCTGTATGTAAAAACGCGGCGTTTCTGCAGGATCATTGCAAAGTCCCTTGATGCCGATCTGTGAAGTTAGACAAGTTATACTCATTTATTTTTTATTGATGTTTTCAAGTCCCCTTTAGGGGATTTAGGGGTAAAAAGAAAAGAAGGGGCGGCTTCCAATTTTTGGATTTATAGCTGGAACGCAACCGCCTCTTCAACCACTTATTAGAAAAGTGGAAACAAACCAAAGACCTCTTTATGGATTCGTAATAACGTATTCGTTTACGCCTGTTACACCGGAAAGTGCGTCGGTACTTTCATACATGTCATTCGGTAATCCGATAAGATCAAATGCCAATCCGATCTCTACGGTTATATCACCGCATGGTGCCCAGTTCCAGTTGAAGTCAAAGCCCAGGCCTGATGCAGGATCAAACAAGACGGTCTTCTTCATATTCGGAAGATCAATGGTGAAGATCCCTTCTGCTCCAATATTGGCATTGAAGCGAAGAACCTGCATGGCTCCAAGTGCAGTGGTGATGAAGTGATTTGCATCACCGTATCCATAGGATGCATCTGTGATCCCGATGGCAGGAATGTAAGGAAGCCCTGCCTTGCCGGCATATTTTCCTATGTCCAGGCCATTCAATCCGCTGCAACCGCTATCCACGGCGCTCATATAGTTATCCAGTTCACCAAAGCCTATGGCAATAGGCAGGCTGCCATAACCCATGGCAAGTGATGCCCTGCGCACTTCCTGGATAAGGTTCCAGTCCAGCGAGCCGTCACTGAATTTTGTTTTTACGGTTTTTACATTGCTGCTTACATTGGATTCCCCGCTGCGGAAACTTCCTACCAATGAGGTTGATTTCTGGATGAGGATCTTTTCCATTTTACGCCTGCACTTATCAATGGATTTGGCGATCTGGCGTGCAAATAATTCCTCGGAACCCTGGCACACCAAGTATAAATGTTCAGGAGTTACTTTAAAGGAATCCTTTACGCCCTGTGTAGTATCAATGGTGTAGATCTTGCTTTTTTGTGAGATGCCATTGGTGGCACTACAGCTTGGGGTTACAGTAGTGCTAACATCATCGGCATCGCCGCGGCGTTCGTAGATCACACGCATTTGCCTGTGAGTGGGAGAGTCTCCGGTGGATGGAGCTACATACTCCTGTACTACTGAAGCACGGTTGGCATCAGATAATAGGAAATTCGTGAAGTTGGTTTCAACAGGAGGAGTGTTCAGCGCTGAGGCCATATCCTTTTTCCAGACATCTTCCAATGCCGCCTGTATCACTTCGCACGAAATAAAATTTTCGACTGTTGCGCTCATTTTTATTTTTAGTTAATTAATTTAATTCACCCCTCATATTCCTGGCTTTGGAGTATATAGCCACTGCGCTTTTCTGGATGCGTGCACCACGTATTTGGGATAGTTGATATTCTTGATTTAGATTTTAAGTCCCCTTCAGGGCATTTAGGGCCGATGTCGCTCCCGGAAAGCGTCCACTTGCCGGGCGATCTACAAGCATTAAATCCTCGGCCTTATATCCAGGGCATTTATTCCGCCGCTGCTTTTATAATTTGTTTTTTGTGGGATTTGTCCCTGGCCTCCGTTATTCTTTTTGATGAGTCCGCGTTCATTTGCTTCCAGCAGAATTACATTTTCAATATTTTCTGGCTCTGACTTATTTGCTTTCAATACAAGGCTGTCATCGGCATGCCGGCGTGCCTGTATGGTTTTTCCGTCGTCGCCAAATTCAAAATAATATTTGCTGTTTATCCCTGCACGGAAGTCGTCTTTCTGGAATGGCTTCACTGATTCTGAAAACGGAATTTTTGAAAGTGTATCAGTAAGTGAATGTTCTATCTTGAACTGCTTCATCTCAGTCTGCCAGTTCATTTTGTCATTCTCCCATTCTTCGCTGATCTTTTTATGTGCTTCAGATACTTCTGCAAAATCTTTCTGAAGTTTTTCATAAGGCACAGAAAGTTCTGATGATTTTTGATGAACGGATTCCTTTACTCTTTCAAAGCCCAGGCGAATGATATCTTCCAGTTTTTTATCCTTTTTATCTTCAGGCCCCAGCTCTATGCCGAGTTCACGGAAGGAGGATATGAATGCGGTTTCCAGGCTACCAATGCGTTTGCCTACTATGCCCCTTACAAGTTCCGGGTCCTCCCCAACTACTTTTCTACCTATGAAGGTATTGTTGAAATGGCTTTTCACTTCATCGAAGCTGGTTTCTTCCGTTACATCCAAACCTATAAGTTCGGCAAGGTCTTTAATGGTTATATTCATATATTATTTATTCTTTGATTTGTTCTTTCGGGGTTGACCGCTTGCTTTTTTATTTTCCTTCATTCCGGAAGGATGGTCAACTATTTGCCAGGCATTATTATACTGGCTTTCTACAAAATGCCGGCGAAGTTTTCTTACTTCCCCTTTTGAATTGATGACCGTTAGTAGTTCCTGTTGTTTCATTTTCCCTTGGTTAGGAATAAAAACAGTAAAAGTCCGGGAAGGGACACTTTTATTTGAAATTATTTTGAATAAATTTCAATAATTGTTTTGCAAGCGATTTTTACGTATCACTGAAATGAATGCCATCAATTTCCTTTTTATAGCTTTTGCCCCTAACCTATAAAGAAGAAGCCCGCAAGAACGCACCGTTCCGGGCAGGCACTTCGTTCGGTTAGTGATGTTGGGAAAGTCCCCTTTAGGGGATTTAGGGGCTTGCCTTGGGAATTTACATATAAGGTTAAAAAAAAAGCCCGTCCCAAAATATTGGGACGGGCTTTTAAATTCATTTTACAGAATTACTATTTCTGCATCTTGATGTTTATCTTGATGTAGCTATCTCCGCTAGGATATCCGGTAGGGCCATCCTTGATCTCTTCAACCTGATACATGCCAATTTTGCCATCGGCAGTTTTGAAAGTGCCCCAATGCCCATCATTAATTGTCCAGTGGTCATAATTATCAATGGTATATGCATTATTGTAATTGAATTTCAATTCATCAATTGATCTTACGTCGGCGAAAGTGTAGTATCCGCTGCTGGTATACCCGTTTACAAAATTTGTAGTGCGGGGACTGCTCCAGTTTATCCAGGAATATTGCCCTTGTGCCGCAGAATTGGATGGAGAATAAAAATAATAATATGTTCCTCCAAAATAGACCACCATATCGCAATTGGATTGGGTAGCATTACTGGCATCAAGCGCGGTCCCGTTGGCAAAATTCAATCCTTGCTTGTAAGTGGTATTATCCGGGCCACCGAGGGTGATGGTATACGTTTTCAGCGCATTTATAATACTGACCGTTACTGAAGCTTTGCCTGTAACACCATTCTCGTCTGTCATAATTACGGTGAATGTCATATTGCCTTCAAATTTTGACCCTAGTGTAATTCCCTGGGTAAGGGTGCTGACAGTGGTGGAAGGATTGTTAAAAGTACCGCCGGTCAAAAACGAATCCGGATTTGATCCTGTCCTGTAATCTATCTCAAATTTTGTGATCTTGGCAAGTTTGGAAGTGGCGGAAAAAGATAGCTTGACACTTGTTCCTGCATTGTAGGTGGATTTATCAGAGGTTAAAGTGACGACAGGAGCCAATACAGAACCTCCAATGGTATAGTCTTGCTTAGCGCTGTCAATATTTCCTCCATCATCTTGTCCTGATAGGATAAATGTCCGTGTGCCCGGAGTTCCGGTGATATAATCATAACTGAAGATCTTATTACTGTCATTTAATCCGGTCAGGTCCTGGAGAATGGTGGTAACTCCCTTGAACCTTTCAGAAAGTGTAACGTGGAACATCTTCGCCTTGTTTTTTGCAGTGGCAATGGATGTGATGGAAATATGTTCACCTGTATTGGCATTTGATTTATCAAATGAGATCTTAAATGTCGGGGCATTTAAATTTATAGGAGACCCTGTAATGGTGATCACCTGGCTGGCGCTATCCTGATGCCCTGCATTATCGGTACAGATCAATACAATTGTTTTGGTTCCCGGTGTACCGGTAATGTAATCGTATGATGTGATCTTGTTACTGTCATTGAGGTTATTCAAATCCTGCAATTGTGTGGTGATTCCATTAGCCCTTGCATTTAATATCATGTGAAAAACCTTGGTTTTCTTTTTGGCGGTTGCCTGTGCAGTAATGGAAATATGCTCTCCTGTATTTGCAGAGGTCCTGTCAAAGGTTAATTTCAATGTAGGAGCGTTTGGATCGCCGCCCATGGTAGCAGTAGTGCTTCCGCTGGTAGTGGAAGTGGTGCTGCCGGTAGTGGAGGTGGATGAAGATGATGAGCCGGTTGGGGTTTTTGTACAACTGCTGATTACTAAATATCCTGCAACAAGCAAGAAAAGTAAATACCGTACGTTTTTCATGTTAAATATTGATTAGTGTTTTGAATTGACCGCAAAATTACGATTCGGACACCAAATTTCAGACATAATTAATGTTTTATTTATGTCTGATAGACAATGTGTTGCAAAATATTTATACATATAAAAAGGGCTGCCGGAGGAGGGCAGCCCTTTTTATTTATTCACTTTTTGAAGGAAATCCTTTCCTCATTTTGAGCTGTTCACCTCTCCATGTGGAGAGGTGCTTGGGAGAGGGGCCAGGCTATACCATTCCTGCCATTTTCTCTTTTGTGTACACATCCAGTATCCCTACCTGTCTGGTAAATTCCATTGAAAGGAAATTTTCGTTTTCACGAATGGCCCTGCGGATAAAAGGATGCAGGTTATCATGCAGGCATACATCGTATCTGGTGATGCGCCCTGCTGCAAGCATGGCATTGATCTCTGCTTCGCCCTGGTAAAGTATAGGGTCTATTTGCTCCATGAGGTCATAGCAAGCCTGCCATTCCGCGTCATTGGAAAAACGCAGCATGGTGTATTCACGGAACTGACGAAATAACAGAACATGCGGAAGGTTGGATTGTTTTGCCATGGCGATCTCCTCAGTCAGGTCACTCTCGCTGCGCATGGCAAAGTTTTTAGGGGCATTGATGATGGGTTCGGAAAATCTTGATCCTCCGTTTCCATCTGTATAACGCATTTCTCCGATGGCCTTGATGGTTTGCGCCAGCAAGGTGTAAATTTCATTGCTGAAGGTGAGTATTTGCGTGTGAAGTTCCTCCCGGTCTATCATCTTGCCAAGCGCAGTATCACTTCCTTTTGCGCTGGATGTTGAAATATCAATGTTCAATCCCAGGAAAGCATTATTGATGTCCTTGTCTATCATTTCGGACAGGAAACGCATAATGTCTACCTTTTGGTCGGCTTCGCCAAAGAAAGGAGGGCGCGGTGTATTATCACTAAAGCTGTCCGGCCATTCCACCTGCAATTCATTAAAGGGCCCTACGCGTTGCATATATCCTGTTCCTTTGCAATTATCGCATTTCAGTGAACTTACTGTCCCGTCATTACCCAGTAAAAATCCTGCTTTACAGGATGGGGAATTGCATCGCTGAACGTAGGTCCATTGGCGCGGATAACCATTTTTTGCTATGACTGCTTGCAGTGTGCTTTCATTCAGAAGAGCACAATCCAATGATGGAACAGCATCATATAATGGTGATTTGTAAAGTAATGATTCATCCTGCGATTGAACAGGGATACCACGCAGTTTCCATGCCGGCAGATAGCCGAGGTTATGGGTATAATAGATCGTTAATTCAAATTCATATTCTTTTTGCTGGCCGGTCTGCGTATAATGATAAATGGTGTTTACATCATAAAATTCAAAGATCAATCCTTCCTGTACAGGTGTTTTATCCTTGTAAACAACACTCTTGTCATCAAGCAAAATGGCGGCGTACACTCCATCTTCAAAGGCAACTACATTGGTGCTGTTGTAAATGAATGAAGCAGGGGAGAGCAGGGCGGTATCATCAATGATCATTTCAGCGGCTTCTTCCCCTTCTCCGGATTTTTCGGTGACAGGAAGTTCATAAGGCTTGATGCAAAGCAGCGCATTGGGATCATTTAATTTGGCATAGGTAACCACGGATTTGAAATAGGCCACCAGGTCCTTGTACAAAGGGTATTCCTGGCGGAAATATTTCTCCGCGGTATTATCCGTGAAAACAGGATCGTCCTCAGAGAATTTCAGCGTATAATTCTGTTCATTCCATATACGTGCAAATGTACCGCATGCACGGTTCCATGGCTCACGTGTTTTTGAAAAGAAATTATCCATGCGCCATTTGAAGTGCTGGTTATCCTCGTTGGGATAACGATTCCTGAAAAGGCGATCAGGAAAGGTTTTGTAACCTGCATGGGTATCTATTTCAAGCTGCATGTTTACAGCATCCAGATACGTTTGGTTCCATGGAATTTCCGTGAGTTTCCTTGGCCTGTCCTTCTGGCTGACCATGTCCCTGGTTTTCTTGTTCAGGTTTTGCCTGTAAATACGTACAAGGTCCTGTAAAATTTCTTCCGGTTGGATAATTTCTCTCATGTTTAGTGTTTTTTTGGTGGACGCGGTTTACTTCCTCCGCAGTTACATTTTTGTTTCATATTTTTGAAAATAATTGGTTGGCTTTATAATCAAGTCGCCGGTTGGTAAGTTTCATGCAATTCCTGTCAACGATCGTATCATAAAGATCATATACGGATTGATGTGTGAATCCATAAGGTCCATAGCAGCCCAGGGCGTAGTATTCATTTTCAAGATCCTCGATTTTCTTACGGGGGGATGTGTAATCATTTTTTATCCTGAAATAAATAGGCCATTCCCGGATGTTGTTTTCAATACTTGGATCGGTTTGAGTTTGTGCCGTTGCAATATTGAATGCCAGTTCATCCGGAAAACCTCCGCTCCAGTTTCCTCCTGTTTTCAGTTCGGGCTTGAAATTGTTTGCGGCAGTTTCGAAGAATAATTCCGCCCCGGGGGATTTTTTTACATACTGGAATGAACTGTTTATTTCATACATGCTGAATTTTTCCGGAAGTGTAAAATTCTTTTTCACATCCTCAAGGGATAGCCACTGGCAAGTCCATTTCATATCATCTTCAGTGAATACATTTACCGTTTGCGCATGGTAATAATTATCCATTTTATCAAATAAACTATTGATGTCCCGGACAACAACACCGTCTACATCCAGTAATATTGTTTCATCAAAATGCAGGTATTTGTAAATGGATAGCTTTGCTTTACCAGGCGAGAATTTGTAATGAATTTCCTCATGCCTGCTGCTTACAGGATAATACATGTCTGTAACTTCCATGGGTGTAAGGATATCAAAAAAATCTGTTCGCACATTTTCAGCAAGCCTTTGCAATGCAGATTCCTCATAATATTCTCCGTCTTCTGTACAGATCTTGATTTCTTCGCCGAAGTCACCATCGGCATTTCTTCGAAGGACGTGAAAAAGGATGGGTACATGTCCGTTCAGCCCCTCTACCGTAAAGCAAAGCCTGATCTTCCCATTGCAAGGATTATTTAATACATTGGACTGGTATAAGAATTTGGAATCTGTATCGCCACCCGGGGTAAATGTAACCTTGGCGGCGCCACCTTCATCCGTTGCCTCAAAGTACCAATCCTCTCCGCTGTCATCCTGATCCCAATCGGTATAATCCATGAAATCCCCCTGGGAAACCAGGTTGGGTTGAGGTAATTCAGGACAGGGGTTTTTCAGTTGGAAGGATATCGGATCACCTTGTTCCACCGGTTGGCAATAGGGCTCGGTTTCGCAACACAAGGAGTCCCGGAAATTAAATTTTACAGTCTGGTTGTTAATTAAATTTTGTGACATGATTCAATAACACATCCTCAGGATTATGGGACACTTGTTTTTATTGTTTTTTTTAAGCACCTTTGTAATGCAATTGAAATCAGGAACTAATCTGTTATTAATCAAACTAAAAGAAAGTGAAGCATTTACCACTGGTCTTTTTTCTTTTAATTTCTTTTTTATCCAGGGCACAGTTCTCTGTCGGCCCTTCAGGAACGTATTATTCCTGCTGGATATCTCATTTGAGTTCCAGCAATGCAGTGATACCACTTACAAGTAGCAATCAGAGTGGATATACCCTGGGGGCAGAATGTAAGATAGACCTGTCTGGATATGTTTATCTTACCACGGGTGTGCAGTATGCTGTTTTCAATTATGAATTTGGCGGTAATTATGCAAGTAATTCGATTTTTTCAAGGTTTGATTATAATACCAATCAGAAATGCCTGAGAATGCCTTTGCTCTTTTACATGAAATTATTGAAAGAGGATTTTTCCATTTCCCTTGGAATCGGATGTATGTTTGATATTGATATCCGGGATACGACCTTATATAATAAGTATTTCTATAATGGCGCCGTGGATTCCAAGGGCAACAGATTGACATTGATGAATAATCCGAATATTTTTCTTACAGGCGGAATTAATTTTGAATATAAGCCCGGAATTATTGGATATCGCTTGTCATTGCTTTATGCGGCCCTAATCAATGGAAGTGACGATCTCTTTACAGGCACCCATTCCGGTTTTACCGGATACTTGAATCAGTATGGTGCCCAGTTCAGCGTATTGTATTATTTCGACGAACGCTATAAAATTGACCATAAGCCTACGGAATATAAATTTTAGCAATAATTTTGCAGCTATGAAATATACAATCCTGGTCCTCGCATTACTTGTTTTCTCCTGCTCAAAAAAAGAAGACCCTGCTACAGATAACAATCCTAAACCCGCAGGCGTTTTGAAGATAAGTATTACACAAAAAGGATTGGTTGGGTATTCATCTCTTTGGGGTGGAATTTCTGATTATACTGATAGTCCTAAAACCGTAATATTAAAACAATGGGGGTATAAACAAAGTTTGCCATGGGATACTTCAATCAGTGTTAATCATGGACAGGTAATTCATTTAGGCAATTTAAGAGCATTTGATGCTAATAATAATTTCATTGATACTTTATTTATGCAAGCTGTTTTACCAAATGGGTCTCAGATTTCTGGTTATTCTTATAAATATGCCTCTGAAAGCCATACAAATATTAATGCGTCTATACATATACCTTAATTATTCTCCAAAACAAAACTATACAATGATGCACTTGAAGGTGTCAATAAAAAAGCATGCCCAAATTAAATGTTTATGAAAGAGCTAATTTAAAAACTCGATGATTTAGTAAAAAAAATTAATGCAGCAGATGATTATGACCCTGGAACAATAATTGAGGTTCGAAATAAGTTAACCCTATATGTTTCAAAATTTTTTAATGAGAAGGAAGAGTTTAAAAAATGGTTAGCAGAGATTAATGCTAACCCTAACGATTTTGATGAATCTCAGCTTGAATTGTCAAAACTTAGAAGCATTATTAATTCTCTTAAGGAAGAAGTTGAGCTTTCAGGAGTTATTTCGCAAGATGTTTTGCAAAAAAAACTTGATGAGCTCGAAGTCGAGAGAAATAACTTAAGAGAGGAAGAAGTAAAAGAGGTTCAAAAGCTTAAAGAAGATATAGCTAAAGAACGAGATTTTCTATTGTTTGAGGCAGATAAATTTAACGAATTCAAAAAGAAATTGGAGATTGCCGATAAGCATCTTGATTTTCAAACACAAGAGAAAAAGAATCGAATAGGTGCAGTTGGATGGGCGATAGCTGGTGGCGTTTTGATTATTGGGTTGATAATTTATTTATGTCAATCTATCAATTCTCTCGACGCTTTTTCGGAGATGGCGAATGGTGTTCACAAAAAGATTTTTGCCGGAAATCTTGAAATCCTTTCTCGAGCAATTTATTTTACTTATTTTAAATACATTTTCACAAAGTTGCTTTTCTTCTCCTTGCTAATATATGCTATCGTGTTTTGTGTAAAAAATTACAATGCTCAAATGCACAACCATGTAATTAATTCACATAAAGCAAACGCATTGAAAAGCACGATAAGTTTACTTAATACGGCTCGATCTGATGAAGGGAACGATAAATTACTGCTGCAAGCTACGCAAGCTATATTCTCCCATCAACAATCAGGATACAATGGCAAGGAAAGTGAACCAAATAGTCCAAATTTAATTACAAACGTTGTTGAGGCCATAGAGAAAAAAGTTTAAAGGGATGCAAAAAATATTGAGAAATTATTGCTGAAACATATAAATTTCCTCCTGTATTCTTGCTCCTTGCTCCTTTGTGATTTTTTTGGCATTTGGACATTGTCTTTTGGGATTTTGGGCGAACACATGGGCTCGCCCCTACATATTCATTCTGCCAATTGCAAATTGCCAACTGCCCACTTACCACTTACTCCTTACCCCTTACTACTTACTACTTACTACTTCACCCATCCCTTTATCGTCTCTAATGTCTCCTTATTAAAAACTCTTACTCCACCATTGAAATCATCATACCCCGTATTATGAATTCCGATAAGTATATAATGGCCGTCTGTATCCTTGTACCAGATCGGTGCACCGCTATCGCCTTCTTCCGTGCGGAGGCAGCAGGAAAGATAGGTGGCAGAGGCGGAAATATTTTTCAGTGCATCTGTTTTTGCCCATAAGGAGCCCTCTGTAGTATCCTGCTTGCTTGCCGGATATCCTGCCATGTAGATCTTTTCGTTTGCCATTTTGGATCGTACTGTAGTATCGCCGAGAATAAGCGTATCAGGCAGTATAAAAGATCCTTTAATCAATGAGTATAAAGAATCATCCGGCAGTTTGAAGTATCCGTAATCGTAGATACGATCTCCCTTTTTTCCTTTGTAATTTGGATGCGCTCCGAATTTTTTCAGTTGGCTTCGGGTATAGGTTTTTGTGGCTATGGGGGCATAGTTATGGTCATCATCATAGTGCTCAAAGAGAGTGATGGTGACGGATCGTACCGGATTTTTGCTTACCTTCCAATGACTCCATTCTCCTGCCGAATGCCCGGCAGTTAAGAGCACATCCCTGGATATAAAAAAAGCAGTGGAAGGAAATGTTCCAAATTTTCTTTCAACCGTAATATGGCAGATATAGCGATACGCCGGTGTATCGCCGGAGTGTACTTCATGACGCGGTGTCATTCTTTGACAGTTCATTGATGCGATCTCTCCCGTACTTCCACACGCTGAAAAAAGAAAAAGACACACAGTCATAAACAGCAAATACCTCATCTGGCTGCGGATTTGAAAATGTTAAACATCGGGATGTCCCAGGAAGCACGTAAAAATATCCTGTTGCCGGATGGATAACTTGTATTACCATCTGCCAGGGTAACTTTTCTCAATTCAGATGTTTTCTGAAATCCTATCCCTATGGTAAGGGCAGAATTCGGTAGCCCCCAGTTGAGGCCAATGCCCGGTGAGAAAAGCTGTTTGAACGTTATTTTATCAGGAAGGGTAGAGGAGGAATCCCCCAATCTGAAATTCAAAACAGCTCCGAGATCCACCAAGGTGATCATAAGGCCCAGTGAGGATTTATTTTGCATTCCCGTGCCGAGTTTTTTAGTCAATTCAAACCCGAGTGGTAGTGTAATTCCGCTTGTTAAACTACCCCTTGCTTTTATATCCGGCCAGTCAATGCCCACAAAATATCCGGGTTGTCCGGTAACGCTTAGAGTAGTACGGTAGTTTCTCTTAAGAATATAGCTTGAAGGAGGCGCAACAAATTTTTTCAGCACGTCCTTGGTTTCATCAGGGCTTTTTGCAGTAACAATTTCCGACATGAAGCCTGAATACTCCTCCAATTTCATGATCCTTTCCTTGATGCTATCGTTTTCCTTAAGAAAATCATTCAGCAGGAGCACCAGGTAGTGTGTCATGTTTGCGTATTCAGTACTGCCCATGCTTTTGTAACAGCTTATAATGTGCTTTCCGATGTCTGAGTATTTCCTGTAATCAGCCTTGAGTTTATCCAGTTCCATTTTTGCATTGTCAAGCTCTGCAGTCGCAGTTGCCACGGCTTCGGCTTTAGCTTTTGCAACATTGTCTTTCAAGGTTTCTATCCTTGCCTCTATGGAGTTCAGGATATTTGCCTTGTAGGTGTTCAGCAGGAGGGTGGTATAATGATTCAAATACACATCCAGGTTTTTCTTCAGGGTATCCGCCTTGTAATTCTTTTTGAATTCCTGTATACTGATCAATCCATCCAAAATAGGACTGATGCGTGTTTTTAAATAGGCTATTTTTGCTACGTCGTTCTTTTCCGTTTTAATGGTATTTATGATCTTATCTCCTATGATGGCTTTGAAATAATCAGGATCCTGCTGGTAGATCAGGGCAATGAAATATTTCATTTTCAGGGTTGTGTTCAAGGTTTTGAATTGCTCATAGCTGATCCATGTGGAGCCGGGCTTTCCGCTTTTAGCGCCTGTGGTATCCCTGAGGTTGAACTGTATGATATTTAATCCATGCACCGAAGCGGTGAGTGTTTGGTAAATACTCAACTGCCCGATGTTTTTTTGATTGTCATTAATGGAATCAATAACTGCCTTGTCATAATATTTGTCATCCATGTAATTCAATAAATCTACTGTACGATAGTCATGAATGAGTTTGGAGAGCATATCCATGCCCATCCTCATGCAGGGATATTGCTTGTTAGTCCGGATCGCACTTACATATCTTGCCTTTAAAAAAATGAGTTGTTTATCCGGTATGGCACCCTCAGGATAATTATCTATATATTTCATCAGGTTGTCCATTTCGTCCCTCAGGTCCTGTTGGAATACTTCCTTGTACTCTTTTCCAAAATCAGGAAACTTTGTAGGGTCAGCGTATTTCAATTTTTCAATGGTGTTTGGAAAGAATATGCGTAATTCACCTACACGTTCCGTGACTTTCTGGAAGACCTGCATGTATGTAATGGCTTGCGCTTTTTTAAATTCTTCAGCATAGTATTTAACTATCGCATCAAGGATCTTGGTTTGCTGCTCGGCGGAAAGGGCTAAGCCGGCAGCGCCGCCACTTAATAGAGCAGGTAAGGATGAAAATAATTTGCCATCAATGCTTGTAGCACCATATCGTGATGATGTACCCGTTTTGACAATATTACTGGAGACAATGTCGTTATATTTTTTGACAGCAGACCTCACAGATGAATAATCAATTTGCTTGAATTTGTCACTGAATGGATCATTGATAAATTCAATAAGATTATTTATTGCTTCAATCTCTGTTTGAGTTATGGCTGTCCCTTTTTTAAGATCCCCGCCTATAGAATGAATTTTGGATAATGCACCGGTATCCAAGGTGGAGATATATTGTGCATCAAAAAAAGCATTTTGCGCAAATGATGGAATGCAGGTTGTCAGGAAAATTAACAGGAGAAATGTTGTTTTTTTCATTTTTATTTGTTTTGATTACCAACTTTCATGGAAATATTACCCGGAAATACTGTCCATACTTCACCGTTCATTTTGATGAAATATTTTCTTTTATCAAGTGTAATTGTACTCACGTATGGTTTTTCACTCGTATGGGCAAAGGATCCTATGATCTTTTTGCTTGAATTTCTAACCCTATTATCCTTTGAAATAAATATATCGGTGGAATAAATTGAATAGGAGACTTCTTTTTTTACAGGCAAAGGCTTGGGTCTCGTTGAATTTTTATTCACGCTTTTCTTTTCCACTTCCCCATTATATATTTTTGCAGAGGATATTTCTTCCAGTATTGCAATTGCTTTGGTTGAATCTCGTTCGGGACGATATTTATCAAGGATTGATGCCAAAAGGTTTTCATCGTTAGTCCGGTCTCCATTAAATTCATCCACGTCCTCATTTATCCAACCCTTTCCAATTTCCAACATTCTTCTGAATTTTTCCGGATGAGTATCCGTCGCTTTTTTATTGCCAATAATATCCATTGCAAACAATGATTCGTCCAGGGTGGATTTCATTCGCCTCAGCAATATTCCTGAATAAAGATCTGCCTCCAGCTCGAAGATATGTCGATCATCGGTTTGCCTGAGCGAATGCCACAGCAACAAATGCCCCATTTCATGAGCAAGAATACTGCGTATAGAAAATTTTGAATGAGAAGTCTTGATCACATAGTCAAGAAATCCTTTGTGATAATATATTAATCGAGTCTTGGTAACAGTATCAATATCGGAATAAGCACCGCTATCCTCTGTTTCTCCAAATTGAATATCTGTGGAAGAAACCCCCAGGGCCTTTTTGTATATCTCTTTGAAAATGGTATCATAATTTGGAGAGGCTGGATTTAACAGTATTTCGCTGTTTAGTGTGCTGCTGTTATAACTGCAGTAGCTATGGACCCTTATCTTTTTCGTTTCACTTGGTGCCTTTGGTTTACCGGCATTCATACAGCTAAAAATGAAACAAAGAACCAGAATGATCCCCAAGCTCTTTTTAGCATTGGATAATGCACTTGTTTTGTTGCTGCAAAAGGGTTCTATTTCCTGGATACCGCGACCGGTTGATGATTTTATTGACTTCATTGTTTTCTTTAAGATGGTGCAAATAAAAGCTTTTTTTTAATAAAAATTGTAAATGGCCTGTTTTTTTAATCCTTCCTTGAAATGTACGCCTATTGGTGTTCTCCCAAACTGATTGCCAACTTTCTAATCATTGATTTACAATTATTTATATTTCTTCAAGAACTTAAAATAAATTGGATTGTTTTATGGTTAAGATGTTAATATAGAATTCATATAGACTACTAAACAACAAGAAACATGAAATCTCTAAAGTTAATACTCGCCGCTATTGCCATCTGCGCAATGAGTTTTTCAAATCTGGATGCACAGGATAATTCACATTCTTACGGTACCGGGATCGGTGTACGTTTTGGCGGACTTACCAGCGGAATAGATGTCAAGCATTTTATTTCCGGAAATTCTGCACTGGAAGGTGTTGTTGGATTTTCCCCAGGTAGTTTTCTCATCACAGGTTTATACGAAAGGCAACAGGATATACGCAATGCCGGAGGCCTGCAATGGTATTATGGTATCGGTGCGCATGTAGGATTCTTTAATTATGGCGCCAGGTATTATTACTACGATGCCGGAAGGCGTTATGCTGTGGCATATGGAAGTACTGCTACCGTGGTTGGATTGGATTTTATACTGGGGCTCGAATATAAATTCAGTGAGGCTCCCTTCAGCATAGGAGTGGATACCAAGCCTTTTATTGATTTTAATACTTTCGGCGGTGTATTCTGGGACGGCGCCTTGCTGGTACGTTATACGTTTTAAGCGCGAAAAAACCTGATGGCGCGGTTATAATGTAATAAAGTATTTTATTGCCAACTGTAAATTGCCAACTGCCAACTTATTCAAGCGTAATAACGTGATGAGGTAATTGTGTAATTGTTTTATTGCCAACTGCCAACTTATTCAAGCGTAATAACGTGATGACGTAATTGCGTAATTGTTTTATTGCCAACTATAAATTGCCAACTGCCAACTTATTCAAGCGTAATAACGTGATGAGGTAATTGCGTAATTGTTTTATTGCCAACTGTAAATTGCCAACTGCCAACTTACCCCTTACTCCTTACTCCTTACTCCCGTATTCCGTATTCCGTATTCCAATTTTCCCTATATTTGCATGAACCATGAATAAAGGCAACAACATTAAGGTGATACTTCTGCTGGTATTCCTTGCATGTACAGGCAATGCGTTTGCGCAGAGCAATGTCTTCCGGATAAATGTATTGCACAGGTTCTCAGGATGGGCGTACCTTGTAGGGGATACTGCCATAGGGCTGAACAAGAATAACGTCTATACCCTTGATACGAATGGTGTGGTATATATCGAAGCCATCGGACTGAGCCAGCTCGATAATGTCCGCATCTTCCGGGATGGGCAGGAGATCACGGGCACTGGAGCGCGAATGATGTATTCCTTTAAAATGACCTTTCCGCAATTGCGAAGGGATATTGAAATTCCGGTGTATTATTTTTATGTACTGGATGACAAGGAATCCAATCTACCGGATGATTACTGGCGATCGGACAATAATACTGAACCATTATTACTGAAGGAAGCTGAACACCGCCAGAAACTGATTGATGCAGGCATTATCAGGCTCAAGTGATCAGTTATTAGGTTATTAAGTAAATTGAGGAATATGGTTATATAGTGATATGGTCATATAGTCAGGGGGCAACTGAATTCTTGCTTCTTGATTCTTGCTTCTTGATTCTGTATCCTTGCTTTTTTAGATATTAGTATTTATGATTTAGAGTTTATTTTTTTATGAAAAAAATCCTTCGTTGGTTTCTTCGGGTTTTCCTGATTGTGTTTATACTCTGTAATGTCTGGATTCTCATTGCAGGGAAAACATATATTTACACTACGCTCATCTATACACATCCCGATCTGGATGACTATAAGATATTTGATAATAGAGCTGTACTAAAGGGCAATGCGCAATCTTGGCCGCATGCATCCAACTACAATAAAAACCACCTGCCTGATTCCACCCGGGAGGAGCTTGCCAAATACCATACCACCGCTTTTCTGGTGATACAAAATGATTCGCTCATTTATGAATCCTATCATGAGGACGGTGGGAAAAACGTATTGTCCAATTCTTTTTCGGTGGCAAAGAGCATCGTGAATATCCTTACGGGAATTGCATTGAAAGAAGGGGATATAAAATCCATTGATGATAAGGTGGGTGATTATCTCGATGATTTCAAATCAGGTGGCAGGGAAAAAATAACGATACGGCATTTGCTCACCATGAGCAGCGGACTGGACTGGGACGAACAGTATTCATCACTAATTTCTCCCACCACGGAAGCGTATTACGGAACGGATCTGCATAAACTCATGGCACGCTCGGGCATGGCTGCTGAGCCGGGAACGGTGTGCAGGTATAAGACCATAGATGTGCAAATACTTTCAGAAGTATTGAAAAAGGCAACGCGAGTTTCCATCTCTGAATACGCGACAAAAAAATTATGGGGAAGAATTGGTGCGGAGCAGAATGCACTTTGGGCAACGGATCATAAGGATGGCGAGGAAAAAGCCTACTGCTGCTTCAGTGCGGAAGCATCGGATTTTGCTCGCATCGGACAGCTCTATCTGGATAGCGGCAAATGGCACGGCCAGCAGATAGTGGATCCTGAATTTGTAAAACTCAGTACTACTCCCAATATGCTGAAGGATGAGGACGGCTTGCCTACCGACTACTATGGTTGCCTCTGGTGGATCATGGAGTACAAAGGAGAAAAGCTTTTTTATGCCCGTGGCATCAAGGGGCAGTATGTGATCGTCGTCCCTTCTAAACGCATGGTCATTGTCCGCCTGGGGCAGGAACGCAGCAATAACATTGTGAAACACCACCACCTGGAACTGGAAGACATGATAGCAGGAGGGATCGCCATTGGGCGATAAAATCGTGACAACCTCATATCGTAATAAAGTAATATGGTAATAAAGTCATATGGACATATGGTTTTAGTGTTTACAGTTCAAGATGCGGTTCCCCCTTTGTAAAGGGGGCAGGGGGATTTATATTGCTCGCGCAAGATTATATCTTGCGTGGAAGTATAATGGAAGTCTCCGACTTCTTTAAATTCCCTTAATTATTCATTTTTATAATAACTAAATAACTAAATTCGTATTCATGAAAAGCATCATCGCAATAGCATTTTGCCTGGCATTTTATTCCGCCAATGCACAGTTTTCCATAGGCGCTGCCGCAGGCTTGTTTTCCTGCGGGCATTTTTATGGTTCTTACAATATTTCAAAATATGCGCACATGCACCAGGTCAATCAGGATGGATATAACTATGGGATCATTATGAACAAAAAAATAGCTGCTTCCATTGATGTATCTGCCGGGATATTTGCCTCTGAATACAGATACAGGTCATTGACGGAATTTGATAATGTTGCCGGGTATTATTACAAAAAGCAGGAGGTGTACTCTAAAACATCCGCTTTAGAAGTTCCTCTTTCCCTGAACTTTTTTATGCTGGATGATTCTAACTTTAAAATAGCCATTGGCGCCGGCGGAATGTTCTTTTATCAATGGGGAGAATACATGGAAAACATGCAGGAGCCCTGGGTTCCGGATAATAAGTATCATACTAACTATTCATCATCGGGTACGGTTAATTCCATGCAGTTTCATACGTTTATTTCCCTGCCCGTGAGCTATACTTCCGGTAACGTTACAGTAGGAATTATTCCACGCTTTAACTGCAACTTTTTCACACAGGGTAATTTCCTGCATCCCTATCAGGCAGGAGCCATTGCTTTCGCAGCGTACACATTCCATAGGAAGGAGATGGTAGTGGAAAGTAATAAGGAGTAAGTAGTAAGCTGTTCCTGCGAGTGTCAGCCCCCTAACCCCATGAAGGGGGAAGCGCTCTGCGCCATTAGTGAAAGTAATCCTGAATTGTCATTCAGGAGGAATTTTGCCAGTGCTTGTAATAGTCGGGGCCTTTTCATTAGCCTTGGTTTTTGGGTATTGTCTTTTGATATTTTATCCTTAATTTGCTTAATACCTTGGTAACTCAATGACAAAACCATTATCTTAGTTCTATGAATAAAACCAAATTCGTCTGGACAGTCCCCAATGTCCTTTCCATGTACAGGATAGGAATATTTCCCTATATACTGTATCTGTTATTTGCCAACAATAAGGACTTGTTTGCATGGTTCATCATGATTAGTTTTGTGACAGATTTTCTGGATGGCTTCATAGCGCGGATGTTCAACCAGAAGAGCGCCATAGGGGAAAAATTAGATTCCATTGCTGATATGGGAACATTTATTTTGGCTTTATCCGGACTATTTAAATTCCAGTCGGTTTTTCTTTCAGAACATTATTTGTTAATGATCATTTATGTGGGATTGTATATTGCGTGCCCTCTGTTTGCTTTTATCAAGTATAAAAAAATGGTGTCTTTTCATATTTATGCTTTCAAGGTAACTGCCTATGTGCAGGCTCTGTTTTTAATGCTGTTATTTATGTTCAACTATACTCCCTGGGTATTTTATCCCGCTATGATTATAGGTATTTACGCATGCATTGAAGAATTATTAATTATATTGATCTTGAAAGAACCGCGTTCAGATGTAAAAGGATTGTACTGGATAATGAAATCAGGTAAAAATAAATGAGCATCTACTGGCAGTTTATCATTCTTATCTATTCCTATTTTGTGTTAGGATGGCTCTTGATTGCCACGGATTCTTTGTTGCATCGGAATGGTACCCGGTTTAAAAACAGGGCAACTAAATTCTTTATGTATTTTCTCATTGTGAACCTTGTTTTCTTCAGTATTATTCTATCCGGTCTTACATGTTTGCTATTTCTGGTTTTTCTGTTTAGTTTTGGGTTGTGGGATATCGCGGGTCAAAGCTCGGGTTCTTACCCGAAAGTTACCAGGAAGGCAAAGCTCATCGCTATACCGGTATATCTTGTGATCTGGTTGCTCATCTTTATAAAGACGCCATTGGGAAAGGAAAAGCTGTTGTGGATATATGCCATGGTGGTTGTTTTTGATGGATTCAGCCAGATAACGGGACAATTGATGGGTAAGAGAAAAATCACTCCGTGGTTAAGTCCGAATAAAACACTTGAAGGCCTCATTGGCGGAATAGTCATGACTATGCTTTCAGCGGTTATTATCAGAGGGTGGTTGTGTTTTTCTATTCCGGTGGCATTGGAACTTGGCCTGGGTATCTCCCTGGCATCATTCGCAGGCGACCTGCTGGCCTCCTGGTATAAGCGTTCAATTCAAATCAAGGACTACAGTCGTCTTATATTGGGACATGGCGGAATTCTTGATCGTTTTGATAGTTTTATTCTAGCGCTTTGTGCGTTTCCTTTTTTAAATGCATTTGTGCAATTTATCAACTAGAGTCAAAGCGTAATATCGTAAATGCACTCCTGCGAGCGTCCGCTGGCAGATGGCTCCGAAACCCTCCCATACATCGGGATTACCGGTATTGGTGATGATCGAGAAATTCTCACTCTCTTATTCGCGTCAGCTGCGTGAGGGATCCCGAAAAATCGGGACAGGTACCGCGGAAAGCCCGCAGCAGAGGGATGGATTGCGCGTTGGAAGGCGGGGACTTGCAGCGTATAGCCCGACCCGTAGGGGCACGCCCAATTCAAAATTCAGCATTCAAAATTCACCATTTGCAGCTTCATTCCGTAAATTTGTAATTAAATTCAAGGTCATGTGCATAGATAAAGATACTGTCCGTCACGTAAATACAGAGGAAGCTATAGAGCTCGAAAACACCTTCGGGGCACATAATTATGCTCCTTTACAGGTGGTTATTGCCCGTGGGGAAGGTGTTTTTGTATGGGATACCGAGGGGAAGAGATACTATGATTTCCTCTCCGCGTACAGTGCGCTGAATCACGGCCATTGCCACCCGAGGTTGGTGGAGGCATTGCGCGACCAGGCGGGTGTCCTTACGCTTACATCCAGGGCGTTTTATAATAATTTGCTCGGCCAGTGCGAACAGATGCTGACGAATCTTTTCGGTTATGACAAGGCGCTTATGATGAATAGCGGCGCTGAGGCGGTGGAGACTGCCATCAAGCTTGCCCGCAGGTGGGGTTATGCCGTGAAGGGTATTGCCGATAGCCGTGCAGTGATCTGCGTGGCGGCGAATAATTTTCACGGGCGCACTACAACCATCATTTCCTTTTCCACGGATAAAAGTGCACGTGATGGATTCGGGCCTTATACGAATGGTTTTTTCACCGTTCCTTATAACGACTTGGAATCACTGGAGGATGCATTTAAGAACGAACATGTTTGCGCGTATCTTTTCGAACCCGTACAGGGCGAGGCGGGTGTCATCGTTCCTGATGAAGGATACATTCAAGGCGTGCGCGACCTGTGTACCAAATACAATGTCCTGATGATAGCCGATGAGATACAGACAGGCATGGGAAGAACAGGGAAATTACTCTGTGTGGATCATGAAAATGTGCATCCGGATATGATCATACTTGGTAAAGCGCTGGGCGGCGGTTTGCTGCCTGCATCCGCAGTATTGTGTGATGACAGCATCATGCTTACCATCAAACCGGGCGAACATGGTTCTACCTTTGGCGGGAATCCCCTTGCTGCCCGAGTTACCATAGAAGCTATACAAACACTGCTGGATGAAAATATGGTGGAGAATTCAAATGCACTTGGCATACGTTTCCGCGAAAGAATGAAAGCAATAAAAAGTCCGATGATACGCGAAGTACGCGGTAAGGGATTATTCAATGCCATACGTTTGAATCCATCGGATGTCACCGGATACGATCTATGCGTACACCTGAAAAATAACGGGCTCCTTGCCAAGCAAACACATGGCAACGTGATCCGTTTTGCACCACCGCTCATCATGAGTGCAGAGCAACTGGAAGAATGTTGTGATATCATTGAGAAAACATTCGGGGATATAGACGACATGACAAGACAAGCAGTGTAATTACAGACCATAGACCACAGACGATGGACCACGGATAAGCGAAAAGTTCACAAGTTGGAGATCCCCCTTTATAAAGGGGGTAAGGGGGATTTAAAAGTATAGATAACAAACATGAAGCTACTCGACGCAATACGGATATACAGGGAGACCATCGGCAACAGGCCTGCGGATTTCCAGCGGGAGATCAAGGATGAGAATGGCAATTCCTGCTATCGTGACTTGTTGATCTATCCCACCCATCCGGATGCCATTGCAAACTTCAAGAGGGACTACATTCTGCACCATGCAAAAAAACCGGACTACATTACCATGGTGGATGGATACAAATTCCTTGACCTGGGTGTGGGGTATTTTATTTACAATACCTCCCATCCCGATACCGTAGAAGTGGAGAAAGACCTGGGGAAATTTTGATTTCTTGATTTTGAATGTTGAAGTGGATGTAATGAGTCCACGGACGACGGTCCCCAGTCCACGCGTGAGATATACGTTAGCATAGTTGTCATCCTGAAAGGATCTTTTTTGTAATTAGTTGTTAAAGTATTCCATATAAATTTGTATTGTGAAAAAGGGTGTCATACTGTTGAATTTATTTATCGCATTGGTTTTTTACCCTTAATTCCCCAATTATTTAATAACTTAGTAACCTAATAACTCAACAACATGACCAAAGAACTCGACGACGAACTATACGACAGGATAGATACCCTTTCCGAGGAAGGAAATATATTCGCGGAGGAAGAGAACTTCGATCTAGCACTTGCTAAATTCAATGAAGCGCTGGTACTGGTCCCCGAACCAAAGACGGAGTGGGAGGCGAGCACCTGGCTCTATGCCAGCATCGCGGATATGTATTTCAATAAAAACGATTTCGCCAATGCTGCGGACGCATTCTACAATGCCATGAACTGCCCCGATGGCAATACCAATCCTTTTATCCTGATGCGCCTTGGAGAGTGCCTGTATGAAACCGGTAACAAGGAAGGAGCCAGGGAACATCTGCTGCGTGCCTATGCCATAGAAAGCGAAGAAATTTTTGAAGACGAAGACCCGAAGTATTTTGCACTGATCAGGAATGATGTGAAGAATGCATAGTTTGGTTATTAAGTTATTGGGTTGATTAAGTAATTAAGGGAACTCAATAGCTGATAACGTGACAAGATGCGGTTCCCCCTTTTTAAAGGGGGCAGGGGGATTTAGAATTGCAGATAATGCAGAGTGCGATTTTTGAACCATCAAGGATTGCTGGACAGTTGCATTTTTTGCAACAGTTGAAGCTTTATACATTTCCCTTTTTGTCTATTGTCTATTTTTTGGTAGTAGGTTTTGTCATTTGGAATTTCTACCCCAACTCGTAATTCGTAATTCCGTAATTCGTAATTGATTCAGACCAGCCCTGCCGCCAGTACCCTGAACTCCACCACTGCGGACATATTCTCATACAGTATATGATAGATGGAAGAAAGGATAGGAGTGCGGATATTATTGGCGACAGCAATATCGTGAAGTGATTTAGTGGCATAATATCCTTCCGCCACCATGTTCAGTTCCAGTATGGCTGCATTGATGGTGTATCCCTTGCCAATCATCAGTCCAAACGTGCGGTTACGGCTGTATTGCGAGTAGCAGGTCACCATGGTATCGCCGAGGTAGGCAGGCTCCAGAAGATTACGATGCAGGATGTGTAATGAATTCACGAAGAATTCCATTTCCATCATGGCCTTGGAAACAAATACCGCACGGAAGTTATCACCATAGCCAAGCCCTACGGAAATACCGCAGGCAAGCGCGTAGACGTTCTTCAGCACAGAAGCATATTCCGTTCCGTGCAGATCCTCGGAAACGGAGGTATATAGAAAGCGGCACTTGAAGAACTCCGATATTCTGCGTGCAGCATCTATATCCGGGGAAGCGAATGTGAGATAGGAAAGTTTTTCCGCAGCTACTTCCTCTGCATGGCAGGGACCGCTGATATTGGTGAAGTTTTCAATGGGAATATCGAAATGCTTGTGCATGTATTCCGATACGGAAATATTTTCAGGCTGTATCAGTCCCTTGATGGCGGAAATAATATGTTTGCCTTTGAAATCCTCCTTGGTCAGCCCCTCTATGGCAGATTTGAAATAGGAGGACGGTGTTGCCATCAGGATATACTCTACATCAGCAATGAGCTTCTTCGCATCGGTACTGATCTTTTCCGGCGCAAGTTTTATCTCCACCGAACTCAAATATTTCGGATTGTGATGAAACTTGTGTACATAGTCCACCGCCGACTGCTGGCGTACCCACCAGCTTACATCCTGGTGATTATGCGTAAGCAATTTCAACAAGGCTGTCGCCCAACTCCCGCTTCCTAACAATGCTATTTTTGCTTTCATGATAATTCTTATTTACGGTCAATTTTGCCCCTAACCCCTAAAGGGGAAGCGCTTCGCGCGGTCATTAGCAATTTTCAGCCTTTTATCCATTATCTATTTTTTGGAGTTTGTAATTTGTGTATTGAATTTCAACTCATAACTCATAATTCATAACTCAAAACTCATAGACCTGCCCGAACTTCTTATGTATATACTGGTCAAAATATTTGTAGTTCAGTTTTTCTCCACAAACTTTTTCGCACAGGTCTTCGGAATCGTACTGATGGCCGAGGGAATGTATATTGGTGCGTAGCCAACTCAGTAGTGGAGCGAAGTTTTTCTGTTCAATATTTTTTTGCAGGTCCGGAATTGCCTTTTCTGCAAAGTGATAAAATTGCGAAGCGTAGAACGTTCCAAGGGAGTAGGTAGGGAAGTACCCGATGCTTCCGTGGCTCCAGTGGATGTCTTGTAATACGCCCACTTTCGGCGAAGGAACATCCAGCCCCAGATATTCCTTTATCTTGGAATTCCAGATCTCTTCCAGGTCATTTACTTCCATGGAACCTTCTATCAGTCCTTTTTCTATTTCATAACGAAGCAGGATATGGAAGTGATAAGTCACCTCATCGGAATCCGTTCTAATCAGATTTGGCTCCACTTTATTAAGCGCCTTGAAAAATTCCTTTGCAGACTTGCCTTTAAAAGCATCCGGGAAGGCATGCTGGAATTCGCTCCAGTAGGTTTCTATATAAGCGAGTGATTTTCCTACATTATTTTCCCATAGCCTGGACTGCGATTCATGGATACTCAGCGAAACCGGTTCTCCGCAAGGCAGGCCGTATTGTTCCACCGGTAACCCTTGTTCGTACAGTCCGTGACCCACTTCGTGGATCACTCCCCAGATGGATTCCAGCAGATTATTCTCCTTGTACCTGGTGGTGATCCGTACATCCCGGGCATTGAAACTGGTGGTGAACGGATGTTCCGATATATCCAGCCTGCCACAATTCCAGTCAAATCCAAGTCCGGTGGCAAGCACCTTACAGAGTTCTTCCTGCGCTTTCATATCAAAATGCCCGTTCAGGATGGACATATCCGGCGGGGAAGAATGTTTTATCTTATCCAGGAAAGCGCTGAGTTGGGGTTTTACCTGCGTAAAAACTTCATCCACCCTGGTCGTGCTCATACCCGGTTCATACTCATCCATCAGTGCATCATAGGGATGGCCGGTATAACCATAACGGGAAGCCTTCTCCTTGCTGAGTTCAAAAACATCTTTCAGCAACGGAGCAAACACCTTGTAGTCGTTTTTCTCCCGGGCTTCCATCCAGGCCTTGTAGGATTGGGAAATGGATTGCGAAAGGCGTTTTACAAAGTCATTATCAAGTTTGCGCTCCCGTTCATACAGGCGCATGGATTCCTGAACGTTCCTTCGTTCTATGAAGCTCAGGGAAGTATCGGCAGCCAGTTTATGCAGGAGTTCGCCCATTTCATTAGAGGTGGACAGGTCGTGAACCATACCGGCAATAGTGGCAATTTGCTGGGAACGGAAGTCGCTGCCACCACGGGGCATATAGATCTCCATGTCCCAGTTGAGGACGGCATGGGTGTAGGCTAGGTCGGAGATATTACTCCGCAGACGGTGAAATTTTTCGTACAGTGTATTCATTGATTGCAGTTTGGCTGTTGTAGTTAGTGTGTGTGTCTTAGTGTCAAAATATCTATCGCTTTTGCCCCTAACCCCTAAATAACCCCTCCGTCTTTCAGGCACCTCCCCTAAAAACAGGGGAGGTGTTGCGCTCCGCGCGGCATGTAGTAATTGTCCATTCCTCTTCGTCTTTTTGCAGCTGTCCCCCTTCAGGGGCTAGGGGCAAATAGTTTGGTAGTTGTTCCTTCATTCTCGTCAAACCCTTCCGCCCTCCGGGCACCTTCCCTTGTCTAAGGGAAGGAGAGCGCTTTGCGCGTTCAGTGGATATTTTCCATGTCCCATGTCCCCTGCCTCTTGTCCCCCTTCCAGAGCTAAAATATTTATTTTCAATAACTGCGTTCAAAAATAAGGACAATTTTTAATTTTGAAACGCGGAAAGTGAGGAAAAACGTAATATCGTGATAACGTGATGGCGTAAAAAGAGACATTGCTTATTGTTTCGCTTGCGAAACTCCTCCCCTTAGTCAAGGGGAGGTCCCGCCAAAGGCGGGGGAGGGGATTGAAGAAGTAGCGACCGGGATAGAGGTAAGAAAATTATGGAAGAACCACTCAAGAGAAAAAATCAATTTATACTGGTGCCGGTACTGGCGGCGATAGCCTGCGCGGTCATCATCTATTTGTTCTTCTTTGTAAAAGGCAAGTCCTATTCATCTGCGGCATTGGCGCTTCCTTCATCGGCGCTGGTGGTGTATGAGGGCGAAAAACCCGTGGAGAGCTTCACAAGGTTGCGCGGGACTGACCTGTATCGTTTCCTGGCTTCCAATGCCACCCTTGGTACCTTCGGGCAGGATTTTGACTACTACAATACCCTGGTCAATAAAAGCGATAAGCTGAAGGCGCTGCTCTCCAGAAATCCTCTTATCGCAAGCCTGCATTTTACAGGATCCAATAGCGCGGATATCCTTTTCCTGAACCAGACCGAAGAAAAATATACCCGTGATGAATTTTATAAATTCTTCAGGGACCTGAATAAAGACCTTGATTTCAGCGAGCGCAATTTTGACGGCAATTCCATTTATGATGCCAAGGATGCAGGAAAGAATGATCTTTTCTCCTTTGCATTGATCCATGGAATACTTGCACTGAGTAAAAATTCCGCCTTGGTGGAGGATGCCATACATGCGTATGATGCCAATTCAGGTAAATCATCTGCATTTGTTGATTCAGTAAGTGTACCTGATAAACGTGAAAGGATCTTTGTCAATTTCCGTAATATCGGTACTGCCCTGGCGCCTTTCATGCAACCTAGATACAGGGATGCCGTCAATGGACTGAAAGACTATGTGGGTTTCGGCTCGTATACATTCACTACTGAAAATAACGGATTCACCCTCAAGGGAACGATTGCCGGTGACGAGAACTGTTTCCTTCCTGCTGCCTATAAGGAGAGCAGTACAAATGATAATTCCATCCTTGAAATGATCCCTTCACGAACCGCAATGGTGGTGGGTTGGAATGTCAATGATTTTGCCAGGTATGAAAAGGCATACCTTGCATTCAGGACAAAAAATACAGGAAAGGATTATACCGATGCATGGAGCCGGTACCAGGCACAAATGAAATTTTCCGACGAAGCGTTCTTCAAACTCTTCAAGGGTGAGTGGGCGTATGTGCTTCCGGAAACAGCCTCTGAAAGTGATACACTATCACCTTTATTGATCTGCAAGATTGATTCCAACGCTTATGGAATTATGGATAGTATAAATACGGATCAAGGCGTGGTTGAGATAAAATATTCCAATTATACCGGAGCGAAAGCAGGCGTCATTCACCGTTCACAGTTAGGAAATATCACGGATCTTCTTTTTGGAAATTTATTTTCGGGACTGGATAATCCGTATTATTCAAGGATAGGAGAGTACCTTGTTTTTGCCAGGTCAGAGGACGATATCATTAGTTATGTAAATGATCATATCTCCGGGCATACCCTGAAGAACTCCTACAACTGGAAATCCATTGCGGAGAAGACAGACATGAAAGGAAATTTCTTTGTGTATATAGACCCTTCCAATGTTTCTGCTATTGCTGAAAGAATGACCGTGAATGAAAACAGGGAGGATTTTAAAAATAATCTTGCTCTCATCAACGGATTGGATGCGCTTTTCTTTACTGCTGGAAAACCGAACAGCAGCATTGTGCTCTCCCGCACTTCCCGGGATGCAAGGGAAGTGGAATCCTATTGGGAAACGGCTCTGGATGCAGAAGCCGCAACCGCTCCGCAGCTTATCCATAACGAAGATAAAAGCGATGTCGTCTTCATAACGGATAAAGATAATAAAGCGTATCTCTTAAGTTCCTCCGGAAAGCTTCTCTGGAAAAAACAAATGGATGCACAGCTTTCAGGTTCGGCTTCGCCGATAGACCTGCATGATAATGGTGTGACGGAATATCTGTTCGCCAGTAAAAACACCTTGTATCTGGTAGACAGGGAAGGCAAGGACGCAGGCAATTATCCACTGCATTTGGGATCACGCTCCACCAGTGGCGTAGCGTTGTTTGATATTAATGAGAACAGGAATTATACTTATTTTGTAGGGACACAAAATAACCGTATTTACGGTTACAATGGCAATGGCAAGCCCCTGCCCGGATGGAATCCCATGATGATAGATGCACCTTTGGTGATGCCTATGCAGAGCTTCAATATGAAAGGGGAGATCTGCCTGATGGGAGTAAGCAACCGCGGTACCGTCTACATCTGGAAACCCGATGGAGACAAAGTATTCAAACCCGTGGAATTGAAAACCCGCTTTACGAATCCGTTTAAATTCACTCCAAAAATGTCAGAGATGAGTTTTGTTTCCGTGGATACCAATGGAGTACTCTTCCGTGTGAATATGGAACGTGAGGTAACCAGACGGAATTATTCCGTTTCCGATGGAAAGGTGTTCTTTGATATTGCCGGCGCTGATAGCGGAAGCAAACCGCAGTATGTTATTTCCTGCGGGAAAAATATTGCCGGTTACGACAAGGATAAAAAGAAATGGAAGATCAAGACTGAACATTCGCTGGAATACGCGCCGCAATTATTTACCATTGAAGGCCAGTCATGGATAGGATATGTGGATGCCGATAAGAATAAAATTTATCTATGTTCCACCTCCGGAAAAAAATACAGGGGCTTCCCGCTGGAAGGAACCATGCCATTTATTATTCATGATTTTAATAGCGATGGCTCCCTGGAACTGATCACGGTTACAAAATCCCATAAGGTGAAAATGTATCGGCTGTAAAGATCGTAATAACGTAATATCGTGAAATCGTAATATCGTCATAAAGTAATAAGGTGATAAAGTAAGATAAATCTTCGTTCCTGCGAGCGGTACGAATAGCCAACTTACTACTTATTCCTTACCCCTTACCCCTTACTACTAAAGCTTCACAAACCTCCGCATATTTCCTCCCTTTACACTGATGAGGTAAATGCCTTGCGGAAGTGTTGAAAGATTCACATGCGTAAGTTCTCCCTCTGTTTTTCCATTCAGTATTTCCCTTCCGTAAATATCATAAATAATAAACGGGATCACATCCGTGGTGCTTGATTTGATGGTCAGGTTCTCCTTAGCAGGATTAGGGTAGATCATGTACACCGCTTCATTATTGCCATGGCGGATGCCTGTATATACAGTATCATACACCGTATCCCTGATCGTATCCCTTACCACAGGAAGAGTTTGTTTCACCACACAGATCGTCCATTTCTTGCTGCGGCTTTTATCCTGGGAAGTTACTTTTATCTGCGCGCTTCCGCTGCTGAGGTCAATGACGCTGCTGGAGGCAATGGATGTGGTGGCGCCGAAGCTGGGATCAAAACTCAGCAAAGCTTTCTTCAGGTCGGTGGTGCTGGATACCGTCAGGAAATATGTCTGGTTATCGTAATCCATCAAGGTGCTGTCGGCAATATCACCGGCAATTTTAAGGTTGTACAGATCCGCATTTCCCATGGGGATCCCATCTGCCTTTGGTTTCCCCATGCGTACTGCCTCAAGACTATCCATCGGGTAGTCGCGTACCTGAAGCGCACTTACATATACCGGAGCGGTTTCGTTGTCATCATCCGATAGTAAAAAGAATCCGTGTTTCTGTCCGTTGGGAGTACTGTTGTATACACTCCAGCGTGTGCCGAACATATCATTTTTTCCAATGTATTTTCCGTCCAGGTATTTGTAAAAATGAGCTGTTTTAAGATTAAAGGAAAGCACCAGCCTGTGCCAGTCGCCGTCATTTACATCTCCGTCATAATCGCCCTGTATACCAATCCCACCATTAGGATTTATGAATACATCACCATCATTCAAGTCGGGTGGCATGCTTGTAGATAAGAGTGAAATATAATTTCCCTGGGAAGAATCAGGCACGAGGAAATCCATGATGATCGTAAAATTATCCTGTATTCCACCATCATCCTGCACAGAAAAATCCGTATACACCAGCATGGCATCCAGTGAATCCTGTTTCGGCATCAGCATTACATTGGCATCCTGCCCATCCAGCATATCAATGCCGAATCCCGAACAGGTATTGAAAACAGGAAGGGTTTTGGGAGAAGGATTGACATAATTATAGGACGAAACGGCAGCTCCCAGTCCCAATCCTTTAAGCGTTTTATTGAATCTCCAGTTACCCGTTGTCATAGAATCGGGATAAAGAGGAAATATGCTATCGCAAAGTATCTGCGCCATATTCCAGCTACGGTCAGCTTCACCGGCATCCATTTTGTATTTTTTCATGCTGTACATCTGGTCGTTCATGTTGGCGGTGAATGTCCAGATCTCGAGGCCCGCTGCATGCGCGAGTTTTTCAAAAGTATTCCAGCTGGAATCGCCGCCAAGAAAATACGTTACCTCTATGGCAGCACAACCGTTTTTCGCCAGGTCTTTATAAAATTGCGGATCTGCAAGGCCGCTGTCGGGATAATCTCCTCCATTGTAAAATACCCATGGAGTCTTAGGTAATAATTTATGAAAAGCCACTGCACTTGGCAGGTCATTTTCTATGGCTGTATAAAACCTGTCCTCACTTACACCGGTATTTTTAATGGCTTTTTTCATCAGGTCAGGCGCAAAATCCTTTACGTCCAGATAAAGCCTGGCATTGTATTTTTGCGCGAGCACCAGGGCCTCCTCCACAGTCGGGATATGTTGCCCTTTGAAATAATATCCCTTGAAACTTCCGGCATCCAGGAGTTTTAATTCATTGTAGGTTTTGTCATAAAAGCGGCCGGTCCCATCCGTGGTTCTATCCACGCCATAATGCCCGTCATGGAAAATAACATATTGTGAATCCTTGGTGACACATACATCCACTTCGCAAATTTTTACGCCTCTTTTGAAAGCTTCTTCGAGGGAAAGGAGTGTGTTCTCCGGATACAGATGCCTGTAGCCGCGATGGCCTATCGCCTTGTATTTACAGTTACTGAAATCTGTATTGGGCCTGCTGCATTGTGCTTCTAATGACTGGAATGAAATGCCAAGAATAATAAATAAAAATAGATTTTTTATCATTTCTGATTTGTGATTGGTAGGGCAAAGATAGTTTTATTGTCATTAGTTTATTAGTGGCCCGGTGTATTTGTTTATTATTTATTAAGCATACTTATTAACCAAGGAGGATCCCTCACCCCGCTGTCGCGCGCCTGCCTGCGGTAGGCAGGCCCTCTCCACATGGAGAGGGCTGAACTACTTGCTAATCTTTCAAGTTGGGGTTCCCCCTTTATTAAAGGGGGCAGGGGGATTTTATTTGTAGGGTCACGATATATCGTGACCGAAACTCATAGCACACTGATGACACTGATTAAACTGATTTTGACAGATAAATATTCTACACTCCACGAACGGAAAAAAGTATAAACACTTGCAAGCAATCATTAACTGCACAGAGTGTTTCCCCTTTAGGGATTAGGGGCAAACAGGATAGATATTCCAAATCCCACGAACGGACACTCGCGGATGCGGGATGCCCGGTGGTTTTGTAGTTGAGTTATTTGCCAACTGTTAATTGCCAATTGCCAACTTACTAAATTATTCCTGTCCCTTCTAAAGCTTCACAAACCTTCGCATATTTCCTCCCTTTACACTGATGAGGTAAATGCCTTGCGGAAGTGTGGATAGATTCACTGTGGTAATTTCGCCCTCTGTTTTTCCGTTCATTATTTCCCTTCCATAAACATCATAAATGATAAATGGAATTACATCAGTGGTGCTTGATTTTATAGTCAGGTTCTCCCTGGCAGGGTTCGGATAGATCATGTACACAGCCTCATTGTTGCCATGACGGATGCCTGTATATACAGTATCGTAAACAGTATCCCTGATGGTGTCATGAATAATAGCGGGAGCTTCTTTCCTTACACAAATGGTCCATGTTTTCTTGCGCATCTTATCTTCCGAAGTAACTACTACATCCAGTGTACCCGCGCTAAGATCCTGCACGCTGCTGGAGTGTATGGAAGTGGTGGCTCCATAGCTGGGATCGAAGGTAACGTATCCTTTTTTAAGATTGACATTATCTTCCAGTGTGATATAATATACCTGGTTATCGTAATCCATAAGTGTGCTGTCAGGAATATCCCCACCTATACGCACGTTATACAAGTCGGCATTACCGAAGGGAATCCCGGCAGCTTTTGGTTTTCCCAATTTTATAGCGGAAATGCTATCCATGGGGTAATCGCGTATCTGCAGCGCGCTTACGTATACCGGAGCGGTTTCATTATCATCATCGGACAGCAGGAAAAATCCATGCTTCTGTCCGTTGGGCGTACTGTTGTATACACTCCAGCGCGTACCGAACATGTCGTTTTTTCCTATATACGCACCATCCAGGTATTTTTTAAAATGCTTATCCTTTAAACTAAAGGATAAAACGAGGCGATGCCATTTGCTGTCAAAAACATCGCCATGATAATCTCCCTGTATACCGATGCCGCCACTCGGATTAATGAATACATCGCCGTCGTTGGCATCCGGAGGTATGCTGGTGGAAAGTAACGAAATATATTGCCCTTGTGAAGAATCAGGCACCAGGAAATCCATGATCATTGTAAATTCATCCTGGATTCCTCCATCATCCTGCACGGAAAAATCAGTATACACCATCATGGCATCAATGGAATCCTGCTTCGGCATGAACATGACATTGGCATCTTCACCATCCAGGTTGCTTATCCCGAAATCAGAGCACTTGCCAAAGGAGGGTTGTTTCTTTTTATTTGGATTTTGGAAATTATATTGAGATAAAGCCGAACCTTGTCCCAATGCCTTGAGCGTATTGTTAAACCTCCAGTTGCCGGTGGCGAGTGAATCCGGATAGGAGGGCAGAAGCCCGTCGCAGAGTATATGGTTCATATTCCAGCACCGGTCTGCCTCACCCGCATCCATGTGGTATTTTTTCATGTTCAGTATCTGGTCATTCATATCCGCGGTGAATGTCCATATCTCCAGGCCCGCTCCGTGTGCCAGGGAGTCAAAGGTGTGCCAGGCAGAATCCCCTCCCAGGAAATAACTTACTTCTATCGCAGCGCAGCCGTTCTTTACAAGCGCTTTGTAATAGCCGGGGTCTGCCAGTCCGCTATCGGGATAATCACCACCGTTATACAATACCCATGGAGTTTTTGGTAGAACCTTGTGAATTTCCATGCCTCCTTTAAGCCCGTTTTCGGTGGTAGCGTATACCCGGTCTGCCGTTACCTTGGCATTATCTATGGATTTTTTTATGAGGTTTAAATTGTAATCCTTCACGTCAAGATAAAGCCTTGCGCCATATTTTTCCGCCAGCACCATAGCTTCCTCAAGGGTGGGGATCTTTTCTCCCTTGAAGTAATATCCCTTGAAGGATCCTGCATCCAGGGTTTTCAGTTCGTTATAGGTTTTGTCATGAAATGCTCCGGTGCCATCAGTGGTGCGGTCCACCCCGAAAAAACCATCATGAAAAAGAACGTACTGGGAATCCTTGGTGATGCTGACATCCACTTCGCAGGTTCTTACGCCTCTTTTAAAGGCTTCCTCCAGTGAGAGCAGGGTGTTTTCGGGATACAGATGCCTGTATCCACGGTGGCCTATCGCCTTGTACTTACAATTACTGAAATCGGTATTGGGCCTTGTGCATTGCGGATAGGCAGATAAAAATGCCAGTAAAGCCGTAATTAGTGTGAACGCAAATTTCTTCATGATGGTATTCGTGTATAGCCACTGCAAATATACTGATTCATAATATATTTACAAATACCTGAATAAATGGGCAATACAGGAGACAGGAGACAGAATACAGGAGTAAGCCACCCTAATAGGCTAAACTTAACCAATCCACTAATTTGCTAATAAACTAACAACAAAAAACATATCTTTGTATGATATGAAGATGATGTCCTTTATTCTGGTCTTTTTATTGGGAGTAAATTCCCTCTTCGCAACGAATTATTATATCAGCGCGAAAGGCAAAAACACGAATGCAGGAACGAGTATTGCCTCTGCTTGGCGCACTACTGCCAATATTGATAAAACACATTTTCTTCCCGGGGATTCCATCCTTTTTGAAGGCGGGAAAACATTCAGCGGTTATATTTGGCTGCAGGGAGAGGATTCCGGCAACGCATTGCATCCTATTGTGATTTCCAGTTATGGTACGGGCAGGGCTACTATAGACGGCGGTAATTCCTTCGGGATGTACGCATACAATACCGGCGGCATTGAGGTACGTAATTTGAATTTTGTGGGTAGCGGCCCTGCCATGAATACCAATGCGGGAGTATTATTTTATACCGATAGTGCAGGCAATCGTAAATTCAAACACATTGTATTTGCGGATGTAACTATCCATGGTTTCGGAAGTACCGGATTGACTTTTGGAAGCTATGCCAAGTCCACAGGATACGAAGATGTGTTGCTGGAGCGGATGAATGTATATGACAATAAACTGGCAGGAATCACCAGCTATTCCGAAGGGATCCTGTACAGGAAGGCGCATCGCAATGTTGTGATACGCTATTGCAATGTATACAGCAATCGCGGGGATTCCACGTATATGGCCAGCCATTCAGGAAATGGAATAGTGATAGGAGGTGCTACGAATGTTTTGATAGAACATTGTATTGCGCATGATAACGGCGACCTGTGCTTTTGCAAAACCGCAGGCCCTGCGGGATTATGGGTGTATGAATGCGACAGCGCAGCCATTCGTTACTGTGAAAGTTATCACAATCGCCGTAGCGGGGGCGTGGATGGCGATGGATTTGACATTGATATTTATACATCCAATTCCGTGATGGAATACAATTACAGCCACGATAATGAAGGGGTGGGATATTTATTCACACAATGGATCAATGACTATACACATAGGAATAATGTCATACGTTTTAATATTTCACAGAATGACGGCGTCGGTATTTTATTGTATGGACCCTTTCGTGATGCTCAGATATATAATAATACCGTGTATTCGTCACAGAAAAATCCAAGATACGGATTCCCCTCTTATCATGCTTTCTGGGCATTGAATTATGGATTTGCCAATAGCTATTCTGCAAATGTATTTGTCAGGAATAATATTTTTTATCTTCATGGTGCAGTAACAGCAGTGGAGCTGGGGCCGAAACAAAATGGCGGGGATTCCAATGTATTCTTCCAGGGGAATGTTTTTTACAATGATTCAGGAGTGGTATCCTATGTGCAGAACGGGAAAATTTATTATTCACTTAATGATTGGAGAAAAATAGAAAAACAGGAGATGCTTGGCGTAGATTCCACGGGCATTGAGAAGGATCCGCAACTCATTGCCCCCGGCACGGGAAAAACAATCGGCAATGCAGATTCGTTAATGACTCTCAAAGCCTATATGCTGCGCGATTCCTCCTATATAAGGGGCAAGGGATTGAATATGGATAGTTTACTCGGCATCTCTTCCTACATGGTGGATTATTTCGGCGATTCCATTCGTCCTACCGGGCAATTTTCCCCAGGTGTGCATGAGCCACAAAAGAGTATTATCTCAAATGTTGCTGAAGCTTCTCAAAGCAATGAATTCATCAGGATATATCCTGACCCGGCAAAAGATGTTCTCTCTGTTGAGTTAAAAGGGGATCATGAATTGAAGATATATTCTTCAACAGGGCAAATTATTTTAAGGGATAAAATATCAGACAAAGCAGTATTAAATATTTCACATTTCCCTCCGGGGATTTATTTTATCCAGATGGAAGGAAAGTATTTCCGGAAGTTCTTTAAACTCTAGAATGGAGAATAAGGAGTAAGTAGTAAGGAATAAGTAGTAAGTTGGCAATTTGCAATTTACAGTTGGCAACTCATAATTCATAATTTTCTTCCTCTCTTCTCAATCCTATATTCCCGATCTGGTCTACGGAAAGGAGGATCTTTATTTCATCCAGTTCGCTTTTACTGACCACGAAAGTATGACTCCATGTATCATGCCATCCGCGCCCGCTTGAAGCAAGGCAGGAGAAAGGCTCGAAGGGCACCAGGCGCGATACAGTACGTACCAGGACAGCGTTGAAATTAGGTTTTTCCCCGTATTCATTTACTACAAATGATCCTGTAAGGAATTTGCCCGGTGTGCGATGCATAAATGTTTCGGATAGGAGGTAATATAATACAATGATCGTAAGCCCGAACAAGGAAGAATATAAAGGGCCGTTGGGATTTCTTTCTGAAAAGATCTCAATAAAACTCTGGGACTCTCCGAAAAGCGCGAGTACAAACCCCAGTATGAATCCGATGAAGATTGAAAATATATAATACCCGATGATATCGGCAATAAAATGCCCCAGCCGTGTCAGTTTCCCAACGCATTTCACCTCTATGTACATTATGGAATTGTCACCCTGGTTCTCATAAAGAGAGCCTTTTTCCACAAGCTTGAATCTTGTTCCTTCAGTCATTGTTTTGTTGTATTAATGGTTTGTTTCAGAGGAATCATCCATGTCTTCCCTGATTTGCTCCGGCTCTCCGATCTTTTCCATTTCCATCAATGTCTTTATTTCATTCATTTCGGAAGTATGGATGACGAATGTCTTGCTCCATTTGTCATGCCAGCCCCTGCCACCACCCAGGAAAGAGAGTGCGTCAAAAGGAATGAGCCTGGTCATGCTTCGTATCATCAGTGTTTCAAAAGATGGTTTATTGCCAAACTCATCTATGACAACGGTGCCTGTGAAAATTTTTCCCGGTGTCCTTTGTGTCAGCATTTCAAAGAAGGCATAATAAACTACGGTAGCACAGATTGTAATTAATAAACTATAGATGGAACTTGAGCCTCCCGCCACCAGTAACCCTGTTTGAAAAAAGATAAGAACAATGTAAACACATATCCTGTCAACAATTGCATTAATAAATCTTTTCATTGAGCTAGCACAATTGACATAAATATAGGTAATGCCATCATCGCCGGATGCAATATTTTCTGCTTCCACTTCTGTAAAAGTTTCCGCATCTACAATCCTGAATTTTGGTGCTTCACTCATGGTATTGATGGTTTAATTCTGTGAACTTATTCCTCATTGCTGCCACTTGCGAATACCGGTGCGCCGATTTCTTCTACAGAAATAATGGAGTTTATTTGCTCCATTTCCTTTGCAGGGATTACGAAAGTATTGCTCCATTTATCATGCCAGCCTCGACCTTCGCTGCCAAGGCATGAAAAGACCTCAAAAGGAACAAGCCTGCTGGCCGAACGCCTCAGGATGGTGCTGAAGGAGGGGCGTTGTCCATACTGGTCAATCACAATGCAGCGTGTAAGCATTTTTCCAAGACTGCGCTGAGTAAAATATTCAAAGGTAGAATAATAAGTAATTATGGCAAATCCTCCAAAGAGATAACCTATTCCCGGTGCCTCCCAGTTAATATCCACATTCAGGGCAGCCAATGTAAATCCGATGAGGAAAATATAGGCATAGACAGCAAGAACGTCTACGATATAATGTCCAAAGCGTGCCCAATTTCCTATACACTTTACAGTAATGAGGATTGTTCCTTCCGGTTCATCCCCTGAAGTATCATACCCGGAAGCCTGTGGCGCATTGCTGGTGCCAACGATCTTGAATTTTGTTGCGTTACTCATTTGTTTTTTATTTATTAAAAGTGCAAGTTTCCTCCTGAATGACAATCCTATTTTACTTTAATATTCAATATTTATTATTCGATATTTAATATTTTAGATAATTCCCCGGCTTTTCAATTCCAGGTATTTGTTGATCGTATTTACCGTCAGGTTTTGTGGAGTGGTGAGAATGGAATAAATACCGTTTTGCTCAAGCTCTTTAACTATAAGCCTTTTCTCATAGGCAAGTTTCTCAGCAATGGTTTTTACATACACATCCAGGGTTGATTTGGAGGTATTCCCAAGCATGCTTTTCAGCTCGGTGTTCTCAAAGAAAATGATCACGAGCACGTGATTTTTTGCAAGATGCGCGAAGTAGGGGAGTTGCCTTCTCAGGGAAGACAAGGACTCAAAATTAGTAAAGAAAAGAAAGAGGCTGCGATGCGTCACTTTCTTTTTCAGGTATGCGGAAAGTATTTCATAGTTGCTTTCCATGAAATTACTTTTCTGGTTGTACAGGAAGGTCAGGATCTTTTGCATCTGCAAGCTTTTCCTGCCAGCAGGCAGAAATGCTCCCAGCCTTTCGGAGAAAGTGATCAGTCCGGCTTTATCCTGCTTGAGTAAGGCGATATTGGAGATTACCAGTGAGGCATTGATGCTGTAGTCCAGCAAACTCAATCCGTCAAAAGGCATTTTCATGGCGCGGCCTTTATCTATGATGCTATATACTTGCTGCGCTTTTTCTTCCTGGTAATTATTTACCATGAGTGAATTTTTCCGTGCAGTGGCTTTCCAGTTGATGCGGCGGAATTCATCGCCCTGCACGTATTCGCGGATCTGTTCAAATTCCGTGCTTGCACCTATGCGGCGCATTTTTTTCAACCCTCCCTCGGTAATGCGTGAATGAATGGCAAGCAATTCATATTTGCGCATCTGTATAAAGGAAGGATACACCGGCACCATCTGCTCATCTGCAAAGGTAAACCTGCGCCTGATGAGGGATATTCTCCCGGAAACGTATACGTTTATTTTTCCGAAATGATACTCGCCTCTTTTCACCGGGCGAACCGTATATTCTATGAGTGATTCCTTTTGCGGCGCAATGCTCCGCTCATAGTGAAAATCGCGCATCTGGAATTGCACCGGCAGTTCATCTATCACCATTACTTCTATGGGAAATGTCAATGAGTTTGTGATGGAAAGCATGATCTTGTTTTCATCACCATTGCTCAATTTGTCAGGCGTTATCCTGCGTGCCTTGATGCCATCCTCATTTTTATACATGAAGAAAATATCCACCACGAAGAAAGCGAAGAAGAGGAAGAAAAGCAATTTTGCCAGTGCAAAAAGCGGATAAAAGAAAAAGCTCAGGATAAAAATAAAGACAAGCACTCCCAGTGCCACAAAAAATCGCGGGTGGAAATACATCGTCTTGATTATGCTGATTACTTTTTTCATTTTTTGCTTTTTACCTCTCACTCTATTCGCTCCCGCCAGCGTCCGCTGGCGGCTTATTCTACGTTCCCACGAGCGAACGCTCGCGGAAGCGAGGGGTTTCATTTCACCATATTACTTTATAACTATATCACTATATTACGTTTTTCACGTCATTACGCTATTACGACTACCTCGGTATTTCAATGCCATCTACAATTTGTTTCACAATTTGTGCAGGCGTCATGCCTTCCATTTCCCTTTCAGGGGCAAGTATGATACGATGCGCCAGTACCGGCAGGCAAACATCCTTGATGTCCTCGGGGATAACGTAGCCTCTACCATTCATGGCGGCCATCGCTTTTGCACCCATCATGATGGCAATGGATGCACGCGGCGATGCCCCCAGGTACAGCGCGTTATTATTCCTTGTATTGTTTACTATCTGTGTAATGAAACGAAGCAGTTTTTCCTCCACATGCACCTGGCGCACCTGTTGGCGCATGGCAACCACCTGCTCTGCGGTAAGTACCGGTTGAACATCATCAATATCATGGATGCGCTTGCGTTTGCTATGCGAATTCAGGATATTCAGTTCCTGCTCCATGGATGGATAATCCACCACCACCTTGAAAATAAACCTGTCCAGTTGCGCTTCCGGAAGCCTGTAGGTCCCTTCCTGGTCAATCGGATTTTGAGTGGCAAGCACGAGGAAGGGTGCAGCCATGGGATAGGTGGTCCCATCCACACTGATCTGTAATTCCTCCATGACCTCAAACAAGGCCGCCTGTGTTTTTGCAGGGGCGCGATTGATCTCATCAATCAGTATCACATTGGAAAATATAGGGCCTCTCCTGAATTCAAATTCATTTGTTTTTGAATTATAGATAGAGGTACCCGTTACGTCCGATGGCATCAGGTCCGGAGTGAATTGTATGCGCGAGAATGGCACGGAAATGGTCCTTGCCAGGATCTTTGCCATAAGCGTTTTCGCCAATCCGGGAACACCCTCAATGAGTACATGCCCCTCGGCAAGTATGGATGCTATCAGCAGGTCCAGGACCTTGTCTTGCCCCACAATGATCTTTGCCGCTTCTGCGCGGATATTATCTATGGCAATTCTAATTTCCGAAAGGTCGGTTTTGTCAGCAAATGTTTCTTCGCTTTCCATTGTTATATGTGGTTAATTATTGTTATTCAGTTATTCAGTTTCTCAGCTACTCAGTTATCAGTTATCAGTAGTTTTTCCTTAATATTTAAATTCTCTCAATATCTTAATACCCTCGGTAACGAATTATCGAATCAATACCTTGTTATAAAATTCATCCATGGCCTTGTTCAGTTCCAGCAAGTCTTTTTCAGTGATGGAAGGCAATGCCTGTACCCTGCTGATGCCTACAAATAATTCCGCTGTTTCCTTTTCGGACATGCCCGTTTTATCTCGGAAGCGTTTGTAAAATTCAGCATCAATGGTATCTGTACGCAAATATAGTTTTGTCCGCAGGTAATCAAAGAAATAATTGATCTTCTTTTCCGCAAGGTTTTTATGGTCAAACCTTTCATAGTACAACCTGCCCATGGTATCGGCAAATTCCAGCGTGGTGTTTTTATAAGGATCCATGATCGCGATGATCCTCTGTTTGCGTTTCCCTTCAAACAGAATATACAGTAGCAAACCGAATATCAATATCATCAGTGCCCAGCGTAAGGGTGGGTTCTTGAAAATAAAGGTCAGGCTGGAATCTTCATTGTATCCGTTTTTGCTGTGGTAGTTGTAGTATTCATTCCAGTATATCTTGCGTTGCGGAAGATAGGAGAGGCAATAAAATGGATACTGCCTTGTTTTCGGATCCACTATGTAATAATTTGTGAATGCCACGGGACAGCTACTCAGCAGGATCTCTCCCTGTCCATATTTTACCCGTATAAAGTTCACCCCGGTATCATTCAGGTTCCCGAGTATTTTTGTATTTGCAGTATCGAAACCGGAGAAGTAATTATCAGCGTAATTATTTTTAAGTACACAATTTCTCGCTGGGAAAGTATTATGGTTCACGAATGATAATTTCCGTTCTACGCTGTCCTGGCCCATGGTGAAGTTCTCATTCAATGCAAGTTTCAGGGTATCCGCTATCGCGCTCTGGAAACTATTGGCGGCAATGAAAATGCTGTTACCTCCCTCTGCGAGTCGCAATAGCTCCTGCACATCGTATTGGTCCGCTTCAAAATAATTGCAAAAAATAATGATATTGCTATTCTTGTAATTATCGCTGTCCGGGGAATTGGCAAGCATATACGTTGCCTCATTGATGTCCTCTACTTCCTGTCCCGGGAATGTCTTTTTCAACAGTTCATGCGTCAGGTAGGTGCCATAAGGGATCTTATCGCTAGGGCTCAGGCTGAATTCCCAATTGGTTGGTTTTTCCCCATTACTCTGTATGATCATGACGAGCATCAGGAATAGAAGGAACCCGGCGATATATGGAATGGCTTTTCTCAAACCCTTGTTTTCATATTAAATTCAACAAATTCTTTTTCCGCCAGGCGGAAGGACGTTTCATTCACGGGCAGTTCGCCATACCAGGCATAATTGAATATTCCCGTCAGCCTGGTAAAGTCAGGATAATAAGCAGTCTTCAGCAATGAGTCTGCGTATTCGCGATTGGTTTTTTGAGGAGCCCATGTTATCTGTCCTGCCGCATCCAATGTTTTCAAAGTTTTCAGGTAGTACAGGCGGATGGCATAGCGGTATCTTCCCAGCGCAATATTCTCTGCAATCAGCTTATCGAAATCCAGGGCATGTACGTTCTCTTCTATATCGTCCACCTGCATGAGTTTTTCAGGGCCGCGCATCAGTTTGAATACATCCTTGCGAATAATGATGACGACAATAAATACCGCGAGCAGGAATATTAAAATATACCAGACCCATGAATTGACGGAAAAGACCTTGCCCAAGGATTTTCCGAGCAATCTCAGCAGCCATAACTTGAACCTGTCCCACCAGCTCAATTCACCCGGTTGGTAATTTTTATAATGAAATGCCTTGTCATCGCGGATGATGGAATCTACACTCGCGTTGGAAGGTGTATGCGCTTTAAAAGTGGAATCGTCTTTCTTTACTTCAACTGCGGGGTTGGGCCTTGGTAAAAGCCTTTCAGCGGAAACAACAGATGGAATCCCCTGTATAAAATACAGGCAGCAGAATACCATGAGGAGAATTCTAATTCTTTGATTCATCTATAGCTTTGCTATTGTTCCAGTTGGTTTTGCCAATATTACTAATATGATGATTGGCGCCTGTGTGTACTTTTCTTTCTACAATATTAAAATAATGAATGCATATTCCGGTGATAAATATCAGGCATGATGCAAGTTGTGCCATTAAAATGGCAAGTTTCAGGATATAGGGAGCAGATAGCGGCGGCCAAAACAGCTTGTATCCGTATGTGGAAACCACACTCAGCGGAAAAGCAATAACGCCCAGTAAAAAAAGGACTGCAAAGGTATGCATTACCAATCCTCTTGTATAAAACAGGGAGCGCCCCATGGCACTGAAAAACACCTTGCTTTCAAAAATACTTATTGGAAATATGAGTACCAATCGTGTGTTTATATAGATAAAAAGAAAAATTGACAAGGCTGCCAATACCGGCATTATTACATACAGATACTCCATTAGTGCGGGCGCCATACGGATCATGATGGCTGGGATAAAAAAAAGCGGCGTAATGATTATATAACTGAAAAATATACTCAATACTTTCAGGCTGTCGGGTAAAAAGAATTTTGCCACTTCATTGAAGGATGCTTCCCTGCCGGATGAATAGATCTTTATGTATCCGTGCACGGAGACGATCAGTGCCAGGAAGGGAAGAAAATCAATAACCATATTCATGACAAGGTAACTTGTATTCCCCGAACCTGTATGAATGTACATGGGGAAATTACGAAACTCGCTGGTATTCCTGAGCGCTACGAAAAAATCGCAAAATACTTCCAGCAGTACAAATGGCCCGGTCACCAAGGCTATCGTCAGGAAAAATGATCGTGCATTCAAACGCATGAAAACAAATGTGTCCTGGATAACTTCCCCTACAGTACGGATCTTCCTCAGTTCAAATTTTTGGCTGGCCTGCATTTCGTTTCATGAGTTTTTTAGGATAGATAAAGAAATACCAGACTATAAATGTAAGTGAACCAAGTATTATGAATAAACTCAATGCCATCGGCATTTCGGTGTGGCGGGTAACATAGCTTTCCAGGAAGGCTGCAGTTAATATAATAGGCAACAAGCCCATGCATATCTTTACACCATTGAGCCCTGCAAAGCGCAGGGACTGTAAACGCGTATAGGTTCTCGGGAATAAAAGGCTGCTGCCAAGGTACATTCCCGCAGCACCGGCTATAACACATGCTGAAATTTCAAGCGTCCCGTGGATCCAGATCACAAGGCTGGAGGTCACAAATAACCCCTTTTGTGCAAACATGAACTGGAATACCCCTATCATCACCCCGGTGCTGAAGAGCATATAGGCGCTCCAGATAGCCAGGGCAATTCCCTTTACAAACATCCGTACCATGACTACAATATTATTCCATGCAATCATGAGGAACATATAGCCCTCCGGCATGGATTTGTATACACCCATGGGATCGCCCTTTTTTATATTTTCCAGCGTCATGTGGACGTAACCATCACCCAGGATAATGCGTACAAAATCGGGGTCCTGCCAGGTGGAAACCACACCGATGGCAACGCCAATCATAAAAATGATAAAGGCATACAATATATACCGGTGCGCCATCAGGGAAGCCAGGGGCACTTCATATTTAAAGAAATCAAGGAAACGGCTGCCCTTTTCCTTTTTATTCCTGTAGATCTTGTGGTGAACCGAAACGGTCAGCGCGTTCAGGTAATTGATGGTTCCGCTCTGTGGATAATAGGTTTGCGCGTAGGCAAGGTCATCCGTAAGCTGGATATACAGGTCGGCAAGCTCATCCGCATCGCTATCGCGATCATTGATCTTTGCCGAGAACCTTTTCCAGCGGTCCACATTCAGCTTGATAAACCGTACTTCCCTCATGGTTTGTATTTTCGCAGCTAAATTAGTGAGAATTCGTGAAAACGTAATAACGTAATGGCGTAATATCGTAATATAGTTCCGCCCTGCCCTCGCTCTTGCCAGCGTCCGCTGGCAACTATGGTACGAGAACCAGGACGAAAAATCCTAATCTTTAATATCTAAATCCTAAATAATGGTTATTTAGTAACTGAGTTATTAAGTTATTCGGGTGAAAAAGTGATTTTGTCATAAAGTAATAAGATAATGAATAGCACGAGCGCGAAGCGCATTCCCCCTTTTGGTAGCTGAGCTTGCCGAAGCTGAAGGGGCCTAGGGGGATGACAAAAGAGCAATAATTTAATTTAGTGATAACCTGTTTCTCCTCCCTTGATAAAGTGGCAGGCACACCTCAGCCTCCAATAGCAATAGAACTACAAGCGGATTGTAGCATTGATTCTTAAGTACTTCAATATTCAATATTTATTATTCATTATTCAATATTGGATATTTCTTTATCTTTGCCCTGATGGCTGAAATATCATTTGTTACCACACAAAATGTGAGGATAAGCTACAAGCTCGGGGACCTGGGCGAACGCATACTCGGATACCTGATCGACCTGGTTATCCAGATCATTTATATTATTATCGTTTTTGCCCTGGGTGTAAGTAGTAGCTTCAACTCTGATGGAGCCATTTTTGTACTTGTAATACTTTTTTTCCCCGTGATTTTTTATTCGGTAGTCCTTGAATATTTTTTCAATGGCCAGACGGTGGGTAAAATGGTGATGCGCACCAAGGTGATCCGTGAGGATGGGGGGCATCCTACATTCGGACAGTTTCTCATTCGATGGTTATTCAAGATGTTCGGTATGATGGTGATGTTTGTGGACCTGATCGTAGCCGGTACCTCCAAAAAGACCCAGCGGATCGGAGACCTTGTGGCAGGGACGGTGGTTATTAAATTGAAACCGAAGCAGCGGCTGGAGGATCTTTTGCCGGTTGTTCCCGAGGATGATGACAACTACCAGATCGTATTTACCAAGGCAGCCGAACTTACTGATAATGATATGCGCATTATACGTGATGCCTATAAAAATGCCACTTCCACCGGTAATTTTGAATTGCTGGAAAATCTTGCCATAAAAACCAAGCAGGTACTGGGTATACAATCCAATTTGCCATCCGGCCAGTTCATCCGTACCGTAATAGAGGATTACAATCATTTTCACTCCGATCCCGCCAATTCATTTGCGCAGAAACAGCCGGAGCTTGTTTAGTTTGTGAGTTAATAAGGGAGTGATGGAGTGAGTTCCATTATCACATTATCGAATTAAATTGAGCTCCATTTGCACATTAGCAAATTATCACATCAGCACATTATAAATGCGCTTCCCGTATCGCCTTGCTCATATAAATGTACAGGGTGCTCAGGATTTCATCATCCCCTATGAGGCGGAGATGTTTTTCAAGCGTTTTCCGGTCGCTGCGCATTGCAGGCCCGGTCTGTGCAGAGAAGGCGCCCATGCTGAAGGCTTTTCTCACGGTTTCCATGGCAATGGGCTCCAGTATGGCAAAGGGAATATTCTCCTTTTTACAAACCTCTTCGGCTATGCTGAAAAAATGATTCGTAAAGTTATTTACCCATACCGCTGCAAAATGCAGGGATGCCCTCTGGCTGCTGGTGATGTAATAAGCATGCGGGCTTAATTCCCCGGCAAGAATTTCAATAACTTCCTTTACATGATCATTGGAGGATTCCAGGCAAATGGGAATTTCCTTCCAGTTCACTTCCTTTTCTTTTGTAAAGGTAAACAAGGGATAAAACACTCCGTAATTGTAACTGTATTTGGAGAGCGCTTCCATTTCTACAGATCCCGAAGTATGGAGTATGATCTTATTCCCCGGAATGTTCAGGGATAAATCTGCATAAAGGACATCATCTTTCAGTGAAAGAATATAGACATCTGCTTCGCTGCCTACAGAACTGATCTCGTTCGTATACGGGCAATGGAGCAATTCCCCCAGTTGCTGTGCAGAAGCGAGCGTTTTTGAATACACTCCAACCAATTGATTGCCTGATCCTTGCAAAGCAATGCCCAGCCTTGTTGCAAGGTTTCCGGCACCGATCAGGTATATCTTCCGCATGGTACAAATATACAGAAAAAGGGACGGGGGACAAGTGGCGAGGGACATGTAGGGGCGACCCTTGCGGTCGCCCAAAATATTTCTTCGCTGGCGCAAGCGTCCGCTTGTGCCATGAACGGTTAGGGGTGGTTTGAAAACCGTTGGCTTCCCGCCAGGTCGGGACAGGTCAGCCAACGGAAGGGCTTTTCCCTAATTATTTAATTTATCAATACACTTAATAACTATCTCCTAAAACCCTAATTTTGCTTTGTAATAGTAAACGGATGGCAGAACAGTTTTTTGAAAAATTAAAGCAGATCAAGGGATTTGTTTTTGACGTGGATGGAGTGCTTACAAATGGAATGCTCCTCCTCCTGGCTGACGGTGAGTGGTTGAGGAGCATGAGCATTAAAGACGGTTTCGCCATTAAGCATGCCATTGATAACCGCTACAAGATATGTGTGATCTCAGGCAGTGACTCAGAATCCATTACCTACAGGATGAATGCCTTGGGTGTGGAAGACGTTTTCACCCGTGTGGAGAATAAAATGGCTGCCTTCGAAAAATTCATGTTGCAAAACAATCTCGGCACTAACGAGGTGATCTATATGGGCGATGATATTCCCGACCTGGAATTGATAAAGAAAGCAGGATTTTCCGCCTGCCCCTCTGATGCGGCACAGGAAGTGAAGGACATTGTTGATTATATCACCATTGCCCCCGGTGGAAAAGGTGCAGCGCGGGAGGTCATAGAGATGGTGCTCAAGCTGAACGGGCACTGGAGTTTTTAATAGCAAAAAATGTATAACTTTTTAAAGCTGATACGGTATAAGAACTTACTGATAATTATCTTTACACAGGTATGCGTTTATCTTTTTCTCCGCAATGATGCAAACATCGGCGATGTGCTTGACTGGAGATTCATCCTTCTTTTGTTTTCCACCTTTATCATAGCCGCGGCAGGCTATATGATCAATGATTATTCCGATATAAAAATTGACGTCATCAATAAACCGGAATCCCTCATAGTTGGGAAATATATTTCTCCGCGGTGGGTGTTTTTCCTGCATATTGTTTTCAATGTATGCGGGGTGGTGATCGGAACGTTCCTGAATTACAAGCTGGGCATCATCAATCTTTTCACTGCATGGTTGCTGTGGAGGTACTCGGTAAGTTTCAAATACAAACTTTTCATAGGCAATATTGTAGTTGCATTTCTCATGGCCTTGTCGCTGATAGTGGTGTATTATCCATTCAGGGATATTTTTCTGCAATGGCTTTTGTTTTACGCAAGCTTTGCCTTCCTCACAGGTTTCATCCGCGAAATAATAAAAGACGTGGAAGACATGGAAGGAGATGCCGCGAACGGTTGCCGCACCATCCCCATAGTATTTGGCTTGTTTAGAACTAAAATAATTTTAGCATATATTATTTTTGTTACCATAAACCTGCTGGTTTTTGTGATGTGCTATTTCATCTATCAGAAAGCAATAATTTATCCTGTATACCTCGGACTTTTTGTGCTTATACCGATGGTGAGAATGTTGGTTCTGTTAAAAAATGCCGATACCAAAAAAGTATTCACTGTCCTCAGCAGGCAAATGAAAATAGTAATGGTACTCGGTACCCTTTCCATGGGTTTGAAATGGGTTTGGATAAACTGGGGGATTTAAAAATATTGAATATTAAATATCGAATAATGAATATTGAAGTGAACTCAGGAATATAGCTCAAATCGTTCAAAAGTGCGGATCCCCCTTTACAAAGGGGGCAAGGGGGATTTGAAAGGAAGAAAAAAATATTAAATATTGAATATCCAATAATAAATATTTAAATGAACTCAGGAACGTAGCTTAAACCTTGCGAACGAGCGAGTCCCCCTTTGAATTGTGAAACAATCTCGGAACGCAGCGGAGTAACGGGGAAGCCGACAGGCGGGGGATGACCACTGAAACACTAACGTAATACAACAACCAATGTCAACCAGCTATAAAATAAAACTTGGTTCCAATTCTCCCAGGAGAAAAGAAATATTGACCATTGCGGGATTTACTTTTTCAGTTCTCCCGGGTTCGTATGAGGAAGTATTACCTGGGAATACCATCATGACTGAAGAGGAGATCCCTGCATATTTTGCTGAGCAGAAAGCATTATCCATGCAGGATCAGATCAAGGATGATGAACTATTGATCACTGCGGATACACTGGTATTCCTGGATGGAAAAATGATGGGCAAACCTACTGATAGAGCTGATGCGCTGGATAAGCTGAGGCAGCTTTCCGGCAAGGAACATCATGTTATCACCGGCGTGTGCATGCTCTCAAAGAAAAAGAAAATAGTTTTTATTGACACTACAAAAGTTTTCTTTCGTGAATTTACGAATGAAGAACTTGAACACTATGTGGATAATTATCCCGTGATGGATAAAGCCGGCGCTTATGGCGCACAGGATTGGATAGGATTGGTAGGCATCACAAAACTTGAAGGATCGTATTTTAATGTTATGGGACTTCCCATTCATAAAGTGTATGATCAGTTGAAGATGTTTTGAAATTGAGTTACTCGCGCAAGTTTAGCGCAGCGTAACTTGTGTGGGATGAATATAGGAAGTCTCTGACTTCCGAGTTAAAAACAGAACAAAAGTAATAACACCATGAATAAATTTTTAGCCTTAGGATCCGTATCCGGATTCATAGCAGTAGCACTCGGCGCATTCGGCGCACACGCACTGAAGGACAAACTCGATCCGCACATGCTGGATGTATATAAAACAGGAGTCCAGTACCAGTTCTACCATACCTTCGCCATCATTGCTGTGGCGATATTATTGAAATATTTCAGTGATAATAGCCTGCTCACTTACGCAGGGTATTTATTCCTTATAGGAATAATCTTATTCTCAGGCAGCCTATACACCATGGCATTGACAGATGTAAAAGTACTGGGCGCTGTTACTCCTTTCGGCGGATTGTGTTTCCTCGCAGGCTGGGCGTTGTTGTTTGTTTCCGTGTGGAGGATGAAGTAGATGGTGAGTTGGTGAGGGAGTGAAGGAGTGAGTTTTGAATTCCGCTCGCGCAAGTCTTCAGACTTGCTATAAACTAACCGCTCAAAATGTACTTTACCATAAGGGCTCACATGCACACCGGCAATCCCGTATGTGCGGAACTACAAATAGCCTGTGTTAATCAATATAATCAGCGAAATCAGTGTGTCATAAAGGCAGGAATATATAACACTAACATTCTGCGAGCGGACGCTCGCAGGAGCGTGGGTTGTCAATTCGCAATTGACAATTCGCAATTCGCAATTTTTTAATCCGCAATCAAACCAGATTCCAGTCTATCGGTTCTTTCCCTAACTTCACAAGTATATCATTCGTCCTGGAAAACGGACGAGATCCAAAGAATGCTCCACCCGCCAGGGGAGAAGGATGCGCGGCCTTGAGAACATAATGCTTCGAGGTATCAATGAGTGTTTCCTTGCCTTGTGCAAATTTTCCCCAGAGCAGAAATACTATGCCTGATTTCTGGTCAGAGAGCGTTTTGATCACGGCATCTGTAAATTCCTCCCAACCTTTTTTCTGGTGGGAGGCAGCAGCATTGGCACGTACCGTTAGCATTGCATTCAGGAGAAACACTCCCTGCTTTGCCCATTTGGTGAGGTCACCTTTAACGGGAATAGGTAATCCAAGATCCGTATGAAGTTCCTTGTAAATATTTTTGAGGCTGGGTGGGGGCGTAATGCCATCCTGCACAGAGAACGAAAGCCCGTGCGCCTGGCCCGGCCCATGATAAGGGTCCTGTCCGAGGAGGACCACTTTTACCTTATCAAAAGGAGTAAGCTCAAATGCAGAGAAAATCCGTGATCCCGTAGGGTAAATAGTAAAGCCCTTGCTTTTCTCTTCCCTGAGGAATTCCTTCAGTTTCAGGAAATACTCTTTCCCGAATTCTCCCTCGAGGGCAGCCTTCCAGCTAGGCTCTATTTTCACATCTTCCTTGGTGCTTTTCTCTCCGGTATTTTCCATTTTTACACTTTTTTTGCGGGAATTCTCTTTCTATTTCGGATATTTGAGCAAATTTATTGAATAATGTGGTTCAAAGATTATTTTGTTTAATGAAAATAGTTCTGGATTTTAATGTTATCAAGATAAAGGATTCCCATGAGTAGGGGAGTTGTTTCAGTAACCCCCGACTTTAGTCGGGGGGCGAGATTTGTCTGAGTTTGGGCTAAAGCCCAAAGAATCTTAATTTGTTATTCCCCCGACTAAAGTCGGGGGTTACTGAGGGTATAACTTGGAAAGGGAGAAGATAAAATAAATGAAGAAATTAGCCATATACGGTGCGGGTGGATTTGGGAGGGAAACCCTCGTGCTTATCCGTGAAATAAACCTGGAACATCCTAAGTGGGATGTGGTCGGATTTTATGATGATGCCTTGGTGCCGGGAACTCTGGTTGATGGGATTCCTGTATCAGGGAATATGGATGTCTTGAATTTCGCCGGAGAAGATATTTACATTGTCATCGCCATTGGAAATCCCGCATTGAAAAAATCTGTCATCGAAAAAATCAAGAATCCGAATGTGAAATTCGCCACTCTCATCCATCCGAAAGTTGCCATGAATGATTTCCAGCAATTAAAGATAGGGAAGGGGTGCATCATAGCGAATGGCAATATCTTTACCGTGGATAGCACCATCGGGGATCATGTCATTATCAACCTTGCCTGTACGATAGGCCACGATGTAACGATCGGTGATTTTTCATCGGTGATGCCGGGTTGCCATATTTCCGGAAATGTAAATATGGGAGAAGGCGTATATCTGGGAACCGGCGCTGTGCTGATCAATGATATTTCCATTGGAAAATATGCTACCATTGGTGCGGGCGCTGTAGTGATCAATGACATTCCGGAACGCACGCTGGCAGTAGGAGTGCCTGCAAAAGGAAAATGAAGCAAGGGATTAAAATAACATTTCTAGGAACGGGAACTTCCCATGGCGTGCCTGTGATTGCCTGTCATTGCGAGGTATGCACTTCTACCAATCCGCGTGACCGCAGATGGAGAAGTTCCATTATGGTGGAAGGTTACGGTATGACGGTGGTCATTGATACAGGGCCTGATTTCCGCGAACAAATGCTCCGTGAAAAAGTACAGAAACTGGATGCCGTCGTTTTTACACATGAACACAAGGATCATACTGCGGGGCTGGATGATATACGTGCCTTTAATTTTGACGGGCATGCCATGCAGGTATTTGCCACCACCAGGGTGCAGGATAATTTGAAGAAAGGATATGAGTATATTTTCTCAGATCATAAATATCCCGGTGTGCCTTTGGTGGATCTGCATACCATTGATAAATCGCCATTCTCCATAGGGGAAATTGAATTTATTCCCATCGAGGTAAAGCATATGAAACTGCCTGTCCTCGGATTCAGGATCGCTGATTTTACATACATTACGGATGCAAATTTTATCTCTGAAGAAGAAAAGAAAAAGATCAGGGGATCAAAATACCTGGTGCTGAATGCGCTGAGGATACAACCGCATGTTTCGCATTTTTCATTGGAGGAAGCCATCGCAATGGCGCAGGATATTGGAGCCGAACATACGTATTTCACGCATATAAGCCACCAACTCGGATTGCATGCAGAAGTGGAAAAAATATTGCCACCCGGTATCCATCTTTCGTATGATGGTTTGAAGATCGAGCTTTAGGATTTGCAGCGCAGAGTCCCCCTTTGAAGGGGGTTGGGGGATGACAAGAATTTAGAAAGAAGAACATAACCACCTATGAAAACCAACCGCATTTCAGACCCGATTCTCCTGAATGAGATATGCCAATATCTCAACAGGGAGGCTCAAGGTATGTATGCGAACGAAATTTTCAGTCTGTCAAAAAATGAATTTGTGATCAGCCTGCGCTTCAAGGACAAGGTATTTGCCATGGAGGCATATATGGATGAAAGCACTTCCTTTGTGTTTTTTCCGGCAAAGGCAATATCAGGTAAAACTTCCCAGATATTATTCCCGGAATTGGAGAATGTGAAATTTTTATCGGCGTACGCCAATGAAAATGACCGCAGCTTCTTCATGGATTTTGAAAATCATTGTTCAATTCTATTCAAGCTTTACGGGCGAAATGCAAATGTAATTTTATTCAAGGGTGGCGCAGTGCATTCCGTTTTCCGGCAGCAGTTCACCAGGGATGCTTCGTTGCCAAGGTCAGGCTTTGAGAAATTTTCACCTGTACCGGCAAAGCATCAGTATTTTCTTTTTCAGGATGATAAGAATTTAAGCCTTTTAATAGATGCAGCCAAGGATTCATTCTTCCAGACAAATGATGCTGTGGAAGCTGTCAATACTTTTGCGAAGGAATATTTTTATGTCAGGAAATTTGTCAGTCAAAAACAAAAGCTGATTGCCGGTCTGCAGAAAAAGAAACAGCACATTGAAGCATCCATAGAGGTTGCTGAAAAGAAATCTGTGGAGCTGGACAAGGATAGTAATTATAAACTTCAGGCGGATATCCTCATGGCAAATATCCATGCTATTCCTCATGGAGCCATGGAAGTGGAACTGCATGACTTCTATAATGACGCGCCTATCCTGATCAAATTAAAAAAGGATGTTACCCCGCAAAAGTATGCGGAGAACCTTTACAGGAAATCACGTAAGCAGGAAATTGAAAAGGAAAAAACGATCGAAAAAATTGATTCCCTGAAATCAAAACTTAAAAATATTGTCTTTGATCTTGCAAAAGCAGAAACCATTACTACTGCAAAAGAATTGAAGAGATTCGATCCTGAAAATGATGAAAAGGAAAAGCAGGTTCTGATTCCATTCCGTACAGTGAAGATAAATGACTACGAAATTTTCATAGGTAAAAGCGCTCAATCCAATGATGAGCTTTTACGGTTTGCCGGTAAGGAAGATATATGGATGCATGCAAGGGGCGTTTCAGGCTCCCATGTAATCATTCGCAAAAAAGGGAAGTTATCTGTTCCGAAAGAAGTGATAGAGCGCGCGGCGCAATTGGCTGCCTGGTATTCCAAGGGGAAGAATGCATCCCTGATGCCGGTTATTTATACTCCCAGGAAGTACGTCCGCAAGCCCAAGGGTGCAGCACCGGGCGCTGTGGTATGTGATAGGGAAGAAGTGATTATGGTGCAACCCAAGGAAATTTGATCATTGAGTCATTTGAGATTGAATCATTAAAAATGACTAAATCTTACATGAATAAATGATTTAATTATTGTTCTTTATGCTTTCTCTTAAATCTAAAGAAATTTTTAATTCTTTGCCAACGGGTGGCTTTTCTTTCAAGTTTTTCAAAATTTCCTGAAGTATACCCTATTCCACCCATGGTCATCATAGGGCGAGAAGCTACACAATATGCATTACCCGAAATCTGGATTGGATGTACAAGTAATTCGATCTCCAGTTTATGAGGATATTTGAATCCCTGCAGAACTATTTCCTTAGTATTATATCCCATCTTCAGGATTTGAAGAACGGGTTTCTTCATCACCAGGAAATCCGGTATGTAAATTGCAAAATTTCCTGCTGTATCTGTAAATGCTCCTATGTTGTGGCCTTTGATTTTAACAGCTACATCTTCTATAGGTTTATTAGAGAAAGTATCGGTTATTTTACCACTCAGGCAATAATAATGTACTTTTTTCGCAGGCGTATTATGAACATTTGTTTTTTGACTCTTGACGCCTTTCGGATTCGCTGCTTCTGCGGAATGAAACAAGCTTAAAAACACAGCTAGTCCCATCATTACCCTTGAATAGAAGTGATGCCCGGCAGGTTTATACCCAACTATTAATCTGTCCAGCTGGTCATTTCGCAATCTCCCGCAGGTATTTACCCTGGGCGTTTCAAAATATTTCAATAAAGCCTCATCGGAATAATTGCTAAAATCTATTACGCATTTCTGGCAGGATGCACAAAACCTACCCTGTTCCTGCGCTTGCATTTTATCCCAGTTTTCGTGGCAGGGTTCAGTAATGTTGAGCTTGATCTTATTCATGGCTGTCATTTTCTATAACGAATATAGATCATGAATAATATTTGTCGAAATACAAAAAAATGACTTTATCGCACTGAAAGTCCGTTTCGCCCGCGCGAGTCTTTATCCCGCATAGCAGGAGATGACTCGCGTGGAAAGGATGAGAGTGAGTCTTCAGACTCACATAAGCCTATTTGCACCGTAAGGGATTAAAAATGACTAAATCTAAAATGATTGAATGGCTTAATTCTTATAACTCTTTCCTCCACCAGAAGCTTTCCTCCGTTTCCCTTTCTAAAAGAAAGCCATTTTTCTGAAGTACCCTGATAGATCCTGTATTCTTTTTATTGTTTTCAGCGGTGATGGCTTTTAATGCACCATCTTCTTTTGCCCATTAAATAATACCGCTGACCACCTCCGTCATATATCCTTTGTTTTCATGCGGGCCGTGAGTGCCGGCGCCTATTTCAGATTCTCCTTTTTCGTTGGCTTCACCCTTGAAACAAATACTGGCAACCATCATGTTTTCAGCCCTGGAGATAGCCACCCAAATGGTATAGTACAATGGATTTTTAGAGGGATTCCTCATGTTTGGAAAGATCCGTTCCCGGATCTTATCCGAGAAATGTTCCGGTACTTCCCTGGGAGAATCCAGTACGCCCAGTTCTGCCTCCAGTTCGCCATCATATATCGCAAACTTTTCAATTTGTTCAATACTGAGCGGAATTAAAATCAGGTTTTGTGTTTCAAATTGCATAATGTCTAAATCTTACATGAATAAATGATCACATCCTATATGTCTTCTCTCATCACCGATTTCTTTCCATCTGAATACGGCTTGATATGCAGCGAGCATAGTTTTACGATCTTGGCAATCCGCTCCGCTCTTTTGTCGGCTGTTTTCAAACTGGAATGTGCGATGTAGGAAAACTTATCCGTATTGGAAAGTTTCTGAAAGAACTCCCAGGCTTTTTTATTTTTCTTCAATGCGGTTTTCAACTCTTCCGGAAGAGGATTTTCAGCTTTGAGGCTATAGGCTTTATCTATTTCTCCATGTTTTTTACCATGTTCATAGGCCTTTAATCCTGCTTGCGTCATCAGCCCTTCTTTGATGAGCTTTTCAACTTTGTTAATATTTATCAGGGACCAGATGCTTTTGGGTTTTCTAGGCGTAAACCGTATGCAATAACTTTCTTCGTCCACACTTCGGCGCACTCCATCAATCCAGCCAAAACACAGTGCTTCCTCTACGGATTCCTCCCAATTAATGCTCGGCTTGCCGCTATTTACTTTATAATAAACAAGGGAGACTTCCGTTTCCTTGTCATGGTTTTTCTCCAGCCATTTCCGGAACTCCTTTCTGTTTTTAGCGTATATGGATTTCATGGTACGAAGATACAAATAGACCACAGACGACGGACCACACCTGTCCCGATTTTTCGGGAGTCCACCGAAAATTATCAGGCTTGGACTTCCTTCCTTATTGCCCATAAATCCCCTCCCGATACATCGGGAGGGGATTTATGGGCTAAAGTGTAGAAGATTGAAAGAAGCCGTTTGGGCAACCAACTTTTTGGCAAAGTATTTGTCTTATCTTTGATTAACCGACGAGATCCTGTATGAAAACGATTCTTTCTGCTTTTATTATCTGTCTGTGGACGATGAGTTTTGTCCACGCGCAAACTGTAAAGGAGCTCAATAATACCGCCCAGGGCTGGTCGGGCGGAGTATGCTGCAGATCGGGAGTGAATTACAATTTCAACCTGGAATTTACCGGCTTTAAAAATGAACCCGTTCCCGATACCATCTGGGTAGGAGGGGAGTGTATTCCTGTAACGATTTCAGATAGCACTACGGATAGGTATTATGCCAATACGTTCAGGACGAGACTGGGGAAAACCATAAAATTTCATTTTTCCGTAGGGATTTCGCATGATGAAATGGATGATTTCCGCCATATGGGCAAGGAGCCTGAAAAACCAAAACCGGCACCCATTCAATATACAGGCGTCGCACTTGTTTCCTGGTATCAAAAGGGCGTCACAAAAAGGCAGTTTTACGTCATAAAGAAAGTGCAGGAACTGGAGTACCAAAGCTATCCGTGAATAATTCTGAATTCTGAATGTTGAATTTTGAGTTAATTTACAATTCAAAATTCAACATTCAAAATTGGCTTTTCAGTACTATCTTTGCAGCATGAGTACGAAACCACACTTTCCAGCACAGTGGGATCCGAAGCTTGGAATTCACGTGACTTGAAGTCGCGG
>JADMIO011475718.1_pt1 | contig 121429 bp, 105 predicted proteins | sample 8958161 | NCBI WGS metagenome assembly JADMIO01 (sample SAMN16585339, study PRJNA669376) | soil metagenome | isolation source: Crop rotation soil | place: USA: Cullars Rotation, Alabama | collected 2011 | reverse complement strand
ACAACTTGTCCACGTGGAATTCTAAGCTTAGGATCCCAATGTGCTGGAAAGGTCAGCTTGAGGCGGCGCGCGCGCAGCGCGCGGATCTGACCGAGCAGCGCCGCACGGATAGCAATCCGACACTCCGTTGCATGCCAGCCGCGCAGGCCGACGTGTGCTCGGACAACGATCAAGATCCGTGGTGCAATCCGCAATTGAGGCGCGAAGAAGAATTCGCGGATCAGGAATGATGACCCGATGAACGACGCCCAGCAGAACGCCGCTTATGCGACTGAGGCGACGCCGGCGCCGGAGCCGATGTGGATCACCCGCCTCAAATGGTGCGTGCGCGCGCTGGCGCGCGTGTGGGTCGTGAGCATGTTGCTGTTCGCCGCCGCTTTCGCGGGGATTGGGGTCTACAAAGCCTCGGAAACGCGCGCGGAATTGACTGAATTGCGCAAAGCGCCGGGCCCGGAATCCTACGCTGTTGTCGCTTATCGCCGTGAGCTTGCCCGCCAAGTGCGCGCTTATTCGCGCAACTGGCGCGATCCGGACACAGTGCCGTCGCCGCCGTCACGGCCGCGGCTAATGACTGACATCGATTCCGCGCGTCCGCGCGCGCCGGACGCAGGGCGGTCGCCGCAGCGTCCAACGGGCGGTAGGCCGTGATGAGGTTATAGGCCGTGTTAGAGTTTGCGAGTGCGGTCAGCGAGGGATAGGCTGAACGCACGTCCAAGGGGGAGGATGGTCATGAGTGCCGCAATTCCGTTTCTGCTGCTAATCGCGGCGTTATCGCTGTTTCTCGTCAGCACAAATCAATGGAAGCTTTGGCTTCGCGGCGTCGTTTGGGCCGCGGGCATTGCGCTGTTGCTGATCACCGCTTTCCTCAACACGCAACATAGCGGCGGCACGATGTACGCGCTGCGCGATCTCGCCGGCAACATCCTGCATCCGGGCTCGAGCCACATTGGCGAACTCCTCCGCGCCAACGGTCAAAGCATCGGGCAATACGTTCTGTCGCTGCTCGATCTGTTCGTGATCATCGGACTCATTCTCGGCGTCGTCGCACTGATCGCATTCACCCCAGGCGAGGCGCTCGAAAAAGCGCTGCGGCCGGTGATGGTGGCGCTGGTCGGCGCCGTGCTCGGCGGTGCGCTGACAAGCTTCGTGATCGGCATCGGTCTCGGCAAGCCGGACCTTCGCGCGAACTATGTGAGCCTGCAGCGCGCCGACATCGTCAGTGGCGACACGATCGTGATCGGGCAGGGCCCACGCTTCCTGGTGCGTCTCAACGGAATTGACGCACCCGAGATCGGACAGATCTGCTGGACCACACAGCGCAGCCGCGAGTGCGGCACCGTCGCTGCCGACAGCCTGTGGGATATTGTGCAGCGCGTTGGGTTGCTGTCGTGCCGTTTCGAACGACCAGATCTCCGCAGCGAAGACAATCTTCCGCTCGTCACCTGCAGCGGCACCGGCCAGTACACCGATCTCAGTATCGCGCAGCAGATGGTGCATGACGGCTTTGCGGTCGGCGCCGATGGCAAGCCGGACGCGGACGCGGTACGCGCGGGCCGAGGGTTGCTGGTCCAATGCACGGTGACGCCCGCTGAATGGCGGCGCATGAACCAACGGGCGCGTGATGCCTTCCAGCGCAATCCGCGCGATCGCACGCCACAGCTGCAAGTGATGGGCGATTGCCCGGCAGCCGGCGTACGCCCAGGCCCAGGTCCGGGAACTGGCGGACGCCCGGGCGGCGGCGGCCGGCCCTAAACACGGGCAGCCATGTTGAAGAGCGCGCTCGCATTTGAGCGCGCTCTTTGCATTTTGGGACATTGCGCCCGGTTTCCAGATCGTCGCAGAGCGACGAACGTCGCTTGCTGGCCCGCGCATGGGCTCTTATTGCTTCGGGTCCCCACGAACCGAAGGTTTTCCCATGTCCAACCGCCGCGTTCTCTTTGCTCTAGTCCTTGGTGCGAGCGCCGTTTGCGGGCCGATCGCCTGCGCGCCCAAGCCCGCCGCACATAATGAGATTGGCCTCAATTTGGCGGGCATGGACACAAGCGTTACGCCCGGGAATGACTTCTACGCTTACGCCAACGGCAACTGGCAGCGCACCACTGAGATTCCGGCGGACCGCTCAAGCATCGGTTCGTTCTACGTTTCGTTCCTCGAGACTGAGCGGCAGCAGCACGAACTCATTGATGGCATCCTCCACTCCAATCCAGCGGCAGGCACGGACAACGCGCGCATCGCCAATTTCTACAATGCGTATCTGAACACGCAGGCGATTGATGCGGCCGGCATGAGCCACATCCAGGCAGACCTGCAGCGCTTCCAGGCGATCGCCGACAAGCGGGCGCTGTCCGCCGCGCTCGGTTCGCAAATCCGCGCCGACGTCGATCCGCTGAATGCGACGAACTTCTTCACGCAAAACCTATTTGGGATTTTCGTGACGCAAGGCCTGGCGACGCCTGGTGAAGTGCTCCCGTATATTCTGCAAGGCGGACTGGGGCTGCCGGAGCGCGAATATTACCTCTCCAATGACGCCGCGATGGCGGATATCCGCACCAAGTATCGCGCTTACATCGAGCAGATCTTCACGCTCGCTGGCATTGACGATGCGCACGCGAGAGCGCAGCGCGTGTACGATCTCGAAATGCGTATCGCGCGCGCCCACGCGACGCGCCAACAAAGCGAAGACATGGCCGCGTCGGCGACGGTGTGGAGCCGCGCCGAGTTGCAAAGCCACGCGCCAGGCATCGATTGGGACGCGTTCCTGACCGCGGCGCAACTTGGCAGCCAGCAACGCTTCGCCGCCTATCATGCCGGCGCGATCACGGGCCTTTCCGCGCTGGTGGCGTCGCAACCGCTGCAATCGTGGAAGGATTGGCTGGTCTTCCACCAGATCAACATGCACGCCGGCGTGCTGCCGACGGCGATCGATCACGCTTCCTTCGCCTTCTATGGCACCGAGCTCAACGGCACGCCGCAGCAGCGCGACCGCGCCAAGCGCGCCGTCGACAATTTGAATATCTATCTCGGTGACGCCGTCGGTCATGCCTATGTCGACCGCTACTTCCCGGCTTCCGCGCGCGAAGAAGTGCAGGGAATGGTGACCAACATCAAAGCGGCGTTCGTCGCGCGTATTCACGCGATTACCTGGATGGCCGAGCAGACGAAGTCCGAAGCGATCCGCAAAGCCGAAGGCATTGCGGTTGGCGTCGGGTACCCTGACTCGTGGCGCAGCTACGCCAACTACACCGTCACGGCCGACAATCCCTACGCGAACGAAGTCGAAGGTCAGCGCATCGAATACGCGCATCAGCTCGCGAAGCTTGGCCACCCGATGGACCGCAACGAGTGGTGGATGACGCCGCAAACGGTGAATGCGGTGAACCTGCCGGTACAGAACGCTCTCAACTTCCCGGCAGCGATCCTGCAGCCGCCATTCTTCAACGCGAACGCGGACGCGGCGTACAATTACGGCGCCATTGGCGCGGTGATCGGCCACGAAGTCAGCCACAGCTTCGACAACAACGGCGCGGCGTTCGACGCGCAGGGCGCGCTGCGCAATTGGTGGACGCCGGCCGACTTGGCGAACTTCCGCCGCCAAGGCGACGCGCTTGCACGCCAGTACGACACCTACGAGCCGCTGCCGGGCCTGCACGTGAAAGGCGATCTCACCCTTGGTGAAAACCTCGCCGACCTCGCCGGATTGCAGGCCGCGCTCGATGCGTATCACGCATCGCTTCATGGCCAGCCTGCGCCGGTGCTGAACGGGCTGACCGGCGACCAACGCTTCTTCATCGCTTACGCGCAAACGTGGGCCACCAAGACGCGGGACGCCGCGATGCGCGCGCGTATCGCCACCGACGGCCATGCGCCGGGCCAGTATCGCGCGCTCACGGTGCGCAACCTCGACGCCTGGTACGCGACGTTCAATGTACAGGCGAACGAGACGCTTTATCTCGCGCCGGAAAACCGCGTGCACGTCTGGTAGACCCCGGCCGGGCTCGCGCGCACCTAGACCTCTGAAAGAACGAAAACCGTGACGCCCCCGTTGCCGTAAGGCAGCGGGGGTTTCATGTTGCGGGCGCGGAGGATGAACCATGAAAAGGCGTGTGGCAGCGTTGATCAGCGCAATGATTGCACTCACGATGGGCTCAGCGGCAGCACAGGCGCCGCCGCCGAATTTTGTCAGGGAGCAATCGCCGGTCATCGCGATCACGCATGTGAGCGTGATCGATGGAACGGGCGCTGCGGCGAGAGCGGATCAGACCGTCATCATCGATCACGGGCGCATCGCGACTATTGGATCGAGCCGCCGCGTGCGCGTTCCCGCTGGCGCGGCCGAGATCGACGGGCACGGCAAGTCGCTCATTCCCGGACTTGTCGGGATGCACGAGCATCTGTTCGTATTCGCGCCCGTGTCTGGACCGGCGTTTGCGATTGAGCAGCCGGTCACAGCGCCGCTGCTTTATCTCGCCAGTGGTGTGACCACGGCGCGCACAGCCGGCAGCATAGATCCCTACTACGATCTCGCGATCCAGCGTGGCATCGAATCTGGCGCGATGATCGGACCCAATCTCGATCTTTCGACGCCCTATCTGGAAGGTTCGCCGCCGGCGCTGACGCAACTTTATCCGCTGCGCAACGCGGAGGATGCGCGCACCATGCTTCGCTATTGGCGCGGCATCGGGTTCAATTCGGTCAAAGCGTACGCGGAAATCGCGCCTGACGTTCTTCAGGCCGCGATCGAGGAAGCGCATCGCCTTGGCATGAAAGTAACCGGGCATCTCTGCTCTGTCGGCTATGAGCAAGCGGTCGCGTTCGGTATCGACAATCTGGAGCACGGGCCGTTCGTTTCGCCCGACGGCGAACTCGATCCGGCGCGCGAGCTTGGCCTGTGCCGCTCTCCCGCGGGCCAAGGCCAAGGCGCGATCGGGCGCGACATTGTCCCGACCGTCGAGCCTGACAGCCCGCCACTGCGTCATCTCATTCAGGTGCTCGTCGCGCATCATGTGCCAATCACGTCGACGCTTTCGGTGATCGAAGGGGGGTCGCATCTGGATCTCTCCCACAATCCGCGTTTGCGCACGTTGATGGCCCCAGTGGTCTGGACGCGTGTCAACACAGCGCGAGAAAATGCGCTTGCGCGCGACGCCTTGGTGCAAATGCGCTTGCGCAAGGAGATGGCGTTCGAGCGCGCCTTCGCCGCCGCCGGCGGCATCCTCATGGCGGGCTGCGACCCCACGGGCGACTCCCACACCATCGCGGGGCTGGGGGATCAGCGGAATATTGAGCTGCTGGTTGAAGCGGGCTTTAGCGTCCCGCAGGCGATCCGCATCGCAACGCAGAATGGCGCGACCTATGAGGGCATCGCGAACGAGACTGGCAGCATCGCAACCGGTAAGCGCGCCGATCTCGTACTGCTCGATGGCGATCTTGCCCGCGATGTGAGCGCGATCCAGCGACCGGAAATCGTGTTCAAGGCAGGCGTCGGCTACGATTCAGAGGCGATCTATGCGAGCCTCGCGGGGCAGGTCGGTCTGCACTAAGCAAGCGGCGCATAAAAAAAGGCCCGGACATCGCGGATGTCCGGGCCTCTTATTTGGGTAACGCGCCTCTTTAGAAGTGGAACGTCGCCGAACCGCGGAACGATTCGATATCCACGTCTTCGCGGCCCGCGGTGGTTTCCGCACCGAGAGAGATTTCGATGCCGCGGGTGTGAACCTGCAGGCCCACGCCGATTTCAGTCCAGGACGTATCGTCGCCGTTGAGGGCGAAGATGGCCGGCGCGCCGACGCCGCCCGCAAAGTTGGCGCCGAACGAAGCCGGGCTGTCGTCGAAGTCGTTGACGTAGGTGGCGGTGAGGTACGGCTTGAACGCATCGCTGTTGCCGGCGAGCGTGAGGCCAAAGCGTCCCTGCATGCTTTCCGCGGTTTCGCGATAATAGGTCATCGCCGGGGGGCCGCCCGTTTCCGTTACCGTGTCGAAGCTGATGCGGCTTGCCCGCACCGCCGCGCGCGGTGTCAGCGTCAGCGCGCCGAGGTCGAGTTCCTTGCTGATCCCGACTTCCGCGTTGAGCGCCATTGGATCGTCGTCGGCGCGCAGTTGGTAGACGTCGGTACCGAGGACGACAGAGCGGCGTGTTCTGGTTTCAAGGCCGCCCACGCTGAGCTGCCCGTCAAGCATCGCCGCGCCGCCCAGATCGACATTGCCGTACGCTGTCGCCTGGATCAGCGTGCCCTTGGCGGTCTGACCGCCGAAAGCCGCATCACCATCCATCTTCGAGTAGGAGATCGCTGCGCCGAGCGTGGCATGGTCGCCCATGCGGGATTCAAGGCCCAACGCAACATAGTAGCCGTTGAGTTGATCGCGCCCGCCCGCCGGGATGCCGGTCATCGACGCGCTGTCGCCGTTCTGATAGCCGCCCGCCACGAAGGCGCGCATGCCGGCCGGCAGTCTGTGCTGCAGGACCGTGCCGCCGCCCGTGTCGCCGGCGTCGGTAAGCGACGCGCCCGCCATGCCGAGCCCAAGATTGTCGAGTTCGGCAAGCTGGATCGGATTGGCCAGAAGCGCGACCGATCCGTCCATCGCGTCCGGATTGAGGTTGGCCAGACGGTCGTCGATGAAGTTGCCCATGGTATCGAGCATCGACGAGCCGATTGATTGCAGCGTGCTTTCTTCAGCCGGCGCCATGCTGTGCAGAGTTGCTTGGACCGTCGCCGTGTTGGCCATATCGAGCGGTCCGTAGAGCCCCGGATAATTGCCTTGTTGCCCGCGGTTTTGGTCGAGCAGATTCGCGAAGGCGACTTGGACCGGATCAGCCGAGTTGACCACGTTTGCGTAGAGGCCAGCTTGAATCGCCAGCGTTACCGCAGTGGCCGAATAGGTCACTTGCGGTCTGAGGATCGCGCTGATGGCGGTTGGCGTCACAAATTGCGTGCCGGAAAGTCCCCCGGTCGCATTCAGGATCGTGAAGGTGTCGCCGTTGCGGATTGTGTAGCCGCCGATTGGCGCAAAGCCGAGCGCGCCGCCAAGGTTTGCCGCACCGTTGATTTGCAGGCGGTCGGCGGTGTGGTTCGGGCCTAGATCGACCAGATAGGCGCCGCCGGACGACAGGATCAGATTTCCGTTGAAGGTGAGCGTGCCGATGGTGCCGACGGTGCCGGGCGCAATGGAGCCGAGCACGTTGGTGGTGAATGGCGCCGTGATCGTGCCAGTACCGCCCAGAAGGCCGGCGAGCAGGAAGTAATCGCCCGGGGAAACGAGCGCGCCGTTCACGTTCATGGTGCCAGCGATCTGATTGACCGCCATCAAGCTCGTGAGCGAGCCAGCCGCCGCGATATCGAGCCGTGCGCCGGCGCCTGCGATCGTGAAGCGGTCAACGGTGACGGCCGAACTCAGCGTGGTGGTGCCGGTCGCGCTCAGCGTCACGTCGAAATAACGCGGCGCCGTCGAGGTGAGCCGGTTGCCGTCGTTGTTGTTCGGGACGAAGTTCGTCGCGCCGGGCAGGCCGTTGGCGAGCGTAGCCGTTGGCAAGGCGAGCGGCTCAAGAACGTTGACGGCGTCTTGCGCCGTCCGCTCGACGTCGTCGCGATTGAGCGACGCCATCGAGACGTACGCCGCGTCGTTCGACGGTCCCGTGCCGTTCAGGTCGGCGATCGAGGCCGAGCCCATGTCGTTTTGCACGCCGCCCGTGCCGATCGGCCGAGCGTCGACCGTTTCGATGCCCGTCTTGTGGTCAAGGCAGTCGGAAATCCCGCCGCTTTGGAAGCACGATTGGCCAAACCGGCTGCCGACGTCGAGCGCGTTGCCGACGCCGAGATTGGTCGGAACGCCATTCACCAGCTGACCGCTGCCATTGATGATCTGATAGTTCGGGTCGAGGTTGGTGACCCAGTGCGTTGGATCGGTCCAGGCGCCGTTGCCGGCGACCGCAGACACGTAGTGGTACGGATTGTTCGCCGCGATCCAGTCCCAATACAGATAGAGCGGCTGATAGAAGCTCACCGTGCCATAGCCGTTGGCAGGCTGGCCGTTGAAGAAGCGCGTGTAGCCGCCCGACAGAACGCCGACGACGACTTGGCGCGCAAAGGTTTGGTCAACGATCAGCGGGCCGCCGGAATCGCCGGAAGCCGTGATGCCTTCGTTCGGCAGCGCGTTGTCGCGCCAGGCGTTGAAGTCGAACGCGCTGGGCGGCGTCGCCGTGCCGCGCCGCGGATCGTCGAAGTCCATGAAATAGAGGTTTTGCGGATTGCTGGCGCCAGCGCCGCCGAACAGCCAATTTTCAAAGGCGTCGAGAGAAGTGAGGCCGCCGATGAAGTTTTCAGCAAGGCGGCGGCGGAAATCGATGCCGCCGGTCGAGCCGGTGATGCCCGTTCCGTTGTTGCCGTAACCGTCGATCGTGACGTGATAGCCGGTGCCCGCTGCGCCAACCGTCGTCGGCGCCTTAAGCGCGGAAAACAGAAGGGCCCAGGTCGGCACGTTGGCCGCCGGCGTGTCGAGCGAGGCCATGGCGACGTCGCCGAACAGGAAGCCGCCCGCGCCGCCCGCGCCGCCGCCGGCGTTCGGGTCGAGCGAGAGTGGGTTATAGGCGACGTAATTGGCGTCATACATGAAGCGCGACGTGGCCGTGGCGTAGTTTCCAAGCCAGATGCCGAACGCGCTGTTGCCGGCCGCGTTATTGTTGTTCGAGAAGCCGAAGCCGATCGGCTGACCGCCGGAATTCTGGCCGTAAGCGCTCGCTGCGCGCTCATTCACGCAGTGGGCCGCGAAGATCACCGTGCGCGGATTGATCAACGTGCCGGTGCAGAGGCCGATGAAGCCGTTCTGCTCATCGATGATCATTTGGCCAACGCCAGTGACGTTGACGGGATCGCGCGCTGTCGTCGGCGTGCCCGGCGCGGCGATGACGATTTGCGGCGCAACGTCACGAACGAGCTGGTCGCCGCCCGATCCGGATTGCGCGGCGATATCGCGGATCAGCGGTCCGGGTGTTTCAGCGGCTGCTACCCCGGTTGCGGCCGCGAAAATACCCGCTACGGAGGCGAGCAGCTTGAAACGGAAACGCGCGTTGTCGTTCGTGGATGGCTTGTGCATGATTTGCCCCCTTGTTGAGCGGATTTCAGCCCTTCCGTTCCCCGTGGGTCAAGTTTTTTTGATCGTCGAATTCGGCACCGAAAGCGGGCGAAGGCCGCGTATGCCGCCTTGAAGTGACGGTAGTGTCCGAGGGCGTGGTCAGCGCGAGCGTTTTCGCGCAGAGCGTGCGCTTTTCGACACAGTCTCAGAGTGCAGGAGGGGCCCCGTCGATCCAGGTGTGGGTGACCTGGAGGGCGTCGTTCAAATGCGCGAAACTGGCGCGCGCGCCGGGAACAATTTCCCCGACATCCTCAAGCCCAAGGAACCGCGCCGGGTTGGCCGACGCCATGGCTGCGGCGCTTTCTAATCGGACGCCCATCATACTCATGGCGTTGCGAACGGCGGTGGCCATGTCGAGCGCGCTGCCGGCCAGCGTCCCGTCTGGCGCGAAGCAAACACCGTCTTTTGCGCTAATTGTGCGGCCTTGCAGGGTGAATGACGTTTGCGCCGATCCGACAACGGGCATCGCATCGGTGACAAGCATGAATTTTTCCGGCGGCTTGCATTTGAGGGCAACGCGCAGCGTCGCCGGATCGACGTGATGGCCATCGACGATCAATCCGCACCAGCTCGCCGGATCCTCGAGAGCGGCGCCGACGACCCCGGGCGCGCGGCTCATCAGCGGAGACATGGCGTTGAACAGATGCGTGAAGCCGGTGACGCCTGCGGCGAGCGCGGCGCGCATTTGCTCGTATGTTGCGTTGGTGTGGCCCGCCGACACGATCACGCCAGCGGCTGCGAGGCGCGCGATCATGGCAGGGCTCGTTTCCTCCGGCGCGAGCGTCACCAAGGTGCGCCCGACTCCGAGCGAGGTGAGGAGTTCAAACGCTGCGTCGTCCAGCACTCGGAACTTGCTTGAATCGTGCACGCCTTTCTTAGCGGCGCTGAGAAAGGGGCCCTCGATGTGAATGCCGAGTACGCCCCGCATGCCGCGCCGAATAGCGCTGCGCACGGCTTCGATCGCGCGCTTCACAACGGAAAGGTCGTCGCTGATCAATGTGGGTAGAAAGCCCGTCGTGCCGAAACGCCGATGCGCGGCGCCGATGGCTTCAATGGTTTCGACGCTCGGATCATCGTTAAACAGTACGCCGCCGCCGCCATTGATCTGTACGTCGATGAAACCCGGGACGAGGATGCCGCCGCCCAGATCGACACGCTCTGCGCCGCCAATTTCGTGCGCATCGCAGAGACGCGCGATGCGCCCATGTTCGATCACGACAGCGCGGTTGGCGAGACCTCGCGGCGTCAGCAGGCGGCCATTGATCAGCGCGATGGTCACAGCGTCTCCGTGACTTTCTTCAGATGCGGCGGTCTGTCCGGATCGCAGCCGCGCGCGAGCGAAACAACGTGCGCGAGACGATACACGCTTTGCGCCAACAGCACCGGCTGGAGTGCTGGGTGTGCATCGAGCGCGGGAAGCGTGTTAGCGCCAACGGCCTCGGCGCCTGCTATGAACACGTCCGCGCCTTGGCGTTTCAGATCGCTCGCAAGCGAGACGACGCCCTCGCGCGTTGCGTCAGCTTGCGTCAGCAGCAGCGCTGGAAATCCCGGCCCTACCAGCGCCAGAGGCCCGTGGCGCACTTCGGCGGCGCTGTAGGCCTCTGCGTGGATCCGGCACGTCTCTTTCAGCTTCAGTGCGGCCTCGCCCGCGACGCCCAGTCCAAGACCGCGGCCCACGACGTACATGCTTTGCGTTCTAGTCAGCGCTGGCGCCGCCGCGCTCCAATCGAGCGCCCACGCTTGGTGCAACAAATCTGGCGCGCGTGCGAGCGCATCCTGGAGGTCGCGATCTTCCTTCCAGTGCGCGACGAGCCCAACGAGCGCCGTCAGCGACGCGATGAAGCTTTTCGTCGCTGCCACGCTGCGCTCCGGGCCAGCGCAAAGCGGCAGTACCTCGTCGGCGACCTTGGCTACGGGCGAATCCTGCGCATTCACCATCGCGAGCACGAACGCGCCCGCGCGCTTTCCTTCTTGCGCCGCGGCGACAAGATCGGGGCTCGCGCCAGATTGCGAGATCACCAGCAGCACGGAATCCCGGAGCGTTGCGTGCGCGTGATAGAGCGAGGTCACAGATGGCGCGACTGACGCCGTCAACACCCCGGCGCGCGTTTCGATGAGGTATTTCGCGAAAGTTGCTGCGTGATCGGAGCTGCCGCGCGCGCAGGTCGCAACGGCCCGGGGGGCGAGGGCACGCAAGCGTGCGCCGAGTGCGGCGAAGGGCGCCTGACGCTGCTGTTCGCGCACAACCTCCGGCGCGGACGCGGCTTCGGCAAGCATGAGCGCGCCAGGTTCGGTTTGCGTCACGCGAGCACCGCTAGGGCCGCGCGCAGATTCCCATCATGCTTTTCCAGCAGCGCCTCGGCCTTGTCGCGCTGCAGGCCGCGCGCGATCAGGGAAGCGAGTTTCACGTTTCCATCCGATTGCGCTAGCGCCAAAGCAGCAGCGTCCTGCGAACATCCGGCAATGGCGATCACCATCTGAGTTGCGCGCCGTCGAAGTTTCTCGTTGGTCGGACGCATGTCGACCATCAGGCCACGATAGACGTGGCCCAAGCGCACCATCGCCATGGTCGAGAAGAGATTGAGCGCGATCTTTTGGGCCGTGCCTGCCTTCATGCGCGTCGAACCCGCGATGGCCTCGGCGCCCGTGTCTAGGAGCACGACATGCTCTGCGGCTTTGAGCAGTGTGGCGTTCGCATTGTTGGCGATGCCGATGGTGAGTGCGCCGCGCTCGCGCGCCTCTTTGATCGCAGCGACAGTGAAGGGCGTTCCGCCGCTGGCGGCGATCCCGATCACTACGTCGTTGGCGTTGACGCCAAGATCCTTCACGCGCGCCGCACCGTCGTCGCCGGAATCTTCCGCGTTTTCGATGGAACGCATCAGCGCGTCCGCGCCGCCGGCGATCGCGAACGCGACGCGCTCAGGCGGCCAATTGAAGGTCGGCGTGAGTTCCGCGCCGTCCTGCACGCCCAGCCGCGCGGACGTGCCGGCGCCGACATAAACCATGCGCCCGCCGCGCTTCAGGCGCGGTACGGCAGCCTTGAGCGCCGCCGCAAGCGCGGGCAGCGCCGGGCGCACCGCTTCGACCGCGGCCAATTGCCCTGCGTGGAGCGCTTTCAGCCCCTCGATGTTGTCCCACAGATCGAGATCGAGCGTGCGCGGATCGATATCCTCGGTGCTCATAGTTCCACCTTATAGATGGCGCGGCGGCGATTGAATGGCGAGCGGATCGGAATAGACAGGAATGATGGCGCCAAACTTCTATCTCGGCGTCGATGGCGGCGGTTCCCGCTGTCGCGCCCGGCTTGAGAGCGAAGACGACCGCGTGCTGGGGCAGGGTGTGGCTGGCCCGGCGACCATGCGTTTCGGTTTCGAAGCAACGCGCGCCGCGATTATGGACGCAACTGGCCAGGCGTTGCGCGAAGCGGGACTTGGTGAAGACGCGCTCAAGCAAACGTATGTCGGGGCAGGGCTCGCGGGGATCGGGATTCCAGGCGCGCGCGATGCATTGAGTGCGTGGGCGCACCCGTTTGCGGGCATCTGGTTCGAGGGCGACGGGTACGTTGCGTTTCTTGGCGCCTTTGGCGGCAAGGATGGCGGCATTGTCATTGCCGGCACAGGCAGCATCGGGCTGGCCTATCCGGAAGGCAGCGACACCATCCGCATCGGCGGGTACGGGTTTCCTGTCTCCGACGAAGGCAGCGGCGCGCACATTGGCATCAACGCCTTGCGTTACGCGCTGCGCTCGCTCGATGGCCGCGCCGAACCCAGCGATTTTTCGAGCGATGTGCTTGCGCGCATATCCACCAATCCGGCGACGATCTACGCCTGGGTCGAGCGCGCCACCGCGACCGACTATGCCGCGCTCGCGCCCATCGTCGCCAAGCACGCGGCGCTCGGCCATCCCGCGGCGCGCCGCCTGATGCAAGCCGCTGGCGCGCAGATCGCGGAGCTCGTCGAAACACTGTTTGAACGCGGCGCGCCGCGTGTCGCCGTGCTCGGGGGTTTGGCGGAATCGTTGCGTGATTACATGCCGCCCGAGGTCGCGGCGCGCCTTGTGGCGCCGGAAGCGGACGCCATGGCCGGCGGCATTCTGCTCGCCAAACGGCGCGCCGCGTCAAAATAGACCGCTTCCCGACACGGGAATGCGCTTGGTCCGCGCCCGCGCATCGGAGAAAACTGGCGTCAACGCATGAGGGGCCTGCGCTGATGAAATTCCTCGCCGCTTTTGTAGCATTCTTCTTGTTGGCTTCGGTCGCCGAAGCGCAACCGCCGTCGCAGTCCGTGGTGCTGCGCCCCGCGCGCGTGTGGGTGGGCACGGCCGCGGCGCCACAAGCGGGTTGGACCGTTGTGGTCACGGACGGCCGCATCGCGGCGGTCGGCCCGGATGCTTCGGTGCAGCGTCCCGCGAATGCGCGCGTGATCGATCTGCCAAACGTCACGCTGACGCCGGGGCTCATCGACCTGCACACCCACCTGCTGCTGCGGCAATACTCCACGGAATCCTGGGACGATCAGGTGCTGCACGACAGCGAAGCAACGCGTGTGATCCGCGCTGTCGCCGCCGCGCGCGCGACCTTGATGGCGGGCTTCACTACCATCCGCGATCTGGGCACCGAAGGCGCGGGCTTCGCGGACGTGTCGCTTCGCAACGCCGCGAACGATGGCTCAATGCTCGGTCCGCGCATGTACGTCGTGACGCGGGCTATCGTCGCACAGGGCGCGTATGGACCGCGCCGCACGGGATGGCGGCCGGACATCGATCTGCCGCAAGGCGCCCAGGAAGCGAATGGCGTCGAAGGCATCGTTGCGGCAGTACGCGATCAACTGGCGCACGGCGCCGACTGGATCAAAATCTACGCCGACTATCGCTTTGGTAATTCGAGTGAATCGCGCCCGACGTTCACGCAGGAAGAGCTCAACGCTGCTGTCGCCACCGCGCACGACGCGGGGATTAAGGTCGCGGTTCATTCCGTGACGGATGAGGGCATGCGCCGCTCGGTGCTGGCGGGCGTCGATACGATCGAGCATGGCTACAACGGCAGCGACGCGACCTATCGTTTGATGGCGCAGCGCCACGTTGCACTCATCCCGACGCTGGCGGCTGCCGACACCGTGCGCCGGCCCGAGACGCAGAATTTCGGCGCGGGCTTCCGTCGCGCGCTGGCTTTGGGCGTCACCATCGGCAGCGGTAGCGATGCAGGCGTGTTCGCGCACGGCGACAATGCGCGCGAGCTGGAATTGATGGTCGAAAACGGCATGACGCCCACGCGCGCTCTAATCGCGGCGACCGCGACTGACGCGGCGTTGCTTAATCAGACCGGCCATCTTGGCGTGATCGCCGTCGGCGCTGAAGCCGACATCGCCGGCTTCACAGGCGATCCCACGCAGGACATTCACGCGCTGCGCAGCGTTGCGTTCGTGATGAAGCGTGGGGCTGTGGTGCGCGAGCCCTGAGGCTCAGCACTCCACCACGTTGACCGCCAAACCGCCGGTGCTCGTCTCTTTGTACTTGGACGACATGTCCATGCCGGTTTGGCGCATCGTCTCGATCACTTGATCGAGCGACACCTTGCTGGGCTCAGTGGAGTGCAGCGCGAGACGCGCGGCGTTGACGGCTTTCACCGCGCCCACAGCGTTGCGTTCGATGCACGGGATCTGCACCAGCCCGCCAACCGGGTCGCAGGTGAGACCGAGATTGTGCTCCATGCCAATCTCAGCGGCGTTGGCGACTTGCTGCGGGCTTGCGCCCCACACGGCGGCCAATCCAGCGCCGGCCATGGAGCACGCCACGCCGACTTCGCCCTGGCAGCCCATCTCCGCGCCGGAGATGGACGCGCGCTGTTTGTAAAGCAAGCCGATGCCGCCGGCCGTCAGCAAGAAGCGCCGCGTGTCGCGCGCCGGGTCTTCACCGCTGAAGCAATAGTGCCGCAGGATAGCGGGCAGGATGCCGGCGGCGCCGTTAGTCGGCGCGGTGACGACTTGGCCGCCCGCCGCGTTCTCTTCGTTCACCGCCATGGCATAGACGTTGAGCCAATCGAACAGCCGTTCGGCTTCGTTGGCCTGCGGACGCTCTTGCAGCGAGCGCCAAATTGCCGGCGCGCGGCGGTTCACTTTCAGCGCGCCGGGCAGCACGCCCTCGTGCTTGAGGCCGCGCTCTATGCAGGCGGCCATCACCGCGGCGACGCGACCGAGCCGCGCATCAGTCTCGGCGCGCGGCCGCATTGCGTCTTCGTTGGCGTAGACGATTTCCTCGATCGATTTTCCTTCCCGCGCGCAATGCTCCAAGAGTTCCGCGCCATAGGCGAAAGGGAAGGGCGCGGGGCGGCCTGTCGCGATCTGGTCGTTGGCGGCGGCAGTGCGCAGTTGCTTCGCGGTGGCGATAAAGCCGCCGCCGGTTGAGTAGTACGTTTCTTCGTGGATCAGGGCGCCGGCGTCGTCATAAGCGCTGAGCTTCATGCCATTTGGATGCAGCTCCGGCATGACGTCGTAGGCGAAGACGATGTCCTTGTCCGGATCGAGCGCGATCGGATGCTTGCCGAGCAGCGCGATGCGCTTCTCGCTCCCAGCGCGTGCGACCAACGCATCGGCTTCAGCGGGATCAAGCGTCTCGGGGTCGAGCCCCAGAAGCCCGAGCACCACGGCTTTCGGCGTCGCGTGGCCCTTGCCGGTTAGCGCCAGCGACCCTTGCAACTCGGTGACGATCCTTGCCGTTTTTTCGAGGCCGCCGCGTTGCGCGAGCTCCTCCAGAAAGCGTTTGCCGATGCGCATCGGGCCCAGCGTGTGGGAACTCGATGGCCCAATGCCAATGCGGAAAAGGTCGAGGACGGAAAGCATGCGAAGGGAAGCGCCTGACGGTCTTGTCGCTTGTAGATTGTCCCGAGGACACGTACGCGATAAAGCACCGAATTCCAACACGCTTGGACCGGCGAAGGAGGCCCGAAGTGAAGGCGCTGGTGAAACGCGAGGCCGCCCGCGGGCTTTGGCTGGAAGATGTCCCGGAGCCGCAGGCCGGCCCCAACGACGTGAAGATCCGCGTCAAGCGCACGGCGATCTGCGGCACCGACATCCACATCTACAAATGGGACGATTGGGCCCAGCGCACCATTCCTGTGCCGATGGTGGTCGGGCACGAATTCGTCGGCGAGATCGTCGCGGTGGGCGACAACGTCAATGACTACAAGCCGGGCATGATCGTCTCCGGCGAGGGCCACATCGTGTGCGGCCGCTGCCGCAATTGCATGGCCGGACGGCGGCACCTGTGCCCGTACACGAGCGGCGTCGGCGTCAACCGCCCTGGCGCCTTCGCGGAATACATCGTCATTCCCAACGCCAATGTCTGGCACCATGCCGATGGCATCGATCTCGACATCGCCGCGATTTTCGATCCGTTTGGCAACGCAACGCACACCGCGCTGCAATGGGACATGGTCGGCGAAGACGTGCTGATCACCGGCGCCGGCCCCATCGGCGCGATGACCGCCGCCATCGCACGCCATGTCGGCGCCCGGCACGTGGTGATCACCGACATCAACGATTACCGGCTGGCGCTGGCGAAAAAGCTCGGCGCCACGCGCACCGTCAACGTTTCCAAGGAAACGCTTGGCGATGTCCAGAAAGAACTTGGCATGACCGAGGGATTCGACGTCGGTCTCGAAATGTCGGGCGCGCCCACCGCGCTCAAGGACATGATCGATAACATGTCCCATGGCGCGAAGATTTCGATGCTCGGCATTCCATCGGGCGACATATCGATCGACTGGAACAAGGTCGTCTTCAACATGCTCACGATCAAGGGCATCTACGGCCGCGAGATTTTCGAGACCTGGTACAAGATGACGGTGATGATCCAGTCGGGCCTGGACCTTTCGCCGATCATCACGCATCGGCTGCCGTATCAGGAGTTCGATAAGGGGTTTGAGACAATGCTCGCCGGCAATTCGGGCAAGGTCATTCTGCGCTGGGATTGAAGCGCATCAACGGAACGAGGCGAGCATGTACGGCGCGTTCAAGGAACACGTTGAGCGTGAGCTCAAAGGCATTCGCGACGCGGGATTCTACAAAAGCGAGCGCGTGATCGCCACGCCGCAAGGCGCGGAGGTCGGCGTCGCCGGCGGCGGCGCGCTCATCAACCTCTGCGCCAACAATTACCTTGGGCTTGCGCAGGACCCGCGCGTGAAAGCCGCCGCACACGAAGGCTTGGACCGCTGGGGCTACGGCATGGCCTCGGTGCGTTTCATCTGCGGCACGCAGACGGTGCACAAGGAGCTCGAAGCGCAGCTCTCGGCGTGGCTCAAGACGGAAGACACGATCCTTTATCCGTCCTGCTTCGACGCCAATGGCGGCCTGTTCGAGACGCTCCTGAACGATCAGGACGCGATCATTTCAGACGAACTCAACCACGCTTCCATCATCGATGGCGTGCGGCTCTGCAAGGCGCAGCGCTACCGCTATCGCAACAACGACATGGCGGACCTGGAAGAGCAGCTTCAGGCGGCGGAGAGCAAGGGCGCGCGGTTCAAGCTCATCTCAACCGACGGCGTTTTCTCCATGGACGGCGTCATCGCGCAGCTCGACAAGATTTGCGATCTCGCCGAGCGCTATGGCGCGCTGGTGCACGTCGATGACAGCCACTCGACCGGCATTGTTGGGCAGGGTGGGCGCGGCACGGCCGAGCATTGCAACTGCATCGAGCGGGTCGATATCGTCACCTCGACGCTTGGCAAGGCTCTGGGCGGCGCCAGCGGCGGCTTCACCAGCGGCCGTAAGGAGATCGTCGAATTGCTGCGGCAGCGCTCGCGGCCTTACCTCTTCTCCAACACAGTGCCGCCCTCGATTGTCGCTGCGGCCAAGAAGGCGGTGGAAATCGCGCAAAACGGCGACGCGCTCCGCGCGCAGCTTCGCGACAACATGAAATTCTTCCGCGACGGGCTCGCCAAAGCGGGATTCGATCTGCTGCCAGGCGAACATCCGATCATTCCGGTAATGCTCTATGACGCCAAGCCAGCTGTCGCGCTGGCCGAAGCGCTCTTGAAGAAGGGCGTCTACGTCATCGCGTTTTCGTATCCGGTCGTGCCCAAAGGCAAAGCGCGCATCCGCACGCAAATGTCCGCGGCACACACGCGCGAGGAACTCGAGCGCGCGCTCGCCGCGTTCGCCGAAGCCAAGGCCGCGCTTTGACTGCTGCCGACTGTCGCAAAGCCGACGCGTTTCCTTGACAATCCCCGCGTGCGTTCGCCACTGAGCGGTGAAGCGGGGACACTCCATGACAAAGCATCTTTTCGCGGCGCTTGCTCTCGTGCTGCTTGCGGTCGGCCAAGCTTCCGCGCCCGTCGCCGCGCAACCGTCGGCGCCGGCGCACCGCCAGGGCGAGCATCGCCTCGATTGGCCCCAGCAAGAGAGCGATCTGCGCGCTGATCCCGCTGTGCGATATGGCAAGCTGCCGAACGGCATGCGCTACGCCATCATGGTCAACCAGACGCCGACTCATGCCGCTTCAGTGCGTCTCCGCTTCGATGTTGGCTCCCTGATGGAAGACGACGACCAGCAGGGGCTCGCGCACTTGCTGGAGCACATGGCGTTCAACGGCTCCGAGCATGTGCCAGAAGGCGAAATGGTGCGCACTCTAGAGCGACACGGACTGGCCTTTGGCGCCGACACAAACGCGGGCACTTCGTTCGACCAGACGGTCTACCAGCTCGAAGCGCCGACCGTGGACGATGAGACGATCGGAACGGTCTTCTTCATGCTGCGCGAAATCGCGAGTCGGTTGACGATTGCGCCGGAAGCAGTCGATCGCGAACGCGGAGTCGTCCTTTCTGAAGAGCGGTCGCGCAACACGCCGGCCTATCGCGCGCAAAAGACCAATTGGGCCTACATGTTCCCGTCGGCGCGTTTTCCGACGCGTTGGCCCATCGGCACGACTGACGTGATCCAGCATGCGACGGCGCAGCGGATCCGCGATCTTTATGAAACCTATTATCGCCCCGAGCGCGCGTTCTTCGTGGTGGTCGGCGACGTCGATGCTGACGCGATTGAAGCGCGTATCCGCAGCACCTTCGGTGATTGGCAGGCGGCGCGTCCCGACCATCCAGATCCGGATCTTGGCCAGGTTGTGCGCCCAAGCGCGCCGAGCGGCTATTTCTACGACCCCGGTCTTTCCACGGCCGTTTCGCTCTCCGTGGTGCGGCAAGATCCGCAAGCGCCGGACAATCGCGACCGTCAGCTCCACAATCTGCTCCGGAGTTTTGGCAACGCCATCCTGACGCGCCGCTTGACGACGCTCTCGCGCCAGCCAGGCGCGCGTTTCCAAGGCGGCGGCGCGGGCTGGTCGCCTATTCTCGAAACTGCCGACATCGCGACTGTAAGTCTCTCGTCGCGTCCGGAAGATTGGCAAGCAGCGCTGAGCGTCGCCGACCAAGAATTGCGGCGCGCGCTGCGCTATGGTTTTACGCAACCTGAACTCGACGAGCAATTGTCGCGCTTCCGCACCGGCTTGCGCACTGCTGTCGCGGGTGCTTCGACGCGCCGCAACCGCGCGCTGGCTGATGAACTCGTTGGTGAGTTTGGACGCTGGGCGGTATTTACCTCGCCGGCCGACGATCTCGCGCTGATGGAATCATTTGCGCCGCAAATCACGCCGGAGGCGGTTTCCGCGGCCTTCCGCGAGGAGTGGGGCCGGCAGGACCCAATCGCCTATCTCAGCACCAACCAGGAAGTTCCGAACGCGCAGGCGCAAATTGCTTCCACGCTTGCTGCCAGCCGTCGCGTTGCGGTGACGCCGCCCGCGGCAACCTCGACGCAAAGCTTCGCTTATACGAGCTTCGGAACGCCAGGCACGGTGGCGGAAACGCACACGATCGATGATCTCGGCATCACGCAAATCCGTTTCGCCAACAATGTACGCCTCAATATCAAGCACACCGATTTTGCGCGTGATTCCGTGTTGATCAGCGTGCGCGTAGGCGGCGGCCTACTCGAACTGCCCAAATCGCAGCCGGGCTTGAGCGGGCTTTTCTCGGCGTTCCGCGCGGGCGGCCTTCAGGCCCACAGCGCCGACGATCTGCAGCGCCTGCTGGCGGGCCACACCATTCAAACGACTATGGGCGCGGGGGCGGATGCGTTCGATTTCTCCGGTGCGACAACGCCGGAGGATTTGCAGCTCGAATTGCAGCTGCTCGCGGCCTACCTAACGGCGCCTGGCTATCGCGAAGAGGGCCTGACGCAGTACCGGCAAAGCCTTCAGGCTTCGTATCAAACGTTGGATGCGACGCCGAACGGCGTCGCGGCGAAAGAAGTGGCGCGCCGGTTGCGCTCCGGCGATCCGCGCTACGGTGTGCCGCCGCTGAACGATTTGCTGGCGCGCAACTTCGATGAATTGCGCGCCGCGCTTTCGCGGGCATCGACGTCGGGCGCGATCGAGATCGGCATTGTCGGCGACGTCGATGTCGCTGCAGCGACGAATTTCGTCGCCGCGACGTTTGGCGCGTTGCCGCCACGCGAAGCCGCCACACCGGCCTTCGCTGAAGCGCGCGCGCTAACGTTCCCGCAAGGCACGCCCCATCCCGTCGTGCTGCGGCATTCCGGGCAGGCGAACCGGGCGCTGGCGCAAGTTTATTGGCCGGCGACGGATGACAGCGACGTGCGTCGCGTCCGCACGCTGGACCTGCTGCGAAGCGTGCTGCAGTTGAAGCTCATCGATCGCGTGCGGGAAGCCGAGAGCGCGACCTATTCGCCTTCGGCGCAAGGCTTCTACAGCCATGTCAGCCCCGGCTACGGCTATCTGGGCGTTTCGCTCGACCTCGTGCCCACCGACGTGGACCGCTTCTTTGGCGTCGTCGATGACATCGCGGCGTCGATGGCGGCGGGTCAGATTTCAGCCGATGAACTCGAGCGCGCGCGGCGGCCGATCCTGGATGAATTCCAGCATAGCCTGGAGAACAACGGCTATTGGCTGCGGCTTGCGGCGACGGCGCAGACCGATCCCACCGTCATTGCGCGCCATCGTTCGGTCGTTGCGGATTACCAAGCGGTGACGCCGGCTGATCTTCGCGCTGCGGCCGCCGCTTATCTGCGCGCCGACAAGGCCTATCGGATCGCGATCCTGCCGCCAGAAACGGCGCCGGTCACGCAACCGGCGCCCGCCGCGCACTAGCGCGCAAGCGCGAGCTTGCGCACCGTGTAGGTTCCATCGCCGTTCTGAATCGGCGTCGCCGTTGCGGGCCGCGCAGCGACAAGTGCGGCGCCTTCGGGTGGCGTGGCCGAGAGCGAGTAGGGGTAGAACCCCGTCACGTACCAGTCGTCGCGGGTCTCGGCGCCAAGCGTGATCGTGATCTCCGCGCCGTCGCAAGCTCGACCCCAGCACGTGAAGATCGCGTAGTCGTCGTCAGGCTGCAGAGCCGCAAACTCGGCGCCTACGCCGTTGATGCTTACGCGCGTGGGCTGCGCCGCGCGCGGAATGCGCACGCTGGTTCGGTAAGCGCCATTCGCCACGAGGCGCAGGCGCATGACGTGGGAGCTCGCGCTTTCATTTGCGATGAGCGTGGCGTCCGCGGCTGGAGCATTGGTGTAAGGCGCGGGAGCGGCCCAGCTTTGTGTTTCATCCCATGGCAGCACCAAAGCCGGCTCGAAGTGCGCAGCGTGCGCCAACTCGGGCGGCAGCGGCGCTTCGGCCGCGCCGGCGATGAGATGCGCCTCTCGCGTGTCCACATTCGCGATCGTGAGGATGTTGAGCGGCTGCGGCCGCTCGGCAGTGTGCGCTGGCGCCAGAAACGTGACGATCACCGCGATCACAGTGGCGCCAGCTGCGGCGATCGCTGGCCAACGCCATGCGCCCCCCGCGAGCAGGCCGATCGCCGGCAGCAGCACGATTGCAACCGGCAAGGCTGTAGCCGTCGGCAAATCGTATCCCAGCGCGATCTCCATCAAGGCGATCACCGGCGCGAATATCACAAGCGCCGCCATCGTTGCGGCGGCCGCGCCAACTTTCGCGGCGGGCGGCCAAACCAATGCGGCGATCGCACCGACTGCGTAGATCGCACAGGGCGGCAAAAACAGAATGGTCGCGCCCGGTACGGCGAGCGAAACGCCGAACCCAATCGCCGCGAACCAGAACGCGCCGGCCGCGCCAAGCGTCTCGGCGGCAACGCCGCGTGCGAGCCACAGCATCATGGAGATTGAAGTTAGTGCGGAAAGGATGGTCCACGCGCGGGTGAATTCGGGATGCGCGAACCAGTAGTCTGGCTTGAGCGTGCTTAGCGCGAAACCAGCGGCATAGGAGAATGCGACCACCGCAACGAGTGCGGCGAGCGGCCAGAACCGCGCGGGCCACAGTGGCGGCGGCTTGCGCCAGAACATGATCAGCGCCACTGCCGTGCAGATCCCCAGCGCGATTATCGCCGCCAGCTGTGGCAGGGCGATGAAGCCGCGCGTGACGAGATCGCTGAACACCATGTCGCCACGCGCGGGCGCGCTGGCTCTCGTCGCGAAGGCGCGCGCGACGCTCAAGCCTTGATCCCCGAGGCTTTGCAGGCTGGCGAGATCTTGGTTCGCGAGCGTGTCGCGCGGCGTGTGATAATTCTCAACGCCGTCGAGAATGGAGATATTCACAACGTCGACGCCGTCCCGCCTGAGCGTGCTGACGTCGGTGTTATTGGGAAGCAGCCGATAGATGTCGGCCATGACTGAATTCGCTAGCGGCCGCGGCGCGCCTTCATAAGCGCGGATCGCGTTCGCATTCGGAGAATTCGTCTCGAAGAAGATCGCCGGTCCCCGCGTGCCGCGCGCTTCCAGGTTCACGATGGACCGCACCGACGCATAGAGCGGATCGGAAGCCGCGAACGCCTTGCCGCCAACTAGGCCCGGCTCTTCACCGTCGGTGAACAGGAAAATGACGCGCCGCTGCAAAGGTTCGCTTTTCAGCCGCGCTGCGATTTCAAGCCACGCAGCGACGCCGATGCCGTCGTCACTGGCGCCGGGGCCAGCGGGCACGCTGTCATAGTGCGCGGCCAGCAAGAGCGCGTCGCCATTTGTGGGTCCCGCGCTGAAGACAATGTTGCGCACGCGGGCGCAATTGATCACCGCAAAACGCCGCGGGCTGGTGCAGGCAACTTGGTCGCGCACCTCGGGCGTGTACCCAAGCGCCTGAATCTCCGCGAGCAGCCGCGCGCGCACGGCGTCGTTTGCGTCGGTGTCGACCGGATGGGTGCGTTGGGCGCCCAGCACGCGCGCGAAACGCGTGCGTGCGGCGTTCGCGTCGAATTGATTCGGCGCCGAATGCGAGCGCACGGCATCGGGCGCCAGCACGGCGCCGGCGCTCATGAACACAACGAACAGCAGGATCAGCAGTGCCGCGTGCTTCAGCCCGTTCTTCACATCATTCCCCATGCTTTTGTTCTTAGTGCGGAAACGATGCGGAGGCCATTGTTGCGAACAAAGACGAAACATGATCGCTTGCGCCGATGCAGCGAATCAAGCCGGAGACGCGCGCGTTCGCCGATCTGAACGACGCGCAATTGCGCGCTGTCGAGCATGGCGGCGGGCCGCTCCTGGTCATCGCTGGTGCTGGCTCCGGCAAGACCAAGACGCTGGCCTCGCGCGTCGCGCGCCTTTTGCGCGACGGCGCCGATCCGCAACGCATCCTGATGCTGACGTTCTCGCGGCGCGCCGCAAGCGAGATGACCAAACGCGTCGGCGCAGTCGCGACCGCGGAGCTTGGACTCGAGACGGACCTGTCAATTCCGTGGGCGGGTACGTTTCATGCGATCGGCGCGCGGCTTCTGCGCGAGTTTGCGCCGCTGATTGGCCTCGACGCAGCCTTCACGATCCACGATCGCAGCGATTCCAGCGACCTGATGGGCATGACGCGTCAGGAGCTTGGTTTCACCAAGACGGCTGAGCGTTTTCCCGCGAAGGGGACTTGCCTCGCGATCTATTCGAGCGCGGTCAACTCGGATGCCGAGATCGACGCGGTGCTGGCGCAATCCTTTCCGTGGTGCCGGCAGTGGCGTGCGGAGCTGGAGCAATTGTTCGCCGCCTATGTGAAGGCCAAGCAAAGCCACAACGTGCTCGATTACGACGATCTGTTGCTCTACTGGGCGGGTTTGATGGACGAGCCGTCGCTGGCCGCGGAAGTCGGAGCGCGCTTCGATCACGTGCTGGTGGATGAGTATCAGGACACCAACCGCCTGCAGGCGCGCATTCTGCTGAAATTGAAGCCGGATGGGCGCGGCGTGACGGTCGTCGGCGATGATGCGCAGTCCATCTATTCGTTTCGCGCCGCCACGGTGCGCAACATCCTCGATTTTCCCAAATCGTTTTCCGTACCCGCTGAAATCATCACGCTCGACCAGAATTACCGCTCGACACCGCCGATTCTTGCGGCTTCCAACGCCGTCATCGCGCTGGCGGCCGAGCGCTTCACCAAGGATCTGCACACGACCCGCAGCGGCGGGGCGCGGCCAAAGCTGGTCAGCGTGCGCGATGAGGGCGATCAGGCGCGCTATGTGGCTGATCAAGTCCTCGATGCGCGCGAGCAGGGGCTGGAACTCAAACAGCAGGCGGTGCTCTTTCGCGCAGCCGACCACAGCGCGCAGGTCGAACTGGAGTTGGCGCGCCGCGATATTCCGTTCCTCAAGTTCGGCGGCCTGAAATTTCTCGAAGCGGCCCACGTCAAAGACCTGATCGCGCTGATGCGCTGGCTGCAGAACCCGAGCGACCGCCTGGCGGGCTTTCGCACGCTGCAACTTGTGCCGGGGATAGGGCCGACGAAAGCCGCACGCGTTGTCGACGCTGCCGGTCACGCGCCAGCGCTTAAGGCGATGAGCGCCGCCTCGCCGCCCGAAGCCGGCGCGGAAATCTGGCAAGGGCTGATGGCGCTTGTGGGGGATGCGCACGCGCATCGCGCATGGCCTGGTCCGCTCGAAGCTGCCGTTGCGTGGTATTTTCCGGTGCTGGAAGCCCGCTACGAAGACGCACGCGCGCGCCGCGGCGACATCGAGCAATTGCTGACGATTGGCGCAACCGCGGGATCCGCGGAGACCTTTCTTACTGATCTCACCCTCGATCCCCCGAACGCGACCAGCGACGAATCCGGGCCTCCGCTTCGCGACGACGATTTTCTGATCCTGTCGACGATCCATTCGGCGAAGGGCCAGGAATGGAAGAACGTGTTTGTGCTGAATGCCGTCGATGGCTGCATTCCCTCCGATCTGGGCGTGGGCACGCAGGCCGATATCGAGGAAGAGCGGCGGCTCTTGTACGTCGCAATGACGCGGGCGAAGGACGATCTTCACGTCATCACGCCGCAGCGTTTCTATGTGCAACAACAGACCAAGTTCGGCGACGGCGCGGTGTTCGCGATCCGCTCGCGTTTCATCCCGAGCGCGATCCTGCCGCACTTCAACGAAATCGCGTGGGCGCCGCATCAATCGCATCGCGAAGGGACGCAAGAGCGGGCGCCGATCACCCCGATCGATTTAGCCGCCCGCGCCCGCTCGAGGTGGGGCAAGTCCTAAGCTCACATCACGAAGCGGGCCTCGTGATTGGATTTGAGGAAGCTGACCATCTCAGCGTAAGTGATTTCTTCAAGTTCCCGCATCGCCGCCAGTTTTCCAGCAGCGTCGGCGGCGGCGCCAAGATTGCGGCGAACGCGCCGAAGGGCGGCATTGTATTCACGATAGCGCTCCACTTCACGCTGCGACTGAAACCCTTCTTCGAGCGTCCGCGCCGCCAGCGCGAGGATCGCGAACCAGATGGCGAGCGTGTGGATGCCAGGCTGCATCAGCGCGCCGATATTGCCGATGACGCTGTAGAGCACGAGGAAATGCAGCACCACGACGCCAACGACGCAAACCAAAGCTGCGGTGGAAAATACGGCAACCTGCTTCAAGGGAGAGCTTGAAAAGAACTGATGATCCTCGCGCAGCTTTTCTTCGGTAAAAGCGATCTGGTGGTTTAGGCGAAGCAAGGTCAGCGCGTCCGCCAATTGGTCGAGCGCCTTGCTCTTTTTCGGCTTGGCCCCGTCAACCGCCATCCACGTCGCGTCGTCGTCGCGAGAAGTCAACAGCGCGGACAGTTTGCCTTTGACGCCTTGGATGTGTTCGAGCGCAAACGCCTCGACGGCGTGTTTTCGCGCATTGACATAGTCGGTGTGGTCCTTGCTCTGCGCGGCCTTCACGATATCGGCGGCGTGCGCGTGCAAGTACTGGAAGTGAAATTGGCGCAGCCGTTCGGATTGATAGCGCCGCTCCAGCCAGTGCTGTTTGGAATCGCCAAAAAGGATCCCAAACGCACCGATGCCGACGCCGATAAGCCCGGCGGCCGCTGCAATCGCGGCCACAGCGATGTCGAAAGCGCTTTCCTCACGGTGCTGAGACGAGACTGTCGCGACCAGGAGGGCGCCCGTCACCAGTGCGACGGCGGCGACGCCCCAACGGCGCCCGCGGCGCTTGGCCGTGTTGGCTTCGCCGTCGATCGGACGGAACAGCGCCCGGAGCTCAGGATTGTCGAGCGCGAAGAAAATGTCGGGAAACCGATGGCGCGCGGCTTCGCGATTGCGGTCGTCCTGTAGCAGGTCCGAATTGAAGATGAAGTTGGGATCGGCCGGTGAAGTCATTCGGCGCATAAGGCTAAAGGGCGCTCGCCTCCTTGTCGCGGTGAAACGCCGAGTTGCAGGGCGCGCGCGACGAACGGGCGCCCTAGAAGGAGAATTTGACCGGGGGCGCGCTCACGCGAAAAGCCGGCGGCCGGTGCCGGCGGCTTCGTTTAAGCGCGCCGCCAAATCAGCCGCACGCGCGCGGATTTCCGGGACAGCCGTGATTTCCCAGAACGCGCCCTGCGTGAGAGGCCCCAACGCGAATAGGCGCGCGTGGGGCGCGCCATTGGCGCCGAGGACCGCGCCATCATCGCCGACATCGATCCCAAGACGTGTCCAGTGAGCACGGATCACGCCGTCGGCCAGCAGCTGCTGCATGAGCGGGCTCTTGCTCTGCGCGATGTCCGCGTTGACGCCAGTGCAATTGACGACGTGCGCGACCTTGATGTCATCCAGAACTGAACCGCCTCTCGCGCGGTACTGCACCGAAATGCGCTCTCCACTGGGAGTCGCGGAGGCGACGCGTCCCGCAAGCACGCGCACCATTCCAGCCGACTGCAGCGCTGCGATCCAAAGCCCGATATGCGGTGCGGTGCGGTGGCGGTGGGTTTCCCACCAGGGCCGCAAATGGCGGAGAAAACGCGCTTGCGTTTCAGGCGAGGCGGCGCGCCAAAGCTGCGGAGCTTTGGTACGCAGCCGGTCGATCACATGCTGCCAGCGCGCGCCGCCGCGAATCTCGCGGCGCACGGCATGCAGCGCTTCGCTGAGCCGCGCCGGCAGTGCTTCCACCGGCGGCAGGCGCGGGGTCATATCAGCGTGCGCCCGCGGGGTGAGACCGCGCCGAGAGAGCGCGTAGATCGTGCCGGTGCGCGGCTGCGAGGTCAGCGAAAGCACGACGTCGATCATGGTCAGGCCGCTGCCAAGCAACAGCACGTCGTCTTCGGAAGGGATGCCCGTCAGCACCGTGGCGTCCCATGGATCGACTAGGGCAATGCCGGCGTCGCTAAAGGGCGCGGGTGTCGCGGGGGCATCATGGCCGGTGGCGAGCACGGCGTAGTCTGCGTCAAGCGTAGATCCCGAAGCGAGCTTCACTTTGACGCCGCGACGCTCGATGCGGCAGCTCACCGCCTCATCGCGCACCAGCGTGAGGGTGCGATTGTCGCGCGCGAGGCGGCGCACATGCGTTTCCAGATAGGCCCCATACGCGCTTCGCGTCGCGAAGACAGCGCCGGGGTTCATGTCGCGCGTGTTGGGGCGCAGCCAGTCCGCGAAATCGTTGGGCGCCTCTGCAAGTGCGCTCAGCTTGCTGGCGCGAACATTCAGGAGGTGCGCGGATTGCGGGGTCGAATAGGCAAGCCCCGGTCCAAAGCGCCCCGAGCGCTCCACTAACCAGACGCGGCCAATGGGTCCGCGCGCGGCCAACACCTGCATGGCCAGGGCCGCGCCGGAAAATCCAGCGCCAATGATCACCAGGCTCCGCGGCATTCGCGCTCCAAATGGAACCAGCCCGCCTCAGGCTAGCGTCGCCAGTCTGCGGCAGCCACTCTCGAACGTAGTGAACGCCCGCCGCCAATGCATAGCTCCATGTGGCCGGCGCAAAGCGGGGCCAAGAGATACGTGGCGTCTTCCGTCCTTCGGCGTGCGGCCTAAGATGTCGGGGAACGTTTGGGAGGACCCATGAAAACGATCCACACGGCGGCGTTCGCCTGCCTCATGAGCGCGTGCCTGACCGCTGCTTGCGCGAACCTTCCAACCGACACTGCAACCGGGACAACGCCGGTCGCGGCAGCCTCGCATGAACCGGCGACGGACACGTATCATGGCGTGGCGGTCGCGGACGCGTATCGCTGGCTCGAAAATGGCCAGGACCCTGACGTTCGCTCATGGACGGCCGCGCAAACCCAGCGCGCGCGCGCTTATATCGACGCGCTGCCTTATCGCCAGCAATTGGGCGACCGGCTGATGCAGCTGATCAGCTCGAACTCACCGTCTTATGCCGGCCTACGCTATGTCGGCGGGCGCGTCTTCGCGTACTATTCCGATCCGTCCAAGCAGCAGACGATGCTCGCTGTGATGGGCCCGGACGCAAACCCAGCGAACGCACGCGTTTTTCTCGACCCCAATGCAATGGATGCTTCGGGCGCCATCGCCATCGATTGGTTCAAGCCGTCTCCGGATGGACATCAGGTTGCGGTGTCGCTGTCGCGCGGCGGCAGCGAGGACGGCGATCTGCATATCTTCGATGTCGAGAACGGCCGTCAGATCGGCGAGGTGATTCCGCACGTGCAGTACCCGACGGGCGGCGGCGACGCCGCCTGGTCGGAAGACGGACGCGCGATCTATTATACCCGCTATCCGGGCGAAGAGCGGCCAGAAGCCGATCGCCATTTCTTCCAGACCGTCTGGCGTCACCAGATCGGCACGGATTGGCGCAGCGACCGGCAGATTCTCGCGCAGGGCCTGCCGCGCGTTGCGGAAATCCATCTCGACTATTCGCGCGAAGCGCATGCGCTTCTGGTGACTGTCGCGAATGGCGATGGCGGTGAGTTCGCGCACTATGTGATCCGCGAGGGGGTTCCTCCGATCCAGGTCACGCACTTCGAAGACGGCGTCGATTACGCGACCTTTGCGCCGGACGGTTCGCTCTATCTGGTTTCAGAAAAAAACGCCCCGCGCCGGCAGGTCCTTCGGCTCGCGCCGGGGCAGGGCTCGCTCCTCGGCGCGCGCGTGGTTGTTCCGCAAACGCCTGACGTGATCGACACCGATTTCGCCGGCGACGATCCGATCGTGTTCGTCGGCAACCGCATGTTCGTGCGCTATCTCGCGGGCGGGCCGTCGCGCGTACGCCAATTCGATCTTTCCGGCCGCGCGCGAGGCATGCTGCCGCTGCCTACGGCCGCGAGCGTCGATGAAATGGAGCCAGTCGGAGACGATCTTCTCTACAGCGTCGAAACCTACACTGAGCGGCGCGCCTATCACCGCTATTCGGGCGGACACGATACGCTGACTCAACTCGTGCGCACGGGCCCATACAATTTCGACGACATGGAAGTCGTTCGTGTGATGGCGCGCTCGAAGGACGGCACGCAAGTGCCGCTCAATATCATTCGCCGCAAGGGCACGGAGCTCAACGGGCAGAACCCGACGCTGCTCTACGGCTATGGCGGCTACGGCATCAGCGAGCGCCCGGGCTTTCTCGGCTCAACCATGCGCATGTTCTTCGACGCGGGCGGCATCTTCGTCGACGCCAACCTTCGCGGCGGCGGCGAGTTCGGCGAAGCCTGGCATCAGGCGGGCGCGCTGACGCACAAGCAAAACGTGTTCGATGATTTTGCCGCGGCGGCCCAGTATCTGATCGATCATCATTACACGTCGCCTGACAAGCTCGCGATCCAGGGCGGTTCGAATGGCGGGCTGCTGATGGGCGCGATGATCACGCAGCATCCGGAGATGTTCCGCGCCGTCGTATCCAGCGTTGGCATCTACGACATGCTGCGGGTCGAACTCGATCCGAACGGCCAGTTCAACATCACCGAGTTCGGCAGCGTCCAGGATCCGGCGCAATTCCACGCGCTCTATGCCTATTCGCCGTACCACCACGTCGTGGATCACACGGCCTATCCCGCGATCCTGATGCAGACGGGCGAGAACGACGGGCGCGTCAATCCGATGCAGTCGCGGAAGATGACTGCGCGTCTGCAGGCGGCGAACAGCTCCGATCACCCGATCCTGCTGCTCACGACAAGCGCGGCGGGTCACGGCATCGGCTCGCCTCTCTCGGTTCAGGTTGGGCAGTCGGCGGACCGGCTCACTTTCCTCTTTGATCAGCTCGACATGACCTGGCCGCCTCCGCCGCCGCCCGCGGCCCCGACGCCCGCCAGCGAGTAGTCGAGCAAAAGAGCCAACGCCGCATTTTTGGGGTTGACGAACCCATAGCCCTACAGTTATACGTCAACCCATAGCCAATGGGTTATGGGTTTATGGCCAAGGCGCATGACATTCTGTTCCGGACGCTCGGCGATCCCACGCGGCGCGCCATCTTCGAACGGCTCTGCCGCGAAGGGGAGCAAACGGTCGGCGCGATCACCGCGCGGGCCAAGGTTTCGCAGCCTGCGGTGTCAAAGCACCTCAGCGTTTTGAAGGAGGCGGGACTCGTGCGCGGTCGCCAGGAGGGCCGGGAGATTCATTACAGCGCGCAGCTCGAGGCGCTCGCGCCGCTACTCGACTGGACCAGCGAAATGACTCGCTACTGGGAAACGAAATTCGACCAACTCGAAGATCTGCTGAGGAGGATGGACCAATGACCGAGAGACGCTCCGTCGTCGTCGAACGCGACATTCCGCATCCGCCGGAAAAGCTCTGGCGTGCGCTCACCCAACCGCACCTCATCCAGGAGTGGCTGATGAAGAACGATTTCAAGCCGGCCTTGGGCCACAAGTTCAAACTGAGCGGCGATTGGGGCGGCGTGCTGGATTGCGAAGTGCTCGAAATAGAGCCGAACGAAACGCTGTCCTACAGCTGGAACTACAAGAACGACGACCCGGCCTACGCTCTTGAGAGCGTCGTGACGTTCACGCTCACCAAGACCGCCACCGGCACGCATCTCCGCATGGAACAAGCGGGTTTCCGTCCCGACCAGAAGCAAGCGCTCGGCGGCGCCGTTCACGGCTGGAACAATTTCTTCGGCAAGCTGGAAGAACTGCTTGCGAAGGAGGAGGGCAAGCAATGAGCAAATTCATGCGCCAATCGCACCGCTGGCTGTCGATCCTCTTCACGCTAACCGTCATCGCCAATTTCGCGGCCATGGCGCTCGGACAGCCCGCGGGCTGGCTTGTCTACGCGCCGCTGCCGCCGCTGTTTCTGCTGATGTTCAGCGGCCTCTACATGTTCGTGCTGCCCTACGTTCGGAAAAACCGCGCCGCCTAGGAGTGAGTGTCATGGCAAAGACCGCAAAGAAGACTGCGAAGCCAGCCGCCAAGAAAACAAAGCGCGCCGGCTCCAGCGATTGGCGCGAGGCGACGCTCGCGCGCGTCCGAGCGCTCATCGAGGCCGCCGACCCGGATGCGGTGGAAGAAGCGAAGTGGAAAAAGGTGACCCGCCCCGCAGGAGTTCCCACGTGGTCGCACGACGGCGTCATCTGCACCGGCGAGACCTACAAGGACTACGTGAAGCTCACCTTCGCGCAGGGCGCGGCGCTCAAGGATCCATCAAGGCTCTTCAACGCGGGCTTTGCGGGTGGCACGCGGCGCGCCATCGACATCCGTGAGGGCGACAAGATCAACGAGACCGCGCTGAAAGCCCTTATCCGGGAGGCCGTCGCGCTGAACAGCGCGCGCGCCGGGGCCCGACCACGTGCCCAGAAGCGGTCAAGACGGTAGAGACGACCCTGTCCCTGACGGATTCCGCACACTCGGCCTCTCATTGGTCCGAATCGGCCCTATTCCGTTCGCCATAGAGGCCCGAAACGGAGTCCCGGGACAGTGATCGGGACATCCCAAATTCGCTTCCCGCACGTTCGCGCCGACAACGCGAAATAGCCGGTTTGTAAGGGAAATTCGCGCGTTTTAGGCGGACGCTTTTCGCTTCGCCTCAGGTCATGCGGCACGAAAAGCACGGTTTTCGAGGCAGCGCCGAACGGCCCTCCAATTCTCCTTGCCAAGCGTCGGTCGGTTGGATTACCGATTGAAATGATACCGGTGGCATAAGACCAATCCGGCATCGATGGGGAAGAGACACACGGCTCTGCGCAACGGGACGGCGGGGGTCAATCCGCGTTTCCGGCAGGCCTCCCGGGGAGGGACGGAACATGGCGGAAATTTGCACGTCTGCGACTAAGAATCGCTGGGGCTGGGGCGCGTCGCTTCTGGTCATGAGCATGGCTCTGGGCGCGGGCGCGGGAGTCGCCAACGCGCAAACAGCGCCGGCGCCAAGCGAAGACGAAACCATCGTCGTCACCGGCTTCCGGGGATCGCTTGCTGCGAGCCTCAACGTGAAACGCAACGCAACGGGCTTCGTCGATGCGATCACCGCCGAAGACATCGCCAAGTTCCCAGACGCCAACCTCGCCGAAGCGATTCAGCGCATCCCGGGCGTTGCAATCGACCGTGACGCCGGCGAAGGCCGCACCATCACCGTCCGCGGCTTGGGCCAGGATTTCACGCGCGTCCGCATCAACGGCATGGAAGGCCTGTCGACCACGGGCGGCACTGACTCCTCCGGCGGCGCCAATCGCGGCCGCGGCTTCGACTTCAACGTCTTCGCCTCCGAACTCTTCAGCGGCATCCGCGTCACCAAGTCGGCCTCGGCTTCGACCGAAGAAGGCTCGCTGGGCGCTACGGTTGATCTGCGCGCTTCCCATCCGTTCGACTTCCGCGGCTTCCACATGGCCGCGTCCGGCCAGGTCGGTTACAACGACCTCTCCAACGCCACCGATCCGCGCGCTGCGTTCCTGATCTCCAACACCTGGGCGGACGGCAAGTTCGGCGCGCTGTTCTCAGCCGCTTATTCGCACCGCAGCCTGTTCGAGGAAGGCTTCTCGACCGTCCGCTGGACCAACACGCGTCCGGGCGGCCAGTCCAATGCGCCCCCATCGGCGACCTGCTCGGGTGTCACGACGGCGCAGGATTGCTGGGACACGACGGTCGGCAACGGCGCCAACATCGATAACGGCACCAACTGGGAAGACACTTCCGATGGCGGCGTCCAAGCCGCCATGGACGTCATGAACGCGGCGGGCACGTTCTTCCCGCGGATTCCGCGTTATGGCCGTCTGACCCACGACCAGGATCGGCTTGGTCTCACTGCGGCGCTGCAATGGCGCCCGTGGGAAAGCACCGAAGTTACGTTCGACTATCTGTATTCAAACTTCGACGCCAACCGCGAAGAAGACTTCCTCGAAAACTTCGGCTTCAGCCGCACCACCGCGGCGGGCGGCTTGGGCAACATCGACGTCGTTTCAGCGTCTGTCGGTCCCGATGGTTCGCTCACCAATGGCACGTTCAACGATGTGTGGATCCGCACCGAAGCCCGGCGCGACCACATCTACACGATCTTCCAACAATACGTGCTGACCGCGACGCACGACTTCAGCGATCGCTTCCGGATGACCGCGCGCTACGGTTCGGCGCTTTCGGACAACAAGAACCCGGTTCAGACCACGTTCTTCGTCGATGCGTTCGTCAGCGGCTACAACATCGACTTCCGTCAAAACGCCAACCTGCCGAACATCTCGTTCGGCAACACGACGCGGAGCGCGGCCTACAATGCGCTCGGCAATCCCGGCGTGCCGTTCGACCCGACCAGCGCGGCAATGTGGATGTGGCGTTCGGCGGGCAGCGCTGCGCCCTTCAACACCACGCCGACCGCGGAAATCCGCCTGCGCCCGCAAGGCGCGCAGAACTGGTTCCGTACCGCTCAGCTCGATTTCGAGTTCGACATCAACGACAACATCTCGCTGAAAGCTGGGTACAATTGGAAGCGGTTCGAGTTCGACAGCTTCGAGAATCGCCGGTTCCTGCCCGGCACGCAGACCAACAACGAATTCTCGGTGCCGACCAACGCGCAGGTCGCTGCGATCGGCGGCGTCGCCGGCATCACCAATCTGCTGACCGGCTTTGGCGATGGGCTCGATCTGGGCCCGAACGTAGCCCGCTCCTGGGTGCGTCCGGACTTCGATAAGCTCGCGTCCGCTTTCGACATCTATTGCAACTGCGTCAACGCCTTCAGCGATTTCCGAGTGACGCCGTTGCTGACCGCGGCTCGTTCGGTCCGCGAATCCGACTCCGGCGCTTATGTCGAGGCAGATTGGCATGCCGATCTGAACGGCATCAGATTCCGCGGCGATATCGGCGCGCGCTTTGTTGAAACGAAGATCCACACGTTCGGCTTCATCGGCACGACGCCCGTGTCAGTCGACAACTCGTATGACGATGTGCTGCCGGCTTTGAACGTCGTGGCTGAGCTCAGCGACGACCTGCAGGTCCGGTTTGCCGCCAACAAGGCGATGGCGCGTCCGCCACTGCCGAACCTGAGCCCAGGCGGCAGCGTCGACACGGCTAACAACTCGGCGAGCGTCGGCAACACGCTGCTCGATCCGTACCGCTCAACCGATTACGATGTCGGCATCGAGTGGTACTTCGCGCCTGAAGCCCTGTTGTCGGTGTCCTACTTCTACAAGGACATCGAAAGCTACATTCAGAACACCCGTCGCGCGGCGCCATTCGGTGACACAGGTCTGCCTGACTCGCTTCTGGCCGGCAGCGGCGACACCTTGGCGACGAGCTACACGATCACGCAGTTCCGGAACACGCCGGGCGGCACGCTGTCAGGCTTCGAAGTCACCTACCAGCAGCCGTTCACGTTCCTGCCGGGACCGTTCGCCAATTTCGGCACGATCCTGAACTACACGAACGTGGAATCCGACATCCAGTACATCACGAACGTGGCCACTGGAGCGACCACGACAGGCCGGCTCGTGAACCTTTCGCCGACGAGCTACAACGCGACGCTGTATTACGAGGACGATCACTTCGAAGCGCGCGTGTCGGTGGCGTATCGCGACGAATACTATCTGGGCGGCTCGATCGTGAACGTGCCAGCGCAGAACAACAACTTCTACGTCGGCAAGGATCCGACCACGAACGTCGACGCGTCGGCGTCGTGGAACGTCAACGAGCGCCTGAGCTTCACCTTCGACGGGATCAACCTGACCGACGAAGCCAACAGCCAGTTCGTGGCCGACCAGAACCGGACCCGCCACGACGTCTACGTCTACCACCACACCGGACGGCAGGCGTATTTCGGCTTCCGCTTCAAGTACTGACCTTCGACGCGAACTATCCCTAGCAAGCGTCGATAATCCTGAGCGCCGACCTCAAGGTCGGCGCTCATTCTTTTGTGCGCTAGGATGGGCCCATGAACCCGCAGGAGCTCCAGCGCATCCTGGCTACGGCGCACGAGCGCCTGCGGCTGGGCAATCGCGCGGGCGCGCTCCAGTGCTTCGAGATGGTGTTGGGGCAGGCGCCCACCCTGCCGGACGTCTGGTTCAATTATGCCCGCTGCCTGCAGGACGAGGAGCGCTTTGCGGACTCAGTCGCCGCCTACGATCGAGCGGCCGCCCTCCAGCCGGGTAGCGCCGACATCTGGGACAATCGCGGTGCGGCGCTTCACGACATGGATCGCCCCGCTGAAGCACTGGCGAGCTTCGACCGCGCGCTCGCGCTCCGTGCTGACCATGCGCAGACCTACAGCAATCGCGGGCTTTCCTTGTTTGCTCTGAAGCGGGTCAGCGAAGCGATTGCCGCTTTCGATAAGGCGCTGGCGCTCGTGCAGAACGAAACCCAGCGCGCGACCCTTCGCTACAACCGCGCTATGGCTTCGCTCGCCACGCACGATTTGAGCGCAGGTTGGGATGGCTTCGAGGAGCGCTGGGACGCGGGCATGGTGCGCTCTGAACGCCATGACGGTGCTGAGCCCAAATGGCGCGGAGAAAAGCTCGACGGAGCGCTGCGCATTTGGCCGGAGCAGGGCATTGGCGATGAAATCCTGTTCGCTCGGTTAGCGCCGTTAGCCCTGGCGCGCACTCAGCCGGTGATCCTGCAATGCGCGCCGCGGCTGGCGCCTTTGTTTGCCCGCTCGTTTACCGATCTCGAGGTTCGCGCCATCGGCTCGCCCGCGCCAACAGTTGCCGCGCAAATCGCGGCCGGAAGCTTGGGCGCGGCGCTTGGCGTCGGCGTGGAGGATCTTGGTGGCGGCAAGTCCTACCTCGTCGCGGACCCAGATCTGCGAGCGCGCTTGCGCGCGCGCTACGAACGGCTCGCGCGCGGAAGGCCGGTCATCGGCATCGCTTGGACTTCCAGGGCGGCGCGGCTGGGCGCTTCCAAAAGTGCAGCGCTCGCCGATTGGGGTGCGCTGCTGCGGCGCGACGCGCTCTTCGTGAACCTGCAATACGGCGATGTCGGCGTCGAAGTCGCGGAAGCACGCGCGCAGTTCCAGTGTGAGATCGTGGAGGACGCGGACATCGATCAGATGACCGATCTCGATGCGTTCGCCGCCCAAGTGGCTGCGATGGATCGCGTCATATCTGTCTCCAATACCAGCGTGCATGTCGCCGGCGCACTGGGCGTTCCGTGCGACGTTCTCGTCGCGCCGGCGCGCGGGAGGCTTTGGTATTGGGGCCTCGAGGGCGAAACGACACCTTGGTATGCGAGCGTGCGCCTCCTGCGACGGGCGCTCGATGAAAGCTGGGCGGATCAGATCGCGCGGGTTGCTGCGGTCTAGCGTGAAAACGCGACAGCGGCTGCTTGCGCCATCCCCGGAGGAGAGAGCGGCCCATGGCGCAACATTGCATCGTGGAACGCGGGCAAACTGAACCGCGCGCCGACGCGCCCTTTTGTTTGCTCCCGCAAGTCATGAATGGCCAGCGCCGTTAAACCCTGGGCGGCGTAGGCGCCTGGCGCGAGGCACATGCGGTCGACGTCATCCTCAATGGTGATGAACGCGATGGAATCGCCCTGCATCTCACGCATCGTCGCGATTGCGCGCGCGCGGTCCCAGCGCATGACGTGAATGCCGATGTCGATGATGATGCGTCCGTATCGGAAAAGCATCCATTGCAGATAGCCGAGGCGATTCCGCGGTAGGCCATCGAAAGCGCCGAGTTCGTCCATCAGCCGCTCAGCGTAGATCGCCCAACCTTCGCTGTAGCCGCTGGCGTAGCGCGCCTGCAGCCGCGGTGCATGCGCGGTTTCGCCGAGCGGTCCTTGCAGTAAGTGTCCCGGTAGCAGCTCGTGGTGCACGACGCTTGGCAGCGTCCATTTGGGTCGAGAGCGAATGTGGGAAAGATCGACGATGTACGCTTGACCCTCGCGCCGACCCGCCGCGCCGCGCGCCTCATCCTCCGCCGACATGCGCCGCACCTCAGCGGGCGTCGACGCCAGGCCGGCGGCGAAGGCGTCACGAAAGGTCGTGCGCGCGTTGATGAGGTGAATATTCATGTCGATGACGCACTGCGCCTTGCCGACATCAGAGTCCGGATAAAGGTAACGTTCATCCCGCATCAAGATGCGAAGCCGCTCACCGACGCTCCCTTCGCTAAGCCCTTGCGTGCGGAGGAGTGCGTCGGCTTCCGCTTGGACAGCTCTTACAATCGTTGTGGCGCGCCGATACGCTTCGGGAGGCGAGATCATGTCGCCGTAGTTTTGGGCGAGCGTCTCTGCGTAGAAGCTTTCACCATGCGGCAGACGCCAGACGCCGGGATCCGCTCCGGCGCGCGCGCGCAAATCCTGCAATGTTGGGATTTGACGTCCGAGCGCAGCGTCGGCTGGAGGCGCTGCACCTGTCCGCGCGCGCGTGACGGCCGCAATAGTCTGGTCATACAGGAAAGCCGGCGCGACCACGCCGAGCGCTGCGTCGGCGCGCAGCCGTTCAGTCTCGGCGTCAATATCCGCCGCGCTCGCGTTCGGGCGCCGGTAGGCGCCGTTTCGCGGCGACACCGCATAGAGTGCGCCGCCCGCCCCGTAAGGAAAATGCGCAAGCGCCGCTTCGGCCTCGGCCCCGGGCAGGATGGCGTCGAGCAGGATGCGACCTTCTGGCGTCAACGACGCACGGCTCACGTCCCGCAGTGCGCGGACGCGTTCAGATGCGCTGACGCTGTCAGCGCCGAGGCCGTCCACCGTCGTTCGCAACGCGGCATCGGCCGTCGCATCTCCGGGTCCGAGCGGCGGATTGCTGGCGCAGGAGGCCAGTGCGCCGGCGCCGCCGAGAAGCAGAGCGCGGCGACAAATATTCCCCTCAGAGGCGTTTGAAGCTCGCGAGATTGACACCGGTTGCAACGTCTCCCGCCAAGCTGTTTAGTCGCTTCCGGATAGGGAAGAAACCCGAAACGGGGCGGCGATGCGACACACTTTTTCGGCCGGCTTTTGCGCGGTCCTCGCCACAGCATTGTTGCTCGTCGCAACGCCAGCGGTGGCGCAAGAGCCAGGGCTCTTGTTTGCGCTTTCGGGCGACCATGGCCTCAACGCCGATGTCGCCGGCGGCGACGGCAGCGCGCAATTCGCGGACCTCGTCAGCGTCAAACCGAACGGCGTCGGCGGGGCGGGGCACTACATTGAAGCGCAAACCGATCAGGTGCTGGCGTGGTCAGCGCCAGGCAACATTTATGCGCAGCGCGGCACGCTCTCGTTCTTTTGGCGTGCGCGCGATCCCGTCGGTGAAACCGAGTTTCCGATTTTCCGCGTCGGTTACGCCGACCACACGTCGTGGGACATGGTATTCCTCAGGATCGACTGGAACGGTCATGGGTTCGACGCCTTCGTCACTGACACGGGCCTTGCGCGCGAGCGCGTGTCGTATCGTCTTCCGGCGCCGCTTGCGGCCGATCAATGGGTGCACATCGCCTTCGCGTGGGACGAAAACACGGGCGTGCGGCTTTACATCAATGGCGCGCTCGCGGGCCAAGTGAACCAGCCCGCCGATCTCGACGCTGGACTTTCCTTCTTCGGTCCGCACTCGCGCATTATCAGCCCATACCAAGTGCAATCGTCCTATCTGTTCCGCCGCGGCGGCGATGTGGACGAGATTCGTATCTATGACCGCATGCTCGATGCGCCGCAGATCGCAGCGCTTGCACGCAATCAGGCCCCGGCGCTCGCGGCGAGCACGCGCTCCCTCGCGCAGCAGCCGTACCAGCGCGAATGGCTCTGGCGCTATGGCTGGACACGCGCTGCACCGCCTGTGCTTGCAGACGCGCAGACGCGCATTCGCCGCGTTGAATTCGCCGATGCGCGCGACGTCCACGAGTGGATGTGGAAGGGCAATGACGGCATTCGCGAGACAACGTGGCCAGGCGTCTATAATCGCTCGCGCCTGCCGGGCCGCGCCGACTATTTCATCCTGCCGGATTGGAATGTGTATTCGTTCGGGGGCCGCGCCGTTACCTACACGCTGCCTGATGAGGCGTGGAATCGGCTCGAAATCCAAGGGGCGGCGGCGGGACGTCTGTCCTTCATTGCATCACCTAATAGCGCGCCGCGTTCGCTTGGACGCCGTGCGCAAGGGGAGGAGCGTACAACGCATGCGCTCGCGTCGATGCGCGGCGGCGCGGTGCGGTTTGACAACGACGTCCAGGAAGTCCCTATAGAGGAAATTGGCGCGTACAATGTCAGCGCCGGCGCGCCGCCGCAGGGCGTGGCGCAACTTACCTACACCGTGCGCGCCAATGCGAGCGCGGATTATCCCGAGCTCGACGAACTCAACACGTTCATCGCCGGTCGGTATATGGCCGACGAGCGCACGAGCGTTGTCGCCATTCCGCAGGGCGCGCCCTCGCGTCCGCGCGCTGCGGCGCCCGGCGCGGGACTGCCTATTGTGCATGTGCTGATCCCGTATGATTTCAGCGCGTCACCGAATGGAACGCCCTACGTGCGCTTTGGCTATTCGTGGGCCAACATGAATGCGGGCCTCGATGGCATCGCGCTCGATATTCCCGCGCTCCATGTCAGCGCGACGCACGGCCAGCTTTATCCGCTGAACATTCGCGTAAAGGACCCGTTGTGGCCGGCGCGTGATTTGGTTGACATCAATGTGTCCGTGCGCCCGAACGAGGCGCGCACCATCTTTCTCGACACGCGCGACCGCATCCTACCCGACGGCCACAGTCTCTACCTGACGATTGCCGGCGCCGGCGCTGGGCTCGACGCCGCCGCGCTCGACGGCATGCGCGTAAGGCTCATCTTCAAGGATCGCGCGCAGGCTGCGATCGAGCATGTGCATGATCGCTTGGAGCAGGTTCGCGACAATTACGGCTTCATCGTTGAAGAACATCCGACGAGCCCGCGCCTGCCTCTGGTGCAGCGGCTCGACCGCGATCTCACCGATCTGCTGCGCGTCGATCCCGGCAACGCGATCGCGCTTTCCTATTTGAGCGATTGGAAGCCAGAGGTTCCATACCCGACCACGACGCTCGCCGATCCGCCTCAAGGCGTGCCGCTGTGGGCGTTCCGTCAAGTCGAGGATCTCTCGCTTGTCCGTCGCTTCGTGCAGTGGTGGATCACCGAGCGCCAAGTTGATGGCGAATTCGGAGGTGGGCTGTCCGACGACGTCGACCTCACCAATCAGTGGCCGGGCCTTTATCTCATGGGTGACGATCCCGCGCCGCTGGTGCGCTCGCATCGCGACATGGTCGAAGCGATTTACCGGAACGGCATGCTCACGAACGGTATCGGCACGATCCAAACCGATGAGCTGCATTCCTACGAAGAGGGGATCAACGCGCTCAGCCAGGCCATGTACATGGATTGGGGTGAGCCGCGCGTCGTCGAACGGATGATGGAAACGGCGCGCAGCTACGCGCGTCTAACGGAAGTAAATTCAGCAGGCCATCGTCACTTCGTCAGCAATTATTATGGTGCGCATCGCATGTCGCGCGAAGGCATCTGGGAATGGTCGCGCGCGAACAATTACCTGATCCTGCATCCCGGCTTGCTGCTCGTTGAGTTCAACAACAATCCGGCCGTGAAGCAAATCATACTCGATCTTGCCGACGGCTATCTTGCGCACGGCCGCCAGGGCGCCGACGGCGCCTGGTCGTTTCCATCGGAGATCAATTGGCGCACCGATCAGGCGCGGGGGAGCACAACCGATCGCGTGCATCCGATCCTGTGGGCCGCGTACCGCTGGACTGGCGATGCGAAATATCTCGCTCCGCTTGAAGCGGACCTTCACCGTACGGGCCCCACGGCCATGAACGCCATCACTGCCGATGCTATCGCGATCACAGGCAAGAGTGACGCGCTCCGCGCGCGTGTGATCGACCAAGCTCAATCGGCTGATGACGGCTACCTCTTGGACGAAGCGTGGCGCATGAGCGGCGACACGCGTTACCTCGACCGCCTCTACACCAACCAAGTGCAGCGCAACCGCGCGCGGATGTACATGGTCACTGAAGGGCACATGTGGTCAGACCGCGTGGAGCTGCCGTCGAACGAATTGCAACGCGAACGCCTTGGCGGCATCGCGCTCATCCGCAACGGCATCTTCCCCGGGCACGCCGTGAGCTGGCGCTTCGATGCGCCTGATACGGCCGAGCACGTCGCGATCCTCGTGCCAGATGCCCGTCCGAACCATCTGCGCATTGTCGCCTACAACATGAATGCGCAAGCCGTTGGTGCGGAATTGACCGGCTGGGAAATCGCAGCTGGCCGTTGGCGACTGCGCCAAGGTCCTGATGCGAACAATGACGGCCAGATCGATGCGGCAAGCACGACGGAAGAGGTCACGTTCGAGGCCAGCCGCGCTATTCGCGTCGAGTTTCCCGCGCATACGCAAAGTGTGATTGAGATGGAGCTGATTGCTCCCGCTCCGCCGGTCAATCAGCGTGCGGATGTGGGCATCGGCCGAGGAGACGTGCGCATGGCTGGCGGGGCAGTGCTCGTGACCGTGCACAGCTTGGGCTCAACGCCAGCGCCTGCAGGCCGTGTGATTGTCGAAGACGCATCGGGCCACGAATTAGCGTCGGCCGCGACACCAGCTCTCGCCGCGCCGCTCGATCTCTTGCCGAAAACCGCGCAGGTGCGCGTGCCGGTCCGCGGTGCGCTGCCCGCCGGCGCGCGCGTGCGGCTGGTGCTGGAGACGCCGGAAATAACCCAGCTCAACAACAGTCTTCCGCTGAATTAGGACGAGGGGAGTCCGCCATGCAGGTGCGCCGCGCTGCTTTTGCTTTTGTCGCCTTGCTTGCTTTCGCGGGAGGCGTCCATGCCCAACAACCACCGCAACAGGCGCAACAAGCTGCGCCAGCCCGAGCGCCCGCGCCAGGGCAGATCGTGGCGCCCTATGGCGCGTCGATCACACTCGACCAGGCGCGGCGGATTATGGCGGCAGCGCACGCGGAGGCGGGACGCAATCATTTCCTGATGGCGTTCGCGATCGTCGATCCAGCTGGCGAGCTGGTGATGTTCGAGCGCATGGAAGGCGTGCAGTACGCCTCGATTGATGTTTCGCAGCGCAAGGCGCGCAGCGCCGCGCGGTTTCGCCGCCCGACCCGCTACTGGGACGAAGCCATCAATAGCGGGCGCGTTGGCGTGATGACGCTCGGCGATGACGTGGTCGCGGCGGAGGGCGGTTTGCCCATCATCGACCGCGACGGGCACGTGATCGGCGCGTTTGGAGTCAGTGGCGGCACTGCCGCGCAGGACGGTCAAGTCGCCGACGCGGCCTTGCGTGCGCTGCGCCCTTAACGAGAAAGGGCGGCCGAGAGGCCGCCCCTTCGGTCATCGCTGACAGATTCCGTTAGGCAGCAACGATCGCCGCTGTCGCGCCAACTTCTTGCGGATCGCGGAGCACGTAGCCGCGGCCCCAGACCGTTTCGATGTAGTGTTCGCCGCCCGTCGCGGCCGCGAGCTTCTTGCGCAGCTTGCAGATGAACACGTCGATGATCTTCAGTTCCGGCTCGTCCATGCCGCCATAGAGATGGTTGAGGAACATCTCCTTGGTGAGCGTGGTGCCTTTGCGGAGCGAGAGCAGCTCCAGCATCTGGTATTCCTTGCCCGTCAAATGGACGCGCTGGCCGCTGACTTCGACGGTCTTGGCGTCGAGATTGACGACGACGTCGCCCGTTTTGATGACGGAATGAGCGTGGCCCTTGGAGCGGCGCACGATCGCGTTGATGCGGGCGATCAGCTCGTCCTTGTTGAAGGGCTTAGTCATGTAGTCGTCGGCGCCGTAGCCGAGACCGCGAACCTTGGTGTCGATGTCGGCTGCGCCGGAGAGAATGAGGATCGGCGTATTCACGCGCGCGACCCGCAGCTGCTTCAACACGTCGAAGCCGTTCATGTCCGGCAGCGTCAGATCCAGCACGATGATGTCGTAATCATACAGCTTGCCGAGATCGATGCCTTCCTCTCCGAGGTCGGTCGAATAGATATTGAAGCCTTCGGACTTCAGCATCAATTCGATGCCCTGCGCCGTAGCGCTATCGTCCTCGATCAAAAGAACTCGCATCGAAGCGCCCCTAAATGGGTTAACCTGCAGGATCAGTAATCAATCTTGCAGGTTAACAATTTGCCCACAGCGAAACCCCAGTCGCTGTTTTGTTTTTAATGAGTCGCTTCGGCAGGCATGGCAAGCGGTGGCAATGTCGTATTACGTCAACACTAGGCGTTGATTTGATTCCGACTTCGGAATCATCCGCGCAACTTCGTAAATCTCCATTAACCATGTCACTGCATTTGCTGTGAGTTCATGCCTTCGCATCTTTCACGCATCGCAGCCGACATCGAAGCGCTCGATCCTAATACCTATGAGGGACGGGTTACCGGCTTGTCAGGCGCGGTAGTGGAAGCTTCTGGACCGATGCAGGCGCTGGCGCTCGGCGGCCGCGCGACCATCCTTGGCGCACACAAGGCGCGCGCGGAGATTGTCGGCTTTCGCGGCGACCGGGCGCTGATGGCGCCGTACGATTCAATCGAAGCGATCCGTCCTGGTGCGCGCGTGCTCTTGGAAGGCGGCGCGCCGTTCGTACGCCCATCAACCGCCTGGCTAGGTCGCGTGATCGATTGCTTCGGTCAACCGGTTGATGGAATGGGGCCGCTGCCTCAGGGGCTTGCGCCGCGCCTGGTGCGCGCGCCTCCGCCTGCGGCGCACGGGCGCGCGCGCGTTGGCGGCAGGCTCGATACGGGCGTCGTCGCGCTGAACATCTTTTCCGCCATTTGCCGCGGCCAGCGCATGGGCATCTTCGCGGGCTCCGGCGTCGGCAAATCCATTCTCTTGTCGATGCTCGCGCGGGGCGCAGCGGCCGACGTGATCGTGATCGGGCTTGTTGGTGAGCGCGGCCGCGAGGTGAAGGAATTTATTGAAGACACGCTGGGCGAAGAGGGCAGGCGCCGCTCGGTCGTCGTCGTGGCGACTTCCGACGAAAGCGCGGCGCGTCGGCGCCTTGCGCCGCACATGGCGTCGGCGGTGGCGGAGCATTTCCGCGACGAAGGTCTCGATGTCCTGTTGCTGATTGATAGCGTCACGCGTTTCGCGATGGCGCAGCGGGAGATCGGGCTTTCGGTCGGCGAGCCGCCAACGACGAAGGGCTATACGCCATCTGTGTTCGCGGAACTGCCGAAGCTCTTGGAGCGCGCGGGCCCGGGACCTGAGGGTCAGGCTGGATCGATCACGGCGCTCTTCACTGTGCTTGTCGATGGCGACGATCACAACGAACCAATCTCCGATGCTGTGCGCGGCATTCTCGACGGGCACATCGTGATGGAGCGCTTGATCGCGGAACGCGGCCGCTACCCGGCGATCAACGTGTTGAAGTCAATCTCGCGGCTCATGCCGATGTGCCACACCGACGCCGAGAACCTTTTGGTCCAGCGGGCGCGAGAGACGCTTAGCCTCTACAGCGAAATGGAAGAACTCATTCGTATCGGCGCTTACAAGCCCGGTGCGGATGCGGCCATCGACAACGCCATTCGCGTGCGCCCGGCGCTCGAAGCGCTGCTTACGCAGGAGCGCGACGCTCGCGTGAGCATCAGAGACGGCTTCGCCGCACTGGAAACGGCGCTAACATGAGGAAAGACGCGTGAAATCGCTGCCAACGCTCCTGCGCATTGCGCGTCGCGACCTCGATGTGCTGCGCCGTGTGCTCGCCGCAGAAATCGCGCGCGGGCTTGCGATCGAGGAGAGGCTGAAGACCCACGAGCAATCGATCAAGGACGAGCAAAAAGCCGCGCTCAAGGACTACGAGGCCGGACGCGCCTATGGCGGGTTCGCGGGGCTGGCGGTCGCGGGCCGACGCGCGCTCGAAGCGGAGGCGGAGGCGATTGAAATCAACGCAACGCATTTGCGCGGACTGATCACGGAAGCACACGTCGAGATGCGCAAGTTCGAGCGGCTTCTGGAGTTGCAGGCCGAACGCGAACGCGTCCAGCGCGACAAGCGCGAAGACGCGGAGCTCGACGAATTGACGACGTTGCGAGCTGGTCGGAGTGCGAAGCCGGCCTAGCCGGCGTTCAGCGTTTCCACGATACGGATGACGTCTTCGAACGCCTGACTTTGCGGATGACGGACCGGCAGGGGCGTTTGTGCGCGGATGGAATCCGGCACGCGCGGATCGCGGCAAACGACGCCGGCGAATTTCGGCTTAAATCCAAGGTACTCGTTACAGGCGAGCGCGAACTGATCGAAGACCTTGCGGCCCTTGACCCGGTTCTCCGCCATGTTGACGATCACCCACGGCGTCACTTGCGCGCCCTGCAAACGCAACAGCTTCACCAGCGCGTATGCATCAGTGAGTGCAGTCGGTTCTTCCGTTGTCACCAATACCAACCGATCCGCGGCGCGCGCGAAGCGCAGCACGTTCGGATCGATGCCAGCGGAAAGATCGAGAATGACTTTGTCGTAGTGCGGCGCGATCTTCACCAGGCTGTTGGCGATCCGCGCCACTTCCTCAAGCTTCACGGCAGCCAAGGCGCCCGATCCGGAATGGCCGGCGATAAGGTCGAAGCCGCCGTTGCGTCCCGGCCCACCGAGCACAGGCGTCACCGCCGCGTCGAGCTCAAGAAAACCGCGCACGACTGAATGCACGTCAGCTTGGGGCCGAACGCCCAGCTGCACATCGACATTGGCGAGGCCCAAATCGCAATCGACCAAAAGCGCGCGCTGTCCGGCGCGGCCGAACGCGATCGACAGCATGGTCGAAAGCCACGTCTTGCCGACGCCGCCCTTGCCCGACGCCACCGCATAGATCGGCGCGGCGCGGGTGCGCGGAATGGGATTGTCCGACGGGGCCGGAACACTGCTCATGGCTGCGATATAGCGCCTCGAAGCGTTGCGGAGCCGTTAGCGCTGGAGGCGATTTGGTTTCCGAAGCCTGAAGATTTCGTGCGATTTAACAAAACTCAGACCTGCCCCATGGCTTTGAGCCGTACTTTGGCGTGCACCTCGCCTTGGCTCAGCACAGCGGTCGACGGGCGGAAGCGCTCGATCAGCGACCGCACATAGGGGCGGATGGTCGGGGAGGTGAGCAGCACCGCGGTTTCGCCCATTTGCGCGGCGCGCTCGAACGCCGTGCGCACGTCCGCCACGAACTCATGCAGCTTTGAAGGCGCAAGGGCGAGCTGGCGGTTGGAGCCTTCTCCGATCAGCGCTTCCGCGAATGTCTGCTCCCAGGCCGGTGAAAGGGTGATGATCGGCAGCGAATTGTCCTGATTGCGGTGCTGCCAGCAGATCTGACGCGCCAACCGCCCGCGCACATGCTCGGTGATCTGCACCAGATCGTGCATACTGGGCGCAGCTTCCGCGATCGCCTCCACGATCGTGGTGAGATCGCGGATCGAGACGCGCTCCTTCAACAGGTTCTGCAGCACGCGCTGAATGCCCGACCAGGAAATGTGGCTGGGCGCAACGTCGTCGAGCAGCGTCTGCGTTTCCTTGGGCAGTTCCTTGATGAGCTTTTTCACTTCCGAGAAGGTGAGGAGCTCGGACATGTGCTCCTTCATGATCTCGGTCAGGTGTGTCGAGAGCACCGTCGCGGGATCAACGACCGTGTAGCCGCGGAAGCTCGCTTCCTCGCGGGCGCGTTCGTCGATCCACACCGCGTCGAGGCCAAACGCCGGCTCTTTCACTGGATCGCCAGGCAGTGCGACGCCAGAGCCGGTTGGATCCATCGCCAGCAGCGCGCCCATTTTCAGCTTGCCTTCGCCGGCCTCCATCTCGCGCACGCGTACGCAATAGGCGTCCGGCGCCAGCTGCACGTTGTCGAGGATGCGCACCGACGGCATTACGAAGCCCAGGTCCTGGGCCATCGTGCGGCGCAGCGCTTTGATCTGATCGGTGAGCCGGCGTCCGGTGACGTCGTTGATCAGCGGCAGCAACGAGAAGCCGAGTTCGATGCGCACGTCATCCATCGCCAGCGAGGCGGCGGGGGTTTCTTCCGTTGGCGCAGGCGGAGGCGGGGCGGCGCGCGCTTTGACGGCGTTGGCGACGCTCGCCTGATGAAGCCGCCAGGCGAGCAAGCCCGACGCGCCCGCGAGCGTCCAGAATGGAATGAGCGGCATTCCCGGCAGAACGCCCACTCCGAGCGCACAAAATGCCACCACCGCGAGCGCGATCGGGTAGGCGGCGAACTGCTTCGCCAGCGCTTTATCAGCGGCGCCGTCGATACCCGCTTTTGTCACCAACAAGCCCGCGGCGACCGAGACGATGAGCGCGGGGATTTGCGTGACCAGGCCGTCGCCGACCGAAAGACGAACGTAAGAATCGGCGGCCTGATCGATCGGCATGCCGTGACTCATCATACCAATGACGATGCCGCCGACAATGTTGATCACGACGATTAGGATGCCGGCGATAGCGTCGCCGCGTACAAATTTGGACGCGCCGTCCATGGCGCCGAAGAAGGCGCTCTCGTCTTCCAGCGCTTTGCGGCGTGCGCGCGCTTCGTCTTCCTTGATGAGGCCGGCCGACAAATCGGCGTCGATCGCCATCTGCTTGCCGGGCATGGCGTCCAAGGTGAAGCGCGCGGCGACTTCTGCAATCCGCGTTGAGCCACGCGTGATGACGACGAAGTTCACGATCACCAGGATGAAGAAGACAATGACGCCGATGACGAAATTGCCGCTCATCACGAAGTCGGCGAATGCAGCGATGACATTGCCGGCGGCATGATCGCCGCTTTGCCCGTTGGCGAGGATGAGCCGCGTGGAGGCGATGTTGAGCGAAAGCCGCAGCAGCGTCGAGAGCAGCAGCACCGACGGGAAGGCGGTGAATTCCAGCGGCTTCTGGATCAGAAGCGCCGTCATCAGCACCAGGATGGAGCTCGTCACCGAAAGCGCCAGGAGCCCGTCGAGCATCCAGGGCGGCAGCGGCACCAGCATGATCGAGAGGATGCCCAGCACAACGGTGGCGAGCGCGATCTCTCCGCGCATCACCATGTCGCGCACGTTCGTGAAGTTGAACGCGAGCGGCCGTTGCGGTTGTGCGGCGTCTACCATTGGCTAGCGATCAAGCCGCTTGGCCGGTTGGCGGCGGCGGAACGCGCACGCCGTCATCGGAATAGAGCTTGAGCTTATTCCGCAGCGTGCGGATGGAAATGCCGAGGATATTCGCGGCGTGCGTGCGGTTGCCAGCGCAATGGGTGAGTGTCTCCAGGATGAGATCCTGCTCGACTTCCGCCACCGTGCGGCCGACCAATTCGCGCGCAGCCTGTTGCGCGGCTTCGATGGCCGCTCCTGTTGCGTCGCGTGCGCGGCCAACCGGCGCGCCGTCGGGCGCGCGGATCGCTTCCTTGCCGATCTCTTCGGTGTTGGCGAGCAATGTGGCGCGGTGCATGGCGTTTTCAAGCTCGCGGACGTTGCCGGGCCACCCATGCGCCAGCACCTGGCTCATCGCTTCAACAGACAACCGGCGCGCGGGCCGGTCGTTGGCGCGCGCATACTTGTCGATGAAGAATTGCGCCAGCGCAGCGAGATCGTCTTTGCGCTCGCGGAGCGGCGGGATGCGCAGATTCACGACGTTCAGGCGATAGAGCAAATCCTCGCGGAATTCCCCGGAGCGCGCGAGCTGCGTCAGGTCGCGGTTCGAGGTTGCGAGAATGCGGATGTTGACCGGCACTGGCTTGCCGCCGCCGACCCGATCGATCACGCGCTCCTGGATCGCCCGCAGCAATTTTGATTGCAGCCGCAAATCCATTTCCGAAATTTCGTCCAACAGCAGCGTGCCGCCGTCCGCTTCCTCGAACTTGCCGATCCGACGCGCCACCGCCCCGGTGAAGCTGCCTTTCTCGTGGCCGAATAATTCGCTTTCCAGCAATTGCTCCGGGATCGCCGCGCAGTTCACGGCGATGAACGGTGCATCCTTGCGCCGGGATTTCTTGTGCACATAGCGCGCCAGCACTTCCTTGCCGACGCCGCTTTCGCCGGTGATCAGGATGGACGCCTCGGACGATGCCACTTGATCGGCCAGCGCGATCACCTGCTTCATCGACGCGTCTTCGGCGATCATCGGCCGTTCGTCGTCGCAGAAGGCGGCGAGCACTGCCGCGATCAGCTCAGGATCGGGCGGCAGGGAAATGTATTCGCGCGCGCCACAACGGATCGCCTTTGCCGCCAGCGTTGGGTCGATGCCGACGCCTGCCGCGACAACCGGCACGACAATGCGTTCACGTTCGTTCGCTGAGATCAGCGCGCCAATGTCGAGCTTGGCGTCGACCATGAGCAGATCGGCGCCGCGGCCTGCGCGCAACGCCGATGTCGCCTGCTCGATGGTGTCGACATGCGCGACCTTGACGCCGTGATCCATGGCGATGCGCGTGGCCGCGGAGATCTGTCCTCCCAGCGCGCCGACGATAAGCAACCGCATCTTCTTCTCCCTCGCTTCGCTTACGCGACGTCGCCGTCTTTGATGATTTCCGTCATGGTCACGCCCAGCCGATCGTCCACGACGACGACCTCGCCGCGCGCCACCAGACGATTGTTCACGTAGATGTCGATCGCTTCGCCGACCTTGCGGTCGAGCTCGATCACCGAGCCGCGATTCAGCCGAAGCAGGGACGCCACTTCCAGATGCGCACGCCCCAGCACAGCTTGAATATTGACCGGCACGTCATAGACGGCGGCGAGATCGGCGGCGCTGCGATCGAAAGTCTCCGCTTGTCCGCCGTTCGGCGCGGTCGGTGTCAGTTCGTCCAATTTCATTTCGCCTGACATCTCACGTTCCTCCCAGGCCGGGCGCCGAGGCCAAAGCCAGCTCGATCATGGTTTCGATGCGCGTTGAGACTTCCACCGGATCGGTGCTGACGACACCGTCCGACCAGTCGATCGATACTTGTCCCGCGCCGAGCCCCTCGACTTCGCGCACGAGCACAGCACCCGCATAAGCGTGGGTTTCACACATCTTCTCGATGCGTGGTTTCAGGACGACAGCCGCCTCCGGCGAGAGCTTCACGAGAAGGCGAGGTTGGTGCCGTAGCGTGTCCATGGCCGCTTCGATTGCAGCCGCCGCGCGCTCCGCGCCAAAGCTGTCGAGCGCAGCGCCCGCGATCTTGCGCGCCGCGGTCGAAGCAATGTGGGCCGCGTCGTCGCGCATGGCGCGGCTTTCGGTGTCGAGACGCGTCAGGATTGCGGATGCAGCATCGGCGATGACTTCCAGGGCGGCCGCGGCCTGGCGTTCCGCTTGCACCATCGCGTCATGCTTGCCTTGTTCGTAGCCGGCCGCGCGCTCGGCTGCGATTTCCTCCGCGCTCATGCGCTTGGGCAAAGCTACGCCTTCACGCAGCACTTCGCCGTCAGCGGCGAACTCCGTGTCGAAGGCGAATTTGCGGGGCTGGGCCATCAGTAGATCAACTCGTCATCGGCCTTGCCGTCGGAAAGCACGATCTCACCCTTCGCCGCCAGCTCCTTAGCTTGCGCCACGAGCCGGGTTTGCGCGGCGTCGACGTCGCGAAGGCGCACCGGTCCCATTGCCGCCATGTCGTCCTTCAAGAGCTTGCGACCGCGTTCCGACATGTTGGACATGAACAGTTCGCGCAGCGAATCCGATGCGCCCTTGAGCGCAAGGGTGAGATCGGACTTGTCGGCGACGCGCAGCAACGTTTGGACGCCGCCAGTGTCGAGCTTGCCGAGATCTTCGAACACGAACATCAGCGCCTTGATCCGGTCGGCGCTGTCGCGGCTCTTGTCTTCCATGGAGGCAAGAAAGCGCGCCTCGGTCTGGCGATCGAAGTTATTGAAGATTTCCGCCATCAATTCGTGACTGTCGCGCTTGGAGGTGCGCGCCAGATTGGACATGAACTCCGTGCGCAGCGTGGTCTCGATCTTCTCAAGGATTTCGCGCTGCACGGGCTCCATGGCCAGCATGCGCATCACGCACTCAGCCGCGAAGTCTTCCGGCAATTCTCCAAGCACTTTCGCTGCATGCTCCGGGCGCACTTTCGCCAGGACGACGGCCACGGTCTGGGGGTATTCGTTCTTTAGATAACTCGCGAGCACGGCTTCGTTCACGTTGGCGAGCTTATCCCAGATGTTGCGGCCTGCCGGGCCGCGAATTTCCTCCATCAAGGTTTCGACTTTTTCCTTCGGCAGGATGGAGGAGAGCATGCGCTGCGTCTGCTCGAACGAGCCCATAAGCGAGCCCGCGCCGGACAAGCGCTGAACGAATTCGATGACGAGCGCCTCGACTGTCGATGAAGGCACGAGCCCCAGCGAAGCCATGGCCTGCGAGACTTCCTTGATCTCTTCCTCGTCGAGCATCGCCCAAAGTTTTTTGGCCTCCTCGCCGAGGCACAAGAGGATGATCGCGGCTTTCTCGGCGCCGGAATAACGAGAAATATCCGCGCTCGGCGCCGCCTTGTCGGGCTTGGTCTCTTGGGGCGAAGGTTTAGCGAGCGCGTTCACGGATCACATCGCATTGTTGAGCCACGACCGGATGATCTGAATCGATTCATCGGGGTGCTGTTCGACGACCTCTGCGACCTTCTTGACCGACGACGCGCGTACGCGTCCTTGGATTTGCGCGATGTCGATGGCGGGTTCGATTTCTCCGGCGGCCCCGCCATCGGGCGAGGGCAGCGCGGCCGCGTAAGGCGGGGCCCCGGGGAGCGCGGCGACAGGGCCACCCGGCGCCGCGAGTTCGGCGCGCGCCGCGCCGCCGCCGACAAGGCCGCCCACCAACGGACGCAGCACGAAGAATGTAAACGCGAGCGCTGCGACCAAAGCCGCGCCAACTTCGATCACCCGCATCAGGTCCATTTGGTTGAAGTCGAAGAGTCCCGGCGGCTTGCCTTCGGTGCCCGCGACATCGGCATTGGCGAAGCGCACGTTGACGACTTCCACGACGTCGCCGCGCGTTTCGCTGAACCCGACGGCCGAGCGCACCAACGCCGTGATACGCTGCATTTCCTCGGCGCTGCGTGCGGTCCATTGCGGCGGCTGGCCATTGGCGCCGGGTGCGGTGACGCCATCGACGGCCACCGCCACGGAGAGCCGCTTGATCGCGCCGCCTTCGCTCACTCGTGTCGTGGTGGTTCGTGAGATCTCGTAATTGACCGTCTCTTGCGAGTTGGATGTGGCGTTGGAGGATCCGTTCGCGCCGCCATTCGCGCCAGAGCCATCAGGCACGTTCGCGCCGGCGGTTGCGCCCTGCGCATTCGAGCGATCCTGCTGATTGCCGGTTTCTTCCGAGGTTTGCGTTGAGCGCACCACGCGGCCTTCGGGGTCGAACGCTTCGTGCGTCTCGCTGACGCGGCTGAAATCCATTTCCGCGCTGACCTGCACGCGCGCTTTGCCCGGCCCGACGACGCCTTCAACAATGTCCGTGACGTCGTGGCGGATGCGCTCTTCGGTCGACGCCTGGCGCGCGTCGGCGCCGTCGTCTCCCGTGGCGCCATCAGCGGAGGAGGCGGCGGCTGCCAGCAATCGTCCAGTCTCGTCGAGAATGGTGACGCGATTGGACTGCAGGCCCGGCGTCGCGCTTGCCACCAAATTGCGGATTGCACGCACCTGGCCCGATGTCAGGGCGTCACGGCGCAATTGCACGACGATGGAGGCGGAGGGCTGGTCCGTCGTCTCGGAGAACAATTGCCGTTCCGGCAGCACCAAGTGCACACGCGCGCCGGCGACGCCGTCGAGCGAAGCGATGGTGCGCGCCAGCTCGCCTTCAAGCGCGCGGAGACGGTTGATGTTCTGCTGGAACTGCGTTTGGCCGAGCGCGTCCGGCTGGTCGAAGATTTCGTACCCGACCGAACCGCGTGAGGGCAGGCCGTCGGCGGAGAGCATCATCCGCGCGTCCAGCACGCGCGAACGGGCAACGAAGATCGAGGTGCCGTCGCCGCGGAGCTCATAAGGAATGCTGGCGGCTTCAAGCTTTTGGGTGATCTCGCCGGCCTCGCGCATGTCGACATTGGAGAAGAGCAGGGCCTTCTCTTCGCCCCCGATGCGGAAAATGAGCGCGAAGGCGAGGGCGGCCACGACGGCCGTTACGCCCAGCGCAGCGAACAGGCGCGTTGGCCCTGCCTTCAGCAGCAATTGAGTGAAGCCGTTCACGCCGCCTCCCACGCGCCGGCGAGCGAGCTTTCCCAGAAGACGACTGGGCAAATCTCGCCGGGCGGTCGGCAGAAATTGCCCGGCGTGTGGTGAAAGGAGCGTTAAGTCGGAACTGAGATCGCGGTTAGGAATTCGGTAACGATTGCAGCGTGGGCCAGGCATGCCAAGGCGCAAAAGCAAAAGCCCCCGCTTGCGCAGGGGCTTGGGCCGAGCAGAACAGGAGAGCCGCGTTGATTAGACGCTGGTGGCTTCGCGATAGTGCTGCAGACGCGTCGTGCGCAAGCCGGGGAGGCCGTGCTTCTCGATCGCTTTCTTCCAGCTCTCGAATTCTTCCTGCGTGAGGGAATAGCGCTCGCACGCGTCTTCCATCGTCAGCAGCCCACCGCGCACAGCGGCGACTACTTCAGCCTTGCGGCGGATCACCCACCGGGTCGTGTTCGGCGGCGGCAAATCGTCCAGCGTGAGGGGATTCCCATCAGGACCCATCACCACCCCATCGTATCGGCGTTGCTTCTGCATAGCGCCATGCTCCTGTTCTTAGCCTCCTTTGTAACTCAGGCGGCTAAAGAAACGACTAAAGGCAGGAGTTAATAATGGGTGCAGGCTTGTCCCGAATTAGAACACGCCGTTCCTTACTAGAAACCTTCCAATGCTAGTATTTTCTAGCGCTTGATCCGCAACAACTCCTCGAGCATTTCGTCCGCCGTGGTGATGATGCGCGACGACGCGGAGTAGGCGCGTTGCGTGGTGATGAGGTTCGTGAACTCCGCCGCGAGGTCAACGTTCGAGGCTTCGAGCACGCCCGACTGAATCTTGCCGGCGCCGCCGGCGTTCGAGGCGTTGATGTTGTAGAGGCCCGAGGCGAGCGTGGTGCGGAACGAACCGCCCGTGTCGCCCTTCAGACCGTTTGGGTTCAGAAACGTCGCCAACGGAATTTGGTAGAGCGCGCGCGCCCGACCGTTGGAGAATTGCGCCGTCAGCATGCCGTCGCCTTCCAGCACCAGTCCGACGAGGTCTCCTGGCGGCACGCCATCCGCTGTCACGCTGGTGACGCCGAACTTGTTGGCGAACTGGGTCATGCCGGAATTGAGGTCGAGCGAGAGCGGTTGCGCGGCCGCGCCCGTACTTGCCGCCCAGTTCACGGTGAAGGGGCTGGCGATGCCGCCTGTGCTGGACGCGACGGTGCCGTCGCTGTTGAAGGTCAATTGTCCGCTCGCCAAGAGGCCACCCGTGGCGCCGCCGCCCGTGACATTGGTGGCCGGACGCGCATAGGCTTCAACTTGCCAGGTATTGGGCGCCGTTTTCAGAAAGCCGAAGGCGATCGTGCGCGGCGCGCCCAGCGAGTCGAACACTTCAAGCGAGCTCTCGAAGTGGGGCGTGATCGTGCCGTTGGCGAGAGTGCCGGCCGCGTATGCGCCTTGGGTAGCCGGGTTGTAGTCAGCCTGGCCGGAATTGAGGTTGGCGTTGATGCCGACGTTCTCCGTCGGCTCGGCCAGACCGCCGACGCCGGAAATGTTGACGGGCGAGATCGCTGACAGCGACGTCGGGCTCGACGTGACGCTGCCGCTGCTCGAGACCGGCCAGCCTTGCAGGAAGAGCCCCTGTGCGTTGACCATGTAGCCATCGGCGTCAATCGTGAACGACCCCGCGCGCGTGAAAAGCACGCTGCCGCCGTTTGAAAGCTGCTGGTTGTTGGACGAGACGATGAAGAAGCCTTCGCCCGAGACCGCAAGATCGGTGGGGGAGCGCGATTGCTCAAGCGAGCCTTGAAGCGAGATTTGCTGGCGTGTCAGCGGCAGCACGCCGCCGGCATTGTAGGTGGTGCTCGAATTCTGTGCGTTGACCAGCGCCGTGAAGTCCACCGCTCCGCGCTTGTAGCCCGTAGTGTTCACGTTGGCGATGTTGTCCGAGATAACGGCGAGCGCGCTTGAGTTCGCGGTCATTCCCGAAACGCCCGCGCGCAGGGCGGTATAGATCGACATGTCCTTCTCCCATCACGCAAGCGCGCGCAGGCGGGCTTGCCGGTTGAATTTTGATTTCTGCGCTTCTGCGCGATGGGGCGCCGGCGTTCAGCTGGCGCGTTTGGTGTGTCAGCTCGCGTTGAGCACCGCGCGCACCGTATCCAGCGTGCGCGAGCCCGAGCGGGTGATGACTGTAGGCGTCGATCCCGAGAAATCGACGCCTTGGATGGTTTCGCGGACGCGAACTGAGTTCTCGACCGAGTCCCCATTGTTCATTTTCGATGTAACGACGAGCTTGTAGACGCCGGGCGTGACCGCTTGGCCGTTGGCATCTTTGCCATCCCAGCTGAACAAATGGTCGCCAGCACTGCGCTCACCGGTTGTCGTGAAAACATCGCGATCGTGGCTGTCGCGCACCGTGAGCGTCACTGTGTCGGCAGTCGAGTTGAGATTGTAGGCCCAGTCCGCTTTTCCGTTGGCGAGCGCTGTATCGTTCGCTTGGATGATTGCGTCGCGTCCGAGATAGGAGAGGGCCGAGCCGGCGGTTGCTGCTTTGTATTGGTCGGCAAGACCCCCGAGCTGCTCGTTGGTGCGGATCTGTTGTTCGACCTGGCTGAACTGCACCAGCTGTTGCGTGAATTGCGTCGAATCCATTGGCGACAGCGGGTCTTGGTTCTGCAGCTGCGATGTCAGCAGCGTCAGGAACGTGGTGTAGTTCGTCGCGAGTTGGTTGCGCGAATTGGCGTTCGCCGCTGCTACATCGCTCTGACTCTGGTTGGTGACGCTCGTAACCATGCTGTTGCCTCTAAGCCATCACGTCCACGCGACCGCCACGCCAGCGCTCGAGCGCAAGCGGACGGACGGGGGCGGGGGTTGCGTCTTCAACGATGCGCTGCGGCGCGACCGTGTCGTTGCGCGCGCCTTGCTGCCGCGGTTCGGACATGTCCTGCTGTGCGAAAGCGCCTTGCTGCCCGGAAAGATCGAACGAAAGGCCATCGTCGGGAAGATCTAGCCCCGCCGCGCTCAGCGCCTGCTGCAAATCGCGCGCGCCGCGCGACAGTTCGGTAAGCGCCTGCGGATTGTCGGCGGCTATGATCGCGGTGACGCGGTGATCTCGCGAGACCTCAAGCTTAATGTCGACGCGTCCGAGCTCGGGCGGATCGAGCCGCATTTCAAAGCGCGTGGCGCCGTCGTGCGACCGGCGAATGATCTCGTGGCCGATTTGCTGAGCAACCGGCGCGCCTGCGCGTGCTGCGAGGTTTGCATCCGGCGCTGCTTCCGCGCGCTGCGACGCTTGAGCGGGAGCGGCTGGCTGCGGCGGCAGTGCGGCGTCGATGCGCGGAGCAGGGGAAGTGGCGTCGCGCGACGGCGCAGATTGCGCTTGCGGCGCCGCGATTTTTGACCCTGATGCTTTCGGCTTGGCGTCCGTATCGAGGTCGGGCGTTTTTGGTTGCGGCGCCAGCGTCGGTGTCTTCGGCGCTCCGCCCGCATTGGCGTCGATGGCGATGTCGCGCTGTTGTTGTGGGCGTGAAGGCGTGACGTCGGGCGCCTGTGGCGCTGCGATCGGAACGGCCTGCGGCGTGATTACGGCTTGGTCTTGCTTCGGTGCCACAGCGTTTGCTTCGGGCGCGCTTGCGACTTTCGGCGTTTCGTCTGGTGTTGGCGCGTGCTGAGCAGTCGCTTCAGGTGATGACGATGGCTGCGTGGGAGCAGTCGTCTTGGCTTGCGCGGCTGGCTTTGCGCCGTGTGCCGCCTTCGTTTGCGCTTTGACTGGTTTCGGTTGCACTGGCGCAGCAGCAACGGACGTTTGGAGCGCCGTCGGGGGAACCTGTTGCGAGACCGGTCGCGCGCCGTCGCGGATCGGCGCTTCAGCGTTCTCCGTTGGCGTCGCAGTTTGCGCCACGAGATTGGTCAGGATCATCAACGCCGGTGCGCGCTCGGCGCTCGCGCGTACGGGACGCGGCTGCGCAGATTGTTGCGTAGCTTCTGCGGGCGCTGTCACGGCCGCTGTTTCTGCCGGAGATTTCTCGCTTGGTTCGGATTCGCTGCGCGGCTCACGCGTTTCGGAGCGGTGCTCAGGGCGCTCGCGTTCGCGCGGCGCTGCCGCGTCGAGATGCTCGGCGAAGCTTGGGCCGCCATCGTCGCGCGCCGGGGCATCGCCGCTGCGCACGGGCAGGGCGACGATGTCCGAAATGGCGTCCGCGGCGAGGCTCATGCCGTCTCCCACGCCGCTCCTGCTCGCCGGAAAGCCCGACGCACGGGCGGCAGGCCTGGGGAGCAAGCTCCGCGCCAGCGCGCTAACCAAACAAAATCTAAGAAAAACAATGGTCTAAAGCTAAGGAAGGCTTGCGAAACCGTTTGGTTAGGCAAAATCCGCCCGCTCGCGCGGCAGCTTCTGCCGAGCGGTGACCTCACCGTTTTCTTTGGCCCCGGGCTTGCGACGGTTCACCCTAAACGCCTTCGGCGCGGCCCTCCGGCTGATGCCGTAAGCGTGGAGAAAACCGTGCGTATTCAATGCGATATGCACAGTACTGAGGCGTCGCCGCGACGGCCTGCGACCCGGCAAAATCAGCCGGGCGCCCGGCTGTTCTTGCCGCGCCTGCGTTCGTGCGTGCGCGCAGGGGCTGCCTCGTGACCGGCCTCAATTCGATCCTACTCACCGGGCTTTCAGGCATGCGCGCCAGCCAGTCGGCCATGCGCGTGACGTCCCAGAACATCGCGAACGCCAACACGCCCGGTTACGTGCGCACCGACCTGACGCTGCAGCCCAGCTCCAACCTTGGGGGCGGCGCGGGTGTTGAGATTGCCGGCATCCAGCGCGCAGCTGACCGCTTCCTCGCGACCGCATCTTATATCGCGCAAGCCGCTCAGGGCGCTTCGCAGGCGCGCTCCGACATTTTGGCGCGCGCGCAAGCCGCATTCGGCGACCCCACCAGCGACACCTCTATGTTCGCGACGCTCGATGATTTCTGGTCGGCGCTGACGCAGATTGGTGTCGACCCGGCGTCGACCTTGCGGCGCGACGACGCGGTTAGCGCGCTTCAGGCCACGTACGGCGAAGTCCGCCGCATCGGCGATTCCATTCAATCGATGATCGGTGAAGCCGATCAGCGTATTGGCGATGCCGTTTCCAGTGCGCAAAACCTCTTGAACCGTATCGCCGCGCTCAATGACGAAATCCGTCTAACCAAGCGTTCGGGCGCTGACGCGAGCGCAGCGGAGAACGCGCAATCGGCGGTCATCGACGATCTCTCCGCGATCATGGACGTGCGTATCGAGCCGGTGGAAGAGGGCGGCGTGCACGTTCGCACCAGCGGCGGCGCACTTCTCGTTGGGGCCCAGGCCGCAACGCTGAGCTACACGCCCAACAGCGCGCCATTCGCGACCCATGGCGTCATCAGCTTCAACGCGTCGCTCGGCACGCAATCGAACATCGAGCCGTTCTTGTTGGGCGGCGAACTCAAAGGGCTGCTGCAGGCGCGCGATCAGGATCTCCCGGCGCTCGCGGAGGCCATCGGCGGTTTCGCCGGCGCGCTCGCCGATACGCTCAACGAAGTGCACAACGAAAACGCGGCATCGCCGGCGGTGCGCACATTGACCGGCCGCGAAACCGGATTGTTAGCGACTGACTCTCTCAACTTTACCGGCAATGCAGTCGTCGCCGTCGTCAATGCGACTGGCGATCTCACGCAGCGCCTGACGATCGACTTTGATGCGGGCACGATCACAGCCGAACCGCCAGGCGCAGGACCTTTTGCATTCGCCAACACGATCGGCGGCTTCGCGACTGCGCTGAACACAGCGCTCGGCGGCGGTGTGCCGCCGGGCAGCGCCAGTTTCTCCGGCGGCAAGCTCTCGATGTCGGCAGGAACGAATGGCGGAATTCTGGTTCAGCAGGATCCTGCCGATCCGAGTGCGCGCGCCGGCCGCGGGTTCTCGCATTTCTTCGGCCTCAACGATCTGGTCTCTCGTCCGACGCCGCTCTTCTTCGAGAACGGCGTGAAGGGCACCGATCTCCACGGCTTGGCCGCCAATGGCGCCGTCGCCTATCAGGTGCGCGATGCGGCGGGACGTTTCATTGCGCAACGCACGATCACCATCTCCGGCGCGCTCGCCGGCGCTGGCTCTACCTGGAACGATCTTCTCACCGCGATGAACGCGACCGGCACTGGGCTTGGGGAGTTCGGGTCGTTCGCGATGGACGCAACGACCGGGCGGATCTCTTTCACGCCCGCCGCCGGATTCGCAGTCAGCCAGATCAGCGACAGCACCAACCGCGGCGGCACTGGCGTTTCACTTTCCGCACTACACGGGCTGTCAGCGTCGGCCACGGCGGGAAGAGCGATCGAGACCGACGTCAACGATCAAGTCGCCGGTGATCCGTCGCGCCTTGCCGTTGGACGCCCCGATATCACCGTCGCTCTTGGCGAGCGCGTTATCGAAGCCGGCGATAACCGCGGTGTTGCGGCGCTTTCTGCCGCGAAAGACGCGTCGCGGTTCTTCCCAGCGGCGGGCTTGCTGTCGGCGCAAACGACCTCGCTCGGGCTCTACGCGGCGCGCGTCGGCGGCGAGGCAGGGCGGCTTGCTTCCGACGCCAAGCGCGATGCGGATGGCGCTGAAGCGGTCGCCACCGCGGCGACGGATCGGCGCGGCCAGGTCGAAGGCGTGAGCCTCGACGACGAACTCTTGAAAATGACGACGTATCAAAACGCCTATGCGGCTGCGGCGCGCGTCATTCAGGCTGCGACAGAAATGTTCGACATTCTTCTGAATGTCGGCGTGTACGGATAGGGAGCCTTAGGCGATGAACGGCGCGCTGACTTTGCGCTTCTCCACTCAGGCGGCGATGGACATCCAGCGCATGACGCGGGAATTGTCCGATCTGCAGCGTCAGGTGGCGTCTGGCTCGGTCGCCAACGATTTGCGTGGCCTCGGCGACGGCGCGAGCCGCTTGTTGAACACGCAAAGCTTGCGCGCCGCCTCCGATGCGCGGGCGTCCGCTGTCGGCCAGCTCGAGGCGCGCTTTGGCGTTCAGGCTGCCGCGCTGAACCAAGTCTCGACCGGCGCGTCGTTGCTGGCGAAAACGATCCGCGACGCACTTTCCTCCAATGACGGCCGCTCGATCGGCATCGAACTCAATCTCGCGTTCTCTTCGGCGATCTCCGGTCTCAATGAATCCTGGAACGGTCAGCCGCTGTTCGCGGGCGAGCGCATCGGCAATCAGCCCGTCAAGATCGACTCGCTCGACGCGCTGATGGCCGCGACGGGTCCACAGGACATCTATGACGAAGCGGCGCGCCCGCAGACGGTCGATCTTGGCTCGGGTCCGCCGATCGCGCTGGCCAACAAGGCCTCGGAACTGTCGACCGATCTCTTCAACACCTTTAAGTCGCTCAAGGGCCTGATCAATTCCGCTGGCGGCGAACTGCCTGCGCCGCTTACACAGACCCAACGCGATCAGCTCGAGCAGATCGCGGCGCAGCTCGATACCGAGTCCGCGACCTTCACCACCGCTGAAGGCCGCGCTGGCCAATTGGAGAAGCGGTTCACCGGCGAGCGCACCCGGCTCAATGACCGATCGACGTTGCTGTTGAAGGAGATAAGCGACCAGTCCGACGCCGACCTCGCGCAGGTCTCGGTCCGGATCAATGCGCTCCTGGCGCAGTATCAGGCGGCGGCGAAGACGTTCACCGACCTCTCCAAGCTGACTTTGCTGGATTATCTCTAGGCTGGGGCGGGCGCCCGGCCAGCTAGCGCGGCAAATCCCCACTCTATATATACGTCTCGTCGCCCTGGGCCTTGACCCCAGGGGGAGAGAGAAATGTCCACGAGCATCGCCGACGCGCCCAGAGACGAGCTTTTTGCGCGCACGCTCAATAGCTTGGGCCTGCCTAAACCGCCGCGCGAAACCCGCGTGCTCGCCGCGATGTCGGGTGGCGTGGATTCCTCCGTTGTGGCCGCCATGCTCGCGCGCGAGGGTTACGACGTCGTCGGCGTGACGCTGCAGCTCTATGACCACGGGGCGGCGGTGAACAAGCCGGGCGCCTGCTGCGCAGGCCAGGACATCCACGACGCACGCCGTGTCGCCGACGCCGTCGGCATTCCGCACTACGTGCTGGATTACGAAAACCGTTTTCGCGAAGCGGTGATGGACGATTTCGCCGACACCTATCTCGCGGGCGCGACTCCCATCCCGTGCGTGAAGTGCAATCAAACCGTGAAGTTCGCCGACCTGATGCGGATGGCGAAGGAGCTCGGCTGCGACTGCATGGCGACTGGGCATTACGTGCAACGGATCCAGGGCGCGGACGGAGCCGAGCTGCATCGCGCGGCCGACGCAAACCGCGACCAATCGTATTTTCTGTTCGCCACCACGCGCGCGCAGCTCGACTTTCTGCGCTTTCCGCTTGGCGGCCTGCCAAAGCCAGAAGTGCGTGCGCTTGCCGCTGACCTTGGACTCCGCGTCGCCGAAAAGCCCGACAGCCAAGACATCTGCTTTGTCCCGAGCGGTAAGTATCAAAGCGTGGTCGAGAAGCTTCGCCCGGGCGCGATCGAGCCCGGCGACATCGTGCATGTCGATGGCCGCGTCATGGGCCAACACAATGGCGTGATCAATTTCACGGTGGGCCAACGCCGTGGCATCGGTGTCGCGACCGGCGAACCGCTGTTCGTGGTGAAGCTCGATGCGGCGAACAAGCGCGTCATTGTGGGTCCACGCGAAGCGCTCGGAGTTTCGCGCATTGCGCTTCGCCATGTGAACTGGATCGGTGAAGGCGAAGCGCCTTCGGATGGACGCGAAATCCTAGTCCGCGTGCGCTCCACCCGCCCGCCCGTTGCCGCGCGTTTGTCGACAAAGGATGGGTTGAAGGTCTTGCTTGACGCGCCGGAAGAAGGCGTAGCTCCTGGGCAAGCCGCCGTGTTCTACGAACCCGCGGGTTCGCGCGTGCTGGGTGGCGGCTGGATCGCAGCAACGGAGCGGGGATGAGCGACCCGAAAGCAATCGCACGCGACCTGATGAGCATGAGCGGACTTGACGCCATGCGCGCGCTGATCGCGGGGAAGTTTCCGCCGCCAAGCATCTCGAAGACCCTCGGCTTTCGCCTGATCGAAGTCGCGGAAGGCTATGCGCTGTTCGAAGGCGAGCCGACCGACGCGATCCTCAACCCGATGGGCCAAGTGCATGGCGGCTGGGCGCTGACCTTGATCGATAGTTGCTGCGGTTGTGCAGGGCACACCACGCTGCCAGCCGGCGTTGGCTATGGCACCGTCGAAACCAAAGTGAATTTCGTTCGGCCTATTACGCCCGATAGCGGCGTGCTGCGCGCGGAAGGGCGCGTGCTTGCGCAAGGCCGCACGCTCATAACCGCCGAAGGCAAGCTTACCGACACGAAGGGCAAGCTCTACGCCCACGGCACATCCACTTGCATGATCATACGACCGGAGAAATCCTCATGAGCGCCGCCAGCAACGGAAAAGAAGACATTGTCATCGTCGGCATGGCGAGAACGCCGATGGGCGGCTTGCTGGGTGAACTCTCTGGCATGAGCGCGCCTAAGCTTGGCGCCGTCGCTGTGAAAGCGGCGGTGGCCGATTCTGGTATCAAGGACGTGGACCAGATCATCATGGGCAATGTGCTCTCGGCCGGTCTTGGCCAGGCGCCGGCGCGTCAGGCCGCGCTCGGCGCTGGTCTCGCGAAGTCGACAGAAGCCGTGACGCTCAACAAAATGTGCGGATCGGGGCTGCAAGCCGTGGCGATGGCGCGTCAGGCGCTGCTCGCGGGCGAAGCCAGCGCGATCGTCGCGGGCGGCATGGAAAGCATGTCCAACGCGCCGTTTCTGAATTCATCGCACCGCGGCGGCCGTAAATACGGGCACGACAAATTGCTCGACCACATGGCGCTCGATGGGCTTGAGGATGCGTATGATGGTCTGCCGATGGGCGTCTATGCCGATCAGTCGGCGAAGGATTATCAGCTGACACGCCAAATGCAGGATGCATATGCGTTGGAAACGCTGACACGCGCGCAGGCCGCGACCAAGGAGGGGCGCTTCAAGCGCGAGATCGCGACGATCGAAACGCGCGCGGGCGTGATCGACACCGATGAATTGCCGCGCAAGGCGCGTCCCGACAAAATTCCTGGCCTCAAGCCCGCCTTTACGCCGGACGGCACGGTCACGGCGGCCAATGCATCGGCGATCTCCGATGGCGCTGCTGCGTTGGTGTTGATGCGCGCAAGCGACGCCGGCAAGCGCGGCCTGAAGCCGATCGCGCGCATCGTGGCGCAGTCGTCTCATGCGCAGGAACCGTCGCGGTTCACATCGGCGCCGGTGCCGGCCATCAAGAAAGCGCTCGATCGGGCCGGATGGAAAGTTTCCGATGTCGATCTGTGGGAGATCAACGAAGCTTTCGCTGTCGTGCCGCTGATCGCCATGGCCGAACTTGGCATTAAGCTCGATCAGCTCAACGTCAATGGAGGCGCCTGCGCGCTTGGGCACCCCATCGGCGCTTCGGGCGCGCGCGTGCTCGTGACGTTGCTCGCCGCGATGGAAATGCGCGACGCCAAACGCGGCGTCGCCTCGCTCTGCATTGGCGGCGGCGAGGGCATCGCCCTCGCGGTGGAGCGCGCGTAAGCCGGTGAGTCTCGAACACGTCATTTCCTGCTTCGACATCCAGACGCGCTGGTGCGACGAAATGGACGCGCCGTTTACGGCTGGAATTTTGCGCGCGGCCATTGATGACATGCGCGAAGGCGGCGTGGTCGCCAAGCTGATCGGTGATTGGCCCGGCAACCCCATTGCTGACGCACTGATGATGCGGTTCACAGGCGCCTTGCATGCGGCGGCTCTTACAGGGCGCGACGCGGATCTGGCGCGGCTCTATCCAGACGCCAATCCAAAATGGAGCGTTGAAGAAATTTGGCCCGCAGCGCGCGCTTTCATCGAGCGCGAGTTCGAATGGATGCGCGCGTTTTTGCAAAGTCCGCCGCAAACCAACGAAACCCGCCGTGCGATCGCGCTCTTACCTGGCTTCCTCGCGCTCTCGGGTCCGTTACATCTCTTGGAAATTGGCGCGAGCGCTGGCTTGAACCAGATGTGGGACAAGTTTCGTTACGAGACGGCGAGCTGGTCTTGGGGGCAGGCGAACGGTCCACGCATCGACACGGACTGGCGTGGACTGCCGCCCCTCGATCTTGACGTCGCGCCGGTGATTGCATCGCGCGCGGCCTGCGACCAGAATCCACTCGACGTGTCCAATCCAGATCACGTGCTCCGGCTCAACGCTTATCTTTGGGCCGAGCAGCGTGATCGCTTTCCGCGTCTCGCCGCGGCGATCAAGGCGGCGCAAGCCGCGGGCGTGCATGTCGAGCGCGCCGACGCTGCGGATTGGCTCGAGCGCAAACTTGCTGGCCCTTTGCCGGAAGGGACGACCGTGCTGTTCCATTCCGTTGTGTGGCAATATCTACCGCAGGAGAAGCGCGACGCCATCGAAGCGATTGTCGAAGCCGCGAGCGCGCGCGCCGACGCCGATCATCGCCTCGCGTGGCTTCGGTATGAGCCCCTACGTCTCCTAGGCCTCGACGGACAGGTTGATCACATGGCGACTGAGCTGCGTCTGTGGCCGGGCGCTGAGCGCCGCGTCCTCGCGCGCGGCGATGGTCACGCGCGTTGGGTGGAGAATGTGGGCTAGCGCGCTCCAGGCTCGATGCCCCAATTCCCCGGTGATCGTCGGCCGACGCCGCCATTGTCCATCCGTTCAGCCGATCATCGAGAAGACGCCCAGCGGATTGTGGGTGATGGCGATGCTGATGATGTACAGGAAAACGGCCGCCGCGGCGGCCGAGAAAACGATGCGCATGCTGCGGGTCTTGCCGCGCTTCAGCGCGAAAGAACCGAGTACGACGTAGACGACGATGAGCGCTACTTTGGTCGTCAACCACGCGTCAACAAACGGATATTGGCGCGTGATGGTCATCAGCATGAGCGCGGCGGTGAGCAGCATCGTATCGATCGAATAGCTGAGATAGCGCGCCGGCGCGGCCATCGGCCAGACGGCGCCAAAGCCGTTGCCCGCCACAGCACGCACGAAAAAGAGTGCGCCACTTAAGAGTATGGCGGCGACATGGACGTTTCGAATTTCGAGATAGAACGCTTCCATGAACTCAGGCGGCGCGGTGCAGATGATGGTCGGGATAGACGGCCGCGACGATGGTGATCGGCTTGGCGTAAGTGGCGGCGCGGTTGCCGAAGAGCTTTGCGATGAGCGCGTCCGTGCAGGCGTGCACTTTCGCAACGCCTAACGACAAGGCTTGGGCACAGCGAAGGGCGCGGGGGTGAAAGGCTAGCTCGATGGGCGTTGCGGTCGCCATGAAACGGTCCTCAAACGACCGATTCAGAATGCCAGCTCAGAGTGACGCCGCCTTGATCCCGCTCAAGGCTCGGTGATTTTTGGCAGTCCGCCTCAGAGACCGGCGGCTTTGGCGATCCAGTAAGTCGCGCCGGCGGCGATGTAGGCCAGCGCGAACAGGTAAGTGACCATGAGCGCCGTCCAGCGCCAGGAATTGGTTTCGCGCCGCGCAACCGCGACGCTTGCGAAACATTGCGGCGCGTAGACATACCAAGCGAGGAACGCAAGCGCTGTCGGCAATGACCACGCATGCTGCAGGCTCGAGGCGAGGCTCGCGTCGCTACCGTGCACGGCATAGACCGTACCCAAAACACCGACCGCCACTTCGCGCGCCGCGATGCCGGGCACGAGCGCGATGGCGATTTCGAGATTGAAGCCGATTGGGCGCAGGATCGGCTCGAGCACCGATCCAATCATCCCCGCAAATGAGCCGCGGATGCCGTCCGGTGAAGCGGGATAGCTCGCCAGGAACCAGAGGATCACCGACACGCTGAAAATGATGGTGCCTGCGCGGCGGAGGAAGGCGCCAGCGCGCGCCACCAGGTTTAGCGTGAAGTCGCGTAATTCCGGCAGCTTGTAGGTCGGGAGTTCGATGAGCAATGTTTGCGGCGGCCCTTTGGTGACGGTTCGCTTCAGCACGAAAGCGACGGCGAGCGCACTGACGATCCCTGCCGCGTAGAGCGCAAACATCATCAGCCCTTGCAGGCCGAACGGCCCAACCTGCGCAGGCGGTATGAACGCCGCGATGATCAGCGTGTAGACCGGCAAGCGGGCAGAGCAAGTCATTAGCGGCGCGATCATGATCGTGGTCAGCCGATCGCGTTCGTTCTCGATGGTGCGCGCGGCCATCATGCCGGGAATGGCGCACGCGAAGCTGGACAGAAGCGGAATGAAGGCGCGGCCGTTTAGCCCGACGCGCAGCATCAGCTCATCCATTAGGAAAGCAGCGCGCGCCATGTAGCCGGAGCCCTCAAGCGCGAGGATTAGCGCAAACAGAATGACGATTTGAGGCAGGAACACGATGACGCTGCCGACGCCGGCGATGACGCCGTCGACCAGCAAGCCGCGCGCCCAGGTGTCCGGCAAAGCGTCCGTCAGCATGCGGCCCAGCGAGGAGAACAGTGCGTCGATGGCCTCCATCGGCGCTTGAGCCCAAGCGAAGACCGCCTGAAACATCAGAAAGAGGATGGCCGCGAGGATGAAGGGGCCCGCGATCTTGTGCAGGACGACGCTATCGATGGCGCGCGTCAGCCGGTTGATGGGCGGTTCAGCCAGCACGACTTCGCGGGCGATGTCGCGGGCTTCGCGCTGAAGGGAGGGGAGATCCGCGCTTTCCCGGCGAACGGGCGTCGTCGCGCACGTCGCAACCAAGTCGCGCTCCAGCCGCTCGATCAGCGCCGCGCGTCCGCTCGATCGCGTCGCGCGCGTGGGCGCCACCGGCACCCCAAGGCGACCCTCCAGCGCGGCGACATCAAGCTTCACGCCGTCGCGCTCGGCGAGGTCGTACATGTTGAGCGCCAGGACCATCGGCAGCCCGAGATTGCGAACCTGCAGGATGAAATGCAGCTGCGTGCGGATGTCGCTGGCGTCGACCAAGACAAGCAGCGCGTCCGGTGCGCGCTCGCCCGTGTTGCGCCCCAAGATCGTGTCGACGGAAATGCGTTCGTCGAGCGAGCGTGAACTGAAGCCGTATATGCCTGGCAGATCGATCAGCTCGATGTGGCGCCCCGCTGGCGTCGTGAAGCGCCCGGTGCGGCGCTCGACTGTGACGCCGGCATAGTTGGCGGTTTTTGCGCGTCCGCCGGTCAGCCCGTTGAACAAGGTAGACTTGCCGCAATTAGGCGCGCCGACCAAAGCCAGGCGCAGCTCATTGCTCATGGTGGGCTTCCACGATGAGAGCGGCGGCTTCGACGGTGCGCATGGCGATGATGCGCCGGTTGAGTCGCACCGCCAGCGGCTGGCCTCCGAGCGGCCCGCGCGTAATCAGCTGAACGACGTCGCCTTCGCAGAATCCGATCTCGCGCAGCTTCGCCTCAAGGGCGGCTTCCGCGTCCATGAGCAGCACGCGCCCGTGCTGCCCGTCGATGAGGTCGGCGAGTGTCATGCGCGCATCTTGTCAGGGGCCGAGCCGGCCAGGCTTGACCGAGATCAAGTTGTGCGAATGCGTCGCAGAAAAAAGGGAGGGCCAGTGAGGCCCTCCCCAGTTTCGTTCTTGAGACTGTTACTCCGCGGCGATCGAGATCGCTTCGGGTTCTTGCTTGATCGCTGGCCGCGGCGCGAACACGAGCTTCGCGGCGAAGAGCGCAATAGCGAGCGCGCCGATCGAGAAGATCGTGTCGCCCGGCACGCGCATCCACACGAGCGTCTCCATGACGGGGGAGTGGATCACGTCCGGAGAACGCGCATACCAGAGGCCGGTGCTGATGCTGTGGTAGGCTTGGTAGACGCCTGACGGCAGCAGGGAGAAAAGCGACATCATCGCGAGGCCGATATTGAGGCTCCAGAACGCCGCCTTGAGCAGGCGGTCATCCCACGCGACGCGCGAGGCCATGTTCCTCAAGCAGAAGAGCATGAGGCCGATGCCGAGCATGCCATACACGCCGAAGAGGGCGGTGTGGCCGTGGTTGGCGGTCGTGTCGAGGCCTTGGATGTAATAGAGGCTGATCGGCGGATTGATCAGGAAGCCGAACACGCCGGCCCCGACCAAATTCCAGAACGCCACCGCCACGAAGAACAAGATCGGCCACTTGTAGGCTTGTACCCACGAGGCCGCCTTTGTGTGACGGAAGGTTTCCAGCGCTTCCGCGCCGATCAAAGCGAGCGGCACCACTTCAAGCGCGGAGAACATGGCGCCCACCGCGATCACCGACACGGGCGTGCCGGCGAAGTACCAGTGGTGCGCCGTTCCGAGAACGCCGCCGAACAGGAAGACGATGGTGCCGAACACTACCGCCAGGTTGGCTGTTTGCGCGCGCACGAGTCCCAGCTTGACGAAGAGGAGGCTGATCACCGCGGTGGCGAACACTTCGAAGAAGCCTTCGACCCAGAGGTGAACCACCCACCAGCGCCAATACTCGACCATGCTGATGTGGGTGTGCTTGCCCCACATGAAGCTCGCCGCATAGAAGCAGCCGATCGCGACCGTCGAGAGGAAAAGGATCGCAAGCACCGGCTTGCTTTCGGACGGCTTGGTGAGCGCGGGCCAGAGCGCGCGCGTGACGAGCACGAGCCAGAGCATCAGCCCAACAAAGAGCAACGTCTGCCAGAAGCGGCCGAGATCGATATATTCCCAGCCTTGGTGTCCGAACCAGAAATTGGTGTTGATGTCGAACACTTGTTGGACGCCGAGCCACTCGCCGGCGAGGGAGCCCAGAACCACGAACACCAGCGCGCCCCACAGAAGGTGGACGCCTAGCGCCTGGAATTTTGGCTCTTTGCCGGAAATGAGCGGCGCGATGTAGAGGCCGGTCGCCAGCCACGCCGTGGCGATCCAGAACACCGCGAGTTGGGTATGCCAGGTTCGCGTTACCGCGTACGGGAGCCACTTTGCCAGTGGGATGCCGTAGAAATCGTGACCCTCGACGGCGTAGTGGGCCGTGATGGCGCCCAGCAGGACTTGGAGCAGGAAGAGACCGATGACGGTGAGAAAGTACTTGTAGGTCGCCTTCATCGAGGGCGTTGGCTTCAAGTTGAACAGCGGATCAGCGGCCGGCGCGGTGACGTGATCGTCCTTCTTCATGCGCGCGTGTTGCCAGGTAAGGAACGCTACGCCGATGATGAGCAAGAGGACGCTCGCAACCGACCAGATGACATTTTCCGCCGTCGGGTTGTTGCCGATCAGCGGCTCGTGCGGCCAGTTCGAGGTGTAGCTGATGGTGCTGGCGGGGCGGTTCGTGCCCGTCGCCCAGCCGGTCCAGAAATAATAGGCCGCGATTTGAGCACGGCGCGCCGGATCGGGAACGGCGTTGTCGGCGATCGCATATTGCTCGCGCAGATGCTGAAGCGCCGGATCGTTGCTGAGCAGTGACTCATAATGCTGTGCGACCGTGCGGATCGCTTGCGCGCGGTCAGGCGACACCATGATGTTGCCCGTCGCGGGGTTGTAGGTGTTGCGGCGCATCTCGGGAACGAGGCGCGCTTGCAGGCTCGCCTGCTGCTCGGGATTGAGCGTGTCGTAGGCTGCGCCGAAATCGCGCTGAGACCAGATGTTCAGGAGCGCAATGGATTCGCGGTGCAACTGATCGGCGGACCAGTCCGGCGCGATGTAGGCGCCGTGGCCCCAAATCGAGCCAACTTCCATGCCGCCCATCGATTGCCAAGCGAGCTGGCCATTCTCGATGTCGACGCGCGTGTAAAGAACATCGCCCGTGGAATCGACAACAGCGGCCGGGATCGGCGGCTCTTGTCGCTGAATCTCACGGCCGAGGAAACCCAAAGCGGCGAACGAGGCCGCCATGAAGATGGCCAGAGCGATCCAGAGTTTTTTGATACTCATGATCTCGCATCCCAAATCCCCGCGAGACTTTCCCACGGAGTTTGACGGACAATCTCGCAGCTGAGGGCTCTCTCGATTGATGCGCATCAAGCCAAGCGCACAATTCTGCGCGCAATCGGCGCCATAAGAGCGCGGTTTTGATTTCGATCAAAAGTGCGTGCGCCAGGCTAGACCGCCTTTGAGTGACGCGCGGCGGCTCGATGGGCGTAAGCGTCGAACGCCATGCCGACGACCCGGCAGAGCGGGCGCGCTTCATCGGAGAGTTCAATGCGGTCCTGTTCGATGCGAACCATGCCGTCGGCGATCATAGGCGCGAGATCGCTTAGCTCCCGCCCGCAGGCTTGCGCACCGCCCAAAGGCGCGAGGTCGCCGGAAAAGTCGCACATGATTTGTTCGATCAGGCGCCGGCGCTTGCGATCGTCGCCGGACAATGCATGGCCACGCGCAATCGCGAGTTCGCCGCCGGCGATGGCCTGCCCCCAAGCTCCGGGCTCGGAGACGTTTTGCGCATAGCCTTGCGGGAACGTGGAGATGGCGGAAGGCCCCAAGCCAATCAGCGCGGTCGCGGCATCGATCACGTAGCCCTGAAACGAGCGGCGTAGGCGGCCTTGATTGGCGGCGCGCGTGAGTTCGTCGTCCGGCAGCGCGAAATGATCGAGCCCGATGGCGACGTAACCAAGCGCCTCCAATTCGGCCCTCGCGGCTTCGGCTTGTTCGAAACGGGCCGCCGTACCGGGAAGCGCCGCTTCTGGAATGAGCCGTTGACGCTTCTTGAACCAGGGCACGTGCGCATAGCCGAAGAGGGCGATGCGGGTGGGCCGCATGGCGGCGGCGAGGCGCACGGAATGGCAGATTTCATCCAGTCCCTGATGGGGAAGGCCGTACATGAGATCCATGTTGATCTCAGCGATGCCAGCGGCGCGAAGTAGATCGACGGCATGCTGCACCATCTCAAGCGGCTGAACGCGGCCGATGGTTTGCTGCACGCGTTCGTTGAGATCCTGCACGCCGAGCGATACGCGATTGACGCCAGCATAGGCGTAAGTTTTCGCTTTCTCCGCGTTCACGTAGCGGGGATCGAGCTCGATCGCGTGATGCCGGATGGCGCTGATGTCGAAGCACTGCGCGATCTTACCGACGATGCGCGCGAACTGATGTGGCTCCAGGATGTTGGGCGTGCCGCCGCCCCAATGCATCTCGACCACGCGATGGTTGCCTGAGGCGTCGGCGATTAGATTGATTTCGCGCAGCAGCGTTTCGACGAAATCCAAGATAGGTTCATCGCGCCGCGCTGCATGGGTGTTGCAGCCGCAATACCAGCAAAGCTGGCGGCAGTACGGAACGTGCAGATAGAGCGAGAGCGTATCGTCCGCGCCTAGTTCGGAAAGCCAGCCGTTGACGACGCCTGCATTCACGCGCGGCGTGAAGTGCGGCGCGGTGGGATAGCTGGTGTAGCGGGGCGCTTGGCGTTCCGCGTAGGCGAGCAGGCGGGCCTCCATATCAAGGCTGCCGGGCGGCGCGACGGACGGCCGCGGCGCGCGTGTTCTGCGTGGACCAGACTTCGGCGTCCGCGCTGGTGATCACGTTGGGATTGCGCGGGGCGTGGTTGTCGATCAGCGGATCCGGTTTCGCCAACGCGATAAGCGCTGCGGTGTTGGACAGAGTGACCCGCGAGCCATTGACGCTCACGCCGTAGGCGCGAAGCGCCGCGAAGGCGCGCGAAAGATTCTCCGGCGTCATCCCAAGGAGTGACGCCAGCACGCGCTTCTCGTGCGGCAGCGTCACCGTGTTGGGGGCGAGACATTGCTGGCTGGCGCGGAGCATCACCAGATAGTTCGCGAGCCGTTCGACGCCGTTGCGGAGTTTCTGGTTCTTGACGGTCCGCACCATCGTCCGGAAGCCGCCCGCAAGATCCCGCGAGGCCGCGATCGCGAAATTGACGTCGTCATCCATGGCTTTGCGAATGGCATCGCCGGGTATCATCAGAATTTCGCTGCGATCCAACGTCCGCGCCGACATCAGGGCATCGGCATCGAGTACGACCGCGGCGAGAATGAAGGTCGAAATCGGCTGCAGGATCGCCAGCACGGTTTCCTGGTCGTTCCAGGTGCCGTGCAGCTCGACCTGGCCGTCCAGCAGCACATAGAGAAAGTCGGCGGCGTCGCCTTCCAACAGAAGCAGTGTGCCGGCGGGAAAACGCTGCATGTGCGCGCCCGCCGTGAGGTCGCGGAAGACGTCCGGCCGCGTGTTCGCAAACAGCGGTATGGACCGGCAGCGTTCGAGGTCGCTGGCGCGCACGTATGGCCTCCCTACGACAGAAGCATGCCTCGGTCGGAGTGGTGCGAATTGATGCGGATCAATCTCTTCTGCAGTGCGATTGATAATCGGCAATGCCAAGTTCACTCGGGTTGGCGCAGGCTCCCGGATCAACGCGCGGGGGCCAGTCATGCCGGTCAGGAAGCGGAATCTGCGAGCGCCTCAGCCGGAGGATGCGCTTGAGTTCGTCCTGTTCGAGCATCTTCAGCACCGGGAGATGTGCAACGCGCTCGATCGCCTGGCCGACGCAACCCGTTTCGACGGCGAGGAAGTCGCCGCCTTGGCCGACTTCATCCGGAGCGAGCTGACGCTGCACGTCCTGGACGAGGAGGAAGTGCTTTTTCCGCTCCTTCGCCAAAGGTGCGCCCCGGAAGATCACATCGAAGGGGCGCTTACCCGCCTCAACCGCGAGCATGAGGCAGACCGGGATTTGGCCGCGCGGGTGCGGGTCATACTGTACACGGCTGCGTCCGAGATGATGCCGCCGTCGCAAATTCCGGGCGGCAAGGAAGCGCTGCGCGCGTTCGCGCAGTCGCAGCGGCGGCATATGATGCTGGAGAATGGCGTTCTCATTCCCCTGGCGCGCCGCCGTCTTTCCGAAGCGGACCAAGCGCTGCTTGGACAGCGTTTTGCCGCGCGCCGGCGAGAAATTTCCACACCGCCTTGCCATCGCCCATCACCGGCGCAGCGGGCTTCCACATCCTGAGCAATCGGCCCGCCTAGTGCGGCATCTGCCACACGACCTAGGCGCGGCGGCTCTTGATCAAGATCAACTTTAGTCCGGCAGTCCACGCCTAGAGTGACCCAATAGGCAGGGTCCAATGAAGCGCGACTATGCGAACCGGTTTCAGGCGGCAGTAGATCAAATCCGCGCGGAAGGCCGCTATCGGGTCTTCGCCGACGTCATGCGGGAGAGGGGCCGCTTCCCCCACGCTCAGCTGCGCCGCCCCGATGGCAGTATGCGCGACATCGTTGTGTGGTGCTCCAACGACTATCTTGGCCAAGGTCAGAACGAAGGCGTCGTGCGCGCGGCGCACAAGGCCATAGACGCTGTCGGGGCCGGCGCGGGCGGCACGCGCAATATTTCCGGCACCACAAGCTACCATGTCGACCTGGAGCGCGAGCTCGCAGCGCTGCACGGCAAGGAAAGCGCGCTTCTGTTCACCTCGGGCTACGTCTCCAACGAGGCGACGCTTTCGACGTTTTCAAAGCTCTTCCCTGGTCTCTGGATCTTTTCGGACGCCCTCAACCATGCGTCCATGATCGACGGCATCACCAAGGCGCGCTGCGAAAAGCGCATCTTCCGCCACAACGACCTTGCCCACCTTGAGCAATTGCTGGCGGAAGCGCCCGCCGACGCGCCAAAGCTGATCGCCTTCGAAAGCGTCTATTCGATGGAGGGCGACACCGCGCCGATCGGCGCCCTCTGCGATCTGGCGGAAAAATACGGCGCCATGACCTACCTCGATGAGGTCCACGGCGTCGGCCTTTATGGGCGCACGGGCGGCGGCGTCGCTGAGCGGGACGGCGTGATGCACCGCGTCGATTTCATCGAGGGCACGTTGGCCAAGGCGTTTGGCACTATGGGCGGCTACGTGACCGGCCCCGCGATCGCCATGGACGCCATTCGCTCAATTGCGCCGGGTTTTATCTTCACAACGTCGCTCGCGCCTTCGATCGCCGCGGCGGCGCTGGAAAGCGTGCGGATCGTGCGGGCTTGCCCGCATCTGCGCGAGCGGTTGGCGGAACGGGCGGCGAAGCTCAAAGGGTTGCTCACTGAGGCAGGCATTCCGGTGTTGCCTTCCACCACGCACATCGTGCCAGTCCATGTCGGCGAGGCGGCGTTGTGTAAGCGCATTTCCGATGAGCTCCTGTACGAGCACGGCGTCTACGTGCAGCCGATTAACTTCCCAACCGTCCCGCGCGGCACGGAGCGCCTCCGTTTCACGCCCTCGCCCTTCCACGACGACGCGCTCATGCAGGATCTGGTGCGCGCCCTGAAAGCGGTTTGGTTCAAGCACGATCTCGCCAAGGCTGCCTGAAACCGAAGAGGAGGGCCCAAGATGCACGATCAAAAGCAATCGCGGCTTCCCAACACGTTTCACCGCATCCGACTAGAGCGTGCGCGAGAAGCCGGCCGGCCTGAGGGCGATCGGCGGATCGCTTATTCGTTCATCGCGCCGCTTAGGCCGGACGGCTTGCTGGACGCTGATGCGGCGCGGACCTATCGCGAGGCCTGTGTTGTCACACGCTTCCGTCCCGGAACTTATCCGGAGGAGGGCTATCTTCGTCGGCGTCCCGGAGGGAGCTGGGCGTTTCATTATGACCTTGGGGACGAGGAAGACGATGATCCGGGTTATCGGCTTGGCGAGCATCGGTTCGCGCCTGGCGAATACGTCACTCTGATCGAGGACGATGGCGAGCATACCTACCGCGTTGTCGCGGTTGAGAGCGTCTAGGCCCCCTGTTTCGATGCTTCTCGCCAATCTCACTCTCGCAAGCGTCATGGTCGCCTTAACGGTGCTCACGCACTTCTGGGGGCTCATGCTGCTGATCCGCGTGGTGAGTGGCGGCGGCACGCGTTTGCGTGCGCATGAAAGCAAGAACCGCGCTGCGCTCATCATACTGCTTGGCGTGTTTGGGGTGTTCGCGCTCCATACCGTCGAGATCTGGCTCTACGCCTTGCTTTATGAGCTGCTGGGAGAGACCGCGGATTTCGACCAGGCGCTCTACTTTTCTACCACGACGTTCTCCGCGCTCGGCCTCGGCGATGTCGTGCTGAGCCCGCGCTGGCGCATTCTGAGCGCCATCGAGGCGGCTAACGGCGTCATCCTGTTTGCGTGGTCGACGGCGTTCCTGATGACGCTGACGCGCCAACTAAAAGTCCTTGAGCACGATTGGTTCGACAAAGAGGCGTGAGCCGCCCCGGAAAGAGAAAGGCGCGGAGCCGAAACTCCGCGCCCAGAGCACCCGAACCAGTGTTGCGTTAAGCGGCGGCCGCCATGGCCAGCGACGGGCGATTGCGCATCACAACGTGCCGTGAGGTAGGCAGGTCGATGGCGCATTGGCGCTCCATCTCGGTGAAAGCGCGCGATACGCTTTCGATGGTGAGACCGAGAAAATCGGCGATGTCGGAGCGCGACATCGGAAGATCGAAATCCTGCGCCCGGACCAGACGCTCGGAGATGCCGAGCAGGAAGGCGGCGACGCGCTCGCTGGCGCCCTTGCGGCCGAGCAGCAGAGCGTGATCGCGGGCGTTGGCGACGCTCTTGGAGGCTTGCTCAAGCCAGCAGCGGGAAGCGCGGGCGTCTTCCGCCGCGGCTTTCTCCAGCAGGGAGCGGCGTACCATGACGACTTCGGTCGCCGCGAGCGTTTCAGCCGTCAGCGTGTGGGTGGGTCCCAGATCAATGCCGAACACGTCGCCGGGAAGATGAAATCCGAGAATTTGGCGGCGGCCCTCGCTGGTGAAGCGCATGATGCGCACGCCGCCCGAAACCACCTTGTAGAGGTATTCCGCCGGTTCGCCTTCGCCGAAGATCTCAGCGTTGCGATCGAAGTGCATGCGTGTGCCGCGGAGGCAAAGCCCGGAGCCAAGATCGATGGCGTCGTGAGCCATTTGAATTGGGGCAGCGATTGTGCACATGGGACTTCGCTCCTTCGAACGAGAGCGAAATTACTTTGAGAAGCGGGCGTCCAAAATTCGGGATGGACGCTTAAGGAGATCTCCCTATGCCGGGCGGTCTAGCCCGTGGGTTGGACTGGTTTGAAGACGTTGGAGAAAATCGGCTAGAGTGCCCACGAGGATTCCGGTGCCGAACGTTTCCAACATTTTGACCAGCGCGGCACGGCGCACTTCGAGGCTCGATGCAGCGGTTTTGGCGTGCGGGCTGGCGCTGCTTGTTTTCGGCGCGGTGGTCGCGCCGGCGCGGATCAACATCGATCTGGTCATTCTGTTTTTCCTGCCGGCCACGGCCATGGCCGCCTTCTGGCGTGGCCTCGTTCCCAGCCTGCTGGTTGCTCTTGTCGGCCTGATTTTTGGGCTTTGGGCGGGACCGCAACGGGGTTTTTCGGACCCGGGCGTGATCTGGTTCTTCGTCATCCTTGCGGGGCTCATTTCGCTTGCCGGCGATTGGGCCGTGCGGCGGCGTCATGAGCGCGAGGCGTCAGCGCGCGTGCTGGAAGAGCGCGAAGCGCACTTGCGCTCGATCTTCGATACAGCGCCCGAGGCGATGATCGTCATCAACCATTCGGGGATCATCCAATCATATGGGCGTTCGGCGGAACGCATGTTCGGGTGGCGCCCGAACGAGGTCTACGGCCGAAACATCTCGATGCTGATGCCCGAGCCCTACCGCAGCCAGCATGACAGCTATCTTGAGCGTTACCTGTCTACCGGCGAAAAACGCATTATCGGAATTGGCCGCATTGTCGTCGGTGAGCGCAAGGACGGCTCGACTTTTCCGATGGAGCTCGCGGTCGGCGAAGTGAGCGGCCCGGCGCGTGTCTTCACCGGCTTTGTCCGCGATTTGACGGAGCGGCGCGAAAACGAAGCCCGCGTGCAGGAGCTGCAGGCGGAGGTCGTGCACATCTCTCGTCTGAGCGCCATGGGTGAAATGGCTTCCGCGCTTGCTCACGAACTCAACCAGCCGCTGAGCGCGATCGCCAATTACTTGAACGGCGCGCGCAAGCTGATCGGCCGCGGGCCCGAGAGCGAAGCCAAGGTCGCGGACGCGGTCGCCAAGGCCTCAGATCAGGCGCTGCGCGCCGGCGACATCATCCGGCGCTTGCGGGATTTCCTGGCGCGCGGCGAAGGCGAGCGAAAAATCGAGTCGCTGGCGAAGCTCGTGCATGAAGGCTGTAATCTAGCATTGGTGGGCGCCAGAGAGAGCGGCGTTGAGGTGCGCTATCACATCGACCCGCACCTGGACCGCGTTCTCGTGGATCGCGTGCAGATTCAGCAGGTGATCGTCAATCTCGTGCGCAACGCCGTCGACGCCATGCAGGGCCAGGCTGGCGCACAAATCGACGTCAGCACCAAGATCGAAGACGACATGGCCAAGGTGATTGTCGCCGACAACGGCCCCGGTATCGATGAGACCGTCGCCGCCAAGCTGTTTCAGCCGTTCGTGACGACCAAAACGACCGGCATGGGCGTTGGACTCTCGATTTGCCGCACCATTGTTGAAGCGCATGGCGGACGAATCTCCACCGAACCCAATCCAGGCGGGGGAACTATCTTCAATTTCAGCGTGCCATTGGCTGAAGAAGTCGAACACCAGGTGGAGGCATGAGCGCAAGTTTCATCGTGCACGTCGTGGATGACGACGCAGCCGTTCGTGAGTCATTGAGCTTCACGCTCTCGGCGTCCGATTTGGCCGTGCAGACCTATGCGTCCGGGGCTGAGCTGTTGGCGCGCTGTCCGGGCCTGGCGCCAGGCGTGATCATAACCGACGTGCGCATGCCGGGAATGTCGGGCCTCGACCTCGTAGCGCGGCTCAAGGAAATCGGCGTCAGTCACCCCGTGATCGTGCTGACGGGCCATGCCGACGTGGGCATGGCCGTGGAGGCGATGAAGGCGGGCGTTGTCGATTTCATCGAGAAGCCGTTCGATGACGCCGCACTCCTGAGCGCTGTGGAAATCGCGCGCCAGCGACTGGTCGGTCAGGCGGGTCAGGAAGCGGAGCGCGCCGAAATCGAATCGCGGATCGCCCAGCTAACCGGGCGGGAGCGGGACGTATTCGAGGCGATCGTCGCCGGCGACTCCAACATATCCGCGGCCATCAAGCTCGGCATCAGCCCACGCACGGTCGAAATCTACCGGGCCAACGTGATGGAAAAGATGCGCGCCCGCACGCTTTCGGACCTCGTACGGATGTCGTTGCTGCGTCCTCACCCTTGATCCAAGTCAAAACGGCCTGGACAGGATTCGCCATGCTCGGGAGCATGGAAAGTGTCCCGGCGCCGCATCGATTGGTCGTTATTGACGACGACCCCCACGTGTTAGGGGCGCTGCGGTTCGCCTTCGAGGCCGACGGCTACTCGGTTGCGACCTTCAGCAGCGGCGAAGCCGTACTGGAGAACCCGCCGCGCGACTCCAACACCTGCTACGTGATCGATCAGCGGCTGCCCGGCCTGTCCGGCCTCGATACCCTCGCGCGCTTGCGGGCTCTGGGCGTCACAGCGCCGGCCGTGCTGGTGACGACGCATCCTTCTCCGGATGTTCGCCGTCGCGCGCGCTTGTCGGCCGTGGACATCGTCGAAAAGCCCTTGCTCGGAAATGCTCTGCCGCAAAAGGTTGCGGAGGCGCTGTCGCGCTAGCTTGCGGACCGGCCCATGGCTTTGACGAGCGCGATGCGCCGTTGCCGCTCTGCGTCCGTGACCACTTCGATCGCGCCAAACAATGTGCGTTTGATCGGGCCGATACCGCCTAAGCCCAGCACGCCTTGAATAATGTTGCGCACGCCATGCTCATGGAAAATGAGCTGATAGATCGAGCTGGGCATGCCCATCGTCACGATGAGGCGCGCTGATCGGCCCCTAAGCTTCTGCCTGATGCCCTTGCCGCTCGTGTCGGCCATGAAGTTGGCGCGCCCAACTTGCTCCATGAATGCGCGAAGCAGAGCGGGCGCTCCGCCCAGCCACAAGGGGAAGATCAGGACGACGTGCTCGCACCACAGCAAATCGGCGCGTGCAGTCAGGATCAAATTGTCTTGCGGCAGCGCTGCGAATTCCTCCGCCGTGCGCAAGAACCCCACCTGCATTTCCGAAACCGTCAAGCAGCGCACGTCGTTGCCGGTGTCACGCGCGCCATCGGCGTAGGCTTCCGCAAGCGCGTGACAAAAACGCTTCCGATCCGGATCGGGATGACCATCGATAACGAGGATGCGTTTGGCCATAGGCGTTGCGCGTCCAAATCGCGATCAGCGAGCGGGAAGGAGGACGCGCATCCCGGCGAGACTTGGCGCACGCGCGCCGCGCCACAGGAGTAGGGCGCCCATTGTGGCGAGAAGCGCGGAGCCTGCCCAGCACGCGGCGCAATGGCCGAGAACATCAGAGCTTGAATGGAGCGGCATGCCGCACCACGCGCTTTGAAGGGTGCGCTCCAGCGGCGACATGAGCGCATAGGCCATCGAGCCTACGACCCATGGCCATGCAGCGGCCGCCGCGAAGAAAGCCAAGGCGAGCGTCGGCAGTCTTTGCATCATTCATCCCCTTTCCTCGGGTCATCATGGAGGGTGCGGAAGCAGCCGAGTTGATCCTGCTCAAATCCGTTCCGGCGCGCGCTGTTATTCCAACTCCGAAGTCCGAGGAGACGGGGGCATGGCCGAGACGGTTGGCGAGAGGCGGTTCGACGCCCTTGGCATTCTGTTAATTGTTGTGGTGGGCGCGTGCTTGGCGTTGTTTGGCGCGGCGCGCGCCATCGACGGTCCATTTGCGGTTCAGATGTGGACGATGCTCGTCGCTTTCATTCTCGGCGGCGCGGGGCTCGTCTATCATTACTCTGAGCCGCTCAAGGCTAGTCCGTCGCGCTACGAGAACGGCGTCGTCAAAGCTGGCGTCGTCGCTTCCATGTTCTGGGGCATCGCGGGGCTTCTGGTCGGCCTCGTCATCGCGCTCCAACTTGCGTTCCCGAATATCTTCTACTTCCCAGATTTCGGCTGGCTGAATTTCGGCCGGTTGCGGCCGCTCCATACCTCAGCGGTGATCTTCGCCTTCGGCGGCAACGTCCTCATTGCCACCAGCTTCTACGTGGTGCAGCGCACGTGCCGCGCGCGGCTCGCCGGCGGGCTTTGGCCTTGGTTCGTGTTCTGGGGTTATCAACTCTTCATCGTGCTCGCGGGCACGGGCTATCTGATGGGCGTCACGGAGGGCCGCGAGTACGCCGAGCCGCCGTGGTATACCGATCTGTGGCTCACGCTCGTGTGGGTCGTCTATCTGCTGGTCTTCCTCGGCACGATCTGGAAGCGGCAGGAAAAGCACATCTACGTCGCGAACTGGTTCTACCTGGCGTTCATCGTCACCATCGCGATGCTTCACATCGTCAACAACCTCGCCATTCCGGTGACGTTCTCGAGCTCGTTCAGCTACTCGCTTTTCTCCGGCGTGCAGGATGCGCTGACGCAGTGGTGGTACGGGCACAACGCGGTCGGATTCTTCCTGACCGCCGGTTTCCTCGCCATCATGTACTACTTCATTCCGAAGCAGGCGGATCGGCCGGTTTATTCGTATCGACTTTCTATCATCCACTTCTGGGCGCTGATCTTCCTCTACATCTGGGCGGGCCCGCACCATCTGCACTACACCGCGCTGCCGCAATGGGCGCAGACGCTCGGCGCGACGTTCTCGATCATGCTGTGGATGCCCAGCTGGGGCGGCATGATCAACGGCCTCATGACGCTATCGGGCGCGTGGGACAAGCTGCGCACCGATCCGGTGCTGCGCATGCTGGTCGTGTCAGTCGCGTTCTACGGCATGTCAACCTTCGAAGGTCCGATGATGTCGGTCCGCGCAGTCAATTCGCTCTCACACTATACTGACTGGACTATCGGCCACGTGCATTCCGGCGCGCTGGGCTGGGTCGGGTTCGTGTCGTTTGGCGCGCTCTATTGCCTGGTGCCGTGGCTCTGGAAGCGTCAGCGTCTCTTTTCGCTCGCGCTCGTCGACTGGCATTTCTGGCTCGCGACCATCGGCATCGTGCTCTACATCACGTCGATGTGGGTCGCCGGCATCATGCAAGGCTTGATGTGGCGCGCGTATAACGAATTCGGCTTCCTCGAATACTCGTTCGTCGAAACCGTCCAAGCCATGCACCCGTACTACATCATCCGCGCGCTTGGCGGCGGCCTCTATCTCTCGGGCGCATTGATCATGGCCTACAATCTGTGGCGCACCGCACGCGGCGACGCCCCCGCATTCGACCGCGTCGCGGACGTTCCCGCCGCCGGCGTACTCGCGGCAGCTGAATAGGGGCGAGGCGCATGTGGTCTTTTCACAAATGGTTTGAGCGGCACTCGCTGATCCTGCTGATCGGCATTCTGGTGGTGGTGTCGATCGGCGGCATCGTGCAGATCGCGCCGCTCTTCTTCATCGACTCAACGATTGAGCGGGTGGAGGGCGTCCGTCCCTACACGCCGCTCGAACTTGCTGGACGCGAAATCTACATCCAGGAAGGTTGCTACGTCTGCCACTCGCAAATGATCCGGCCGCTGCGCGACGAGGTGGAGCGCTACGGACACTACAGTCTCGCCGCCGAGAGCATGTACGACCACCCCTTCCAATGGGGCTCGAAGCGTACCGGTCCTGACCTCGCGCGCGTCGGCGGCCGCTATTCCGATGAGTGGCATCGCGTGCACTTGGTCAATCCGCGCGCGGTTGTGCCGGAATCTGTTATGCCGCCTTACGCGTTCCTGGCGCAGCAGGATCTCGATACGCGCCACATGACCGATCACCTGCGCGCGAACCGCTTGTTGCGTGTGCCGTACACGGATGCGCAGCTCGCGAACGCCAACGCGGACGCAAGCGCGCAAGCATCGCCGGATGGCGATGGCGCCTACGATTTCTCGCAGCGTTATCCGGGCGCCGCGGTGCGTGATTTCGACGGCGACCCTGCGCGCGTCACCAAGATGGATGCGCTGATCGCCTACCTGCAGATGCTCGGCACGGGCGTGGATTTCTCCACCTACCGGGCCGAAGCCCCGGAAAATCGGCGGTGATCGCATGAGCCTGGATGACGCCGCCCACTATGCGCAGACGGCCGGGCTAATCCTGCTCGCGGTCTGCTTCGTCGCGGCTGTGATCTACGCGCTCTGGCCGAGCAACCGTCAGAAATTCAAGAACGCCGCCCGCACACCGCTCGAGGACGACGAGAATGAGTAACGATCGCCATAAGGACGAAGTCAGCGGCACCGACACGACGGGCCACGAATGGGACGGGCTTAAGGAACTCGACACGCCGTTGCCGCGCTGGTGGCTGTACATCTTCTACGCCACCATTGCTGTCGCGGTCGTCTATTGGGTGCTCATGCCGGCGTGGCCGATCGGGCGCACTTACACGCCTGGCCTGCTGCATTACTCGGACCGTCACAACGTCGCCGTGGATGTCGCAGCCCTTCAGAATGCGCGCGCGCCCATGTATGCGCGCTTGGCGCACGCGACGCCAGCTGACCTTGAGCACGATCCCCAGCTGCAGCAGTTCGCGCGCGCGGCTGGCGAATCCGCGTTTGGCGACCATTGCCGCACATGCCACGGCGCTGGCGGCGGCGGTCAGGCCGGCTATCCAAACCTCACCGACGACGTTTGGCTTTGGGGCGGCAGCCTCACGGAGATCGAGCACACCATCAATGTCGGCATTCGCTCCGAAAACCCGCAGACGCGCACGTCGATGATGCCAGCGTTCGGGCGCTTGCAGATGCTCACGCCCGAGCAGATTTCCGACACGGCGGAATACGTGATCACGCTCGGGCCTGCCGCGAGCCGTCTGCATCCGAACGTGCCGGCAGCGCAGCGCGGGGCCGCGATTTACGGCCAGCAGTGCGCCGTATGCCACGGCGTAACAGGAGCGGGCGATCGTTCGATTGGCGCGCCCAGTCTTTCGGACGATGTCTGGCTCTATGGCGGCTCGCGCGAGGCTATCCGCACGCAGATCGAGCTTGGACGCGGCGGCGTAATGCCGACGTGGCAGGGCACGCTGGATCCGGGCACCATCCGCGCGCTCGCCTTTTATGTTCACGAACTGGGCGGCGGCGAGCCCGACGCTCAGCCTGCGCCGGCCGCGCCGACGCCAACGCCCCCGCGGGCAGCCGCGCCGGCGCGTGCGACAACTGCGTCCGCCGCGCCCGCAATTGATCCAAGTCAACCCGCGACCCAACCATCTGGGACTACACAATAGACCGTGAACACGGTCACTCTCATTCCTCGGCCGCCACCCAAGGCGGACAATCACGAAATCGATGCGAGCGCAGTCAACTCAAAGGCCGCGCGCGCGCTCTATCAAAAACGCCAGCAGATTTACCCAAAGCTCGCGCACGGAAATTTTCGCACACTGAAATGGGCGGCGATGATCGTGCTGCTCGGAATTTATTACATCACGCCGTGGATCCGGTGGACGCGGGGCGCCTTCCGCCCCGATCAAGCGGTGATGGTCGATTTCGAGCACCGGCGCTTCTATTTCTTCTTCATCGAGCTCTGGCCGCAGGAAGTCTATTACATCACCGGCCTGCTGATCCTCGCATCGCTCGGAATCTTCCTCGCCGCGGCGTTGTTCGGCCGTGTCTGGTGCGGCTACGCATGCCCACAAACCGTGTGGACCGACCTCTACATTTATGTGGAGCGCTGGATCGAGGGCGACCGCAACGAACGCATGCGGCTGGCGAAAGCGCCCATGTCGTTCTCAAAAGCGGGAAAGAAGATCGCCAAGCACGCCGTCTGGCTTGTGATAGCCGCCGCGACTGGCGGAGCGTGGGTGTTCTACTTTGCCGATGCGCCGACGCTGCTGCGCGAGCTCTTCACGGGACACGCCTCGACCGCGGCCTACCTCTTCGTCGGGCTGCTGACGTTTACGACGTACGCGCTGGCCGGCACGATGCGGGAGCAGGTCTGCACCTACATGTGCCCGTGGCCGCGCATTCAGGCCGCGATGACCGATCAGGATGCGCTGAGCGTCACGTATCGCGCCGACCGCGGAGAGCCGCGCGGGCCGCACAAGAAAAGCGAGACCTGGGAAGGGCGCGGCGATTGCGTCGATTGCCGTCAATGCGTCGCCGTTTGTCCGCAGGGCATCGACATCCGCGACGGCGATCAGCTCGAATGTATCAATTGCGCGCTGTGCATCGATGCGTGCGACGAGATCATGCTCAAGGTCGGCCGCCCGACTGGGCTGATCGCATATGACACGCATCCCAATGTCGAGCGACGAATGCGCAAGGAAGAGGCGCGCGTTCGGTTAGTTCGCCCGCGTACGGTGCTCTATGCCGTGCTGATGCTCGCGGTTGGCGGCCTCATGCTGTTCCAGCTCATGCATCGTCAGACCCTCAGCTTGGACGTCATTCGCGACCGCAACCCGCCGTTTGTTCGTCTGTCGACGGGTGAGATCCGCAACAATTACGGGATCAAGATTCTCAACATGGCGCCGCGGGTCCGGCATGTCGCCATTCAGATCGAGGGCCTGTCCGGCGCTCGCCTGCAGGACGCCGATGCGCAGGGCCGTATCATCGCCGACGCCGCACCCGATGGTGTTGAAAGCCTGCGCGTTCACGTCGTGACGGCGCCCGGCGTGGACGGGACGATGCCTCTGCGGTTCATCGTCACCGATTTACAGACGGGCGAACAGGCCGCGCACAGCTCCGCTTTCATGATTGGGACGACAACGCCATGACCGCGCTTCGAGCATCTCCCTTTGTGCTGCGCGGCTGGCACGTGTTGGCGAGCTTGCTGGCGTTTTTCGGCATCGTCATCGGGATCAACATCTATTTCGCATTCGCCGCCATCAACACGTTCCCCGGCGAAGACGTAACTCACCCGTACATCCAGGGCCTCGAATACAATCGCACGCTCGCTGCGCGCAAGGTTCAGGAAGCGCAGGGCTGGCAAGTGACAGCGCGCCTCGCGCCGGACGGCGCGGCGGCGGCGCTGATCGTTGAAGCCCGGCAGCGCGACGGCGCGCCGCTCACGGGTGCGCGCATCGATGGCGTTCTGCGTTGGCCCACCGATTCCCATCGTGACCGCCATCTCGCGTTTCGCGAAATCGGCAGGGGCGTCTATGTCGCTCCGTTGTCGGGTCTGTCGGAAGGGGACTGGGACCTGCGCGCCACGGCGACATCGGCCAACAACAACCTTGATTTCGAAGCGGATCTCAGATGGCCCTTGCCTCGCTAGACGCGGCCGGCTGTCCGTCGAGATTGGCGCCGCCTGCGGGCGACGGACCTCAGCGCGATGTGCGCGCATTCGTGCAGCATGATCGAGCGGGCAATGAGCGCCTTGAGCTGATGATCGAAGGCGCAAGCTGCGCGGGCTGCATCAAGAAGATCGAAAGCGCTATGCTCGCGCTGCCCGGCGTGCGTGACGCACGCCTCAATCTTTCGACGCGCCGGCTGTGCGTGGATTGGGCGCCTGGTTCGGTCGAAGCGCAATCGATTGCCGACACGCTGACGCGCCTTGGGTATGGCGCCCGTCCGTTCGATCCCGAGATGGCGCAGCGCAGCGTCGATGCGGAAGGCCGCTTCCTGCTTCGCTGCCTGGCTGTGGCTGGCTTCGGCGCCATGAACATCATGATGTTCACCGTGCCAGTATGGTTCGGCGACGATCTCAGCCCCGCCACCCGCACGCTGCTGCATTGGCTTGCGGCTCTGGTGGCTTTCCCGTGCTCGCTCTATGCGGCGCAGCCCTTCTTCCGCTCGGCGTTCGAGGCGTTGAAGGCGTGGCGCGCCAATATGGACGTGCCGATCTCGCTTGCCGTCATCCTCACCCTGGCGATGAGCGTCGCCGAGACGATCCAGCAAGGCCAGCACGCTTATTTCGACGGCATCACAATGCTGTTGTTCTTCCTCCTGATCGGGCGCTACCTCGATCACAGCTTGCGCGAGCGCGCACGAACGGCGGCGCGTGAGTTGCTGGCGCTGCAGGCAGTGACGGCGAGCCGCGTCGGCGTCGACGGCCTCGTTGAAACCATTTCGGCGCGCGACATACAGGTCGGCGACCGGTTACTGTTAGCCGCAGGCGATCGCGCGCCGTGCGACGGCGTCATCGCTGCGGGCTTTTCCGAGCTCGATTGTTCAATGCTGACGGGCGAAAGCCTGCCGGTGGCCGCGCGCGCGGGCGATAGCGTCCTCGCCGGCGCCATCAATCTCACCAAGCCCATCACGCTTCTGGCGCGGGCCCGCGCTGAGGATTCCGCGGTCGCGGAACTGGCGCGGCTCATCGAGGTAGGGGAGCAGGGACGTGGACGCTTCGTCCGGCTCGCCGACAAAGCGGCGTCGCTCTACGTTCCGGTTGTTCACTCGCTCTCCGCCCTCACTTTTTTCGCCTGGTTCGTCGGGCCAGCGATCCTGCGCCCGCTTGGTCTCGACATCGCCGATGTCGGTTTGCGCGCCGCGCTTCAAAACGCCATCGCTGTTCTCATCATCACGTGCCCGTGCGCGCTCGGCCTTGCAGTACCGACCGTCCAAGTCGTGGCGACCGGGAAGCTCTTCAAGCGCGGGGTGCTCGTCCGCTCCGGAGACGCGCTCGAGCGTTTGGCGGGCGTCGATACCATTGTGTTTGACAAAACCGGCACACTAACGCTTGGCCGTCCTCGGCTGGTGTCGCAGCCGCCCTTTGCTCTCTTGAACCGCGCGGCCTCTCTCGCCCGCGCTTCCCGCCATCCGCTGTCGCGCGCCCTGGTCGAAGCGGCAGGACGTGGCGTTGTCTGCGCCAACGTCGTCGAAGTGCCGGGCGAGGGCGTGGAAGCGGTGATCGATGGCGTGACCGCGCGTTTGGGCAAGCGGACCTTCGCAGCGCTTCATGTAGCCGACGCCGCGGACGGCGCGCCAGAGCTTTGGTTTTCCGCGGACGGCTCTGAGCCCGTGCGATTCATCTTTGCCGATGCGTTGCGTGCGGATGCCGCTGAAGCCGTGGCAACCTTGAAAGCGCGTGGCTATGCCGTGGAGATGCTCTCAGGCGATCGCCGCAGCGCGGCGCGCTCCGCAGCGGAAGCTGTCGGCGTCGCTGCTTGGCGTGCGGGCGTGACGCCGGCGGACAAGATCGCGCACATCCAGGCGCTCCGAGCAGCGGGCAAGCATCCGCTTATGGTGGGAGATGGTTTGAACGACGCTGCGGCGCTTGCGGCGGCGCATGCGTCTGCCTCTCCGGGCGCCGCAGTAGAGGCCAGCCAAGCCGCCGCTGACATTGTGCTGCAGAGCGATCGCTTGATGTCGATCGTGGAAGCGCTTGAGGTCGCGAAGGCAGCGAGAGCGCGCTCGCTGGAGAACCTCGGGTTCTCGGCGTTCTACAATGTGATCGCCGCGCCGCTCGCCGCGCTTGGTTTCCTTACGCCCTTGATCGCCGCTGTTGCGATGTCGAGCTCTTCGCTCCTCGTCACGCTGAACGCGCTGCGCCTGCAGCTCAGGAGGAATTGATCCTCATGGGTATTCTGATCTGGCTTGCGCCTGCCGCGATCATGATGGGTCTGATCGGGCTCGTTGCGTTTCTTTGGAGCCTCCAGAGCGGTCAGTACGACGACCTCGAGGGCGCCGCTCATCGCGTCCTACTCGACGACGAGGATTAGACAGAGCGATTTTGTTTGCCAACTTGTCGCTGGCGCGTGCGAGTGCTCAGACGAAATGAGCGCGAAGCTAGTGATCGAAAAGTCGTGACAGATAATGGTGGTGGCGGGTGGACTTGAACCACCTACCTTGGGGTTATGAATCCCACGCTCTAACCAGATGAGCTACGCCACCGAAGGGCCGGACAGATACGCGCAGCGCCGCACGGCGGCAAGGGTGGCGGTGTCTCGGCTCCGGGTTCAGTGCGATGCGGTGGCCACGATAAAGAACGTGATTAGCCCGACGGACGCCAAAAACGTCGAAAGGGCCAGGATCGCCAGCACATGCGTCCCGCGAAGGCCCTGACGGGCGCGTTCGGGCGTTGTTTCAATGTGCTCGTCGACGGGTTCATCGAGAATTTTGTCGGTCATCTCATTCACCTGCGACAGGTCAACGGCTGGACCAGTGACAGGTTTCCTCGGGGCGGTTTCTTGCCCTGAAAAGGGCTGTCGCTTCCGATTGACGCAAGCTTTTTGCCCGAAATTGCCGAGTTCTCTTGCCTGTCGCGTACTGTTGTCGCTACATCGTGGGCAAATAATCCGCGGCCCAAAGTGCGGGAGGAAACTTTGTCCGAAGAGCTCGACGCCATCGACGTGAAAATCCTCGACCTGCTGCAGCAGGATTCCAGCCTGTCGATCGCCGACATTGCCGAGAAAGTTGGGCTCTCCTCGTCGCCGTGCTGGCGGCGGATTGAGCGCTTGAAGAAGACCGGCGTGATCCAGAAGCAGGTCACGCTCCTCGACCACGAAAAGCTGGGGCTCGGGTTTGAGGTGTTCGCCAGCGTGAAGCTGCAGCTGCCGTCGCGCGAAAATCTCGACAAGTTCGAAGCCGCGATGAGCCAGTGGCCGGAAGTCGTGGACTGCGCGACGGTCACCGGCACCGTCGACTACATGCTGCGCGTAGTGACGCGCGACATGCATGCTTATGACGACTTCGTTCGTGACAAGATGCTTGCGCTAGGGCTCGTCTCGGACGTGCAGTCGCGGATCCTGATGCGCGTCGCCAAGCGCACGACTGCAGCGCCGCTTGGTCTTGTGGCGCAGCACCTGCAGCCTGGCGCGAAAACGCAATAGCTCAGTGCGCGCGCTCGGCTTGAGACAGCATTTGCGCGGCGTGGGGGCCAACGAAGCGTTGCGGGTTGGAGGGCGGCGACAAGTGTTGCTCGGTCTCCCACTGGGTTATGAGCGTCTTGGCTTGATCGAAAGCGGGCACCATCGCGGCGCCGTTGCGCAGTGCGTGATTGAAATACGCATCGCCGAAGAAGGTCCATTCCCGCTCGGGCTGGCAGCCGAAGGAAGTGCGGTCGTGCGCGGCCGCGGCCATGACGATGGTGCTGTCATCCATGAGCGGTGCGAGGAACGCGCCGGAAAAGCACGCGGAAATAATAACGACGCGATTGTGAATGCCAGCGTCGGCCAACGCATCCCGCAGATTGACCGGCCGCAGCGCCGAGGACAGACGGTTTTGCTCCGCCAACGCCATCGAGCCATCGGGCGAGCCGTGCGACGTAAGAAAGATCACGACCAAGTCTTCATTCGGATCGATGGTTTGCCCGACCTTGCCAATCGCCGCCGCGATATTCTGCGGCGTTGCGGCAGGGTAGGTGCGCGCTGCGCCATTGGAGCCCGCGCTCAACAGGATCGAGCGACCGTCCGCATGCAAATGCTCACGCAGTATGGCTTCAGCTTGCGTCGCCTCGCGCTCGAACACCGGTTCGCCCCAGAGCGACGCCACGATGAGGTACACATCCATCTGTCCCGGACGTTGCGGTTGCAGTCCCGCCAGCGCGTTGCTCATCAGCTGCGCCTGACGCGCGGCCTCACGCGGGGGAAACGCAATTTCCATGGCGCCGAACTGGCCGCCGAAGGGGTCCTGCTGTCCTTGCTGTTGACCCGCAGCCGGCCCGGCCAGGCAGAGAAACAACGCGGCCGCCGCCGCCCAATCCTTGCCCATTCACGCCTCCGGTTCGCTTCACTGAACATCCACTGCGCGACCCGCTCGCGCAAGCACGCCCCTGCTGTGGCGCGATGGGCGTTGCTGGGTTACCAAGGCGGTCAGGCAGGCGAGCGGGCAGAATGACAGGGCGCAGCGCCGGGGACGGCTACATTCCAGCCCGAAAACGCGAATTGGCGGCCGTCATTTCGGCCGAAAACGGGGCTGCGCCGGGGCTGACGGACGTCTTCACCGTCTTGGGTGCGGTCTTCCATTACGAAGCGCACGACGAACTCGAGACGCTGAAAGCCCTCTACGACCCTATCGATCCCGATACGCCCGATGGCCGGCGCGACCCAACGTCGCGCGCGTTCGAGGCGTTCGAGAAGGCGTTCGCCGAGGCGCTGGAGCGCGCGAACTTCACCGAGATCGAACCGCACGACGTGCAGACGCTTGAGACCACGAAGGCGCTGACCGGGCTCGCTATCAAGCCGTCGCAAGCCGGCATCCGCCGCATTCGATTTTTCGCGCGGGGCGCGGAGCCCGAGACAATCGAAGTGCGCTCCTGGCTTGGCATGCGCCGGCAGAAGTTCGACGTCGAAATGCTGGACGATGTTGTCGTCCTCGTTGGGTTCAAGAGCGCCGAGGAAATCAGCGGGCGCGATCGAAGTGCGTTCGCGCGAATGCGCAAGGGCGTCAGGCCAGGCGCCGCGCTCATCAAGCATTTCCGCAATGTCGCCGTTCCCGAATTGGTGACATTGCATCCCGGCGCGCGGCTGAGCATGCGTCCGCGCGACCAGGTCTTTTTGGCGGCGCCGGCCTTGGTCGGCGGCGTGCCGGTGCTCTTGAATCTGTGGCCGGCGCTGACGGTGATTTTCGCGGTGCTTGCGGCTTACATTGGTATGGGCCGAGCGATCGCCGACGACGAGTTGCGACACGCGCTCACGGCGGCGAGTGGACTCTTCGCCGTCGGCGCCTTCGTCATGCGTCAGCGCATGAAATTCGAAACGCAATCGCTGCGCTACCAGAAGCGGCTTGCCGACACGGTGTATTTCCGCAACCTCGCCAACAACGCAGGCGTCATCGATTTGCTGATCGGCGCGGGTGAAGAGCAAGATTCAAAGGAGGCGTTTCTGGCCTATTGGGTGCTGCTGAAGGCAGGCCATCCGATGGGCAAGGGCGAGCTCGACATGGCCGCGGAGCAATTCCTGCACGACAGGCTGAAGCTCGAGGTTGATTTTGAGATCGAGGATGCGTTGGCGAAGCTCGAACGGCTCGGACTCGTGGTCAGCGAAAACGACGCCTATCGGGCCGTGCCGGTCGACGCCGCCTTGAGCAAGCTCGATGCGGCATGGGACGCGTATTTCAAGTTCGGCCAACGCTGAGCCGCGATGGCGAGACCCCAGGCCGCCGATTACGACCAGCGCCGCGAGCGCATCACGCGCGAGGCCGCAATCCTCTTTGCGCGTGATGGTTTTCTGGGCGCCAGCGTTTCGGAACTTGCCGCGGCGTGCGATGTCTCGAAGTCCGCGATCTACCATTATTACCCGTCCAAAGAGGACATTCTCTACGATGTGATGCACTCGCACGTGCTGGCGCTGCACGAAGCAGCGAAGCGCGTTGTTGCGTCGACCGCCGAGCCGCAAAAAACGCTGCGAGATCTCACGCACGCGTTCATGAGGCTCTATGTCGGCGCGGCCGCGCACCAGAAGGTGTTGCTGAACGATCTCGACTATTTGCCGAAGGCGCGCCGCACCACGATCGTTGCTCTGCAACGCGATTTGATTGCCATGGTCGAGCGCTTGCTCTTGGCGATCGAGCCCAAGTTGAAGCGCGACGGACGCGCTTTCGTAGCCGCCATGCTTTATTTCGGAACGATCAATTGGACGCACACATGGTTTAGCGAAAAAGGGCCGGTCAGCGCTGATCAGCTTGCCGACATGGCCGCTGATCTCGTGCTTGGCGGACTTCACACGCTCTAGTCACACTGGCTTTCGCCACTCCATCACCAGAAACCACGGCACGCGGCGATAGCGCTCCGCGCGATCCAGAGGCGCGCCTTCGATGGGCGTGGGCTCATCAAAGAAGGTGAGCACAAGACCCTGTTCGAGCAGCAGCCGCATGTAAGTGGTCAACGGGCGATGGTGATTGAGGATGCGGATTTGACGATAAGCGATCCACATCGAATGTTCATCCAGGTAGTTATCGAGCACGTAGTGCAGATGCTCGCCGGCTGGTCCACGAATCCAGCCGGGATTGAAGGCCGCGGTGTTGAAGCTGTTGAGGTTTGCGATGAGCAACCTTCCGCCTGGCTTCAACACACGCGCCATTTCCGGAATCGCGCGCCCGATATCCGGAATGTCGATCAGCGACAGATAGCTCACGACCAGATCGAAGTTCGCATTCTCAAACGGCAGCGCTTCGGCGACGCCCTCGAAATAGTTCCCGTTCGGATCGCGTTCTCTCGCGCGCGCCAGAAGGGAAGGCGTGGGATCGATGCCGATCGTCTCCACAGCATGCGCGCGGAGCATGCGGCAGAAGCGTCCCTCGCCGCATCCGACATCCAGAGCGCGCTTGGCGCCTGTCGCCAGCGCGCGCGGCAGCATCACCGGGTCCAGCACAAAGCGTCGCCCAAAATCGCCGTGCTCGCCTTGGTCTGTGATCCAAGCGCCGGCAGAAGCTTCCCAACCGTTGTCCATGTGCTGGTGCTACGCGCAGCCTTGCGCTCACGCCAGTCCAGGATGCGAGACGCGAAGCGGAGATTTGTCTTGGATTAGATGTCGTAAGTCAGCGCCACGCCGTCGGTGACTGGCGTCGCCTGGCACGTTAGTACGTAGCCGTCGGCGAGTTCTTCGTCCGAAAGCCCATAATTCACTTTCATCTTCACTTCGCCCGCCGTGACCTTGGCGCGGCACGTGGCGCAAACGCCGCCTTTGCAGGCGAACGGCGCGGGCAGGCCCGCGGCGCGGACGTTGTCGAGGATGGAATGCTTCTCGGGATCGAACGCGACATTCACCCGCCGGCCATTGAGGGTCACGCTCATCTTGAGCCCAGCAGCTTTTTCCTCCATGGCGCGCGCGGCGGCAGCCTGCGCGGCTGACAATTCGCCTGTTGTGAAGCGCTCAATCAGAATCTTCGATTTCGCTATGTTTTTCCAAGCGAGCGCTTGCTCAATCGCATCCATCATAGGGCCCGGCCCGCAGATGAAGAAAACGTCTACATTCTCCGGCGCCACGAGGCGGTCGAGGATCTCCGCGCACTTGGCGCTGTCGAGCCGGCCGTTGAAGAGATCGATCTCTTCTTCTTCGTCTTCGAGGAAGTGAAACACCTGCAGGCGATCGAGGTAACGGTCTTTTAGGCCCGCCAGCTCCTCCAAAAACATCACGCCGGCCGATGTCCTGTTGCCATAGAGAAGCGTGAAGCGCGAGCGCGGTTCGGTTTCGAGCGCCGTCTTCATCAGGGACAGTATCGGCGTGATGCCGGAGCCGCCAGCGAAAGCGACGTAGGCGCGACTCGCTTTCGGATCGAAGTCCCAGCAGAAGCTGCCGTGCGGCGCCATCACGTCGACGATCTCGCCGGGCTTCAGGTCAGAGTTAGCCCAGCTTGAGAACAAGCCGCCAGGCATCTGCTTGACCGCGACCTTCAGCACGCCCTCAGTCGGCGTCGCGCACAGCGAATAATTTCGCCGCACTTCTTCGCCGCCAATCTCACGACGCAGTGTGAGGTGTTGACCGGCGCGGAAGCCAAATACGTCCTTCAGGTTTTCCGGCGCTTCGAAGCGGATCGACACCGAATCCGGCGTTTCGCGCTTCACTTCCGCCACGCGCAATTTGTGAAAATCGATGCTCATCTAATGGCACTTGAACCGATCGAAGGGCTCCGCGCACGCCTTGCAGCGCCACAGCGCCTTGCACGGTGTTGAGCCGAAGCGCGAAATCTCTTCGGTGTTGTGAGAGCCGCAGCGCGGGCACTCGGCCGCCGTTTCGTTTTTTAACGACGCTGCGTCTGCGCCCCTCGGCGGCGGGGCGATGCCGTAGGCACGGAGTTTTTCGCGCCCCGCGTCGCTGATCCAATCCGTGGACCAGGGCGGCGAGAGTGTCGTGTCGATGCGCACGTTGCGAAAGCCGTTGGCGTCGAGCGCTTCGCGGATGCTGCGTTCGATTGCGATCGTGGCGGGGCAGCCCGTATAGGTCGGCGTGATCGTGATATGATCGCTGGCGATCTCGCGCACGATGCCGAGATCCAGCACCGACACGCACGGGATTTCCGGATCGGGAACGTGCGCGAGCACTTTGCGCACCGAATTTGCGGCGAGAACAGCTGCGGCTGTCACCACGTCGCTCCTGGATATGCACGCTGCAGAAACTGCATCTCGGTCAGCAAATGCCCGAGATGTTCTGAATGGCGGCCTTTGCGCCCGCCGAGCACGGGCCGGCGCGCGGCGGGAATTTCAAGCGTTGCATCCGCGAGCACTGCTGCGATGCGCGTATCCCATGCAGGGCGCAGGGCGGCTTTGTCGACGGCGACGCCGCTCTTCAGCAATTCGGCGTCAGTCTCATCCATCTCGAACATTTCGTCCGCGAAGCGCCACATCCAGTCGAGGCCAGCGGCCACGCGTGCTTTGCTTTCCTCCGTGCCGTCGCCGAGACGCACCATCCAATCGCAGGCGAGTCGCGCGTGATAGGTGGTTTCTTTCGCCGCCTTTGCCGCAATCGCCGCGAGCTTGGGCTCGGACGAGCGTTGGAGGGCGTCGAAGAAAAGCTCCTGCCACGTCGAAAACAGGAACTGCCGCGCGATCGTTTGCGCAAAATCGCCGTTGGGCTGCTCGACGAGCAGGCAATTGGTGAAATCCATCACGTCGCGGCGAAAGGCGAGTGCATCGGCGTCGCGTTTCTTGCCTTCGGCTTCGCCCGCGACGCCGAGAAAATGGGTGGCTTGGCCGATAAGATCGAGCGCCACATTGGCGAGCGACAGATCCACTTCAAGCGCCGGCGCATGGCCGCACCATTCCGACAGGCGCTGTCCAAGGATGAGCGAGTCATCCCCAAGGCGGAGCGCGTATGTCGCCAGCGCGGACGAAGAGGGCGCCTTCGCCATCAGATGTGCTTCACGTTGTCGGGGATCGTGTAGAAGGTCGGGTGGCGGTAGATCTTGTCTTCCGCAGGCTCGAATAGCGCTCCGGCGTCGCCGGGATCGGACGCCGTGATCTGCGCGGACGGCACGATCCATAAACTCACGCCTTCGAGCCGCCGTGTGTAGGCATCGCGCGCGTGTTCGAGCGCCATCGTCGCGTCGGCGGCGTGCACGCTGCCGACATGGCGATGCGAGAGCCCGCCCTTGGCGCGGACGAACACTTCCCAAAGCGGCCATTCTTTTTTTGCGTCGCTCATGAACTCACTCCGCCGCCAGCTTCGCCGCCGCGCGTTTTTCCGCGTGTACGCGCGCGGCGTCCCGCACCCAAGCTCCGTTTTCCCAGGCTTTCACGCGCGCCTGCATGCGTTCCTTCGCGACCGGACCTTCGCCCTTCACGACCGCGTAAAACTCTTCCCAGTCGACGTCGCCAAAATCGTACGCGCCCCGCGCATCGTTCCATTTGAGCTTTGTATCCGGGACTTTGAGTCCAATCGCTTCGGCTTGCGGCACTGTGATGTCGACGAACTTCTGCCGCAGCTCATCGTTGGTGTCGCGCTTGATACGCCAGCGCATGCTTTGTTCGGTGTTCGGAGACTTGTCGTCCGGCGGGCCGAACATCATCAGCGACGGCCACCACCAGCGATCGAGCGCGTCTTGCGCCATGCGCTTTTGTTCGGGCGTCCCTTGGGCGAGATGCATCATGATCTCGTAGCCTTGGCGCTGGTGAAAACTTTCTTCCTTGCAAATGCGCACCATGGCGCGCGCGTAGGGCCCGTACGACGTCCGCTGCAACGGCACCTGGTTCATGATCGCTGCGCCGTCGACGAGCCAGCCGATCGCGCCGATGTCGGCCCAGGTCAGTGTCGGATAATTGAAGATGGTTGAGTATTTCGCGCGGCCCGAATGCAGCGCTTCGATCATCTCGTCGCGCGACGTGCCCAGCGTTTCCGCCGCGGCGTAGAGGTAAAGTCCGTGGCCGCCTTCGTCCTGGACCTTCGCGAGCAGGATCGCTTTCCGGCGCAGGTTCGGCGCGCGTGTGATCCAGTTGCCCTCCGGCAGCATGCCGACCACCTCGGAGTGGGCGTGCTGGGACATCTGCCGCACCAGGGTTTTGCGATAAGCCTCCGGCATCCAGTCCTTGGGTTCGATGAACTCATCGGCCGCTACGCGGGCCTCGAATGCCGCGACCCGCGCGGGGTCCTCAGGAGGCAAATTCTCCTGCTTTTTCTTGCCTTTACCGGTGAGGTCGGTGGTGTACATGCCTGCCTCGCAATTCGTCCAATCTATAATTGACCGACCGGACGGTCAATAAACTCCGGCACCTATACTGATTAGGACACTTTGGCCCCCACAACAGCACCGCCGATACTGCGCGAATGGCCGAAGAATTCGGCGATCGCGCGGCCATCGGCCGCGCGCACGCTCACCCTATAGGCGCCGTTGCGGCCGGCGCGCGACAGCTCCTGGGCTTCGGCGACCAAGCGGTCGCCCGCTTGCGCGGGTGCGAGGAACGTGATGGTCGCGCTCTGCGCCACAGTGACCTCGTTCCGCGAATTGCAGGCGTACGCAAACGCGGTGTCGGCGAGCGCGAACACCATACCGCCATGGATGGAGCCGTGACCGTTCAGCATGTCGGCGCGCACGAGCATCGACACGCACGCATAGCCTTCGCGCGCTTCCTCAATCGCGATGCCCCACGCCGGGCCTGTGCCTTCACGCGCCAGCAGCGTGTCGGCGACGCGCCGCGCTAGTGCGTCTGCTTGGCTCATCGTCAATGGCTCTCGATAAAATGAAGGATCGGCGGCATCACGCCCGGCGCCAGAGGAAGATTGGGGTCGGCATAGGCTGCGAGGTTCTGAGCGCGATCGGCCGGCGCGGTTTTGAGCACGTGATTGACGCCGTCGAGAATGACGAGATCGGCACTTGGATGCCCAGCCTTGAGCAGATTGGCGTCGTCGATACTGATTTGAATGTCGGTGGACCCCTGCAGGATCAGCACCGGCGCCTGCACAGCAGCTAATGCGGCGACTGGGTTCTTCGCGAGCCAAGAGATCAGGTAGGGCTGCACGGTCGGACGAAACAAAGCCATGAGATAGGGCGGCACATCGGCGACGGTGCGCCCAGCGCGAAGTTCGTCAATGTCATGCTGCACCACGGCAAGCACGTCGGGCGAGGCGCCTTGCTGGGTGATTTGGCGGACGATGGTGTCGCCGATGTCGCGGCCAGGGCCGGAAACGGAGATTACGCCGCAGGTGTGCACTCGCGCGGCGGTCAACGCCGCGATCTCCGCGCCTTCGGAATGCCCCAGAATGTAGACGCAGCGAACGCCGTGGCGCGCTTGCGCGAAATTTGCCCAAGCCACGGCGTCGTCAACGTAAGTGTCGAAGCGAAGGTCCGCTTCGGCGGTCATGGCGGTCGCGCTTGCGCCGATGCCGCGCTTGTCGACGCGCAGCGACGCGATTCCGTCGGCGGTAAGCGCGTCGGCGATGAGGCGATATGTGTTCGGATGCACGCCCGGAGCGGTGGAATTGCCGTCGCGGTCGGTGGGGCCGGAGCCTGCCAGGATCAGGACGACCCGTCCGTCACGCCAATGCGCGGGTTGACGCCAAGCGCCATGCAAAAGGCCACGGCCGCCGTCGATCGTCACTTCCTCATCCGCTGTCTGAGCGGCGCTGGCTTGCGCGCTGGCCTGTGGGCTCAGGAAGGCTGCGCAGGCTAGGGCGAGCACCAAGACAAAGCGGGGCAGCATGCGATGCCTTCCTTGCGTGAATTGACCGGCTCGGGGTTCTATCATAGGCCACGCCGCGAGCGAGGTCGAACGCCATGAGCTATGAAACCATTCTCTTCGACGTTTCCTCCGGTGTCGCAAAACTCACGCTGAACCGTCCCGACCGGCTCAACTCTTTCACTGTGCAGATGCATGAGGAGGTCGCGCGCGCGCTGGGCTATCTCCGCGATGCGCGCGTGCTGGTAGTAACGGGCGCTGGGCGCGGGTTCTGTGCCGGGCAGGATCTGAACGATCGAGCCGTGGCGCCCGGAGGTGAGGGCGTCGATCTCGGCGAGTCGCTGGAAAAGCGCTACAATCCGCTAATCAAAAGACTGACGTCCTTGCAGATGCCGGTCATTTGCGCGGTGAATGGCGTCGCCGCCGGCGCTGGCGCCAACATCGCTTTCGCGTGCGATGTCGTGATCGCGGCGAAGAGCGCGAAATTCATTCAGTCGTTTGCGAACATCGGTCTCATTCCGGATTCAGGAGGCACGTGGTCGCTGCCGCGGCTCGCGGGCCAGCCGCGCGCGCTGGGGCTCGCGCTGACGGGCGAACCGCTGACAGCCGAGCGCGCTGAAGAGTGGGGCATGATCTGGAAATGCGTCGAGGACGATAAGCTCGCGGCCGAAGCCGACGCCCTCGCTGCGAAGTTCGCGGCTGCGCCGACCAAGGGCTTGGCGAAGACCAAGCAATTGATCCGCGCGTCTTCCACCAATGCGCTCGACGAGCAGCTCGATCTCGAACGCGCCGCGCAAAGCATGCTCGGCAAGACCGCCGATTATCGCGAAGGCGTCGCCGCCTTCATGGAAAAGCGCACGCCGAAATTCACCGGAAGCTGAGTGATGAAACCGATCACGCTGCAAAACTACGCTGAGGGCCGCTGGGTTGCCGGATCCGGCGGATTGGCGGAACTCAATTCCGCGGTCACTGGCGATGTGGTTGCGCTGACGTCCTCACAAGGGCTGAATTTCGGCGCGATGGCGCGGTTTGCGCGCGAGAAAGGCGGCCCGGCGCTGCGCGCGCTGACATTCCACGAGCGCGCACGCATGCTGAAGGCGCTCGCCGAAGCGCTGACCGCGCGCAAGGAGGAGCTTTACGAGCTCTCCTACAACACGGGCGCGACCAAGGCCGACAGCTGGATCGATATCGATGGCGGCATCGGCACGTTCGCCGTGTATCAATCCAAGGGCCGGCGTGAACTCCCGAACGAACGCATCCTGATCGACGGTGATGTCGAAGCTCTGTCGCGCGGCGGCACATTCGTGGGGCTGCACGTGTTCACGTCGCTGCAGGGCGTGGCGGTGCACATCAATGCGTTCAATTTTCCCGTCTGGGGCATGTTGGAAAAGCTTGCGCCAACGCTGCTTGCGGGCGTGCCCGCGATCGTGAAGCCTGCAAGCGCAACGAGCTACCTCACGGAGGCCGCTGTCCGCATCATGGCGGAAGCCAACGTGCTGCCCGCCGGCGCGCTTCAACTTGTCGTCGGGTCGACCGGGGATCTGTTCGAACACCTCACGACGCAGGATGTCGTTTCCTTTACCGGCTCCGCGGCGACAGCCGCGAAGCTCAAAAGCCATCCTGTAATCCAGCGCGAAAGCGTGCGCTTCGTGGCGGAGCAGGATTCGCTCAACGCCTCGGTGTTGGGGCCGGATGCCACGCCGGAGGCTCCGGAGTTCGAGCTCTTCGTGAAGGAAGTCGTGAAAGAGATGAGCGTGAAGGCTGGGCAGAAATGCACCGCCATCCGCCGTGCGCTTGTGCCCGCGAAGTTACTCGACGCCGTTCAAAGCGCGCTGACCGCCAGGCTCGAAAAAGTCGCGATCGGCGACCCGCGCGAGGAATCAACGCGCATGGGGGCGCTCGTCTCGGTGTCGCAGCGCGCGGACGTGCGCGCGCGCATCGCGGAAATCGCGGAGGACGCGCGCATCGTGTTTGGCGATCCGGACGCGGCGCCGGTCAACGCGAAGGGTGCTTTCATTACGCCGGTGCTGCTGCGGTGCGACGACCCGTGGAAAGCGAAAAAGGCGCACGACGTGGAGGCGTTCGGGCCCGTTTCCACGCTCATGCCTTACAAGGACGCCGGCGACGCCATCGAGCTCGCCAATCGTGGCAAGGGCTCGCTCGTCATGAGTGCGTTCACCTACGATACCGCGTTCGCGCGCGAACTGGTGCTCGGCGCTGGCGCTTATCACGGTCGTATCGCCTTCATCGATCGCGACAGCGCGAAAGAGAGCACGGGCCACGGCTCGCCCATGCCGCACATGGTCCATGGAGGTCCTGGCCGCGCTGGCGGTGGCGAGGAAATGGGCGGCATTCGCGGCGTGAAGCATTACATGCAGCGCACCGCGCTGCAGGGGCATCCGCGCGTGTTGTCAGCGATCACGCATCGCTACATCGCCGGCAGCGCGACGCAACAAGCGCCGCCGCATCCGTTCCGGCTGAAGTTTCACGACCTGCCGATCGGCTACCAGCTGAAAACGGCGTCGCGCGCCATCACGCTCGACGACATTGAGCATTTCGCTCACTTCACGGGCGATACATTCTACGCGCACATGGACGAAGAAGCTGCCAGGGCAAATCCCTTATTCGGAGGGCGCGTCGCGCACGGGTATTTGATCCTGGCTTTCGCCGCGGGTTTGTTCGTCGATGCGGCGCCGGGGCCGGTGCTCGCGAACTACGGGCTCGACAACCTCCGTTTCGTCAAACCCGTGAAGCCTGGCGACGCCATCCAGGTGCAGCTCACCGTGAAGGAAAAGCTCCTGCGCAAGCCGGAGCAGGGCGAAGTGCGCTGGGATGTGGTCGTGACAAACCAGAACGGCGAGACCGTCGCCGCCTATGACCTTCTGACGATGAACGCGGCCTAGTTCGCGACCTGCCGCAGCGCTTCAATGAAGCGCGGCACGTCTTTCTCGCCGAAGCCGGCAATGTTGACGCGTCCTGCCTCCGTCATGTGAACCGCAAACTCCGTTCGCAGCCGCGTGATCTGCTCCAGAGACAGCGGCAGTGTCGTGAACATGCCTTTCTGGCTCGCGATCATGTGCATCGGGATTGAATTGATGCGTGCGGCCGCGAGCGCAGCGCGCGTCGCCTTCATGCGCGCGCGCATACCGGCAAGCTCGTCTTCCCAATCGGCGCGGAGCTTCGGATCGTTGAGCAAAATGCGCACCAGCGAGGCGCCGTGATCCGGCGGCATGGAATAGGCCCGGCGCGTCAGCGCGAAGATGTTGGAAAGAACCGCGTCGCGCTTCGCGGGATCGCATTGCACATACAGAGCGCCGACACGCTCGCGATAGACACCGAACGATTTGGAACCCGAGATCGTGACAATCCCTTCCGGTACGCGTGCGAGCACGCGCCGCAACGGCGCCACGTCTTCCTCAACGCCGTCTCCTAGCCCTTGATAGGCGAGGTCGAGGAAGGCAACGAGGCCGTGCTTCACGAGCGCATCCGTGATCGCGTCCCACTCGTCGAGCGTAAAATCAGCGCCGAGCGGATTGTGACAGCAAACCTGCAACAACACAGCGTCGCCCGGCGACATCTTCGCCATCGCTTCGAGCAGGCGCTGAAGGTCGAGCTGTTGCGTCGCGAGATCGAACGCTGGCACGTCGACGTGCTCGAGGCCAGCTTCCTTCAGGATTGGCGGATGGTTTGGCCACGACGGTGAAGGAAGCAGCACGCGCTTGACGCCGGCGACGCGCAGAAAATCGCACCCAAGCCGCAGCGCGCCCGTGCCGCCGACAGCCTGGATCGCCGCGAGCGGTTCGTCGCGCGGTCCAAACACGAGATCCTGCGTCAGGCGCAGAAATTCCATGTCGCCGACTTGGCCGACATATGTCTTCGTCGTCTCCTGAGCGAACAAGCGGCGCTCAGCTTCTTTGATGGCGCGCATCACCGGCGTGTTGCCGTTTTCGTCGCAATAGACGCCGACGCCGAGATCGATCTTGTTCGCGCGCTGATCCTCGCGCGCCGCGCGCATGATCTTCAACAGCGGATCCGGCGGTAGCGGGTTGACGGCGCTAAGGGTCATAGGGAGTCTCCGTCAGCGGGCCAGTTTTCGAGAACTTCGACAAAACGGGTGAGCCAGGCGTTGGTCTGGTGGCCGTCGAGCACGCGATGGTCGATGGTGAGCGAGACGTAGGCCATCGGTTGCACCACGATCGCGTCGCTGCCGCCGATCTCACGGACGACGACGCGCTTTTCCAGCTTGCCGACACCCAGGATCGCGGCCTGGTTCTGGTTTATGATGATGGGCGCGGCGACGAGTGAGCCGGAAACACCGTGATTGGAGATTGTGAAGGTGCCGTCGCGTACGTCTGCAGGCGCCAGTTTCCCCGCGCGCGCCTTCTCGGTGAGCTCGTTGAGTTGTCGCGCCGTTTCTTTCAGTGAAAGCGCTTGAGCGCGGCGAATGACGGGAACAATGAGGCCTTTGTCGCCGAGCGACACGCCGACGCCGATGTTCACGTCCTCGAACAATTCGAGCGCGTCATCGTGCCAGCGGCTGTTGACGTTGGGCGACGCCTTCATCGCCTCTACGCACGCCGCGACAATGTAGGCGGAATAGGTCAGCGGCGCGCCGCCTTTTGCGAACGCATCCTTGTGCTTGGCGCGATGCGCGGCGACAGCCGAAAAATCCGCTTCGAATACGGCGGTGACATGGGGCGCGTTGGCGAGCGATTTCGCCATGTGCTCGGCAATGGATTTGCGCGTCGGCGAATGCGGAATGCGCCCGCCTTTGAGCGAGGGCGCAGCTATCTTCGCGCTGGGGGCTGGCGCACGGTTTCGCAAAAACGTTTCAACGTCTTCGTGCGTGATGCGGCCGTCGCGACCGCTGCCGCGGACTTGCGCCGGATCGATCTTGTTTTCGGCGAGCAGGCGCTTCACCAGCGGCGAGAGACGCTCGTTGTTTGGGCCGCTTGTGTTGCCGCTTTCTGCGGCCGATGCCTTCGAGGGCGCAGGCGCCGCGGCTTGCGCGCCGGCGCCAAGCTTCAGCACGCCGAGCACCGCGCCGGGGGGCGCCTCGGCGCCAGGTTCGAGCGCGATCGCGTGCAGAATTCCGGCTTCTGGCGCTGGTACTTCGACCGCGACCTTGTCGGTTTCGATTTCCACGATCGGCTCATCGCGCGCGACCCTGTCGCCCACTTGCTTCAGCCACGTGCGGACGACGGATTTGTCGCCTTCCTGCTCGAGCGGCACCGTGATGTTGGCGAAGGCTTCTGCGTTTGGCATCAGAAACTCACCAACTCGTCGATCTTCGCGGCGATCCGATCAACCGAAGGCAGCGCCCATTCCATTAACGCGGGATGATGCGGGGAAGGAATGTCCGGCATGGTGAGACGCGAGATTGGCGCGTCGAGATCGAGGAAGCATTGTTCGGCGACGACGGCCGCAATCTCTGCGCCGAAACCGCCCGTGCCTATATCCTCATGGACAATGAGGCAGCGCCGCGTGCGCCTGATCGACGTCAGAACGGCATCGCTGTCCCACGGCGCCAGTGTGCGGAGATCGATGATATCAGCGGAAACGTTCTTCGCCGCTTCGACACAGCGCTCTACCATTGCGCCCCACGTAACGATGGTAATCTTGTCGCCCGTGCGCACCGTAGCGGCCTTGCCAAACGGAAGCGTGAAGTCGTCGCCCGGATAGGGCCGCCGCGCGCTCGCCGCGTCGAGCATGTTGCGGTGCTCGAAGAAAATCACGGGGTCGTTGCCGCGAAGGGCCGTTCGCAGCAGGCCAACGGCATCCTCCGCATTCGATGGCGCCGCGACGCGCCAGCCCGGCGAATGCACGAACTGCACTTCGTTGGTCTGGCTGTGCCAGGGATCGCCACACTTGAAGAAGCCGAGCGGCATCCGCACGACCATAGGTGCGGCGAAGCGGTTCGCGGTGCGCCAGCGCATGGTGCCGCAATCGCTGAGCTGCTCGGTCGCGGGTTCCGCGTATTTGCGGAATTGAATCTCAGGCACCGGCATCAGGCCCGCGAGCGCCATGCCGACGGCGCGTCCAATGATGCCTTCCTCGCTCAACGACGTGTCGAACACGCGTGCAGCGCCGTGCTTCTCCTGAAGCGCCAGCGTCACGCCGTGGACGCCGCCCTTGGCACCGACGTCCTCACCGAACACCAGCACCCGCGGATTGACGCTCAGCTCGTGATCCAGAACGCGGCGGATCGCGGTGATCATGTTGATGCGCGCGCCTTCGGGTTTCGACGTTTCGCTCGACGCGGGTGGCCGATAGCCATCGACCCACTGCCCGCCTTTTTGCTGCAGGGCGTTGGCGCCTTCGCTGAACACGTGCCGCGTGACTTGCGACGGCTCGGAAACGCCGCGCGCTTCGGCGTTGCGGCGCGCCGCGTCTATGTCGGCTTTGGCTTTTGCGTCGCTCGCATCCCAATCCGCGGCGCTCATCAATGCGGGTACACAATACGCCTTCAATTTCGGCAGGGGATCGCGCGCCCATTCCGCGTCGAGCACGGCTTTGGATTTGTAAGCCTGCGTATCTTGAAACGAGTGGCCCTCAAGGCGCGGCACCGTGAGGCGCAATAGCGCTGGACCAGCGCCAGATCGCGCATGCGCGACGGCTTGCGCGATCAGATCGGCAGCTTCGGCGGGCGCTGTGCCATCGCCGTCAAAAATGGCAAGGCCGGAGAAGTTCTGCAGATTAGCGGCGATGTTGCCGCCCGGCGTTTGCATCGCGCCGGGGACGGAAATGCCGTAGCCGTTGTCTTCAATGTAGAAGAGCATCGGCAGCTTCAGCGTCGTTGCGATCGTCAGCGCCGACCAGAAACCGTTCGTCGCCACCGATGCGTCGCCTCCGAGCACGACGCCGATCGCGCCTTCATATTCCGGCTGCTTCAGCACATCGCGGCGATATTCGATCGCCTGCGCGTAGCCGGCCATGGGCGTGAATTGCGCGCCGACGCCGCCGCACATCGGCAACGCTGAAGCGCCGTTCGGATTCGGATAATTGAAAACAACGCCGATATCGCGGCCGTCCGAATAGCCGCCGGCGCGTGCCATCGAAGAGCCGAGCGCGTCTTCAAGCGCAACGCCGAGCGAGAGCAAAATTGGACGCGAGCGGTAATAACCGCAGATAGCGTCCTTCGGATGCGTGAGCTGCAAGCCCAGCAGCACTTGCGCGAGATCGTGTCCGCGCGCGCTGAATTGATAGAAGATCTTTTTCTCGGGCGCGAGCTTGGTCTCTTCCAGCTCATCGAGCGCGCGCGAGGTCTGCACCAGCCGCGCGACCTCCGCCCAATCGACACTTGGCTGAGCAGAGCGGGCTGTGGGTTTGGTACGGGCGGACACAGCGGCTCCTTTTGGACGGCGTGCAGGATATCGCAGCCAGGGCGCAATTTCTGTTCAAAACAACCTTGCCTTGGCATCGATTTGCACGGATCATGCAAGAATATACGAGATGATGCATGAAAACGGATAGTTCGGGCCTGGACGCAGCCGACGTGCGCCTCTTGCGAGCCCTCCAGGAAGACGCTTCAGCTTCCCAAGCGCAGCTCGCGGAAGCCGCCGGCGTCTCGCCGAGCCAGGTCTCGCGCCGGCTCGCGCGTCTCAAGGAACTTGGCGTATTGCGCGCTACGGTTGGGCTCTTGGACCCCGTGCGTGCGGGCCTACACTGCACCGCCTTCATTCGCGTGCGGCTCAAGGACCACGCGGTCGAATCCGTGCGCGCGTTTCGCGAAACTGTGGCCAAAATGCCCGAGGCGACGCTGTGCGTCGCGATCACGGGCGAAGCGGATTACTTGCTGAAAATCGTTGCGCGTGATTTGCCCAATTTTCAGGACGTCATTCAAACAAAATTGCTTCGCTGCCCGTCGCTCGCGCATTTGGAGAGCAGCATCGTGCTCGAATTCTTGAAAGACACGACGGCGCTCCCGATCTGACACAGCACGGGGGAAGAAGTCAGTTTTCGGACGGGAAACCATCTGAAAAGCGCGACGAGACTTCATTGCCCGCCTAGGATGCAGCGGCTAGCATAAGCTGTGCGGCGCGAGGGAAGAGCGGGCGGTGGCGGACAAATCTGACATGTTGCGCTCGCTGCGCATTGAGCGAGGCGCTGAGGAATCCGAAGCGCCGACCTCCAGCGGCGTAAGCTGGCCCGTGCTTGCGGTAATCGCGGCTGTCGTGCTCATCGTCGGCGCGGGCGCGGGATGGCTCTTGAAGCCAGCGCCGCCAGCGCCTCCCATTGAAGACACCGCCAGCACCGACACAACAGCAACAGCGGGCGCCCGTCCCACCGCCGGCGGGCTTGTGGCGTCGGGCTATGTCGTCGCGCGCCGTCAGGCGACCATCGCATCGGAAGTGACGGGACGCGTCGTCGAAGTTCGCGTGGAAGAAGGCCAGCGCGTGCAGCGCGGGCAGGTGCTCGCCGTGCTGGAGCCGACGCTTGCGCGTGCCGCTGCATCAAGCGCACGTGCTCGCGCCGTTGCCGCTGACGCAGATTTGGCCGAAGCGCAGCGCGTTCTGAATCGCACACGCACGCTATCGCAGCAGGGTTTCGCTAGCGACGCCGCACTCACGGCGGCGCAATCGCACTATGATCAGGCGCTCGCATCTCGGAACGCCGCTTACAGCGATGCGCAAGGCGCGGGCGCCCAGCTTTCGCGCTACGAGATCCGTTCTCCGTTCAACGGGGTCGTTGTGAACAAGGCCGCGCAAGCGGGCGAAATCATCTCGCCGGTGTCAGCGGGCGGCGGCTTCACCCGCACGGGCATCTGCACCATCGTCGATATGCAAAGCCTTGAGATCGAGGTGGACGTGAGCGAAGCGTACATCGCACGCGTTTCGGAAGGACAGCATGTCGAAGCGGTGCTCGACGCTTATCCCGACGTGACATTCCCCGCGCACGTCATCGCCACCATTCCCGCCGCTGATCGCGCGCGCGCCACGGTGCGCGTGCGTATCGGCTTCGACCAGCTCGATCCGCGCATCCTGCCGGAAATGGCCATCAAGGTGACCTTCCTTGAGAATCGCACCTAAACCGGCGGCTTCGGTTTTCGTGCTTGACCTCGCCTGACTTTGATTTACAAAGTACTCTGAATACTGGAGAGACTGGACCATGCCCGACCTCATCCGCCTCACCGACGTGGAGAAGACCTACACGCGGGGCAAGGAAAAGATCGCGATCTTCGACCGGCTTTCCATGCACATCGAAGAAGGCGATTTCATCGCCATCATGGGTCCGTCCGGCTCCGGCAAAACCACGTTGCTCAATCTGCTTGGCGGCACCGACCGCCCGAGCAAGGGCTCGATCGAATTCGACGGCAAGAACATCGCCAAATATTCCGAAGGCAAGCTCACCGCGTGGCGCGCGGCCAATGTCGGCTTCATCTTCCAGTTCTACAATCTGATGCCGATCCTCAACGCGGCGCAGAACGTGGAATTGCCGCTGCTCCTGACCAAGCTCTCGCCAAAGCAGCGGCGCGAGAATGTCGCCACCGCGCTGAAGGTCGTGGGTCTTGAAGATCGCGCACGTCACAAGCCGCGTGAAATGTCAGGCGGCCAACAGCAGCGCGTGGCGATCGCGCGCGCGATTGTGGCCGACCCGAAGCTCCTGCTTTGCGACGAACCGACGGGCGACCTCGACCGCACCACGGCGGATGAAGTGCTCGGCACGCTGCAGACGCTCAACCGCGACCTCGGCAAGACCATCATCATGGTCACCCACGACGCGGCGGCGGCGAAATTCGCCAAGCGCACGCTCCATCTCGACAAGGGCCGCTTCGACGAGAAGGAGCTCGCGGCATGAATGACCTCATGCTGATGCGCAAGAATCTGTGGCGCAAACCCGTGCGCACCAGCTTGCTGCTGGTCTCCATCATGATCGCGTTTTTGATCTTCAGCCTGATGATGTCGTTCAACTACGCCATCAGCAATTTCAATACGCTGCCGACCCGCATGGTGACGCTGAGCAAGATCAATTTCACCGAAGCGCTGCCGATCGCGCATTATGATCGCATCGCGCACACCGAAGGCGTGCGCGTGGCGACGCACATGAACTGGTTCGGCGGCTATTATCAGGATCCCGTGCGCGGCTTCTTGCCGGTGTTCGCCGTCGATCCTGAGACCTACTTCCAGGTCTATTCGGAGGATCTGCATATTCCCGCCGCGCAGCGCGACGCGTTCTTCTCGCAGCGAACCGCTATGCTCGTCGCTGAGCCGGTGGCGAAGCGGTACAACTGGCACATCGGCCAGCAAATTCCGCTCAACAGCAACATCTTCACCAACAACACGACCGGCAACCACACCTGGGCGTTCACGCTGGTCGGCACGATCCCGACGCCGCCCGGCAGTTCGCAGTCCGGCAGCGTGCTTATCCACTACGATTATTTCAACGAAACCGTCACGTTCGGGCGCGACCGCATCGGCTGGGTGCCGTTTCTCACCACGTCTGCGGCGGTGAACGAGCGCGTGGCGCACTCGATCGACGAGCGCTTCGCCAATTCGGCCGATGAAACCTCGACGCAGGATGAGGCGACGTTCAACAAGTCCTTCACCGCGCAGCTCGGCAACATCGCGCTCGTCATCACGCTTGTCGTGGGCTCGGCCTTCGCGGCGATTTTGCTTATCGTTGGCACGACCATGGCGCTCGCGGTCCGTGAGCGTACCAAGGAGGTGGGCGTGATGAAGACGCTGGGCTTCTCTTCGGGCCGCGTGCTTCGCATGGTCCTGGGCGAGTCCATGCTTTTGTCGTTCATCGGCGCCACGCTTGGAGTCGGCGTGGCGTTTGGGCTGACGAAGCTGCTCGCCGCCATCAGCAACGGCAATGCGCCGCCCATTCCGTTCCCGCCCATCGTTCTCGCTTACGCCGTCGGCGTCGCGCTTCTGCTCGGGCTGGTTACGGGCTTGCCGCCCGCTCTGGGCGCCTATCGCATGCGCATCGTTGAAGCACTCGGCCGCCGTTGATCTGAGGGAAATAGTCCATGGCTTCCTTGTTGAATCAGATCGGCGCGGTAACAGCGCTCAACGTGCGCTCCATTCCGCAGCGTGGCGCGATGTCGATCGCCAGCATCGTTGCGGTTGCGCTTACGATCACTGTGCTTCTGTTCTTCCTCGCGCTCTCCAACGGCTTGAAGAGCACGGTCGAAGGGTCGGGCGCTGACAACGTCGCGGTGGTTCTGCGCGAGGGGTCGAACGCGGAGCTGAACAGCGTCGTCACGCGCGATCAGCTCAACATTCTCGCCAGCGGCCCTGGCGTCGCCGTGCGCGACGGCAAGCCGCTGGTGTCCGGCGAATTGCTCGTCATCGTCGACGGCACCAAGAAATCGAGCGGCACCAAAGCCAACATGCCGTTCCGCGGCATCGGCCCGGAAGGCCTCGCGCTTCGGCACGGCGTGCACATCCTGCAAGGCCGAATGTTCACGCCAGGGACCAACGAAATCGTAGTCGGGCAGGGCTTGCTGCAAGAATTCAGCGGTTTCGAATTCAACCGCACCATCCGCATTCGTGGCACGCAATGGCAAGTCGTTGGCGTGTTCGAGGCGCCGGGCACCGTCTACGAATCCGAGCTCTGGGCCGACATCGCCGTGACACAGAGCCTGTTCAATCGTCCCAACGTCTATCAGACCATGCGCATCCAGCTGAATTCCGCGCGGCAGATGGACGCTTACAAGCGTTGGGCCGACAACGATGCGCGGCTGGATGGCCTCGAAGTGTTGAGCGAGCGCGCTTATTATTCGCGCCAGGCCAGCCAATCGAGCGGCCAGTTCACGCTGATCGCGTGGATCCTTGGAATCATGATGGCCATCGGCGCGCTCGCGGGCGCTCTAAACACGATGTACAGCTCGGTCGCGGCGCGTTCGACTGAAATCGCCACGCTGCGGATCATCGGGTTCTCCGGCTACGCGGCCTTCTTCGGCACGATGGTGGAGGCGCTGGCGCTTTCAGCGCTCGGCGGCCTGCTTGGCATCGCGATCGCGTTTGTCGCCTTCAACGGCCGGACGACGTCGACGTTGGGCTCGGGCTTCACGCAGCTGGTGTTTAAGTTCCAGCTGTCGCCATCGTTGCTCATCAGCGCTGTGATCGTTGCGATCTTCATCGGCTTCTTGGGCGGCATCATGCCCGGCGTCCGCGCCGCGCGTCAGAAACCCACGCTCGAACTTGCAGGTCAGTAGTTAGCGGCGGCCAACGGGCGCTGGTCCGCCGCCGAAGGCGCGATAGACCGCAATCGCAGCGCTGGCTTCGCTGGCCTCGGCATTGATGCGTGAGATGCGCGCATCAATCAGCAATTGCTCCGCGCGCAGGCGATCCGCCAAGCTCTGGATGCCGGCTTCCTGCGCGGCGCGTGCGCCGCGTGCGCTGGCTTCGGCCGCGGATTCCGCGGCACGCGCCGCGGTTAGCCGCTTGCCGCCCTGGTCGAGCGAGACGAGTGCGTTCGAGCCTTCCGCGACAGCTTGAGTGACGGTCTGCTGGTAGGTGATCATAGCTTCGTGGAATTGAGCATCACGTTGACCGACTTGCGCCCAGCGAGAACCCCAGTCGAACAACGGAATGGTGATCAGCGCGCCGCCGCCCAGCACCGTGTTGTCGCCGCCCTGATTGGCGAGCGGCGAGCCGATGATGTTCTGAGAAATGTTGACAGAACCCGTGAGGTTGAGCTGGGGAAGGAGGTTGGTGCGCGCTTCGCCAAGCGCCGCGGCCGCCAGCAGTACTTGCGCTTCCGCATGCGCCACGTCCGGACGCAAGCGAAGCATGTCGGCTGGCGTTGCGGGCGCTTCGGCAAGCGCAAGCGACGGAACGCCCGCAACTTGCTCAAGGCCCGTCGCCGTTTCTCCGGCCTCTGTTCCTGGCGCGCGGCCTCGCAACACCGCGAGCGTGTTTTCGGCGCCGCGTTCAGCGATAACGAGCGCAGCCAGTTGGGCGCGCGTGCTTTCGGCCTGCCGGCGCGCGTCAGCAGCGTCGGCAGCTGAGGTGATCCCGGCGCGAGAACTGGTTTCCAGAATGGAAGCGAGACGATCAGCGCTCGCGACGGATTCTTCCAGCGCGGCGCGGCTCGATTGCGCCGTTCGGAGATCCACATAAGCCTGCGCGACATCGGCCACTAGCGCCACACGCGCCCCGCGCAAATCCGCTTGCGCGCTGGCGCTGTTCGCGCGCGCGCCGGCGGCGGCGGAAAAGATGCGCCCGAACAACGGCACTTCCCACGAAGCGCTCGGACCATAAGACCCGAACATCTGTTGCGCTTCCGTGCCGCCGGTGGCGGCTGGAAATTCCGGCGTGCGGCGCAGCGCTTCGGAATATTGCCCGCTGCCAACAATATCGACCGTCGGCAGGTTGGCTGCGAGTGTCGAGTGCGAGACCGCGCGCGCTTCGCGCACGCGCAGCGCCGCGATGCGCACCGTCGGCCCATCGCGAAGCGCTTCGGTGACAAGCTTGTCCAAGAGCGGGTCGTTGAATTGCGTCCACCAATCGGTGAGGGACACGTCTGCACCAACCGGGGCATCGCGCCAGGCTGACGGCAGTTCGGGCGGCTTCGCGCGCTCATGCGGCATCGTCGAACACGCGCCGAGCAATCCGGCCATCAAAACAGGCCCAATGAGCCGCGCAGCAATTCGTCCATTCATTCGTCGGCTCCCACGGCCATTCTTGCCGTGACCCTCAAAGTCGTTTGCGCCCATCACCCCGGGCCCGCGTCCTTAGTGGCCGCCGGCCCGCCGCAACGATGCAGATAGGAAGCGCCTTAGATGCGGGAGGGGCAGGATGTGTGCAGGCGGTCGAAAATTCCTGTCGCTGGTCGCTCATTGCGGGCTTTTAACTGCCCCCGCCTTGACTAGGGGCGCCCCCCTTAACATTTATCGAACGACCATTCGTTTTATATGCGCTGCAACCAGGGCGATTCAAGCGCGCGCGGCGCATTCGGGGAGTAGATGGCACGTCTCGCAGATCCGGGCCTCGCGACGCGGCGGCGGCGCGAAATCCTCGACGCCGCGCTTTATTGCTTTCGGCGCAGAGGGTTTCACCAAGCCACGATGCAGGAAATTTGCGCCGAAGCGGGCCTCTCACCGGGGGCTCTCTACCGCTATTTCAGCTCGAAGGCCGACATCATCGCCGCCATCGCCGAGGATGAGAGGCGCGAGGCCGACATGGTGCTGGGCCGCGCCGAGGGCAGCGGCGAGCTGATCGAGGGGCTCTGCGAACTGGCCCGCAACTTCTTCCAGAAGATCGCCAGCGATGACGGTGCGCTTCTGGCCGACGTGTTTGCGGAGGCAGCGCGCGACCCCCATCTGGCGAAGAATTTGGCGGTAATTGACGCCGCAAGTCTCGCCCGCTGCTCGGCCGCGATCGAGGCAGCACAGCGCGCCGGGCAGGTGGATGCGGACCTCGATCCCGAGCTTGCATCCAAGGTCCTGTTCGCCGGCATCGAAGGACTGGGGTTCCGCCAGACGCTCCTTGGCGTCGCCGGCGTCGATGACGCCGTCGCGCAATTCCGCATTCTGGCTCAACGCTTTCTGGCCCAAAGATTGGCGACCTGATCATGAAACCCGAACTGTTCGACAAGATTCGCCGCCCGTTCCAGCGCACTGATGCGCCGGTCTCAGGGTCCTTGAGCGAAGACGAAGCGGCGGCGAAGGGCCGGCGGCGCCGGATCGTGCTGTTGTCGGCGCTGGCGGTCGGCGGCGTGAGCGTTGGCATTTATGCTCTGAGCCATATGGGTTCGGCACCGCCCCCGGCGGCCGCGGCTGCGCAGACGGGCCAGTCCGTGAGCGTCGCGACGATCACGTCGCACCAATTCCATCCGCAAATTTCGCTCACCGGCGAAGCGCGCCCCAAGCGCGACATTCACGTATTCGCGCCGGCTTCGGGCGTGCGCGTCATGCAATTGCTCGCCGACGAAGGCGACACAGTGCGCGCGGGCCAACCCTTGGCGCGGCTCGACGTGAATCTCTCCAACGCGCAAACGCAGGCCGCGCAGGCGAGCGTTGCTGAAGCGCAATCTGCCGCGATCCGAGCGCGCGACGAATATCAGCGCGCCGAATCTATTCGCTCCTCGGGCGCGCTTTCGGATGAAGCCATCGAGCAGCGCCGCGCCGCTGCAAGCGCGGCCGACGCGCGGCTCTCCGCGGCGCGAGCGCAATTGCAGGAAGTCAACGCGCGCCTGCAGGGCGGTTACGTTCGCGCGCCGATGGCCGGCAAGGTGATCTCACGCTCCGTGCAGCTCGGCGCGATGGTGGACCAACAGGAAATGTTCCGCATTGCCGCGGGTGATGAACTCGAAGTCGCGACGCAAATCTCGGAATCCGATGTGCTCGGCTTGCAACTCGGAACCAACGCGACCTTCCATCTCGTTGACGGCACGACAGAAACGGGCACGCTGACGCGCAGTCCAGCGTCGATCAATAGCCGCACGCGAACGGGTGAAGCGCTGTTCGATCTGCCGCGCGGCACGCGCGTGCGCCCGGGTATGTATCTGCGCGGTGAAGCTCAATTGCCGGCCCACGACGCTTTGGCGGCGCCGCAAGCCGCGATCCTCTACGATAACGGCCAGTCCTACGTGTTCGTGGTCGACGCCAGCAACCACGCGCACAAGACGCCGATCCGCACGGGTCTGCGGGATGGCGACATGGTCGAAATCCTTGCCGGCATCGAGCCAGGCGCGCGCCTCGTCGGCGCGGGCGCCGCGTTCGTGCAGGACGGCGACGCCGTGAATCCGATCGACGCTCATCCCGCGCCGCCGCAGCGCCAGGGCGAGAACGAAGACCCACTGCAGCTGCGCGGACGCAGCGGCTAGGAACGACCGCATGGCTTGGAATATTTCCGCGGGCGCGATCAAGAACCCGATCCCGCCGATCGTACTGATCCTGGCGCTGTTGTTCGCGGGGCTCACTGCGTACCTGCGGCTGCCGGTCAACCAGCTGCCGAACATCGAGTTTCCGGTGTTTACCGTCTCAGTCGCTCAGCCTGGCGCGGCGCCGTCGGAAATGGAAACGCAGATCGCCCAGCGCGTGGAAGCGGCGCTGACAGCCGTGCAGGGCGTGCGCCGCGTCACCACCAGCATTTCTCCGGGCGTTTCTTCCACGACCGTGCAGCTTCAGATCGGCGCGAACCTGTCGCGGGCCGTCGAAGACGCGCGCGATGCGATGACGCGCATCCGCGCCGATCTGCCTGGCGACATCACCGAGCCGCAAATTCAGCGCCAGGACTTTTCGGCCCAGCCGATCGCTTACTATGCGCTCGACGCAGCGGGCATGAGCGACGAAGAGCGCTCGTGGTTCATCGACAACGATCTGTCGCGCGAGCTGCTGGCGGTGCCGGGCGTCAGCCAGGTGCGCCGGAATGGCGGCGTCGATCGCGAAATCCGGCTCGAGTTGGATCCTGAACGGCTGACGGCCTACGGGCTTTCCGCCGATGCTATCAGCCGCCAATTGCGCACGCAGAACGTCGACATGCCGGGCGGTCAGGCGGAAATCGGCGGACAAGCGCAATCAATCCGCACCCTGGGCAGCACGCGCACGGTCGCTGAGCTTGCCGAAATGCGCCTCACCGCGCCCGACGGGCGCAGTGTTCGCCTCGCCGACCTCGGCACGGTGACCGACTCCGCCAGCGATATGACGACCATCTCGCGCTACAACGGCGTCCCGGTCGTCTCGTTCATGATCCAGCGCGCGAAGAACGCCAGCGAGATCACGGTTTTTGACGCCGTCGAGAAGAAATTGCGCGAGGTGGAGCGCGCGCATCCGAACGTGCATTTCCGGCTGTTCTTCACGCCGGTCGATTTCATTCGCGGCATGCACGAAAGCTCGATCAGCGCGCTGCTCGAGGGCGCGTTCCTGGCGTGCATGGTCGTCTTTCTCGCTTTGCGCGATTGGCGCGCGACGCTCATCGCGGCTGCTGCAATTCCGCTTTCGATCATCCCGACCTTCGCGGCCATCGAGGTCATCGGCTTTTCCGTCAACATGATGACGCTGATCGCGCTGGCGCTGGTGGCGGGCGTGCTGGTCGACGATGCGATTGTCGAAATCGAGAATATCGTCCGACACATACGCATGGGCAAAAAGCCCTACGACGCCGCCATGGAGGCGGCGGACGAGATCGGTTTGGCAGTTGTCGCAACGGCGGCGACGATCATCGCGGTGTTCGTGCCAGTCGGGTTCATGGGCGGCCAGATTGGCCAATGGTTCAAGGAATTCGGCATCACGGTCGCGATCGCGACGTTCTTCTCGCTCGTGGTCGCGCGCCTGATCACGCCGATGATGGCGGCCTATTTCCTCAAGGATCTCGGACACAAGGAGCCGAAGGGCGATTTCATCGAGATCTATCGCGGCATGCTCGCGTTTTCGCTGCGGCGTCCGCTGATCACGGTCGCGGCAGGCATCATGTTCTTCTTCGCCTCTCTGGCCTTGCCGATGATGGGCCTGCTGCAGATGACGTTCATTCCGCGGCTCGACGACGACATGGTGCAGGCGCAGGTGGAAGCGCCTCCTGGCGTCACCATGGTCGAAGCGGACCGGGCCATGCAGGCGATCGCGGCGCGCGCGCAAAACGGCGCGCCTGAGGTCAAGAGCGTGTTCACCTTCCTCGACGGCGTCGGCGGGGCAGCCACGAGCGGTCAGGTGTTCGTCATGCTGCAGGACCGCGATCACCGCCATCGCACCTCGTATGATATCCAGCAGGAATTGCGGCCGAAGCTCGCGACGTTCCCCGACTATCGCGTGACGATGGCAAGCAGTGGCGGTGGCGGCGATGATGCCGACATCACTGTTCAGATGGTCGGGCAAAATCCGCTGCAGGTAAACGCAGCAGCGGATCGTCTGGCCGCGGCCATGCATCGCTTGCCGCAACTGGCGGACGTGCGGTCCACCTCGTCGCTGCAGCGACCGGAGTTGCAAATCAGACCGCGCCCGGCCGACGAAGCGCGCTTGGGCGTAACGGCGGCCAGCCTTGCCTCTGCCGTGCGTATTGCGACGTCCGGCGATGTCGAGCAGAATTTGCCGCGCTTCGATCTGCCGGATCGGCAAATTCCCATTCGCATCACGCTACGACCCGACGCGCGCAGCAATCTCGACATTATCCGCGCACTTCCGGTGCAATCCTCGCTGGGCGCGCCAGTGCGCCTCGATGCAGTCGCCGATGTCGGCTTTGGGCTCGGGGAAGTGGCGATCGAACGGCGCGACCGTGAGCGTGCGGTCACGGTGCTCGCCAACGTGTCGAGCGGCGATGTCGGATCGGCATCGCAGGCTGTGTTCAATTTGCCGGAAGTGAAAAACCTGCCGCCTGGGGTTCGCCTCGCGACCGCGGGCGACACCGAACAGATGCTCGAGCTTGTCGGCGCGTTCATGACAGCGCTCGGCTGGGGCGTGCTGCTGATCTACGCGGTTCTGGTGCTGCTGTTCCGAGACTTCTGGTGGCCCGTGACGATCTTCCCGGCGATGCTCATTTCGCTCGGCGGCGCTTTCGGTGCGTTGTTGATCGCCAACCAACCCCTGTCGCTGTTTGTGTTCATCGGCATCATCATGCTGGTCGGCATCGTGACGAAGAACTCCATCCTCTTGGTGGATTTCGCCATCGAGCAGATGCACCGCGGCATGCCGCGTCAGGAAGCCTTGATGGAAGCGGGCATGAAGCGCGCGCGCCCGATCCTGATGACGAGCTTCGCAATGGCGGCGGGCATGATCCCGGCGGCGCTCGGGTGGAGCGTCGATAGCTCGCTGCGGCAGGGCATGGGCGTGGCGGTGATCGGCGGCTTGATGATCTCGACGCTGCTCAGCCTGGTGCTGGTGCCGGCGATGTGCGTGATTATCGACAAGCTGGAAAACTTGGTCGCCAAGCTGCTGGGGCGCAAACCCCATGCTGCCGCGCACCCGACGCCGCAAGCGGCGGAATAGTCAGCCTTCGCCGATCGCTTCGCGCACGAACGCCTGGAACGCAGCGACGCCGCCCTCATGCTTGGGCGAGAGCCGTCCGCTCTCATAGATGCCCGCGTCAAGGTTTTCCTGAACGCGCTCCGTGATCCATTTGTCTTCGGCCGTCACTTGGTCGGACATGAGCATCGTGTCGGGCGAGACGGTCTCGCCGGCAGGCATCAGGTAAAGATAATCGAGCCGCGTTTCGCGCAAGCCAAGCGGCGTGATGCGCTCAAGCATCAGGCCCTTTGCGTAGACATTGACGCCAAGATTTGGCCACGCCCAACCCCAGAGCCCTTCATAGACCGCGCCTTTGTCTCGCATCGGCGCTTCGTGCACAGCGATGCGATTCTCCATGCGCACTTCGTATTTCGTTGAATCGATCTCCGCATCGAGGCCGGAATGCATGACCGGCACGTGGTAGCCCTCGAGATAATTCTCGACATAGGTCTTCCAATTGCAGTTGAGGTGATGATGCCGGCGCAACGCCACGTGCATATCGGCCCAATCCGCCGCGCCAAGACGCGCGTCGAGTGGCGCGGTCAAATCTGCAAGCGGCGCAGCGTTTAGGTCGGCGTTGACGAAAACGAGACTGCGCCAGGTTTCGACCCGCAACGGATAGAGCGAGAACTGCCTTGGATCGAAGTCCGGCGCCGAACCGAAATCCCGCGCGAGCCTCAGTCGTCCATCGAGCGCGTAGCGCCAGCCGTGATAGCGGCACTCCAAGAACCCCGCGCAGCGGCCGTGGTCGCCGTCGGTCAGCGTCCCGGCGCGATGGCGGCACACATTGTGAAAACCGTTGAGCTTGCCGGCTTCGTCGCGCACCACCAGCAACGGCCAGCCCGCGATCGTATCGGCGCGCCATGCACCGGCTTCCGGAAACTCGCTTACATGGCCGAGGAGCTGCCAGGTTTTCGCGAAAATGCCCGTGCGTTCTCGGGTCCAGATCTCCGGGTCGCGATACCAGCGCGCGGGAAGCGTCGAAGTCATGCAAACAGCCGCCGCGCCATCGCCAAGCGCTCGACGCCGCGGTCGAGTGTGTCATCCTTTTTGGCGAAGCAGAGCCGCACCAGAGCCGGCGGGTCGGGATCGGCATAGAAGGCCGAGTAGGGGATGGTGGCGACGCCAGCTTCCTTGATGCAGCGCGTGGCGAATTCTTCGTCGGTCGCGTCGATGCCCGACGCTTTGAGGTCGATGCTCGAGAAATACGCGCCCGCCGCGGGCAACACGACAAACCCTTCCTGCTGCAGCGCCTGTGTCAATCGATCGCGCGAGCGCTGAAAATCGGCGCGTACGCCGTCGAAATACGCTGCCTCCTTGCCGAGGCCGTATGCGGCAGCCTTCTGCAGATTGGGCGGTGTGGTGAAAGTAAGATATTGGTGCGCCTTCGCGAACACGTCGGTCAGGTCCGGCGCCGCGCAGACAAAACCAACCTTCCAGCCGGTCATCTGAAACATCTTGCCGGCGGAGCCGATCTTGATGGTGCGATTGCGCAGAGCATGCAGCATCGATGCGTGCTTGCGGCCGTCGAACAGCACGTGCTCCCAAACCTCGTCGCTGATGGCGATCGCGTCGTGCTTGATGCAATATTTTGCGATGAGAGCTAGATCCTCCGCCGGGAGCACGCTCGCGGCTGGATTGTGGGGCGTGTTCAGCAAAACGGCGCGGGTCTTAGGCGTAAAAGCCGCGGCGAGCTTGGCTTCGTCGATGCGCCAATGAGGCGGTTCGAGCCGCACGATGCGCGCATTGGCGCCGCAGCGTTGCGTCATCGGTAAATAGGAATCGTACATCGGCTCGAACAGCACGACGTCATCGCCGGGATTGGTCACCGCGAGCAGCGCTCCTGCGATCGCTTCAGTTGCTCCGGACGTGATCGTCACTTCTGTGCGCCAATCGAGATCGAGCCCGTGGTGGGCTTTGTAGTGCGTTGCGACGGCTTCGCGCAGCGCCGGCAACCCACGCATCGGCGGGTATTGGTTCGGGCCTTCGATCAGCGCTTTCGCGGCGTATTCGCGCACATCGAGCGGACCGTCTTCTTCCGGAAAACCTTGTCCTAGATTTACCGCGCCGGTTTCCGCGGCGAGGCGCGACATCACGTCGAAGATCGTGGTTCCAAGCGAGGCGAAGACGCGGTTCATGAAAGCCCTTCCAGAGCCAGCATGGCATAGGTCGCGAGCCAATGCTCGCCCGCATAATCGCCTGCGATCGCTCCTAGACTAGCGTCGATGTGGCGGTCGGCAGCTTCGAGGGCGCGGGCGCGCACCGGATCGGCGGGATCGAGCGCGCCAGCGATAGCCCGCCAACACCAGGCGCGCGACAGATTGAGCCCATCGAGATGGGCGATCTTGCCGTCGCTGCGGTCGCTGACGCGCGCTGGCGTAAACAAAGTCGTTGGCTCACCCAACGCGGCGCGGGGAAGGAAGCGCGCAAACCAGTCACGGAATGCATCCGGCGCCAGGCGCCGCATCGCCTCCGCTTCCATCAGCGCGGAGGAGAGGAAATCGTCCTGGGATGGCTCCCAGGCCTGACAATCCGAGTCCGCGCCATACCATTTGCGCGCTGAAGTCTGGAGGTAAGCCATAAGTTCAGCGTCGCGCGCCGCGTAGTCCGCTGCGAGCCGAAGCGCGAATGCGGTGTTCGAATGCACGCCGGCGCGGATTGGATAATCGCAGAGCGGCAGGAAGTGTTTGAATCGCTTTGCAAAGGCTTGCGCCAATGGATGCAGATGCTGCGCCGCGCGTTTGCCCGCGCCATTCTGATGCCGCTCAAGCTCCGCCTGTAACGCCAGCAGCCAAGCCCAGCCATACGGCCGCTCAAAGCCGCGTGATTCCGGCCGTTCCAGATAAGCGCATTCGATAGTGACGGACTCCGGCGTAATGCGCTCGTCCAACAAAGCCCCAATGCGTGGTGCTGTCGCGAGACCCGGAAAACGCCGCACTATGCGCGCAAGCAACCAATAGCCATGCACGCAGGAGTGCCAATCGAAACTGCCGTAGAAGATCGGATGCAGGTCGCGCGGCGTCTTCGAGTCTTCCGCGCCGCCCATGACATGATCGAGCTTGTTTGGAAACTCGCGTCCAACGTGACCTAAGGCCAGCGATGCAAATTTCTCGGCCAACTCTTGCGTGAGGGCGTGAGCCATAGTCAGCCTCCGTGAAAGGCCAGCAGGCGCATCAGGACGATGTTCGCAAGCAAGAGCGGGATGGCAGTCGGAATTTGCGCGCGAATGACGCCATTGAGAGCCGCGTTCCGGTCCGGCAATTCGAGCAGGTTCGCTGGCACGACATTGAAGTTCGCCGCCATCGGCGTCGTCAGCGTCCCGCAAAATCCAGCGAGCATACCGATTGCGCTGACGATAATAGGATCGCCGTGGAATTGCCCAACCACGATCGGCAATCCAATCGCTGCTGTCATCACCGGAAAGGCGGCGAAGGCGTTGCCCATGATAATGGTGAAGAGCGCCATGCCGACGCAATAGGCCGCCACCGCCGCCATCGTCGAGTGCAACGGAATGTACGTGGTGATGAGGTGACCGACTTGATCCCCGACGCCCGACGCCAAAAACACAGCGCCGAGCGACGCCAGCATTTGCGGCAAGATTGCCGCCCAGCCGACATGATCCATCAAGCGACGGCCTTCCTGGAGCGGCGCCAACGGCGGCGCCTTGGTCCAAACCATCGTTACCGCGATAGCGATCAGAACGCCGGCGACGAGCGAGATGAAAGTCGATTGCTTCGGATCGATCCACACCGCACCCCAGCTCTGCTTCGCGGCGAGCACGCCGAGGAATGTAACGAGCGGGATGATCAGCGCCGGCGCGAACAGCCAGTTACCGCGCTTCTCCGCGCTGACGCGGCGCTCTTCCGGCGATGTCGTTTTCGGCTTCCCTTGTCCCAGCCCGATCGCGCCGACGCCGACAAGAGCGAGCACCAGCACGCCGTTGCCGAGATCGCCGAGCCTTGAGCCGAACAGGAAGCTCACCGCCAGCAGGCCCCAGAACAGCGCATTGACGATGCGGCGTCGATTGCTGGGATCGATCATGGAAAGAAGCGCGATCGCTCCAAAAAAAATGGCGCCGACCAAATACACCACTTCGATCGTGATCATTGCGGTGCGCCTAAGCGCTTCTTAAGCGCACGATCGAGCATCAAGAGCCGCGCGCCGTGAATAAGGAAGGCGACGATGGCCGTCGGGATCGCCCACACCGTAAGCTGAAGCGGCTCGACGATGATGCCGCTGGCCTCAAGCGTCGCTTTGATGACAAGGATCGATCCGATCGCCACGAAGATGTCTTCGCCGAAGAAGACGCCGACATTGTCGGTCGCAGCGGCATACGAGCGGATGCGGTAGCGCTCCTTGTCAGGCAGCGCCCCATAGCGCGTTTCGGCTGATGCTTCCGCCATCGGCGCCACGAGAGGACGCACCATTTGCGCTTGTCCGCCGAGTTGCGTGAGCCCAAGCGCTGCCGTCACTTGCCGAATCTTTCCAGCACAGTGGGATCCGAAGCTTGGAATTCACGTGACTTGAAGTCGCGGCC
>JADMIO011678427.1_pt1 | contig 121500 bp, 116 predicted proteins | sample 8958161 | NCBI WGS metagenome assembly JADMIO01 (sample SAMN16585339, study PRJNA669376) | soil metagenome | isolation source: Crop rotation soil | place: USA: Cullars Rotation, Alabama | collected 2011 | reverse complement strand
TATGGTGAAAGTTGGAACCTCTTACGTGCCGATCAGATTAAAACGAAAGGCCCAGTCTTTCGACTGAGCCTTTCGTTTTATTTGACCATGTTGGTATGATTTAAATTAATACGACTCACTATAGGGTCAGTGCGGCCGCGACTTCAAGTCACGTGAATTCCAAGCTTCGGATCCCACTGTGCTGGAAAGGAATCCTCCTGGCTCGGTTTCTGCGTGAAGGGTTGGTAAGGCATCGCGTGGGTTCCCACGATGGAGTCCGGGAGCCGCGCGTTCCCGATCCAGGTCGCCATGAAATCCTGCTCCTTGCCTTTGGCATACACGACCAACCCATCGGCGAGGGCCACAAGGCCGAGACCGATGTAAAGTGGCGCCGCAGTCAGGATCCCGAAGAGGGCAAGGAAGCTTTGGATGAAAAGCGGGATGAGCAGGGCGAAGAAGAGGCTCACCCCCCATTCGAAGCGCGACAGACGTAGGAAGGTCGGCTCGGCGGAATGCAGCGGAATGATTTTCATGGCCTTAATCCCGCTTAGCCGGTGAAGGTGTCGAACTCGGCCCGGCCAGTGATGAAACCGAGGAAGTTGGCTGCCCCGAGCGCTATGACGGCCACGATGATGATCCCGATGATGCGCTTGGCCGCCCCTTCATCACCGCCGATCCAGCGGACGGCATAGAAGATGACCGCCAGGATGGCGAGTCCGGCTATGGTTGCGTTCGCGATGGTCACAAGCCGCTGGATGGGGTTCGTGATCTCGCTTGTGGCGAACCCCGTCTGGGCGTGGGCGCTCATCGAGAGGGCCAAGAGCGCGAGGAAGACCTTAAGATAGGTCTGCCTCCCGGCCCAGGTGTTCAGGCTGTGAATGAATGAAATGGCTCTTGTGAATTCCTTCGGGTAGTTCTCGGTGGCGCCCATGGCGTCCCTCCTTTGAATATACATGATAATTAAATATCATGTTTATTCAGGGCAGACAAGCCCTTGGACCCGATTTATTTAGCAGGCAAAAATGGAACCTAGCGTTAGTCTAATCTCTGGATATTAGGCCACTTATGCTCGGAACCAATTCAGGAGGGGCGTGGGACACACAATAAAAAAGGCCTCCCCAATCCGGGAAAGCCTGAGACTGCGCCAAGGCAACTCGTAGACGAATCGCTACTTTGGTCGCAGGCGACCTAGAAAGGTCTCGATTTCCCCTACATTCCCAGGATTGTACGGGTCGGGTATCACAGCGTTCATTGCCATGCGGGCTAGGTCTTGCGGCGGCACGTTCATCTCATCGCACTTTTTCCGCCAGTATTCGATGTAGCGCGGGTCCAGAAGCAGATGAAACGATCTCTTCCGGAATTCAACCGGCGGCCTTCCGCGTCCACGCTTAGGCAGAGTAGCGGAGTCGTTTGCTTTGGGAGCGGTTTTGCGCTTCCCGGGCTTTTTCTTCACGGGTGTTTTCTTAGGCATAGCCGCAGTTGTCCTTTCAGAAGAAGGCGATTAAAGTTATCATTTAAATTCATTCGCTGCAAGGTTCGCATTGGTTTCAACGGTGGTGTGTATTTCGGTACACGTAATGGGTGAGAGCACTTTCGTCGAACCAGGCAAAGATGTTCAGCATCAAGTCAAGGCGAGTCCCTTGCAAGATTTGTTTCGCACTGTCGAACCAATCCAGGTACCAGTACTCGATGCAATAGGGTTTCCAGTGTCCCTCCTCGATTGAAGCGAAAAAGCGGAACTCATCCGAAGGGCCGTCACACGCAAGCTGAAACCGGAAATAGGATAGGCCGTGCCTGTTGTTCACACTTGGGATCAGAAATTCGAAAGCCAAACCATATTCGGAAAGCGTTCCCAAATCGGGTAGTTCCTGAATTCCCTTCACATGGGCTTTCCACAGTAAATCCAAGTCATGGATGCGTTCGTTAAGCGCCCTTTCCAATCGCTCTTTGCACGGCGGTTGAAGGGGAAATTTCCTGCGAGTGTCCTTTCGATTCGACATGAAGTCCTTTCCTATGGGCATATCCCACCTTGCATTTTGGGCCGGCATTGACCCGCGAAGCGGCCGGGGTATAAGGCCGCCACAGGCGGGAAGCGTTTCGCCGGAGGAAAAATCCATGGCGATCAGAGTTGTCATGAAGCATAGGACCCTTGAGATTTTTCCGGAGCCGCCGGAGTGGGGCGGCCGTTAGGCCTGGGGCCGACCCCGGTTCATGTCATGCCGGACTGAAATGCAAGGTGAAATGCGAAGGAAGAACGTTCAAATCCAATGAAAGAAGTTTCAAAGAATTAGTATTAGGCGCAAGTAAGGGACTGCAACCCTAGGAGGAACAATGGCTCTTGAACCCCAATCCGAGATTCGCAATGTATTTGGCATTACGGATGAGCAAAGAGCAGCCATTGAACATTTCATGCAAGGGGCCATTTATGCTTGGGTCAAAAACATAGACCGGCCTTTTGCGGTTCGGGATCTGGTCGGAGGAGTGAATACGGATTGGAACGGAACCCCTTTGCAGACTCTCTATGACAAACATACGCGCCTTGGCAAAGATCCAGATGACGCCTTCAAAGCTGCGGCGAAGGATTTGGGATGGATTGTCAAAGCTATGATCGATCAAGATCGCCGACGCTTTTCTTTCATGAAGTCCGGCATGGTCAATTCATATCGTTGGGAAGAGGAATAAACAGGCGAAGCAAAAAAGGAGCCCTTAAGCCTCCTCGGACTCCTGCACCTGTTTGCGGAAGGCCTTTAGGGCCCGCAGCCCGCCTTTGTCCAACACTTGGAGCTGTTCTTCGACATACATCTTCTGTTCCTCGTAGGATGCCCGCGCCTCTTCATAATCGTAGTCGGTCGTGGCGAGCAAGGAATCCAGGCGATGCAGTTGCTGGGTGAGGTACTTCCGGACGATTTTTGATTTGTTTGCCATATCGGGCCTCCTTTTTGTGCGAAGCAAGAGGGGGATACGGGTGCTTTCCGGGCAGTGCGAAGCAAAGCGTAGCCCCCTATCTGGGCGAGCGGAATTTTCGGAAAAATGGGGAGGTGGACGGTCGGCTTTGCCGACGGGAGGGAGCCGATTTTTTCGAACATTCCCGAGTGCCCGGAAGGAAAAGAACCCGTATAGGCGCTGGGCGCCGACCCCGGCAATGAAAAAGGAGGTCCGAAATGGCAATGCAGAAAATCGTCAGGCCGAACTCCCGCATCGCCTTGACGCCGCCACGCTCAAGTGATTAAGTACGCGATCACCCACGTGGACGGATGGGAAGAATGGTTCAGAGTTAGGAAGGGATTCCGGGCCATCGGAATCAGGTTCGAGGGAAGGGATGGGCATTAACCCGGAATGCAAATTGCCGGCAAGCGCGTAGCGCCTGCCGGCTTCGATGGAGGTTGAAAAGGAAAAGGCCTAATGGCCCCTTCCCGAGAGGATGTGGTGGTACTCACCCCGGAGGGAGCCCATTTCTTCCTGGACGAACTCCATGGAGTATTCCAGGGCGTTGCGCTCCGCGAGGCTTAAGCTCATCACGTCCACCAGATCCAGAAGTTCGGCCTCCCGCTCCTGAAGGGCTTCGTATTCGTTCAAGGTTTCCATTTCATTGTCGTTGTACCGCATTGGGTCCTCCTGGGTTTTTGCAATCCCGCGGGGTAAATCCGCCTTTCCCGAGCGGTGCGGAGCGAAGCCCGGCTTCGCGGAGCCTCCCATGGACGAGAAAAAAGCAGGGGAAAATTGGGAGGTGGCCGGGCGGCTTTGCCGCCTGGAGGGAGCCGATTTTCTTTTGCTTTTATCGAGCGGTCGGGCTGCAATTAGAAAGGCGGATTTAGGCGCTGGGCGCCGACCCCGGCCTTGAAAACCCAGGAGGAAACAATCCGGTACTCGAAATGGACCCCTTGCAACGAAGGCATTCAGAGCAGAGCGAACCCACCTGGATGGACAGGTGTGCCCAAGCCTGCGGGCCATTCGACCGGAATCCGAGGACGGCCTAGGGATGGGCGGAACGGGAGTCCCTACTTCCCGAAGGGATGAATTCGAAGGCGATCCCTTCAACCCTCTAGATGGAGACGGAGCCTTACGCGAATGCCGAATGAAAAGGGATCCTCTCGGATCCCCGCAATTCAAATCAGCCCATGGATCAGGAGCCACGATGGAACCCCTTGCGGATCGACTCCATCGGGTTCCACGGAATGTCCGTTGGGGGTTTCGCAGGTCCCATCGAATGTCGCTTCTTCGAGTTCGGCCAGCGAAGCCGTTAGCCCAATCCAGGACAAGGCGGTCACGGCCGGAACGTGGAGCAGACGGCCTGCATGATGCACCTGGACGCGCGTGGCCTGGTGCTTGGGATCGAGCCAAGCGATCAGGATCAGTTCCCCCTTCGCAATGCGGTGGCCATCCTTGAACCTGATTTCACGGAGTGTATTTCCTTTCATCATACGGACACATGCCCTTCCGCATTGCGGGAAGAGAGAATCAGGCTGATCCCGAGGTTCTTCCCTTGGAAGACGCACAGCTCCAAAATGGCAAACCCGGGAGGGATCGCAAATTCGGAACCGGCAATCGTATTGAAAGGAGAAGTCGTATCAGCATGCGGAGCAAAAACCCGTTCGGTTGTTAAATCCACGCCCATGCAGTAGTGCCTCGTGCCTCCATCCCAATAGTTCTGCATGCGATAGGTTTCGCAGTACTCGACGCGGAATGTTCGACCTCGATAGCTGGGATAGGCCCGAGCAGTCAAACGCTTGATCGTGGTGCGGCACTCCTTGGGATCGAGAAGCCACCCGAACGGGTCCGGGGTATTCGGCGCTGTGGCCATGATGGGAAGAGTTGGAGAGGTGGAAGGCTCAATATTCATAGATGCTCCTTTGAAGGGCCCCGGAGAAGTCCCCCAGGGCCGCTCCGCGGCGGAGGAAGGCGGGTTTTTCCCGGTGGCGGCTTGCCTGCCTTCGCAGGTTGGCCGCCATGGGCCGGACCCCCAGGTGGCAAAGAAAACCCACCCTTCGGCACCATCTGCAAAAGCAGCCCACTCGGTTTTATTTAGGGGCGACGGGAGGAGCCCCGGCCCACCTGGTTCAACGGCCCAAGGGATAAGCCCGCTTTCCGGAGACCTCCCTGGGGGACTTCTTCGGGCCGGACCAAGGACTTGCGCCCTTCAACGCCAACCTCGAAAAAGCGATGGACCCCGTAGGGCATCCATCGCTTATTAGGAATTAAGCTGCCGCCGTGTTGGCTGCCTCGTTCAAGATTTCGTGGGCCAGTTGAGTCGCCATGGTTGATCTATGGCGCTGCCAACACTTGTTGAACGGGGACCAACGAAATCCGAATTTCTTCAGTTTATTGCGAAGAGCTTCCTCGGGCTTACCCGGGAAGTAGAGCTGGACGCGGTTATCCTCTACATTCTCGACAACCCGGATGCCGTTCCGTTCTACATCGACGGGAACAGGTGCCTTTTTCGCGCGGAAAAGTGATTGCAGACGCATCTTCAAGCGACGGATATTGGCATTGTTATTCTTGAGGGCATAGTCGGGATAGCCTATGCGCTTCAAGAAATCAGGCTTCTTCAATTCCTCTTCCTTGGTCGGGGATATCCCCAAATCAGAGAGGCTTTTTCCCGCACGGATGCGCTTATTCACTTCGCGCATGTGGGTTTGCAGGCGTTCCAACTCGGCAATCCGCTGCTCCAGCTTCGCAGGTGCATCCGGATCCTCTGTGAAGATGGCAGTATTGCTTTCGGCCGCGTCAGCGCGCTGCTCCAAGCGGTCCGCTTCCTTCATCGCATCAAATCCTTTCCGGGTTGAATTGTGGATGCGTTCCAAGTCGCGGCGATGCCGCCGCTCGGAATGATGCCCCACCAGAATGGGCTGTCCCGATGGGATGTAAGAGGCAATGGAATCGGCGCGATGATGGTAGTTCTCACCTTCCTCGCGCTTTCTCTCAGCGCGATCGCGCAAACGTTCGACGCGCGCCTGACGGCGGGCTTCGAAGGTGTTCCTTGATGCGCGTGGCTCGGCCTGAGGCTGACCCGTTTCCGTTTGTCCCCTTCCCTGGGACGGCCCCTCGGCGGAGGTGACGTTTACGAGTTCGTCATTCATAGTTTCCTTTCCGGGCAAATGCCCTATGTCGGGTCTGGATGACCCGAACGACGCGAGGGGAAAGGAGGCGCGAGCGAGGGAAAGAAAAAAATCGGAGTCCTATGGACTATGACCCAAACAATCGCACAGGCGATTTTTTTCGCCCCGAGCGGGCCCAAAGGGCCGCCCCGACGGAAGGGAGCGAAGCGACCGGCCCCCGCCGGGTCATCCAGACCCGACCGGAGGCAGCCCAGGAGGAAGAGAAGGAGGGACGTGTTTGCGGGTTTCGACGCCTGAAAAAAGCCGTGAGCCCTTGCGGGCCCACGGCAAGCGAGGTCAATGGCGATTTACCGCGAGAGCGGGTTCCTTCTTTTTAGTCCGAAGGACCGGCTGACGTTAGGCCTTGGGCCGACCCCGCGAAAACCCGCTCGGCTAAATGGCGCCGAAGAAGCGGGAACGACGAATGCGGCAACAGGGCTTTCGCTATTAGTCCGAGGGCTCCATGATAAGCCAAGGCAAATCCATCGCGACAAATACCGCAACATGGGCCTTACCCCGCGTGGATTCATGTAGGTCGATCCCATAAGATCCTTGAACTCCAATAACCACAGGTAGGTGGGGAATGCCGTAAGAAGCGACAAATCCAGGTGAGAGGAGGTCGGCGAGTTCCGGGGTCCTTTTTCGATACAACTGCGCATTGACCGCGGAGCCGAAATCTAGAGCGGTCACCATTGCGCTGATTGATCCGCCCAATCCCAGACCCAGGGAAATTTCAAGTCCCAGCGGTGCTATCAAGCCATAGTAGTTTGGAAATTTGTCAGGGTATTCTATCCCGTAGGCAAGCCCAAGGTATGAGTTCAATGTCCATGATACATGACCATCCTCCCTTTTCCTCGCGAAACTGACAGGAGGTATAGTGACCGCTTTAAGGATAGACTTTACCTGGTCGGAACTGTTGGCATCGGATATTTGTGCGAAGAAAAAACCTATGGATGAAAAATTCCGGAATTGTTTCCGGTATTTTATATACTCCCGAGGCTCTTTGAATAGCCTGGGGTTCTTGGCCCACAAAACGGACTTGATAATCATCAGCGATGCGGACATTCGCCCCGTACATGAAATATTTGTATCGGCGACTGTATTAAGGCGATCAATATTGGTTTTTAACAACAGTATATACGATTCCGACTGGCCTAGAAACGCATCAAAATCCTTATTTTTCCTTCCGCCGCTATCTCGACGGTCCCAAAAGATGTCGATTACGGCCTTCGCCGAATCCAAGAAAAGTTTGGGGTCCCGCTTAGAACCTTCTTGACTAGGGGAATTTGACCTAGATTCGATAATTCGCGACACTCTGTCCCTGGCTTCTCCCATATATGCGGAGTCATTTTTTTCCAACCATTTCGAATACTTGGAAAGCGAATCGATTAATGACGATTGGAATCCTTCAGCGAATATTCGTTCACTTGTCGATCCTAAATTTTGGAAATCCTGGAATATGCTTTCGCGAATCAGTTTTTCATTCGTTAAGATGTTCTGCAAATCCACGGTTTCGAGTAAAGACCAAGTATGCTCAAAATTCTTCTTGAATAATAAATTCCCTTTGATTCGGCTCTCGAAAATATAGAGGTAGTTTTGCTGCGCCCTATCGAGCAAAAACTGTGCGGTACCATCCACGATTGATTTCTGATCGATGGCGAATGCGTATGGAACCGTTAACAGAATAAGCGCCATCAATATTTTTTTTCGCATAATATTCAGGTCATTCCCTGCAGAACGGAATCACTCCAGTCATTTCGGTTATCTCCTTGACTTTTTGATGGCTTCCGCCCTCCTTAATCACTGCCCAATAGGCGCCCTTCGAAATTATAACCCGTCCCTTTTTCATTATTTGATTTCCTAGAATCCGGATTCCGCAATCAAGGTTGGTGATGGGCTGCAAGATGGATTTTCCAGGGTCGTCAGGCTTCATATCCTTGTCGCGCCCCCATTCGAATTTGCAATATGGATGGTTAAGCCTATCCTGATACGATAATTGCAATAACCCTTCGGAATAGACATTCTGCTTCGTTACCGGGTCCAACCCCAAGGGCTCCCTATACCTCGATGATGAATTCCATCCCGACTCATAAAAAGCAATGGCCGATATCAACTCGGTCCAAAAAGCGGACTTCTGATCCTCTGAAAGTTTATCGTAGCGAGAACAGAACGTCTTCGCATCTGAAGCCTTATCGAACTCTTTAAGCAAATCATTGCGAATCAGGGAATCAATGTAAGATGACCAGGTGGATCTTTCGGGATGGCCCTTCTCCCAAGAGGGAATCCAAAGGGGCGGGGCTTTCTTGGAGAGCTGGGTTGTAGAATCGTCTTTATTGAGGTTGGCAGCCGTATCAGCGGAAAGTTGAGATTGCGCCAGTGTCCCTGTTTTTGCCTGGTTGTGGCCTGGGTTGGCTTGGCATCCGACTAAGAACATCAATGCTAGAACGCCTTTAATGAACATATCGGCTCGGTCGCCCTTCTTGTTAACGATTACACATCCCGAATCCTTGTTTTTACCCTTTAGGTGCAGCATAGGAACGACTAGGAGGTTTTCCTGTTCTTCATTCGATTCCAGTAGGCGCTATTGATGTTGTTGATCCTCCAATCGGTCTTATCGATCCCATATTTTTCGAGTCGTTCCTTCCTCTTCAACTCTTCTTGCACGTCCCCTATACCGAGTTCGGTCAACTGCTTCATCATCTTGGCGCTGATAGGCGTGCGGCGAGGATCTTTCGATAACGCGGATTGAATCTGATCGACAGCCGCTTCGCGCACGTCCAAGTCTTTGGAGTCCAGGTTCGCGGGAACATCCACATCAACACGGATCCCCTGACTTTTCAATATGGTGATGACGCGATCCCGATGTTCGTAGGCCAGCTTCCAAACCCGTTCTTTTGGATCCCACTGGCCCTGCAACTTCCGGAACCGTTCTACGGTCGTTTCACTGTAGGGACTTTCGACATGAATCACCTTGCCATGCAGGGAAATCTTGGCAAGCAGTTCGCGTTTACTGTTTTTATGCCTCGGTTTTTTATTGAGCCGCGGATTGGGTTTCCCAGCACCTTCGACCCTTTTTTCATTCCCTTCCATGTGAACCCCGTATTCTAGAGGACCCTCTAAAAAGTTAATTACGGGTTCTGTTCTTTGCGTTGGATACCGATCCCCTTTCTTGGTTTTGCTCCGGGCGGGCTCTATCGGGAATCTGGTTCAAATGAAAATTGGAAGGCGGCCTTTTAGCCGCCATCCCGTCGCACCGATAAAGGAAGGGCCCTTAGGCCATCTCCCCCTTGATTCCGAGCTTGTCGAGCGCCTTCAGCTTTACCTCGCTCATGAACTCCGGGGTGAAACCAGCGGTGGGGATCCATCCCGTGTGGACGCGGCCACCCTTCCGTTCGGTCCCGGCGAGCCTTTCCACGAAGTTGGCCGGGGGATTCAAGTAGTATTTGCCTCCGGACTGGTCGAGGCGGCAGGAGAGCCAGAGGGGACCCATGAACAGCTTGACGAACGCGATGGTTTTCCCTTCCGTGTTGGGGCGGGTGACTTCGATGGTGTAGCTGTGCTTACTCATTGTTTTTTCCTTTTGTTGTGCCCTGAAGGGCCGCCCACGCGGCCGAGGTAAAATGGGACTCCCCGGTGGCGGGGTGAGTCCGCGAGCCCCGGCATTTTCACGATTCAAATGCAGGTGAAAAAAATTGGAGGAACCGGGCGCGGCTTTGCGCGCTTGGAGGAACCGATTTTTTTTAGGTCCCGAAGGATGAGGGGCCGGCCAAATGCAGAATCGTGAAAAAGGGAATGCCCATTTTCCGAGGGACCACCCCTTCAGGGACAAGCAAAAGGAAATGAGCCAAGCACGACATCGAGTTGCCCCCATTTGAAAGGGTGTACCGTTCCCGGTAAGGATTCATGGGCCAATACTTTATGCCCCGAGATTAACCGAGGCATGTGCTGAACCCCTTCTGGACATCGGGAACCTCGCCGATAGCGAATGGAAGGTAACCCTCACGGAGGTAGTGCTCAACGCATCACCCCGTACGGGATGCAGCGAGGGAAGTTCTCGATCGACAATACGAAACAAAGGAGAATGGCTTGGGAACCTCCGCTGAGGGTGCAAAGGGAGGGTGGCCAAAAGGAAGCCCTGCATTCTTCATGCATTTTTGTCGATTCATGCGCGGCGTGGAGCCGCGCATGAATCGACATGGGTTTTGGATTTGCTCACAGTCATTTCATGGTTCTGAAGAATCCCTTTAGCCAAGTCAGAAGGTTTTGGATCGAAGTATGGCTGAGAGTGGTCCCTGCTCTGCGCCGAGGCAGTCGATGGCGCGGGCTTCCCCCGCGCCGAGCACGACGAGGGCGCGTTTCCCGCCCTGCGCCGAGGCAGTCGATGGCGCGGGCTTCCCCCGCGCCGAGCACGACGAGGGCGCGTTTCCCGCCCTGCGCCGAGGCAGTCGATGGCGCGGGCCATGACATGGCCAAATTTTCGAATATTTGGGCCCTTTTCAGGGCTCTAAAATGAAATTAAGAGAAATAGGAGGGATACCTTTCCCGCAAGGACGCGAACCCATTGATGCTGAGAATGAGATGATCCAAGACAGGAATACCCACCGTCTTACCCACTTCCACAAGCCGGCGGGTGGCGATCAAATCTGCTTCGCTCGGTTCGAGGTTGCCGCTGGGATGATTGTGCGCAATAAGCACTGAAACCGCTCCGTTGGCAATTGCTCCCCGGAAAATTTCGCGAGGATGAATCTGGCTCTGGTTGGCAAGCCCAACCGTCACCGTTCGGACATGAGCGATTTGATTGTTTCCATCCAAGTCAATCGCCATAACGATTTCTTGGGGCGAGAGCCGGATGGAGGACAATGCAGGTAATGCATCTTTCGGAGTACGTATCTTCTCCTTGGAGTTGAGATAGGACTCTGGGATATATCCGCCGAAGAAATCCCGCACGTACACGATTCCATTGATCCTTTTCCTTGAACCCTTACGGCTCTCTTGCCGCATGTGAATGCCATTGCTGGTGTCGAGCGGATATTCGGTGGAATTCATGGCGTTTTCCATGTCTGCCTTTCAAAACCGGCACATGTCTGTTCCGGGCTGGATGTGAATGCCCGGAAGAGCGGGGAAAACGGTTCGGCGCGGAGGGGCGCCCGTGGCCGGAAAAGAATTGGGGAACCAACCGCGCGAGCGGTTGGTGGAGCCGATTGTTTTCCGCCGACGCCAACTAGGAGAGTCTGATCAAGCCGAATCGTTTAGCGTCCGGAATCCGACGCTGCGGCGGATTCCAGCGGCCCCGCCGGCATCACATCCAGCCCGGAACAGCAGCGAAGGAATTGCAGAAGGAAATCGGAAGAAATCGAAGTATGGAGAGCCTACTGGCGTTGGCTCTTGCGTAAGGATTCAGGTGGAAGATTTTCGCCTTTTATGTCTCAGTTACGCCTTCCAGGTACTAATAAACATGATATTTATATATCTTGTTTATTAGCCAAAAAAAAGGAGGCGTTCCATGGAGAATGTCAAAATCACGAAGGCAAAAGGGGAAGGAAGAATCAAAGCGAATATCACCGTAACCGAAGGTCGGATGACCGCCTTGTTCACATTAAAGGAGTCGAAAGGGAAGTACTACCTGGAAAATCCGTCCAAGTTGGTCGCAAGCCTCAAGGGCCGGAAGTTCGGGGACAAGGTCCATTCCGGCTTTATAGACCTGGCGTTCATCACCGATCCCCAATGGATTGAGGAAATTAAGCAAGCGGCGATGTCCGAACTGGGACTGTCCGAAGTTTGAATATAGGGCCCCTGGAACATCCCAAGGGGGGAGCGCCAAGCGCTTCCCCCTTTTCAATTTTAGAAGTTTGGGAGGAGAACCCAGGGAGGCCTTGTTGGACTCATACAATCCGTTCGAAGGAGAACCTTGTTCCCGTAATCACGACATCAAGGTTGGGATGTCACCATGAGGAATGGTGCATGAATCCGACTTCTGCACCGAAGTTTTTCCGGAATAATTTGTACCGCATATCGGGTATTCCTCTAGGGAACACAGTAGATTAATAACACGTTTCCGGAACCCGCACTTCAGGAAATGGGCCTTAAATATCCGCCACAAAAGACAACTTCATTGGAGAATCCGATGACTCGGCAAGAGGAGACCCGTCGAAACAAGACCCGGAAGGAAATCAAGGGACTCGTAAGAGCACGCCTGCGCTACATAGAACAGAGTGCAGAGGGTTCCGGGCTTATGCCCTTATCGTTGCGAAGATGGGAAGAAGAAATCCTGGATGATATCCTCGAACGGGCCAACGGGCACCTTGATCAAGACTCCCTCCTACGACTCATTGATATCTGTATCCGCGAAGACGAATTACATGCGCGCGTCTACCAAGAAAAGTCGCTGAAGTCCTTTTACGGATTCCGTGCCCGTTTTTTAAGGATTCTCAAGCCTTTCCTTCTTCGGTACTTGAATCCAAAGCGTTGGCTGAGGAAGCGTCGGAAGTAGCCGAGTTACCAAGTCCTCCTAATGCCTTTTTTCTGCGCCCCCTTCTCTTCGGCGGCTTGACATCAGAAGAGCCGCCTTCTCCACCCAATCCCTTTTTGCGCCGGCAGAGGGACTTAACTAAATCCAATACTGTCTCGAAATTTTCTTCAGGAAGCTCCTCAATGTAACGATTTATTCGGGATTGCCGCTTCATCGTTTCGGAAGGTGCGGGAGCAGGTTGTTCAACCGTTTTCTCGGGCCGGCTAAGTGGATGTTTTTTAAGCAATCTTTCGAGGTTTTCTTTTTCTGGTCCATCGGGAAGCGTAGTAGCAAGGTGCCTCATCGATCTGAGATTTTTCTTCAGTGCAATTTGCAGCATTCGATCCACCTCTGCAATCGCAGCGGAAAATCCAGGATTTTCTCCATTCGCGCTCATACTCATCCTCCATTAATATTGGAGCGACCGCCCCAAATCGTCCTTATCGTCATCATCATTCGGATCCTTGTCCCCGGGTGTTATATCTGGGGGCAGGGGATTGATATCGGACGAAGGTTCCCCGAATGGCGATTTTGACGCCGAATTCCCAGTCCCTTCGCGAATTTCATTGGGGGAAATGGGAATATCATTTTCAACCGCACTACTTTCCCCCGGCAAGATTCCGTTGTCAATCAAACTGCCATTGCGAGGACGTAGCGGATGGCCTTCGTGCCAGGCTTGGAGGAAGGATCGTAATTCTTTGTCCGAACATAGGTCCCGTTTGCTCACAAACCCTAAGCTTATGGCCCCTTTAACCAACTTCCCCTCGCTATTTTCCAAGGCGGCATAGCCTTGTCCTTTAGCAAGGTTGAATCCCGACGGATCGACATAAGGCTCCCAGTCATAGTTGATAGAGAGGGTTTGATTCTCTCGCGCCTTTGTATCCGTCTTTCCTGCCGCATGTCCGATGGACAGAGACTTTTTGATAACCTTACGCGTCCCCATCTGGCGCGAAGCCCATTCCGCGGTTTCGTCCATTATGGCGACGAAAAATTTCGTATGGCAATTGTCCACCAGCTCGTCCTTGAAGCTTCGGGACAAGTTTTCACGCTTCAGGTTGCCCAAGGATTGATGCGAAAGAAGAAGTCCGATGCGGGCAGAACGGCATTTGTCGATCAGATCAATAAATCCCGTGTACACGAAAGAAGGAAATTCATCGAGGTAGGCTTGAATTCCCCGATGAACAGATTCCGCCCCTTCCTGCCGGGCACCGGATAGAAGTTGAAGTTCCATCAAGATCATGCGGCCTAGCGCCCGCCCCTGTGGCCCTTTGGTGGAACAATTCACATCGAGGAAAATATGTCCGCCATTGCGGATGACTTCCTGGACATTTAGAAGGCGTCCCTTGGGATTATCGAAGACATGGGCAAGGCTTTCATCTTCTACAAATAGCGAAACGTGGCTCGCAACGCCGGCTAGAAACTCTGGCTTTGCAGCGGCGAGCATATGGAGCCTTCTTACATTGTTGACGCTTTGGCAAAGCGGTCTAAGGTCCTCCAATAAATCCGTGGGGCGTGTCAGATAATGGTGGAGGTGGCGAAGCATTATTCGATCCACCAGAAGAGGCTCAGTTTTCATTACGCGAAAAAAACTCATGAGCCATGTTTCCTGGAATGCCTTATAGAACGGGTGATTAATTTCAGAGCTGCCCATGATTTTTTTGGTTAAGGTGTCGGCATCCCCATAGAGTAGTGGATCATAGGACAGGCTTTCCTTTAATGAAAAGGAAAGCACTGCCACAGGAGGTTTGGGTCCTTGACGACGGCGGAACCCTTCCGCAAAGGTTTTTAGCAGGTATTTATCCGCCTTAGGGTCGATCGTTATTGTCGAGAGATTGTTTTTGGCCACATCACCAAGAAGCATGGGGGCGATCACGGACGCCGATTTTCCGGAACCTGACCCTCCGACGACTTGAATGTGTCGGTAGCGCTGACCTTCGGTTAGGACGATGGGGAAATAGTCGGTAGGCGATTCCGTTTCCAACCCATTCCTCTGATCCTCCTGGATGTCCGAAGCAAATCGTTTGAAATATCCAAGTACCGTGGAATTGGGGTAGATTTTTTCGAGGTCCGCGATTTGCTTCGCGATTTTCGGTTGTTTCGGATCGAATTTCGGTGGGAATTGAGGCCAAACTTTTTCCTTTCCAAATTTCAAATGGAGCAACCCCTGCCACCAACGAATCAGAAATCGGCCTGGACCCGGAATTCGCGCCGTCCTTAAACTAATGGCAAAAGAAAAAAGAAAGAATAGGGTCCAGAAATAGAGGTAGTGCCAGTGGACATAATGCGGGTAAAACCTACTCCTATAAATCGAAATCCCGAAAACCGGAAGATCGATTAACGCTTGCAAAACAAACCGTGCCAGCTTTTTGTCCATATAAAATGCCAGGCCCGATACCAAGAGCAAGGGCACAAGAAAATCCCAAAGCAGAACCTGTTGCCATTTAGTCTTGGATTGATGGTATTCATGCGAAATCATATTTAACCGTTGTTTGTAGGTGGCCGTTGGGGAACTTGCTTCGCCATGTATTTATCGAGTGCAGTTCGGAATCCCGCGGAGTAGGAATCCAAGATTTCACCGAGGAGATATTTCCGTCTACCCGGCCTTCGAGACGTGTAGGGGATGGTTCGATGCTTACGGAGGTCAAGTTCTCCGAGGACATCCTTCACATGCACCCCGGAGGAATCCGTGGATTTCATCCACTCACACTTGTCGAATATTTCTTCGTCGAACCGGAATAGGACCAAGTCTTTAAGACCTTGATATTCACCGTTAGTTCGAGTGGATGGCTTCCAAATTCCAATGAGTAGATTCTTGAAAAGGACAGATTGTGTTCGAGGCATGACATATATCGTTTTCTGATTCACCTTTGCTTCTCCGGAAATGATCTTCCGGATGTTTTTGCCCAGGTTTCTGAAAATGATTTCAGAGGTACATAGGATCAAATACCAATCGGCAGGCATGCTACATAAGCGGTCCAGCTTGCTAACGAGGTTGAAACAACTTATTACGGAGTTTTCGAGTTCAACAAAAACCCGTTGTGCTTCGTTGTGTATATCGTTGGTAAGAAGCAAATCAGGATGAAAGGGAACGCTCAATGTGTCCTTCCGATGCTGCACGGCATCGAGCCAAATCACATAGTAAATGCGCAAAGATTTCCGGAAAAGAAAATAGAGTTCCAACAATGCAAGGGTATGCTGTAATGGATGCAAATGAAGAAGGTGCGGTGTGAAGGGTTTGAAGGTTAAATCTGGAGATGGGAAATGGAAATAGGCCGGTGCCTCGCAGGCTCGGCGGGGAGGGGTATCGTAGTAAAAGGATTTTGTTTTCGAATCGAACTTCAGGTCATCTTGCATGAAGAAGTTGACAATTCGAATACCCGCTTCGGTGAGGTAGTAGATGTAAACTCCATTTCCGAGTAGGTAGCGTCCAACGAAGTTGTTTTTTGTGAGCACACGGACCATTTCATAGGTGTATCCTGAGGTTTTATGGTTCGGGTAGAAAAATCGCTGGATATCATGCAAGGTGATGTAAGGAATTTCGCGTAGAAGGAAGAGTAGGGCCTTATTCTTTTCGGTGATGGTGCGTCCTCGGCTACGCACCCCTGAATTAGGCTCCGATGGCACCATGCTAGGATCAATAAACATGATATATAAATATCATGTTTAATGGCTCCAGACCACCCTGGCCAAAAGAAAAGGTATCGAATAGGGTTTGGCCTAAGGGTGGAACAATTTGGACTGCGCCAAGGTCACAGTGGCGCACCCCTCTTCCCGCGCCGAGGCAGTCGATGGCGCGGTTTGCATTTCAGCGCCAAATCGAAGAGTTGGCGCGAATTGAATTGTCCGAGCCCGCGATCAAGCGGGTGCGGTTCGTATTTCCGTGCCGAGCCCGGACGAAGGCACGGTTCGCATTTTCCGACCCGAGCCCGGACGAGGGGCGGTTCCCGCGCAAAAGGCGCGGTTGGTATTCCTCGTATTTTGCGAAAGCAAAATGCAGCCCAGGGAACCTGGGCTCACCCCTCCCCCTGGCGCGCAGCGACAGGCGCCGAGTCCACGAGGCCCCCCGGGGTTGCCCAGAGCGCCCCCCGGAACCTCGGTACGAGGTGGAGGGGGTAGGAGCGAGGATTGGCGCGGCCTTCGCGTCAGCGAAGGACGTGACAACCGCAGCGACGCTAGGCGCGGCCGGCCCTTGGTCAGCCCGGCGGCGAAGCCGACGGGATGGCCTAGGGACGGCTGGGTGACCCCGGGGGGCCTCGTGGGCGAGGCGGCGCTAAGTCGAAGACTTAGGGGAGGGGTCTTAGCACACCCCACTATGTGGACAGGGTGTGCTAACCCATCGTCCCCGGGGAAACCCGGGGGCAGGACATCCGTAAGGATGGCCTACAGATTTTTCATGGGATGAGTCGGTGAATTTATTTCGAGAATGGGTCAGTGAACTTCTCTTATACGGCAAGGATTTACCCATCTCATGAACGAGTGAGTCGCATGCTAAAGAGTGAAATTGTAGAAACGGTCAATTCTGAAATGGACCATAAAATGGTGAGCCAGACAAAATGCACAGGCCGTTCAATACAGCACTGGAACCTTGACAAGGGAAATTCCTAAGTTTGAAATATGCCAGAACAAAGCGGCTTTCCAGAGGTGGCGAAGTGGCCAGATTTGTATCCCGAATCGCTGAAAGATAAGCCCGCCGCATTTTCCGATTGCCTCCTTGCCATCACGAGTCGATTCCGGTCCTTCTTTAGGAAGATAAACCAGGATGTGAAACCCGTTTGGATCACAGGAACTGTGACGGGTATATCCAAGTACCAAGAGGACCGGTGGTATGTCGATCTGAGGGGCCCTGAGGATGGCTATATCAAGGCAATTGTGAACCCAAAATTGTCAGGCATTGAAGCCTTCGAGATCTGTGACACCATGATAGTTGAGGGCAAATTCGCCTTCATCTCCAGGCCAAATCACCTTGACCAAATTCAAATTCAAATTGAAGCAATTCGATCCACGACGGTCAAATCGAATGTGAACTACTTGGGGAGGGTGCGACCAAAGAAGCAAAAGCCCGATAAGATTGAACGAATTGGAATCATTACATCTCCGAATGGGAAAGCATTGTCCGACTTCCTTGCAGGATTTGGAGAGTACCTGCAAAGGACTGTCTCCGTTGAGGTAGAGGAAGTCCATCTGGGGAAATCCAGTTCCATCCTAGCACGGATTCAGGAGGCTGATGCAAAGGAATACGATGTCCTTGTCATCACTAGAGGGGGCGGTATTGATCTGGATTTGTTCAATCTTCCTAGTATGGTAGAGACACTAAGACAGTGTAAATCCTTCACACTTTCGGCCCTGGGTCATGCTGACGACGGTATGATATTTGATCTGAATGCCGATATGGCTTGTACCACTCCTACCGCGGCTGGGAACGAACTTCAAAAGCATATCAATATTTCGAGGAAGAGCCAGCGGAATACAGGACCAACACCAATTTTTTCTGGTGTGCATGAAGTGCTTCAAAGACAAACTGCTCTTATGGGAAACCTCAGAAAGGATGAACAAACTACGTCCTGGATTTCAAGGTTGGAGAAATTCAATAAATCTCTATGGAGGTGGACAAGCGCTCTCTGGAAAACTCTTTGGATTACAGCGGTAATCATAACCAGTTTGACCATCCTGATCTATCTTGTTCAACATTGCGCGATACCAACTGCAAGGACCGGGAAAGAAATTTTGGATCAGTTGCATTCCCGGAAATCGAAGGGGATTTCGACTGATCAGCTCATTCAGGGTAAAAAGTCCTCACGATCTGGGAATTGATAACGGTACCCGTACCTATATTCGACTTATGTCAGTGGATAATTACTCCTCGAAGCGGTTTATTTCTTCCCCTTTTTAGCATGGATTTTCCCAGAAAACTTCCATTAAACACCTAAGATCTGAAGATCTCGATCGTATCTGACATCCAGTTGCCCTTTTAGGATTCGGTTCCCCCATATTGACGCGCTTTGTGCTTTGAAATACTATTCAATGAAATAATAGAATAGATTGGATAAAAGCTGGGTTGTACAAGATCCAAGGGTGGCCGACTAAACCATTTTCAGGAGAATGACAAGTTCGAAGTCCCGGATCAAGTAGGGGTCGCATTTAGGATAATTACTTGGTTTTTTGAGGGGAGAGAGTATGAGCGATTCGACTTCTTTGAAAGGTGCCGTTTACGAACAGGTTGCCCGAATCGGCAAGGCCGTATGTAGCCCACAGCGGTTGGAAATTCTTACGATCCTGTCGCAGAGGCCAAGGCATGTCGAATCCCTGGCGGAAGAAGCACATCAAACCATCGCCAATGCGTCACGGCACCTGCAAATCCTGAAAGCTGCCCGATTGGTTGAAACGGAACGCCGGGGGAACCAAATCCTCTACCAGCTTGCCGATGAATCCGTGGGGGAATTCTTGCGCGCCTATATTGGAATGGCCGAAAATCGCCTGACCGAAATTGAACGCATCGTCAAACGATTCCATGAAGGCAAAGCGGATTTACAACCCGTGGACCGAGATGCCTTGATAAAAGCCGTGCGCAGAGGGGAAGTCCTGGTTTTGGACGTGCGTCCCAGGGAGGAGTATGAAGCCGGCCACATCCGCGGCGCAGTTTCCATGCCCTTGAAGGAGCTGGAGAAGCGTCTCTCCGACCTGCCGAAATCCCAATCTATCGCTGCCTACTGCCGCGGGCCCTATTGCATGTTCGCGGTGAAGGCTACGGAAGTCCTGAGACGCAAGGGCTATGATGCCGTAGTGCTTAAGGACAGCGTTCAGGATTGGAAGGCCATGGGATATCAAATCGAAACTGGTTCCGGAAAACCACCGGTTTCTAAGGGAAAACGAGCCTAGCATGGAAAATTCCAGGACTAGCCAGGACGTCGATTCGGATACCCTAAGCGAATGGCTGGCAAAGGGAAAACGGGTCACTGTACTGGATGTGCGCCCCATGGATCAACGGATGGAATGGGCCATTCCCGGTAGCATTCATGCGGATGTTTACGAGGCCCTTAACTCTGGTGATTCCGAATCAATTTTGCGCGTGAAACTGCCGGAAGGGGTTCCCGTGGTAACGGTCTGCGCCTTAGGCAGGACCAGCAAGAAGGCCGCGGAAATCCTGGCTAAAAATGGGATTCAATCTTACTCGCTAACTGGCGGAATGCAAGCTTGGAGTCGTGCATGGAACGTGGCTAAAATCCCAACCAACATTTCTGATATGGACCTTATCCAGGTTCGACGAACCGGAAAAGGATGTCTTTCCTATCTCTTGTTGTACCGAGATGAGGCCATGGTAATCGACCCTTCCGTGGATCCAGTGGTCTATCTTGCGCTTGCCAAAACGAAGGGGGCACGCCTGAAGGCGGTGTTGGATACCCACTTGCATGCGGACCATTTCTCGCGCACAAAGGTCTTGGCGGATTTGGCTGGGATTGAAGCGAAAAGTTTGCGCGAGGGCGAATCGATTTCCCTTGGAGGCATACGGCTGGAGGCTTGGGAAACCCCCGGCCACACGCCCGAAAGCAGGTGCTATGTCCTGGACGGACAGGTGGTTTTTACCGGAGACACCCTTTTTCTGGATTCTGTCGGCAGGCCAGACCTCAACCCCGAGTTAGAACAAAATCGGGAGTCCGAAATCCTATACCTTTCAGTTCGCCGTTTGGCGGCGCTGCCCGATTCTTGCTGGGTATTACCCGCACACGTTTCTGTGCCGCCGGCATTTGATGGTAAACCATTGGCTGCGACCATAGGAGAATTGAAGGAAAGGAACAAATACATCTCGGCTTCAAAGGAAGAATTTCTGGCGATGCTCGCTTCCGGCGGGAACTCACCACCTCCTAACTTCGAATTAATTGTCGAAGCCAATCGGAACGGGACCCTGCCCGGGGAAAATTGGGCTTTGCTCGAAGCCGGACCGAATCGCTGTGCCCGCTCTTGAAAATAAGCCACTAAAGGTGGGCCTGAGAGCGAACCTGCCCCAGTTCGCCTTGCTCATGCTCATCAATGCCTTTGTGGGCGGGATGGTCGGTTTGGAGCGCACCGTGGTTCCGCTCATTGGTACCCGGGAATTCCATGTTGTCCTGAATGCCACAGCGACGAGCTTTATCGTCACTTTCGGCCTTTCCAAAGCTGTAATGAATCTCTGGTCTGGAGCCATGGCGGACCGCTACGGACGTAAACGGATTCTGGTACTGGGGTGGCTTTTCGGGCTCCCCGTCCCTTTCATGATCATCTTTGCCCCTACCTGGGGGTGGATCGTTGCGGCTAATATCCTTCTGGGAGTGAACCAGGGTTTGGCCTGGTCGATGGCCGTTGTGATGAAGATCGATTTGGCTGGACCTAAGAGTCGGGGTTTAGCGGTAGGGCTCAATGAGTTCACCGGTTATCTAGCCCTTGGCGTTACTGCTTGGGCCACGGGATACATTGCTGCCTGGTATGGTTTGCGCCCGTATCCCTTCTACCTAGGAATAGTGTATGCGGTACTGGGAATCTGCCTGTCCGGTTTTTTGGTTAGAGAAACACTTCCCTTGGCCAAATCGGGCTTGGCAAATACCCCTAGACTGGAAAAGGAAAGATTCTGGAACATATTCAAAAGAACGAGTTGGCGGGAACGTTCTCTCTTTTCGGCTTGCCAAGCCGGCTTGATCAACAATCTCAATGACGGGATGTCCTGGGGGCTCTTCCCACTTTTCTTTGCTTCCAAGGGGCTCGACGTGGAATGCATTGGCACCCTAAAGTTCATCTACCCAGCAGTCTGGGGCGTAGCACAACTAGGGACCGGCCCCCTATCTGACAAGTTGGGCCGAAGGCCTTTGATCCAATGGGGGATGATTCTCCAATCCTTCGCCATATGGATGGTTGTGGTTGTGGAGAACTATTACGCCTGGATTTGCGCCAGCGTATTGTTAGGTCTTGGGACGGCTATGGTCTATCCTGCGCTCTTGGCCGAGGTGAGCGATCAGGCGCCAGCTACCCAGCGTGCGGCCTCACTTGGCGTCTACCGGTTCTGGCGGGATAGCGGATACGCAATCGGAGCATTTCTCTCCGGCCTCTTCGCTGATGCCTTCGGCTTTGTTTGGGCAATAATCCTCGTAGGGGGGATGACATTCCTTTCCGGGGTTCAGGTCGCATGGGGGATGCGGGAAAAGGAAGGAAGATGAAGCGGTCGGGGATCAAGTGGTTTTTTTCGGGTGTGATTTCGGTGATCGCGATTGTCGGTTGCGTATCCATTCCGCGTGTTCCCGTGCATGGAACCTTTCTGGGCCACAGGCTGGAAACAACGGTGGACTCCGATATCGCGAAGTATTTTGTAGAGATTTATTTGCCGGGGCAGCGGGCAAAACCGGAACTAGATATCCGAATCGAAAAAATCTTGAATGGACACTTCGGCGTTCCTGATCGCGACGAATTGGGAAAAATCTCGGATTCCACCTCTCCAGATTTTGCCGCCTTGTATCTCGCCTTACGATTGCATGAAGTACCGGAAAATCGGGATTTGCAAGATCAGTTCGAAGCGAACGTCGTTCGATTGAGGACGCGCATTAAAGACGGAAGCCTGGATTCGATCCAGGGTAGTGGGCATTACCGGGTGCTGCTCGTGCCGGGTTGGGATTACCAATCCCACGGCAAGGTCACTGGGGCCGACTTTGCGCAGCCGCGCAGGCTACTTACTCGTCTAGGGATGGACAATCGCTTGGTCGAGATCAATCCGGTGGGTTCGGTCGAACAGAATGCCAAGGATGTAGCTGAGGCCGTCGCCAATGCCGAGGATTCCGGCAAAAGCCTCATTCTGGTCGGTCCCAGCTCGGCGGGGCCCGCCATTCATTATGCCTTGGGCAAATTGATCCCCAATGATCAGAAAGGATCAATCAAGGCGTGGGTTAATCTGGGAGGGATTCTTCAAGGGAGTCCGCTCATCGAATATTTGCAGGTTTGGCCGAGAAGTTGGCTTCTTGGCGGAGTAATCTGGTTTAAGGGGTGGAAAAAGCATGACGTTATGAGCATGTCGACTACGGTCAGCCGCGAGCGATTTCGAAGCCTTTCCCTGCCGCAAAATTTGTTCGTTGTCAATTATATGGGTGTGGCGATGTCGGGGGAACTGAGCAAGTATTCCCGCGACAAATATCCCGTACTCCGGAGGTGGGGGCCCAACGACGGATTGACTTTGCTGCCGGATATCATCGCTCCGGGAAGCCGGACTCTTCTTGCTCTGGGAAGCGATCATTTCTTCGCCGAAGACCCTGAAATCGACTTGAAGACGGTAGCCATAGCGCATACTATCATTCAAACATTGGAGAACCAGAGCCCATCTACAGGCATTAAATAAGCCATCAAATCGTGGCTATGAAGAAATGCCGCGTTGTATCGATTCCTCGTTGCCGTAGTATTTTCGGTAATATCCGGCTCCATCCCCGTGATGCAACCCTAGTCGTCTGCGGAACAGGTAAAGGCCTACCAGTCCGATCACTCTAAAGCTGTTTCCTAGAAAGCCTCGCTTTGACCAGCGACGAGCCGAACTTTTCACTCCCTCCGGCAGGAAAAGCAAGTCGCCTGCTTCTTTGATTCGAAGCGATAGTTCCACGTCCTCCATCAATCGGAGAGCCGGAAATCCACCCGGCAGGGACCCGTTTCGGAAAAATTGCGCTTGATCGCCAAAGGCGATTCCAAGAAAGCGCGCACGAAAATTATTCAGATTCGCGATGAAGCGTAGCCGAAGCCCTGGATAGATGGAACTCGCACCCGGTTCTCCGGAAAGAGCCATCTCAGGGATGTAGGACGCCCCGAAGGCGCCGCCGGCCGCGTCCGGCCTGGATTCGAGAGCATCCAACATTCTTGCCAACGACCCAGGTGAAAGGCGTGAATCTGCATGAAGGATCAGGATGATGTCTCCCGATGCCACTATCGCGCCTCGCGCGATTTGGATTCCACGTCCGGGTTCCGATTCCAATAAACGCACATTCCCGAGACGGGCTACCCTATCGGGGGTACCGTCCCGGGATCCTCCGTCAACCACGATAATTTCCGGAACTATGCCTTGCCTCTGGCGAGCCGACTCGATGCAGAGGGCTATGTTGTCGCACTCGTTCAAGGTTGGAATGATGATGGTGATCGACCGTCGTAAAGGGAAGAGTTCTCTACGGCTTCCGCCGGGTTGCTTGTAGAAATACCATATCCAACCAAAGAGGAAGGGCCCGTACTCAACGATGAGGAAAACCGGAGATTCCCTCCATGAGCTGGTAGCGGCATAGTGGTCGTAAACCGGGAACACGGCCCCGACGGTAAGCATTAAAATATTCCAAGGCAGGGTACGGTATAGTACGAGGGCGGGAGCGAGGATCAACAGGTACCAAGGATGCAGGGTCGGCGAGCAAACGATGAAGGCTCCTGCGGAATGGAACATGGCCCGCACCGGATCTGGGGTAAGGAAGAAGGCCGCGAGCCATCCCGCTGCGAATAGAATTCCGCATAACAAATACGCCCAATGCGAAAATTGCGCCGGAACAATGCCATCCGCCGAAACACTGGGTGGTGAAACCAGGGAAAAGACAAGCCCGTTGAAATGGAAGTGCGTGGCAAAGCGGAACGGCATATCCAGAAAGGAGACCCCTTGATCCAGGAATGGGGTAGCGAATAGGAAAGGCAGGAGAAAGATGGGGAGGAACTTCAGAGTCGATCTATCGATGAAAAACGGAGCGAGGAAGATTGCTTTGGCATTGGTCATGACCGCCAACCCCAGCGCGGCAAAAGCGAATGCGGGTCGCTTGGCTACCGCACAGTACGCTGCGGCAATTACCCAGAACACGAAGACGGATTCGATATGACCCTCTCCGGAAGTGAAAAGGATCACCAAAGGATTCAGGGCATAAAGGACCAAGTGACGCCTCGGAATGCCGAGTCTGCGGACAAGACCGAAAAGCAGGGCCAGGGTGCCGAGGTCGAAGACGGTCACGACGCCCTTTAGCATCAAGGGCGTTTCGCCCGTGAAAGCAACGGCCCTGAACAGGAGCTGGGAAAAGGGAAGATAGATCGTTGCAAGTCCGCGGTGGTCGATCCGATCCCAGTACCAGGTCCGATATGGTTCCAGAGCGGGATGGGCGGGGGCCATGTGAAACGGATTGAAACCGTAAAGTTGCACATGCCCTTCCCAGAGATAGCGGAATATATCGTCACTGGCCGGAAAGTAAAGCATTATGACCCTCGCCGAGGCGGCGAGGAAAATGACCCATGCAGTGCCTCCCCGGGACGGTAGCCATTTCCAGATTCCCAGCATGCCGGCATAGGCAAGGGCATAGATGGCGAAGAATACCCACCCCCCTTGGCCCAGGGGGCCATGAAATGCCAACCAGGACATGCCCAAGCCAAAGCCGGCGGTTGAAGCCCAGAAGGAGTAAAGCGGGCTCAATCGGGTCCCCTTTTGCGAATATTATGAAATGAAGTTCCCGATATCTTGACCAAGGTTGCATCGAGATCGCATTTTGTTCCATCGATCCGAAACGATCGGTGCATGCAAAAGACATAATAACCCAAAGTCAGGGAAGTGGGAACTATCATGAATGAGATGCAGAAAATTTCCGAAGCGACGGCCTTCCTACGGGAGCGAGGTTTCGAATCGCCCTCGGCTGGCATTGTGCTCGGAACTGGCTTGCGGGAGATTATCCAGCACATTCGGATCGAGGAAGAAATCGAGTACGCCCAGATTCCGCATTTTCCCGTGGCAACGGTGGAGACGCACAAGGGCAAGCTCGTTTACGGCGATTTGGCCGGGACCAAGATCCTGGTCATGCAGGGCCGGTTTCACTTTTACGAAGGTCATTCGATGGCCCAGATCGTTCTTCCCATCAGGGTGATGAAAATGCTTGGCGTGGGAAGGCTCTTGTTATCCAACGTGGCAGGCGGAATCAATCCTGCCTTCCGGAAGGGGGATCTGGTCGCGATCGAAGACCATGTCAATTTGCAGCCCTCTGGCCCGCTGGTCGGGCAAAACCTGGATGAGCTGGGCCCTCGCTTTCCGGACATGAGCAGTCCTTATGCGCCGGAACTCATACGCTTGTTGCAGCGGGCCGCGGTAAATACCGGAACAAAACTTAAACAAGGGGTATATGCAGCCGTAACAGGACCCCAGTTAGAGACTCGCGCCGAGTACCGCTACCTCAGAATCATCGGGGCCGATATGGTCGGTATGTCTACTGTACCGGAGGTGATCGCGGCCAGGCACATGAACCTTCCGTGCGGCGCGGTTTCCATCATTACCGATGAGTGCGATCCGGAAAACCTCGCACCCATAAACGTTTCGGAGATCCTTGAAATCGCCGCCGCCGCCGATAAGATCCTGGCAGGGATTTTCAAGGCAGCGCTCGCAAAATCCGACACTGGAAATTGAGAACCCTACCCGGATTTCAATTCATCAACCAATGAGATGCTTGCGTTATAGCGGCCCTGGCGGGGGCCATTCTCCAGGTTGAGGACGCCCCGGGGGCAGACCGCAGAACAAAGGCCGCAACCAACGCAGGATGCGCGGACGATGTTCTGGCCCTTCTGGGCATACGCGCGGACGTCGATTCCCATCTCGCAGTATGTGGAGCAGTTTCCGCAGGAGATGCACTGGCTACCGTTGGTGGTAATTCGGAACCTGGAGAAGTAACGCTGGAGCAGGCCCAAGATGGCGGCTTGGGGACACCCGAACCGGCACCAAACGCGCGTTCCCATGATGGGATAAAATCCGGTACCCACCACCCCCGAAAAAACCAAACCGATGGCGAATCCGTAAAATGCTTTTAGTCCACCGGCGGCGCTCCGCAACGCCGACGCATGTGAAGCTTGTGCACCCCAGAGGACCAAAGTCGTAAGGATGATAAGACCGAGAACGGAGTAGATCAGGACCCGTTCGATGCGCCAGGCATTCAGGGATTTGTCCGACAATTGCCGCCAGGGATCTCCCAGGGTATTCGCCAAGCCGCCGCAGCCGCACACCCACGAGCAATACCAGCGCTTTCCGAAGAAGTAGGTAAGAACGGGCGTGGCGACGAAGGAGAGGAGCAGGGTCCAGAGCAGCAGGAATTTTCCAACTTGGCCGGGATGGATCATCAGGGCATGTACGCTATCGGGAAAAAGATCCTTGTAGCTGAGGGGCCAGAAATAACTGGGGTACTTCTCCGGCTCGCGGAAATAGGCCAAAAGGGATGGGATTAGGAATGCGAAAACAAGCTGGAAAAAGATGACGGAGCCGGTCCTGACCTTCTGATAGGCCGAATGGCGGTACTTAATTAGGGCGCGTGTTCCCATGATCAGGATGGCGATCGTATACATCGTCCCATACAGGAAGTATTGATCCGAGGGCCGCGCGCGGAGCAGTCGGCTCAAGGAATCGAACATGCGTGTCAGGTGGATCAGTGAAGAGGGGTGCCAATAGAGCAGACAATAGAACCCCGTGAACATCATGGCCATGAGCCATCCCGCCAACCCGCGGGCGGTCAAGCCCGATCGCATAACCCCATTGTTTTTGACGCCTCCAGGCGAAAACCCGAAGGCGAGTAAGAAATGCCCGAGGCTCCCGACGGCAAGGAGCCCCAGGCTGCCAGCCAGGAATGCCAGCGGATGTCGGGAGCCCTCTCCCGCAGCGGCGGCCAAGACCATGAGGATGCCTATGGCCATTACGGTCAAGCTGGCTTTATGCAAAATTCGGCGATAAGGCGTCCGGGAAAGGGCGAGGGTGGAACCGCTCATATGATCTCTTTCACAAATGGGTGTTTTCCCGGTTTGGAATTCAGGATCCCTCGCGTCAAACGCGAAAACAGTCCCTTGCGGGTTTCCAACCGCAGCTGGTTGTCAAGATGATCAGAGTTGTATTGCTCCAGCATGGAAGCCTCGAAGCCAGCGAAGAACTCGGGATCGAAATTCAAGGCTCCTAGGTTCCGCATCACGAAGGCTATATCCTTCCCTTCCGAGATCCACCGCTCGCAAACCGCATGACGCGCACGTATGCCCAGGAAGTTGAACCCCAGGACGACTCCATCCGACTTGCGGTAATGGATTCTGACCGCTTTCCTACCCTGCGGATGCTCCCAATAGAACCCATCTTCGTGGGGGACAGACTGGGCGGGAACCGTCCCGTAAGTTTGGTATTCGATATCGAAGAACTTCGCTGAATTGAACCAGATCCCAGGCGAATAGGGCAGGGGAGCACCGGCCAGATTGCGGGCCAGGAATTCCCCCTGCATCTTTCCGGTGTACCACACCTGCTCGATAGGACGGCGACCTGGCAGAGGCTTGCGGAATTGCGCGCAGTCTCCGGCTGCATAAACGTCTGGAATATTGGTTCGAAAGCACTCGTCCACCAAAATGCCTCTATCGGTTTCAATCCCGGTTTCCTTCAGGAATCCGATATTCGGGCTTACCCCCACGGTCAACCCCACGAAGCCACACGGGAAGATTTCACCATCATTACCGACCACATGCTTTACGCGGCCCTCCGTATCGCCTGCGATTTCCTTGAGTTCGGATTCCATGCGTAGGTCGACATGATGTTCCCTGATATGCCGCTCAATTACTCCGCATTCCTGAGCTGGGAGGACTGCATTCCAGAAGTTTTTTTCCCGGACCAGGAAGGTGACCGCAATGCCTCGTGAGAGCAGCATCTCGGCCATTTCAACGCCAATGAGCCCTCCGCCCACCACCACCGCGCGGGAAATGCCCCGGGTGTTTTCCTCCATGGAAACAACATCCGGATAACCGTAAAGGCCCTGGACCCCGCGCAGTTCCTGACCGGGCCATCCGAATTTATTGGATTGTGACCCGGTGGCCAGTACGAGGACGTCATAGTCCAGTTTCCTATTGCCGGAGAGTCGCAGGGTCTTTTCCGCGAAGTGAACACTTACCACAGTGGCCTGGATCAAATCGATGTGATTCTTTTCCCAGAACCAGTCCTCGTAAGGTTTGGTATCCGCGAACCGCATATGCCCCATATAGATGTACATGAGGGCCGGACGTGAATAGAAGTGGCGGGTTTCGGAGGAGATGACAGTAATCCGATCCGCAGTCGATTTCCTGTGTTCCAGGGCGACGGTGATTCCCGTAATCCCATTTCCGATGATTACAACATGCCGCATACCAGGCTTAGTACCGGAAGGTCGCCGGATGTTTCAAGCAAGGATGTCCAGGTAAATTGGCCATCATCGGGTCATCCGGAGAATCCACAATACCATCTCCGATCCATTCTACCTTCAAGGGTTCACAGGTTCGTTGAGGCGCCAGTCATATTGGTAACTAATCTTCCCCGCATATCCATCCAGGTTTCCACGCAATGCCGGCGAGGCGAATCGGGAAAGAAAGGCGATTACCTGTTTGTCATCTTTTCCGAAGTCGTCGCGATACCAATTGTAAATGCTGGAAAGAATCAATTTGCCGCCTTCGAAAGCCACTCCCCGATGGGAATTGATGAAGCTGCGGGCCCCCTTCTCCAAGAGGCGGTCCGTATTCTCCGCGGTGAAGGCCAGAGCAGGAAGATCAGGGCACCCCAGGCTAGCGCAATTGAGCCCAAAGTGTATGAGGTTATCCTTCCAAACGGGCCTTAGGATATGATGCTCGATATCGTTCAATGACAACTTCCGGCCCTCGACCTCCAGGATGGTCGCGTCCCATGGACCAATATGGACTCCCCCCGGAGACAAATTGATATCTCGAATGCTTCTTACCGGATAATGCCGTAGGATGACAGCTACCGTGGCGGCATTGTAAAGGTTGATCCAGTAGGCCTTCTGTTCTTTTCCGCAGAGGTTGGATACCTTTACGCCTTGCAGGAGAGCGAGGTATGACTCCAAGGACTTCTTGTCTGCGTCTGTAGCATGTGCATAACGGACTAGGTTGCCTTCCTTGGAGGATGTGTCCAAATATTTGGAAAGGAAGGACTGCCATTTCCCGTGATCGACCCGCAACAGGCTGGTGGAATCCCGGATCTTCCACCCATCCCAACCATTCGCTTGGGGAGCCGCAACGACTCCAGAGAAGCCGCCTAGTAGAATCATCCAGAGTAGGATGGAAACCTGGGATCTTGGACTCCTTCTAATTATCTCGGGGCGGATCATTTCGGCGTCTCCTTGCAGGTAACGCCGGTCGGGGCAGACCTAAAAATCAAATCCAAACCTCTCGATTCCGTTTTTCCGCGCGCAAAATAATTATATTCAAGTATCCAATTGAATTATTAAAGGTGCCCATGAAAGTAGAAAAACAGGGATTCAAAGATGCAATCTTTGAACAATTTTCCCGGATTGGAAAGGCCATCTCCGCACCCAAAAGGATAGAGCTTCTGGATCTACTCTGCCAAGGCAACAAGACGGTTGAAGTTCTCGCCTCGCAGGCCGGGATTTCGGTCGCAAACACGTCCCAGCACCTTCAAATCTTGAAGCGGGCCAACCTTATCTCAGCCAATCGGAGCGGTGTTTTCATCGAATATCACCTGACGCGCCCAGCGGTAGCGGATTTCATGCTGAACCTCAGAACCCTGTCCGAATTGAGCCTTTCGGAGGTCGAGCAAATAACCCATTCCCTCCTTGAATCCAAGGATCAGTTGGAACCTGTGAATCGAAACGATCTCATCGCCAGGATTAAAGCAGGAAAGGTCACGTTGATCGACGTACGTCCCCACGACGAGTTCATGTCCGGGCATTTGCCAAAGGCGCGCAGCATTCCTTTATCCGAACTGAAAAACAGACTATCGGAGCTTCCTAAAAATAGGGAAATCGTCGCTTATTGCCGAGGACCCTATTGCGTATTGGCGCTGGAAGCGGTCTCGCTACTAAGGGCAAAAGGTTTCCAGGCCCTGCGACTGGATATGGGAGTTATTGATTGGGAATCTGCCGGCCATAAAGTGGTAAAGGGCTGATACAAAAGCACGCGGATAGGGGAATAATTCATGAATCTTTGCATCATCATCACTTCCGTGGATCCAGAGCTGATCTTCAACGGGTTCCGACTGGCGAACCATTCACTGGGGAAATCCGATGAAGTAGAGATATTTCTAATGGCAAAGGCCGTTGAGGTAGAGAGTATTCAGGATGAACGGTTCGATTTAAAAGATCAAATCAGAAAATTCCTCCTGGCGGGCGGTAAGGTATCCGCCTGCGGCAATTGCCTCCAACTTCGCCGATTGGGGCCATCAGAAATGTTCCAGACAGGAAACCTGGATGGCTTGTATGAAACCATCAAGCGTTCCGATAAGACCATCACTTTGTAGAAGGAACAGAACCGTACCCAAGGATAAATCTCCGTGGAAGATACCCTGATTTATCTCGATTATAATGCGTGCACGCCTGTAGACTTGCGTGTTCAAGAGGCTATGGTATCGGCTTTACGAGGCGTTTTTGGAAATCCCTCCAGCTCACATTGGGCAGGCAAGATCGCCCACAGAGCCGTTGAAGATGCGCGCAGCCGGGTTTCGGGACTTATTGGGGCGGAGCGTTCGGAAATCATTTTTACCAGCGGCGGAACCGAATCCAATAACCTGGCGATTCGCGGATCCTATGCGGCCCGATACAGCCTTGGACGCCACATAATCACTTCACTTACCGAACACCCTGCTACGATGGGGGCGCTCAAGCATTTGGAAAACAATGGCGCTGAAGTCACTTATTTATCCGTGGACTCCACGGGGAGGATAGGATTAGGGGAATTGCGAGACGCAATCCGTCCGGATACCGTTTTGATAACGATCATGCATGCGAACAATGAGACCGGAACTTTGCAGCCTATCCGGGAGATCGCGTCTTTGGCCAAGTCAAAAGGCATTCAATTCCATACCGATGCGGCTCAAACCACCGGGAAAATAGAGGTTGATGTTAAGGAATTGGATGTGGATATGTTGTCGCTTACCGGCCAAAAGTTTTATGGCCCCAAAGGGGCGGGAGCGCTGTACGTGCGCAAGGGCGTGCAGGTCGCGCCAATCCATTTTGGCGCGGATCAGGAGAATGGCCTTCGTCCAGGAACCGAGGCCCTTCCCGCCATAGTCGGCCTTGGTATTGCCTGTGAGGTGGCGCAGGAATGGCTCGCTTCTGGAGGGCCGCGGAAAACCGATATGCTGAGGCAGAAATTCCTGGTTCGGCTCAAGAAAGCATTTCCGGACTCCTTAATTTACAACGGTCATCCGGAATCCGTTTTGCCCAATACTTTGAATATCTCCATCAAGGGAGTCCTAGCTAGAAAAGTCCTCGATGGCATACCTGAATTGGCTGCTTCACTTGGATCTGCCTGCCATTCAGGCCTTGATGCGCCCTCGCGTGTGCTTTTGGCCATGGGCAAAACCACTGAAGAGTCCCTCGGTGCAATCCGATTCAGTCTTGGCCGTGAAACTACCGCCGAGGAGTTGGAACTGGTAGTGGCCAAACTTCAGCAAACTATTTCGGCGCTTTGTTCTGTCGGGGTTTAGGGGAAATATCACATGCTCTATGAAATCAACAAGTTCTTCATCCCATTCATTTTAGGGGCATCTTTTGGGTTCGTAGTCCAAAGGGGATTCTTTTGTCTGAACTCCGGCTCCACCGATTTTCTTACTCGCAAAGATTCCAGTAAAATGAGTGCTTTTCTCCTGGCCATTGGAATCCAGGTGATAGCATTTTCGATCCTTTTCCGAATGGCACCAGGGTGGATCCCTCATTCCAGATTCCAACCTGTTCCCGCCATTCTTGGCGGATTGGTCTTCGGCTTTTCCATGTTTTATGCGGGAGGTTGCGCTTCGGGAGTATGGTTTAAAGTCGGAGAAGGGAAGGTAGGGGCCATCCTTGCGATTGTAGGTTTAATCGCTGGCTTGCTTTTGACGCCTCATTTTTTGATGCCGCTGCTTTCGTCGTTTATAGATGCCGGCGCGATGACGAATGGAAATATGCACATGATCACTCCGTTGGCATCCATATTCGCCATAGCCATCGGAGTCATCCTGTTGGGATATCTGGTGCGAAAACCAAATTCCTGTCCGAAAACCTCGACGGTCGGCTGGAAAACCACGGGATCGATGCTGGCAGTGATTGGAATATTGTCCTGGATATCAAGCCACTACGCGGGCAGGCCGTATGGAATGGGAATCATCGGGGGAAGCGCGGATATTTACTTCAGTATAAGAAGACTTTCCATTCCGGCTATTCCATGGGAAATGCTTTTCGTGCTTGGCATCCCAGTAGGGAGTTTCATATCCGCGAAGCGTGATAATAAATTCAAGCTCCAAGCACCGACGCTCATGAAAATCCACCGTCCGCTCTTGGGGGGCTTGGGGATGGGTGTCGGTTCCTCGCTTGCGGCGGGTTGTACGGTAGGCCAAGGACTTGTTGGGATTCCCATTCTATCCTTGACGGGAATGGCGACGTTTGCGGCCATCCTTTTCGGGGTTTGGATTAGAATCGGATTCCAAAAAATGCTACCGGTAAAATCGTGAAGGCAATGCCTTCCGTAGCTTAGTGCTCGTTTCCCCTAGAACTCATACCTTAAGCCTATGTAGGCATTATCATTCGCATCCATCTGGGCGAAACTGGTGGTCTTGTGGCGACCATTGAAGACGTTCCCTCCTAAGGTCGCGACCAATTCGTCACTGACCTTGTAGGAGACCTCGGGCACGAGATAATAGTCCTCGTCTGTCGGGCTTAAAAAGGCCAAAAAGGATAGCTTGATGGTTTGGTACTTAAGGAACTGGGTAACCCTGAGGGTGACTACCTGCCGGAGCTTATCCTCTTCCGGGAGTGGGCCCGGGAGGCTCCGGGTATAGTTACCATACTCAAGCATGTATTCCCCATAATATTGCACTCCGGTGGTAAGGTCGGACCAAGGTGAAGCTTGATATCCTATCAAGTATCGGATCTCGGGATTCGGAACGCTTGGGTCGGTTCCATCTCGGTCTTCCCGGGAATCGTAATATCCCGTTTCCAGGCTGAGCACCCCTCCCAGCCCGCCGCCTTGCGCGCTCGCCCCATAAACATCCAAGTCCGGATAACGGTAGGTGATTTTAGATGGCGCTGTCCATGAATCCGGACTCGGCGATGGAGTGCGGAAATAGCCATGGTATCCGTAAAGGGCGAAATCCCAAGTCAAGAAAGGATAGGTAACCCGCATCGCCAGCTCTCCATTACTCCACTCCTTCTTAGGCGAAGACTCGGAACGATCCACTATCTGCGGAAATGGATCTGCCAAACGGAATCGCGTAGGATCAGGGAGGCGGTTGGGTTCGAAAAAAGGAGTTGCGACCAAATCCACCGTTAAACTTTTCGCATACAAACTGCCCTTAAACCCAGATAAGGCGACTTTGAGATACTCCATATTCCTTCCCGAGAAGAACGATACGTAATCCTTGGGAAAAACATCATTAATGAAGAGCATATCCCCCAGACCCCAGGTGACTACCTGTCTACCGAATCTTAAATCCGAAAAACCGGTAGCGAGGTTCAGATAACCTTCCCTAAATTCAAAGCTGGAAAGTCCGGAAAGATCATCGTGGATGAAATCTATTTTCCCCGAAAGAGCCGCTATCCCATTTCCTCCGGACACCCGCAATTGGCCCCGCTCTTCCGCGACCAGGAAATCACCGGTAGGAGACTGCGCATCCTTGTCTTGATCGATCCATCCGGAGTGATGGGTTGCTAGGGCGCCGTGAAATTCCACTGCTTGAGAGGCCCCAATGGCAAAGGCCAATGCAGATAGGAACCTTATTCCATGAACCTTCATTGGATCCATTTTGGGTTGGGGTTACGCAGCGCCCTTTCATTGAAATCATTCGGATTCAGATTGAGATTATATTCGCAACCCGAGAACTCCACGATCGTCTGATGGTTCGATCTCAAATCCTTCATCGTTCGCTTCGTGACGGTCGGTATCCCGGCGACATCGGTCACTTCGTCGGCAGTGAATACCCGGATGAGCCGTCCTTGCACATCCGAATATTCTTCTTTAACCGGTAGGAATTTTTCCTTATCTATCCAGCTAACTTTCTTTTGGTATGCGGCCGGAGAATTGGGTGTGCTTTCTATAACAATGCAACCGATTTTGCCCAGGACTTCCTCTCTTAAGTACTTGTGCGTATCGGCTGTTAGGTCACGCCCGGAAACATCCTCATAGCTAAAATCCGAACCTGCGAAGCTTGAGCCGGCGTCCCTGGAGGCAATTCTCTGGACCAATTCAATCGAGGGTACGAACAGCCAACGATCATCCTCCCGTGAAGGGTATTTATTCACCAGGAAGGCCATTCTGCGTACGTCTTCCGGAGAATGGAAATACATGAAAAACCGCTGCTCTCCATCCTTAGGTAAGTTGACCCTGAGCATGCTCAGTTCCCGGGTGCGGGTCTTGCCATCGGGGGATTCCATCCTCATTTTTACTTTGGCCTTGAAACTTCCGCCTTGGAAGTAATAATTGGCTTCCACCTTTTTCAGAACTCCTACAGGGTCCATGCCTTGGGCGAAGAGGATCCCGGTCAAAGTTATTGTCCAGAAAGCCACGGAAACTATCGGTCGAATCGTTTGTACAGGTTTCATGTCCGGACTCCGTTTTTGAATAGCCAAGGGCGAAATATCATTATCAAGGAGGGCAAGTAGAGAATTGTGAAAAGCGCGCTAAGTACCATCATCACGGCAATGAAAACACCAACGGTGATGTAGGGAGTCAGAGGAGCGAACATCATAACGGAGAATGCGGATGCGAAGAGCACCGCATTCCTGAGTATCCCTTTTCCAGGTCGGATTGCGGTCCACACCAAGATGTTTCTCAATTCCTCCTTTGAGATACCATTTGCGGCCGATTCGCCAATGCGGATCCGGAAACGGTTGATGAAATGGATAGCGAAATCCACCGCCATACCCAGCGACAGGCAAGACAGGACAGCGATTGGCATATCGAAATCTTTCCCGAGATATCCTATGCATCCGAACAAGATGATAATGGTGAACACCAAGGGGACGTATCCGATTAGAGCCCATTTCAGCGAATGAAAGTTGAGGGCCAAGATGAGACATACGATCAAGAGCGCAAGCAGAAATCCCCGGACCATGTCACCCAATACTTCTTTGTTCCAGACCATGTTGAAGTAGGCCGTACCCGCAGGCCGCACTATCATTGATGTAGGATGCGAGTCCTGGTATTCCTTGGCGGCCGTGATTACTTCTTCCATGGCTTTGGCATCCCAGCTTTTCAACTGGACCCAAATATTCGCGCTTTGGTAGCCTTCGTCGACCATGTTGCGCAAATCCGTGGGCTTTGCCGACATGGAAAAAAGGAAAAGGTATTGTCCCACGGCATTTTTCGCTTCAGGTACGACATAGAATGCAGGATCATCCTTGTGCAGGGCTTGGTTGACCCGCTTGACGATGTCGGAGATCGAACTGGTCTTTCCAACTACCGCCAGCTTTTCCAAATGCCTCTGAAGCCCATCGATAAATTTCACCGCTTCGGGATCCTTGATGATATCCTCCCCGGAATTCTTCGAAGAAACAATCAGATATCCCAGTGATGTTCCGCCCAAGGCCGCATTCATCACCTTATCCGCTTGCCGGATTTCATTCGATTCCGTGAACCATTCCACCATGTTATTATTGACGGTGATCTTGGTGATTCCGATTATCGAAACCAGCAAGATCAGGATTCCGAATGCCGCTGTCATCCTTGGACGTGAAGCTCCCAGATTGGCGAGTGCGCCAAGGATCCGGCTGGAGGGTCCCTGACCAGGATCCTCAGGCAGGGCGGCTTTTTTGATTTTCTTTTCATCCAGGATGGAAAGTATGGCCGGAATGAAGGTGAAGCTCAAAATGCGCAGGGATACCGTCCCGAATGCGATCAAGCCACCAAAAACCTTCACTGGAATAATCTGCATGAACATGAGTACGGCGAAGCCGGTTGCCGTGGCCAACGCGGTGAATTTAACCGGCCTTCCAACCGCGGCCATGGTCCGAAGTATGGCGGATCGTTTATCCCCGGATTCCTGGTATTGGAAGTAAAATTCGTTGAAAATATGGATGCTGTCTGTGGCTATGGCCATCAGGAAAACCGGTGCCATGGATGACATGATATGGATGGGGAATCCCAATGCGATGATCAATCCCATGCTCCAGATGATGCTGATCATCGCGACTGCCATCATGCTCGCGCAAAGGGCCAGATTCCTGAACATAATGAACATGGCTACGAACATGATCACTCCCGCTACCGGGGAGAACATCCCCATGAGCTTGAACATGACGGCACCAAAGGTGTCCCTTGCTACCGGATCCCCCGCTAGATAGATCCGCTCATCTCCTCCGGAAACGGATGTGACTTTCCTGACAATTTCCCTGATCGAGTCCGCGATTACCTTCCCATTGGCGCCTGAATCCAATGGAACGTAGATGGCGCTCGTTTTTCCGTCCCTGGAGGCGATCCGATCAACTAGCATCGAGTTCGAGAGCAAATCCTTCTCTAACCGCGAGATCGCATCGCCCGTCGCAGGTACCTCTTGCATTAATGGGGCTACGCTCAAGGACGATTCCCCGGCCTGGATATTGTCGATGGTGGAAAGACTGGAAACGTCCCGGGCGGAAACCCCTTTCAGCTTAAGGATCCCGTCCGTTATGGCCTTAATCTTCCCGAGCGTGCCGGAATTGTATATGCCTGCCGGATTGACAACACCTACTACCAGCACATCTTCATACAGGCCGAAAGTCCTTTGGACTTCCGCGTTCCAAACCCGAACCGGCGAGGTGGGGGGGAGCATATTTTTGGGATTGGTGTCGATTTTCATCATGGGAAACGGGATCAGGAAAAGGGCTGTCACCAATCCTATGGCCGCGAATACCCATGCTGGTCGCCTGACGGAAAGCTCGGCAAGGGAAAATTTCTTCATGTTTGTCCTTTTAATTGTCCGGAACCAAGGTCATGGGCGGACGGAAGCCGAATCCCGAGTCCAATCGGGATTCGGCTCTTTTGGGACTTAGTCCCGAAAAACCAGATGCGTTTCCGAAAAAATCCTATAGAATCGATTTCACCTTGGCCTCGATTTCCGCTTCCGAAAGGATGCCCTGGGATCTTTCCCCGAGTACGCCTGATTTGGTGAGGGTGATGGAACAAGGAAGGGACTTTATTTCCCCGAAAATCTTGTCAATTTCCGGGGCGGCTATGTAAACCGGGTAATTAACCGAATGGCACTTGATGATATCTTGAAGCGCGTCTTTCTGTTCTTCCCCATCCATTGCAACGGATATTATCCGCAAACCCTGGCGACGATACTTATCCTGGATTTTGACCAGAATAGGAATCTCCATCATGCAAGGGTCGCACCAAGTAGCCCAGAACACGAAAAGTACCGGTTTCCCGATTTCCTTTCCGATGTTCACCTTTTTTCCGGTATGATCAGTCAAGGTAAGGGCGCTCAGCGACTTGATTGGGCTTGTCTTATCATCTGCGATGCCGAATGAGATGAAAAAGGACACCAATGCGATCAAAGCTGTTTTCTTCATGGCAACCCCTAACGGTTGGATTGGTTAGTAAGCGAATTCCAGGTTCAGGAATCCCTTGGACTGCGTATCGGAGCCATCCATTGCTGGAATGAAGGCCTGGTAATCGGCTGCGAATTTGACGCCTTTTACCGGCGAGAACTGAACGCCACCGATGAGCGTCTGCCCGTCAGTCCCGTTTTTGTTCCAATCCTTTTCGGAGGTCAGCCTATCATACCGGGCGAACAATTCGAACTTGGGGGTAATGATGTATGTGCCATAAAAGGAGGTTCCGAGTAGATGGGCGTCCTTGACCCCCTTCTGGTTCATGAGATAATCCAACTCTCCGCCTGCTCTGAAAATGCCTTTCAATTCATAAGCCAGGAATCCCGTATAGGTCGATTGAGCTTCCTTGCCCTTGAAGGGCATGTAGTCCGCGTATACGTAAGCGGATAAGCCTATTGGCAAGACGCCCTCAACCCCACCGCCGAATTTGTACTCTCCGTTGTCATCTTGGGGAAGGGCGAAACCCTCGCCATTGAGCAAGGACAGGTTAATCTTCAAACCGGCTATCGGAGCGACAACCGCATTCAATCCAAGATCGGAATAGGACGTGAATTTATTCTCATCCATAAACGATTTGAAGACATACCTGTACCCCCAGGTCTTTTCCTGGAGATACATGAGCTTGTTATTTACAATGCCGGCTTCCAAGGTGGTTGTGGGAATCAAGGATTTCCATTCCAGGTAGGCATTCTTAAGGAAGGCCTCGTATCGGCCCTCTTTCTTCGTGGCTACTGAACGCGAAGCTGTATCGAAGGAGGCCGAGGTGAGCTCGTTAAGGCGGGCCACATCGAGCATGAATTTCGAGGAAATACTGGAGTCGAAGGTATAGTTGAATCCGAGGTAGGCCCGAGTCAGATCGAAAGCGGAGTTCTCCTGCCCGAAATAGTCTTGATGCCAATTGGCAAACACTTTTCCTGTGACCTTGCCGCCGGGTATTTCTTCGGAAAAGGCCGAAACGCCCAAAGCCAGGCATGCGAACGCCAAGGCTCCTGAAAAATTAATGCGTGAATAATGAATCATGAAACTACTCCTGTATTCTTTCGCTGTTCGGTGATATTGTGGAACGTTATTTCGTGTTACTGCGGATCATCTGTCGGGTAAGCAGCTAGCTTGCCAATGCCACTCTGAAGGGATTGAAACTTCGCCATGAATTCTTCGGGGGGTGTATACCCTACAATCCGATCAAGTTCCCGGCCCTTTGGATCCAATACCAGTAGGGTTGGTATCCCTCTGATACCGAACCGTTTTTGGAGCGACTCTGCCTGCGGATGCTTGTCTACATCGACAGTTACCAGCTGTGAATTGGCGAGCATTTCCTGCACTTCGGGAGCGGCGAAAGTTTTCTCATCCATTTCCCGGCATGCGGCGCACCATACCTTGCTTTGGAAATCGATTACCGTTAACTTGTCGGCTGTTCCCTTCAAGTCGGACTCCTTAAGTGGGTTCCAACCAAGTTGAACGCCTTTCATTTCCATCGTGGCTTTTTCGATATTGCTTCCGCTTCCAATGAAGACCTTGAATAAGGTACCGGCGCCGAATAATAGCAGCAGTGCGGCCCCTGTTCGAATCGCGCTATCCATGCCCTTGCCTAGTTTCGGCTTTGGGGTGAAAGGATTCAGATAGATCCCGATGTACAGCACTAGGAGACCGAAAATGCCTTGGTACATTTTCGGGTCGATGAATCCTCTCGCATAGTAAAGCGCCAACAAAAGAAGAACCACTCCCATCATTTTTTTGACATCCACCAACCATTCACCGGATTTGGGCATGGTCTTCAGGAGCCCGGTAAAAGTGCCCAATATGATGTATGGGATGCCCATCCCGAAGGCCAAAATCGAGAACATCCATAGCCCGGTGAAGATGCTTCCTTTTTCCGAAACGAAAACCAAAAGGGCCAGGACAAACGGACCGATGCATGGCGCTGCAAGCAATCCGGCAAAAAGGCCTTTTGAGACTGCCCCGGCGATTCCACCGAAATTACTGGCGCTGGTTGCTTTGCCGAGAATCCCGAATGGGATTCCGATCTCGTAAAGTCCGAAAGAGCTGAGCGCCAAGGCCACGAAGACTGCAACAATCAGTAGCTGTGCTGTCGGGGATTGCAAAAAGGACCCGAAAAGGTTTCCGGAAAAAGCGGCGAATACGCCCAGCGCTGAAAAACTGGCCATAACCCCGAAGACATAGAAGGTGGACTGAAGTAGTCTTTCCATAAAGGAGGATGTCTTTCCCCCGAAAAAGCTGACTGTGATTGCCATCATCGGATAGACACATGGCGTCAAATTCAACGCAAGTCCTCCGAGTAGTAAGGCTAACACCAAGCCAAATCCAACTTTGGAGAACTTGTCCTTGTTCGTAGAAGGAGGTGAGATTGTTGCCGCGGCCTCTTTTGCACCAGATTCCAAACTTGCAACGATGGAATCGGGATTCATGCACATCCCATTCCCGCACGCCTGATAGTGGAATATGAAGCGGAGGTTCTTCAAAGCCGAATTAACCGCCACCGGAGACTCTGATGCGTCTTTGACAATAGGAACGGTTACCGCAATTGTTCCTTTGAAAATGCTAGCGCTTCTTTTCAAGACAGGGTTGAACTCGTGTCAGCGGCCGGGAAGCTTGCTTCCAACCCCCGAATTCCAACTCCTTCCACCGATGCCCTGCAAGGCTTGCGCATCTTATCCAGGGGCTTGTTCGAATACACATGCCATCCCGGTGGTATCGAAATAATCGCCGAAGCTATCAACGTATCCGCTTCCCGGAAGCTGGCTGGGGACAACTCAAACCGGACTTGCGGAACGCCGTCCGATCCAGCGTGGCTGGGAAGCACCAATCCCAAAAGGGTGAATACGAGAGCGATGCTGTTTATTCTCATGGACTGCTCCCTTTTCCTGATGACGGTTTATCGGAAACTCCGAATGGAGTGGCGATTACTGACCCTTCCAGGCATGGGAAATTGGAAGTTCATCGTTTGATGGGCAACGAAAGGCCTTTCCATAAAATGGAAAGGCCGGTTTGTATTCTCGATATGCTAGGGCATCTCGGATTGGGATACTTGTTCTAAAGCGACGCGTTTGTAGTTGAATTCGCTCTTGACCCCGGAAAACTTCTTCCCGCCGACTTCCGCGTAGGGAAAGATGAAGTAGTTCAAAGGTTCGCCCTTCTGGGGCGGGTTCAAGACGATATCCCGGCCCGTGGTGAAGTGGATTCGGTTCTCGCATAGGGTGCCGAAGAAATAATCCAGTTTCCCGGATTTTTTGGCTTCGGAAGCATCTACGGGAGTCCAACCCTTGGCCGGATCATAGGCGGCGGCCCAGCAGTGGTAGCCAGGTACGGTACCTTCCTTTGAATCCGCGGGGATGGGTACGCCGATCTCGAACAACGCCGGGATTTTCTGGCTTCTCGCCATGCCGATGAATAAGGAATGGAAATCCGTACAATTGCCATGTTTCGCATCGCAGGCCCAGATAGCATCGCCTCTTCCCCAGCCCTCGCCGCTCTTATCGTATTTCATCTTTGCGACGACATCATCGTATAACGCGCGGATTTTTTCGGGTTGGGTGTTTTTACCCTTAACCGCGTTCGACGCCATATCGGCTATTTCGGGAGAATTTGGAATGAGTTTGTCCGGCCCTAAATATTTTTGAGGATCCTGGAAGGGCTTCGCATTGGCACTCTTTATGCCATAGCCCTTGCTTTCAAACCTCACGACCCGGTACTTGAAGGAGATTTCCTCCTTGGCACCCGGGTTGGTTACGTTGATATAGATGATCTTATTCCCGAACTTCGGCTCGTAGGAAATCTTCATGGGCCAGCGGGAGTTGCTGCTGAATTCCGACACCGACTGCACTTCGTTTTCAGCAGGGTAAGGCACCCAAACTGAAATCTCTTTCTCCCCTTTTTCGGGAACCACCACCACCTTGTATTCGAATTCGTAAGCTGCGCTTTTTCCCGTGTCCAAGGAAAAGGCCAGCGAGCACAGCCCCATCACAGATGCCAAGGCTATTCTCAATCCGATTGTTTTTCTGAATGCCATGCGATATTCCTCTCCTGGCTGGTTTAACTTCATAGATTCAAATCGGGATTCAACCCGATTTAATCCCGACCTCGTAACGCGTGCTTCAAACTTAGATGAATGGATTGGGCGTGCAAGGCTTCCAAGGAAGAAATGCCAGAGGAATTTTCAATTCAATGGAATGATTGAATGAAGGCGGCGATTCTGGAGCTGATTGGAAAATTGGTCATTATATTTTAGATTCAATTGAACGCTTGAATAGGAGTGTTGATGGCCTCTCCGGCCCGGGAATTTAAATCGAGCATCTACGTGCAGTTTTCCAGAATCGGGAAAGCCTTTGCGAACCCCGTGAGGCTGGAATTGATGGATTTGCTGGCGCAAGCTGAGCGGTCGGTAGAAGAGCTTTCCAAGCTATCCTCGCAGTCCATAGCCAATACTTCGCGCCACCTGCAAATCCTCCAGGCGGCGCAGATGGTCAGGGCTCGTAAGGACAAGAAATACGTTTTCTACAAATTGGCGAATCCCTGCGTATGGGAGCTCTGGCACACTATGCAAAAGCTAGGGGAACTCCAACTTTCCGAGATCACGCAAGCCCGGGAACGGTTTTTCGACCAGAAGGACGCGGTCACTAAGATTAACCGTGCGGATTTAATGAAACGGATCCAGCTTGGTAAGGTGATGATATTGGATGTTCGTCCTACCGAAGAATTCCTTGCGGGGCATATCCGGGGAGCCGTATCGATACCGCTCGGAGAATTGAAGGTTAAAATCCAGGAATTGCCTAAAGGGGTCGAGATTTACGCGTATTGCCGAGGGCCCTATTGCGTATTATCCAATGAAGCCGTAAATGTCCTGAACGCTCATGGATTGAAGGCTTCCAGGCTTTCAGATGGGATCCACGAATGGAAGAAGCATAGGCTTCCAATCGAATCAGGCAACGGAAAATAAGCACCCCTGGAACCCGATTAAAATGCATTTACGACTCACCTTGTTTTTGGCGCTACCTGGTTTTCTCATTTTTTTAGGCGGGAATACCGCGCATTCCGATGAGGGCCTTCCGAAGAATGTCCGCCCCGTAAAAAAGTATTGGGAAAGTGCTTGGCCTGCCGAAGAAATCCCGGCGAACATAGCGTCGATGAATGCCGCCAGTTGCGGAGCCTGCCATTCCGAAATCTACCGTGAGTGGCAGACGACAACACATGCCAAGGCTTTCACGGATCTCCAATTCCAGGGTGAGTCCAAAAAAGAAAACCTATCCATGTGCATCAATTGTCACTCGCCGCTTCAGAATCAGCAGCGATTCCAGGTGCTTGGATTTATCGATGGCGATTACCGGAAGCCTTTTAAAAGATTGAATCCGGCATTCGACTCTTCCCTGGAGCAGGAGGGGATTACTTGCGCCGTGTGCCATGTAAGAGACGGAATGATAGTGGGCCCGAGGGGGACGGGCCTCGCGCCGCATCCGGTAAGGAAGGATTCGACATACTTCATGAATCTGTGCATGCAATGTCACAATGCGCAAGACGTGGTTTCAAAAACCCTGGTTTGCTCCTTTAATACCGGTGACAATTGGAGATCGGGTCCCTATGCAAAGCAGAAAAAAAATTGCATCGATTGCCATATGCCAACCACGCCTCGCGCACTGGCGTTAGGTGGAAAAATATATCCTGATAGCCATATGCATACTTGGCCAGGTATGGGCATCTCAAAATTCATTAGCGATCTGGCCGCTGTGTCCGCCAAGTATGTGCCGGGCCTGAAAACAGAAATTCGGATGGATACTTCCGTTCGTAGCGGCGAGACCCATGAATTCGGAGTGGTTCTCACCAACCAGAAGGCTGGCCATGAAATTCCGACCGGGGACCCTGAAAGATTCGTGAGGATAGACCTTCAAATTCTGGAACCTCAGGGAAAGGTTTTGGCTGAAAAGGTTGAACGGATAGGGGAAACCTGGCAATGGTACCCGGAGGCCAAAAAATTGGCTGACAACAGCCTACAAATTAAAGAGAAGAGATTCATTGGGGTGCGTTTTACGCCAGCCAATCCGATAAAAGGGATGATGTTCAGGGTCGAGGTGTCTAATCATAGAATCACAGAAGCGAATGCTGCGTCCCTTAAGCTTGGCAAGGAATATCCACGCGATCTGACGGTATTCAAGGACACGAAATCCTTCTCCGTCCGATAATCGAGGCGTACGCAAGGAGGGGCAAGCATGGATTTTCGATTTTCACTATCCCAATACCAAGCTCCGTATCAGGCACGTTAATAGTTGGGAAATCTTGAAAATGAGTCCGATTTTGATCTGTCCCCAGTTGAAGCGTAGTTGCTCACCCGAATACTTTGACAGCGTGAATACGCCTGAATTTCTCGACGAACTCTTGTCAGAAGGGGGAAAAGGTAAATTCGCATTTAGATGTCTCTTTAAAATTACTCATGCTCGGATTTTAGCTTTCGTCCGGAGGCATCTTTATTCGATTGATGAATGCCATGAAACCATGCAGGAGATATATCTGGCGGTATTTACCCATCTGCATAGATTCAAGCGAGACTCGAAATTAACGACTTGGATGTACGGCATCGCCTACCATAAGGTGTACCGCCGGTATTCACAAAGAGACCGCAATCTTGTGAGTCTTGATGCCGATTCGGGAAGGTACACCGACGTTACCTCCATTAACGACTGCTGGAGCCGCCTTTCGCAATGGGATTCTTCTCCTGACAAGGTTCTAGCCAGGAACAGGGTCAACTCGCTAATTGAAAAGGCGGGTGAAAACCTTACGGGAGTCGCGAAAGAAGTCTATTTCATGAGGGATATTGATGGCTTGCCCTATGAGAAAATCGCGGAAATAGTCGGTGCGAAGCCGCCCGCTATTAGACTAAATCTGCATCGAGCTCGAAAACAAATAGTCGCATCCGTCATCCGGGATTTGAATCCGTCCCTCTGTCCGAGTCTAATTAGCTCCCTACCTTTAGCCGGATCCAAATATGCGGGGACGAAACAAATATCCAAGGTTCGGGATTAGGCTTTTGGAACTTCTACAAGGAATGTTTTGATAAAATGTCGGAAGCAGCTCTACTCCTTGCGGTGATCTTCATGGCTTACGCCAACGGATCCAACGACAATTTCAAGGGTGTAGCCACCCTATACGGCAGCAGAACTTTGGGGTACCGAACAGCTTTGGCGTGGGGTACTTTGACGACCTTGGCGGGTTCGCTATTTTCCGTCGCCCTTGCCGCCGAACTTATACGGAAGTTTTCCGGAAGCGGCTTGGTGCCTGACACCGTGCTGGCTCATCACGGATTCCTCTTGGCGGTTGCAATCGGGACCGCCTCGACCGTTATCCTCGCTTCCTGGACCGGCTTTCCCGTCTCAACAACCCATGCCCTGACAGGAGCCTTGCTTGGGGGCGGTTTGGCAGCGGTGGGATTGCAAGTCGATTTCGGGAAACTGGGTAAGGCATTTTTCCTTCCCCTCGCATTCAGCCCTCTTGTCGCCCTGCTGCTATCGTCACTTCTCTATCTTTTTTTACGGATCTTGAGACGGAGCGCCGGCATCGGAAAAGGATCTTGTCTATGCGTGGAAGCTCGACCACGGATGCAGCTTGCCGGGATCTCCAATCTCTCCTCCCTTGTAATGCCGGCGCCTCCGAAACTGATCGTCGGAAACGGCTCTGATTGCATCCAACGGTATCAGGGCCGTGTGCTCGGGATCCATTCGCAATCACTTCTCGATATGCTGCATATCCTTAGCGGAGGCATGGTCAGCTTCGCCCGAGGTCTCAATGACACTCCCAAACTGGTGGCACTTCTCATTGGTTCCAGTTTGCTCGGGATGCGTGCCAACCTCATTTCCATCGCAATTGCCATGGCGATTGGGGGCCTTCTGAATGCCAGTAAAGTGGCAAATACAATGAGCCGTAAAATCACAACGATGGACCACGGCCAAGGATTAACGGCAAATCTCGTGACTGCGGCGTTGGTGACTTTGGCGAGCCAATATGGACTTCCGGTTTCCACAACCCATGTCTCGGTAGGTTCCATAACAGGCATCGGACTCCTGACAGGCAAGGCCAATGCCCGGGTTCTCGTCGAGATAATGTTAGCCTGGATAATCACGATTCCAATCGCCGCATCCATTGGATATCTTGTGTATTTCACGGCAATCCGGATTGGATCATGAACATGTTTCCCTCCAACCCCCGCATGCACTCGAAGGAGCAACCCAGATGGTGAACGAAACCTGGACACAGGAAATCCAGGAGTACTACGGGAAGGTGCTGCAATCCTCCCGGGACCTCAAGACCAACGCCTGCTGCACCAGCGATTCCTTGCCGGAAGCGCACCGAAAGATTCTGTCCGAGATACCGGCGGAAATCCTGGAGAAATTCTACGGATGCGGGTCGCCGATTCCCGCCGATCCGCAAGGCCGAGTCATCCTGGATTTAGGCTGCGGTACCGGACGGGATGCTTATCTGATTGCGCGTTTGGCCGGACCCACCGGAAAAGTCATCGGTGTGGACATGACCCGGGAACAGCTTCAGGTTGCAGAGAAATATGCCGATGACCAAACCAAGGCGTGGGGTATTCCGCGCGCGAGCCTGGATTTCCGCCTGGGTTATCTGGAGGATCTCACAAGCGCAGGAATCGAAGATGCCTCCATCGATATAGTCGTTTCAAATTGCGTGCTGAATCTGTCCTTCGACAAGGAATCGGCCTTCCGGGAAATCTTCCGCGTCCTCAAGCCCGGTGGGGAGCTCTATTTCTCGGACGTGTTCACCGATCGCAGGGTGCCGGTCTCCTTGCAGGGTGATTCTGTTTTGCGAGGGGAGTGCCTCGCCGGTGCCCTGTACTGGGAGGATTTCCGGCGGTTGCTGCGGAAGGTAGGATGCCTCGATCATCGCTTGGTTTCCAAGCGCCGGATGGACCTAGGCAATGCCGAACTTGAAGCGCTCATCGGCATGGTAGCATTCCATTCCGCCACCATCCGCGCCTTTAAGATCGCCGACCTGGAGGATCTCTGCGAGGATTACGGGCAAACCGCCGCCTACCTCGGGAGCATCCCGGGCATGCTGCATTCCTTCGTACTCGATGACCACCATACCTTTCCGACGGGTAAGCCCGTCCTCGTATGCGGGAATACCGCGTCCATGCTCGCCGAAACCCGCTTTGCCCGTCACTTCCGGGTGACTGGAGACCGCTCTACCCATTTCGGGCCCTTCCCCTGCGGACCCAGCCCGGTGGTTTCCGACGGCCCTGAAGCGGGTGGGTCCTGTTGCTAAGCGCATCGATTTCAGTGAGAAAGGCAGACAATGAACTATTACGATAGCTGTGATCTAAAGAAGTTCGGGAACATTCGACGCGCCAACAAGGACTTGGGTGACCGTTTTTTCGCTTACTTCGACAGCGTCATGAAGGGAGGCGCTTTGAGCGAACGGGAAAAGGCTCTAATTGCGTTGGCCATTTCCCATGCCCTCAAATGCCCCTATTGCATCGACTCCTACTCCACCGCATGCCTGGAAAAAGGCGCCGACGAAGCACAAATGAACGAGGCGATCCATGTGGCCGCCGCCATGGCCGCCGGCATTACCCTCGTACATGGGGTGCAGATGATGAATAAGATCGATGATCTGTCCCTATAAGGCACGATAAGGCGTTAAGATGGAAGTTTCCCGGCAGATGGAAAAGTTGTCAGCCTTCGAGCCAGCAGCCGCGGTCCGCCTACCTACGGGTCTGAAGCCGCTTTCCTTAAAGGTGCTCCAGATAAATGTGGGAAAGCGCTGCAACCAGGCTTGCCGGCATTGCCACGTCGATGCCTCCCCGGTACGGACGGAAACCATGTCCGAAAAAACCGCCGCGGCTTGCCTGCGCGTCATCGCGGAAAATCCAGATATCGAAATCGTGGATATTACGGGCGGTGCGCCGGAAATGAACCCGCATTTCCGCAGGTTGGTGAAAGGTTCTCGGAATGCCGGAAAGCATGTCATCGATCGATGCAACCTCACCATCTTAGAGGAACCGGACTTCGAATACCTTTACGGTTTCCTCCGTGAAAACGAAGTGGAAATCGTGGCTTCGCTACCGCATTTTTCCGCGGCAACCACGGACCGACAACGAGGCGCTGGCGTATTCGACCTGTCCATTATTGCCCTGCGTAAGCTGAACGCTCTCGGATACGGACGGGAGCTTCCCCTCAATCTCGTCTACAATCCGAACGGTTTTTTCCTCAGCGCCTCCCAAGAACAATTGGAAAAGGAATTCAAGACTCGCCTTAAGGAGGAGTTCGGCATCCACTTCCATAACCTCTATTGCATCAATAACATGCCTGTCAGCCGGTTCCTGGATTCTCTTGTGCGGAGAGGGAAATTCGACGAATACATGGACCTCTTAGCCAATGCCTACAATCCGTCTACCCTGGCTGGCCTCATGTGCCGGCACCAGATCAGCGTGGGTTACGATGGAACCCTTTACGACTGCGACTTCAATCAGATGCTGGATTTGGCGCTACAAGAATCTATCGGTCATATAGACAACTTCCGATCGGATGCGCTCCTGGGCCGGTCCGTCACTATCGCCAACCATTGCTATGGGTGCACGGCAGGCGCGGGATCAAGTTGCACGGGAACCCTCACGTGACCGGTTCTTTCGCGGTCTTCGTCAAGACTCCCGGCCTGTCTCCAATCAAGACCCGCTTGGCCGCCGGCATCGGAAAGGCCCGAGCGGAAGACTTCCACCTTGCCTCAGCCAATGCTGTTGCGGCCGTCGTAAAACGGGCTTCCGTCTGCCTTGATACGGAGGCGTACTTTGCGGTAGCTGAATCCCAGGGATTGGCCTCTATCCATTGGAGGGCCTTGGGACAGGTTTACCAAGGAGAGGGTGGGTTGGGGGAACGGATGCGGAAAGTCTACTCTCAACTGGCTAATGACCACGGATATGCGGTATTGCTGGGGGCGGATTCCCCTCAAATGTCAGTAGAGGACCTAACGGCTGCGGCGGACTGGCTCTCCCGCACCGAAGAGCCGCGTTTCGTCCTAGGTCCCGCAGCCGATGGCGGCTTCTGGCTGTTCGGAGGGAACCGTATCCTTCCGGATACGCTTTGGACGTCGGTGGAGTACAGTACTCCGGAAACGGGCAGGCACTTCACTGAGGCCGTGAATTCGCACGGCTCAATGCTCATTCTGCGGGCTCTACGCGATGTCGATCGTGGAGCGGATCTTCCCCCACTGCAAGCCGCCCTGGCTTCATTGTCAGATCCCACACCGGAACAGACGGAGCTGGAGAAGCAATTAGGCGGGCTTCAGGCCGCCGCGCGGATTGGCCCAATTCGATTCACTTGCGATTCGCACGAATCCAGGTCTTGAAAATGGAGTAGGTGACGGAGTCGCTGTCCAATGCCCAGTTCGGCTCGTTTTCGGATCTCTTGTCGTAGTTGAAATACACGAATCCCCGGACTCTCCTGTCCCGACTTACCGCGCTGAGAAAATCTTTCATCCATTCCGGTTTCCGCCGATCATCCGCGCAGCCAACCTCCGCCAGCAACAAAGGCTTCGGGAATCGGGACATTATCCGGATGGATTTTTCGAAAATCTCCGAATAAGAGGACCAACGGTGGTAAGCGTCATGATTGTCACCGAAATTGTAGCCATCCAAAGCAACCCAATCGACTAGGGAGTCCCCCGGGTAATATGGCTGGATATCCTGCTCCGCGGACATCGTGCCAAAGAGCACGTTGGGCGAAAAAACCCATCGGGCATTGGTCGCGCCTTCGTTCCTGAAAATCCCGTGCACATGCGCCCACGCCTTCCGGAACAAATCGGGCTGCCCTCCCCAGGAAAACCACTTTCCGGACATCTCGAACCCGAACCGGAGGAGAAAAACCGACTTCGCGGAGGCTGCGTCGTGGGCCCATTTCCGAAAAAATGAATCATATTCTCCCGACACGATCCTGTCCAGATACTTTTCCCGCGGATGCTCCCATTCGCATAGTTCCAAGCTGATGATGAAGGTGATGTCCGGCCGCGAAGCGATGATAGACACTGGAAAGGGTCGAACAAGGTCCCGGAATACAAGGACATATTTTGGAGCTGAGCCAAGAGAACGGATGCAGGCATCTAGTTTGGCAGGGTAATGCGCGGGGTTCCAAATATCTTCGTAGACGCCCCAAGCGTAGGCTGTCCCGTCCGATCGGCCCTTTTCAGCATTTCCTGAAGAATCCAAAGCCAAGAGAATCGCCAGGCTTATTGATGCCACTATCATGTTTTCAAGGAGGCGGAAGTCTTAGTTGTCCGAGTCGATGTTGGTGGGTTCATATTTCACGGCGCGGTCAAGCCTTTTACGGGGCATTTCCTTGTCGAACCAGGGAAAGCCTCTTTGTCGAAGGGGTGTCTTTGCCTTGAGAAGGAAAAGTTCATATGAGAGCCAAGGAAATCGCCCCTTCTGTCCCATTTCTTGGCGTTATCGGGTAATATAGCCAGATGCTTTCCGTATCGCACCTTCCTAAGGGCTAGCTAACGAACCTTTTTATATCCTATCGGGCCATTGGCACCAATGGTTCGACCCATAAAATCAAAATCTTGTTGGCAGCCCTAAGATTTGACTTCTTTGAAACGATTTGACTTCTTTGAAACGAATGGGCAGGAAAAAGACTAAGTCAGAGCCATTCATGCGGGATTAGGAGATGATGTGAAATTCCATATGACATCCGTTAGTAAGGCTATTCTTCTTGCGGTTTCCCTTTCCATTTCCGAGACTGAATCCCGGTCGACTGCGACTCCAGAAGTGCCTATGGAAATCGACTCTCGGCGGCCAATTTCCATCAGCCCGGAGTTCCTCCGCTATTGGAAGTCGGGTTTGGCGGAGCTCTCCAGTTACGACATCACTGAGGACAGGTACGGGGAATTGCGCAAGGCGCAGGGAGTGCTCATCTTCGTCTATGAGGAGATCAACGCCAGTACCCGCATCAAAGTGGAATCGGACCGCACTCCCGTCGTGAAGCGCATTCCGGTCTTGAAGCTCAACAACGTCCTGAAATTCACCACTGGAATCTACGATTATTCCGTCATGACCTCGGTGTTTGCGGGTTTGTCCGGACCCTATATCCAGCGCGCTTTGGAACCGCAAAAGATTTCCTTATCATCACAGGAATGGTGCGGCAGTGTATTCCACCAGTTGATCCCCCATCCCGGAAAATTGGTTTCGGAAATCCATTCCTATTTCGAGGCCGAAGGCGATACGATTTCGACTTTGCCGTATCCTGCGGGGCCACTTTATTATGAGGATGAAATCCCTATTCTTGTGCGCGAACTCGATGGAGTGTTCATGAAGTCGGGGGCGACGAAAAAAATCAATTTGGTCCCTGCACTCTGGGAAAGACGCAAGCGCCATGATGAACTGGCAATCACCGAGGGTGTGCTCACCAAGGTAGGGCCCGGATCCATGATCTTGCATGGTGGCGAAACACGAATTGCAAAATGGGCTTTGGCCTTCAAAGGAATAACGACTACCTACTACGTGGAGGCCGCCTTTCCCCGGAAACTATTGGCCTGGGAAAACACCCATGGTGAGAAGGGGGAGCTTATAAACAGCCTTCGCAAACCGTATTGGACTCTGCATGCCAACAAGGATCAACCCCTGCGAAAGGACCTGGAGTTGACTTACGGAGTGGGATTCGGAAATTGAATGGAACTACCAGAGGCAATTAGTCCCCGCGTGAGGAGTCGCTCTCGCCGGGCAAATAGCGGGATGTATGGGTACTTTTTCGCAGATAAAAACCCACCCTGAGAATAGAACTGTGAAAATGGTCTTTTGTTTTTCCCGACTCCGGGGTCACCCCTGACCGCTCCAGATGGTTTCAGGTCGCTGAAGGCGGCACCCCTTTCCTTGACGAAATCGGCGACCTGCAGCAATTCTTGTACCCATCATAGACATGCGCACTCCTGACGGATCATATCGCTAAGCCGGATATTCGACGAATTTGGTCAGAAAAGGGGAAAGGCGAGGTTAGAAAAGTTCTGAAATCGTCCCGGAATGCCGACCAACTCGAAAACCCGGTCCTTCGGAAGAGGGGCCGGGTTTTTCGCTTTATTTCCCATTAAATACAATAAAATCCAGGTTCAGACACGCGTGAGGATCGCGGTAGATCTAAGTAGGGGCTTATAGGTCGCCGTAGGCAAATCGGGCGTTTCCAGAAAAATATTTACGTACCGTTTACGTACATCTAGGCCAAGTTAGGGCTGATTTTTATTGACCCTCAGATCGTTATCATTACCAGCTGGGTAAGGTCATGTGTATCGTGTGATGCGGAGGAAAAATTCAGACAGCTTGCCGCCTATTTTGCGACCTTACCGGGATAATCAATGGCCTAAAACATCGAGACCGTCAAGCCGATATACGGACGAAAAAGGTCCATCACCCTGTTGTCTTTCTGACTGTACTCAATGTGCGATATGGCTCCCAAATCGAAATGCCCGGTCTTGCTCATCCAGAATTGTAATTCCACGGATTGCGACCAACCCGGTTGCCAGCTTTCACGCGGATCGGCCAAGTACAAATCCCCGCCGAACTCCACGCTCGTTAAATTTTTGAGAATGGGGGTGGACATCCGCAACCCTGCGAACCCCGCTATCGTTGCGCCGCCGGGAGTATACATGTTGAACCTGGGAATGTCCTGGTCCGGCACGGTCCGCATTCCCGCGACTAACGAATAACGAGAATAGCCGAACCATCCAGGATCGGTCTTGGGTTCCATTCCGTTCCGGAAGGTATAGCGCATGTTGATATCGAAACCCAGCTGATGGAACTTCATCCCGGCTCCCAGCCCTCGGCCCCATTTCAGGGCTGCGACATAGACAGTGGAGGACCTGTCCCTCAGGTCGAAGCGGAGCCTGGATAAGTTCGCTTCCAGCGAATCCACCTTTTGAGTCAGGGTATCCAGCCTCATCGTCAGCGTCGAGGAATCGGGGGGAGTGGGGTAGGCGTTTGGGGCGACGGCAAAAATGAAGGGTAGGGCGATGAGCATAATTCGCACGCCGGCTCCAATCCACTTCCTCATGGGAAGCATCGAAGTCGATCCTCTTCTGTTGCCGTCAATCATGGAGAACGAAAATCGGTATCTCAGCCTCAGGCGGCAAGCGGGTTCACTACGTCAAGGGTCGTCCGCCGATAGACGAATCAAAATTGCTTCAGAATTTAAGGGGGCAACAGCCAGTGGGCGATTAGGAATATTACTATGGGTTTATTCAAAGGGTAGTGAAATGAACCATATGAATCGGACTTTCCTTAGCATATCCACTGCGGTTTCGATTTTTTGCATCCGCTCCCTGGCGGATACCGCCATTGAAACGGAGACCGCCGACCTGGGCAAGAAAGGCGAATCGAATTTCAGCCAGAGCGTCCAATGGGAGAAGAGCCCGGATGGAAAGACCCTTTTCACCCTGAACCAATATGAATATGCCATAACCGATCGCGGGGAAATCCTGATCGAACCCTTTTTCTATGAGTGGGACTTCCCTTCGGATGGACCCATGGTCAGCGGAATCGGGGACCTTGAGGTGACGCCCTCCTATATGGTCATTCTGGAAGGAGCTTGGATGCCGGCGGTGGTGACCGCTTTCAAGGTCAAGGTGCCCACGGCTCGGGATAAGGACATCGGCACCACCAAGTTCGATTGGTATCCCTATTTCATCTTCGGAAAGCACGTCGGGAAATTGGATTTCAACGCGAACCTGGGTGTCAATTTCTTCGGACAGCCCGATGAGGGCCCGCACCTGGACAACCAGCTTATTTATGATCTTGCCGTGCAAGGATACGTTACGGAGCATCTTCAGTTGATTGCGGAGGTATTCGGGAATTCATCGCCTTCGGCCGGGGAAGACGGGACCTTCGCCGGTTCGGTTGCCGTAGAGTATGAGTTCGGGCCCCACTTCAACGTGTTCCTGGCCAGCGGCTATGACACGGATAAGCTGTTCAACCTCCGTCCGGGCTTCAACATCCCGTTCTGACCCCGCCTATTCTTCTTCGATGAAGGCGCCGTCTTCGGAGAACGTGGCTTCGTGCTTTTTCATCTTGTCGGTGAAGGCCAGTTCGTAGGTCACTTTTCCTTCCCGTCCGGTCTGTTTCTCCGCACGGTCGAATTTCATGGTGGGATATTTATCGGCAAAGCCTTTGGCCACCAACTCGGGAACGGATTTCAAATCGACCTGCTCTTCCGTTTGCAGGATTTCCCCGGCAGGGGTGACGTCGATTTCGGTATTCCTAGACCCGTGCTTGGTTACCTTGACCTCGTATTGAACGGAGCCTTCGGCCTTCTCGCGTTTGCAGGACGCGATCTTCGCTCCCGGATAGGCCTTCTGCACGGCATTCCTGACCGGGGAGGGGCATGAACGGCTTGCCTCCACGTTGGAGACGCCCAACATTAAGCCGGCGGCGCAACACAGACTGAAGTTCCATGGTCCCATAGTTTCCTCCTGGATTGGATCCTTGCTTGGAATATCGATTCTGGAAGCCTGCGTATCACGATGCAAAGCTTCAGAACCGATATATCGAATCAATTTTGATTCGGCGTGGATCCGGCTTCTTCAGATATGGAATGAAAACAGCAGGCGCGAATAGACCTTCGTCCCCGTTCGTAACGCTTTTTTCAGGAGGAGCGTATTCTTAATTTCCCAAGACCTAGGAGGGTAAATGACGCGATTCGTATGGATGACCGCAGGATTGGTTCCGCTATTGTCGGCGCTGTCGGGGGCCGCGCCCAAACCGGCCTACACGATCCAATCCAAGTTTCATCTGCCCGGAGATGAAAGATGGGATTTCCTAACGACGGATCCGGCCTCGGGTCGTGTTTTCGTATCCCATGGCAATCAGACCCAGGTGATGGACGAACGCACCGGCGCCCTGTTGGGGGCGATTCCGGATACCAAAGGGGTGCATGGCATCGCCTTGGCCCCGGAATTCGGGAAGGGGTACATCAGCGATGGGAAGGATACGGCGATCACGGTATTCGATCTCAAGTCCCTCGCGACCTTGCGCAAGGTCAGGACTACGGGGATCAACCCTGATGCGATCCTGTTCGATGCCTTCTCCAAGCGTGTGTTCGCGTTCAACGGAAAGAGCGATAATGCCACCGTACTCGACGCCGCGACGGACAGCGTGGTCGCGACCAGCGCCCTGGGCGGAAAGCCCGAGGTGGCCGTCTCCGATGGCAAAGGGCGCGTGTACCTGAACCTGGAGGATGCGGGGAAACTCGCCGTGCTCGATGCCAAAACGGCCAAGGTCATCCAGACCTGGCCCCTGGCCCCAGGGGAAGAGCCGAGCGGATTGGATATGGACGTGGAATCGGGACGGTTGTTCAGCGTTTGTGCGAACAAGATGATGATCGTCCTGGATGCCGCGACGGGAAGGCGGGTGGCGACGGTGCCGATCGGATCCGGGACGGATGGCGTCGCATACGATCCGGCCCTGAAGCGCATCTATGCCTCCAACGAGGAGGGCACCTTGACCATCGTGCAACAGACGGACAAGGACCACTATTCCATACTGCAAACTCTTCCGACTCAGAAGGGCGCCAAAACCATCGCTTTGGATGCGAAGACGCATCACCTGTTCCTCTCCGCCGCGGGATTCGGGCCCGCCCCGGCCGCAACTCCGGAAAATCCGAAAGCCAGGCCGCCGGTGGTCCCCAACAGTTTCGTCGTTCTGGACATTTCCCCTGCGATCTAAGGCTCGCCTCCTTGCTATCCTGTCCGCGGCCGTTTCGTTCGCCCCGGCCAGGGCGGACCAGGGCAGGTTGCGATTCGATCCCGCTTGGGATTATCCGGTGCTGGCGGTGGGATTGGCTGCGGCCGGCTCCGGCTACGTCGTCGAATCCCGGATGGCGGAGCGACGCTATGATCCGTCGCAATATGAACGGAGCGAAATCACCGTTCCGGATCGATGGGCTATCGGGTACTACTCCCAACCGCTTTCGATAACGAGCGATGTCCTAATCCTGGCCTTGGGCGCGGTCCCTCTCGTCCAATCCGGATTGGAGTTGCGCAGCGGATCGGCCGGATTGTCCCAGGTATGGGGGGACCTCGTACTTTATGGGGAAGTCGTGACCTTTGCGTCGGCCATGGCGTTCTATTCCAAAACCGTGCCTCTCCATCCGCGGCCGCTGGCGTTCACGGATAAGGCGCCGATTTCGGAACGCCATTCCGGCGACGCCCATAGCTCCTTTTTTTCTGTGCATACGACGGGCGCGTTCGCTGCAGCGACATTCTGGGGAACGGCTTACTCGATGGAGCATCCGGGGTCGAAATGGATTCCATGGATTTGGACGGGCGGAATGGCTACGGCTGCCGGAGTCGGCGCCTTGAGGATTCTCTCGGGACAGCATTTTCCCTCGGACGTGCTGGCGGGCGCCGCCGTTGGAAGCGCGATAGGATTCGCCGTCCCTTGGTTGCATCGCCAGAAGCCTGGGAGCGGAGCAGCCACCGGAGGCAGGTCGGGGTCCGATCCAGGCGCCCTCGCAGTGGGCTTGGAAGCCGGCTTGGCTTTGGGGCCAACGGGTTGGACGCCTACAGTCACCCTGCGCTTTTAAGGAACGGGGCGTGTTTCTAGAGCTGGCTTAGCGCCCCTCGCTTTCTTCCTCTCGCTCCACGTCGCTCGAAGATTCGATGTTCATGCGGATGCGTCGGCCCGTGTTCCCGCAGGCCGAATCGCCGTGGAAGAAGGTTACGACGGCCGTATCGGAAACCGGGCCCGGTTGGAGCTGGTCCAGGCATTTCCGGAGGTCCGTACCGGCAAACCACCCATCGACGCTCAAGGAAAGGACGACCCGGTTGATGGCGGTCGCTTTGATGGGAATGCCCGCGGAATCCCTGAAATCCAGGCCATCGCGCAAATCCAGATCGAACCCGAACTTGCGCTTGCCCTCGGGGCCGGCCAATTCCCCCCTGATGAAGATGTTGGCGGTGGAATCGTCCGTGCTATCCCGACCGGAGGCATGGCCCTCGAATTCCAATCCGATGGTCTTATACAAGCCCTCCGGGAGTTTGATGAAGTTGATTGCGGGGACCGAATTGCCCGATATGAGATCCATGGAGTAGGGGCCATTTACCGAGGCCTCATTGCCAGAGCAGGGTAGATCCCGCACCTGATCGCAGTTACTGCCTTCAGGAAGATCGAAATCGATGCGCTGAACGCGGACCGCGATCCCCGTGAGGAGAAGGCGCGTCCCCACCGAATCCGCAACCGCGAAGGAGCCGTCCGGGTTCCGGAGGCTGGGGCTCGATAGCGATGCGACCTTGGCTATTGCCGGGGCGGGCGCTGAACTGGCCTTGAAGGATAAGGCCACGTCGGCGAGCGGAGGATTTCCGGCTCCGGTCCCTCCCGCAACCCGGTCCGTTATGCATCCGTTTAGCGCCGGCAGGCAGGCGAGGGCCGCTGCCAGGATCGCCGATATCCTAGTCATGTTCGTCTTTTCTTTCGCGCATCAGGGGGAAGAGCTGCAAGTTGACCTGGTAGACCTTTTCAACCTCGGATTGGGCGCCCGCGAAATCGAGGACTTCTTTCCAAACGATTTCCAGGCGGGCCTTCAGATCGGCAAACCCGGCTTCCGAAAGGCCTATCGTCACGGAGCGGATGTCGCGGTCGCGCTGGGCGAAGGTTTTCAGCGAATTATGGCCGAGTTGGATGGCCGCCATGTGGTAATTCCGGATGGCCAGGCTCGTGGCTTCTGAATCCGTCGCCACGACCGAATCGGTCTGCCGCCATTTCCCGGATTCCGGATCTTTGCCCACCAGATCCAGGGCTTGCAGAAGGGCCAAGGCGGAGTCGACCTGGGCCGGGGTTATCCGCGGGTAGATGCGCTCGGCGATCCATTCGCTCCGCCCGTCGAACCCCTTGTGAATCAGCATTTCCCGGATCACGGGGATATACCAATGGCTGTAATAGTCGTATTGGGATTTGTCCAGCGTCTTGACCGCGGTATAGCGCTTGTTCCGCAGGATGCGCTGGTAGAACAGGTTTTTCTCATCGAGATTGCGCGACTGACCGTAGCCCACCAGGTTCTGGAAAAATTCCGTCTCCTGTTTGTTGAGCTTGAAGCCCTTCGCCGCCGCGATAGCGTAGGTGGAGTTGAGGCTGCGTTTGCCGTGGATCACCATTTGCAGGAAGTTGGGCGACGAAAACCCGGCCTTTTTCGCGAACGTGCGGTAGGAGAGCCGTGGCGCGCCGGCTTTAAGGGCTTCGAAAGCGTCCTTAAGAAAAAGACGGAAATCGAGATAGGTGAAGATATCGGGTTTCACAATCGTATCCTCAGGCTCATCCTCTCGGCCCATCCCGTCCGGAGCGGGCGGGGAAGAATCCCCGCCCTAAGGTAAGCGCCGCCTCTGCGGATTACGGCAGCGGCGGCTTGGGCCATCTACTTATGCAATCCGGCGACTTCCAGGCTGTCGTCATCGTCCGATTCATGATCGTCGCCAACGCCTTCATGATCCCCATCGGAGCCCTCATGGGTTCCCTGGACGCCATGATGATCGCCTTCGTCGCACCCTTTGCCGGCGACTTCGACTTCATCCTTCTCGTCGGAAGAATCCCGATCGTCATTCGCTCCCTTGACCTCCAGGGAGTCCTTATCGTCATTCTCATGCTGGCCGCAGGCCGATTCCGGTTTGAGGGAATCGGACGCGGAGCCCTTCGTCTTCGAAGAAAGCTGAGCGGCATCGCTCCCGGTTAGGGATTGGGTGCCCATGCATCCTGCCACGCCTACCAGAAAGGCAGCCGCAGCTGAGAGGCCCAGTAGGGTTTTCAATCGGATCTTATTCATTCGGTTCTCCTTTAGGTGGATAAACATTGGGTCATCCCATTCCAGGGACCCCGATTCAATTTACCCCTTATCTCGGAGTGAAGAACGAAAATTAGAAATCCAATTATGATTCGTGTAAAAATCCATAACATTAAGTATATCAATGGAATACAGATATTTAAAAGGATAGATTAAATAATGAAACGAATTCAAAACGATTCAGATTGCTACGGTTCAGCGGGAAAATTAGTTACGCTTTAATCCGACCCTTTTGCGGTCTTAGGAGGCGGGAATGCGTCAAGGGAAACCGGCGGTGCGTGCTGGGGGATTTTTCCTAAGGGAGGCACTGGGGCTCCTTTTTGCGGTTAACGTCGTAGGGGTTCAGGTGGCCTCGGCGACCATTCCCCTGGAAACGGAAACAGCCGTGACCCAACCCCGGAACGGCTTCGAAGGCGACTTGGCATACGAGTACCAGGTTTCTTCCGAAGGGACGGAAATGGCGTTGCCGCTGGCCTTGGAATACGGGATCCTGGACAACCTCGAATTACTGGTCGAGCCGGTCCTGTTTACGGCCATCCTCCCGGACCAAGGCGTGAGCCACCGGGGCCTGGGTGACTTGGAGGTTACCCTTAATTGGCGATGGCTGGGGGAGGGGATGCGTGTGCCCGCGTTCGCCCTAGCGGCCGAGGTAAAGGTTCCCACCGCGCGCGACAGCCTGATCGGGACGGGAGCGGCCGACTATACCGCCTATCTGGTGGCAAGCAAGGCCATCGGGCCGATGCACGCGCATGCCAATATCGGGTATACCTGGCAGGGAAGCCCGAAAGGGGCCAACCTCAGCAACCTGGTCTCCTTCGCTTTCGCCTTGGAGCAACTCACGACCGGTAGGCTGCAATGGATGGTCGAAGTGCTGGGCAATTCTCCGGTGGGGGCCGGCTCCTCCCTTCCCGAGAACCCGGTAACGCCGGAAGCGGCAGGAGGAGAACTGGCGGGGACCGTGGGCGTACGCTGGTTTTTCGCGCGCAATCTGGCCCTGGCTTTCGGCGCGACTTTCGACAATAGCCAGGCCTTCCAGTTCGCCCCGGGCCTGATCATGACCTTCCATTGAAACCGGGTCGAGACGAGATCAGTTTGAGCCATACCCCGGAATGAATACCTTCTGTAGCGTGCGAACCGCGCCCTGGATTCTCTTTTTATTCGGGCTCGCAAACGCGACGCCAGATTCCCTCAGTCTCGAGGATTGCCTGCGCTTGGCCCAAAGCGCGAACCCTCGCGGGCTTCTGGCTGCCAACGCGGTCACCTCCGCGGACCTGATCGGGCGCGAGGCGGATGCGCAGGCCTTGCCCCAACTCAAGTACAAAGGCGCCTTGGAATACGCGCCTTCCGGCAAACGGTTCGGCTACGATCCCGCCCTCACCAACGGAGGGCAAATCGGTTCGCAGCTCGTGGTGGAGCAGGCCTTGTACGACGGCGGCCAACGGGGCTTGAAGCGGCGCCAAGCCGAACTGGAGCGAACGCGGGCCCGCATCGAACAGCGTGCGGGTCGCGCCGATCTTGGGTTCGAGGTGGCCCAGGCTTTCACCGAAGTGCTTCGCTTGCAGCAGGATGCGGTCCTCAAGAACGATGGCGCGACGCGCTTGCGCGAGTACCTAGCGCTGGTTGAGCGCATGCATCGGGGCGGCCAGGCGGGATACACCGATGTGCTCAAGACCCGCATCCAGGTTTCCGATGCCGACGCAGCCGCCCACCAGGCGGAGACCGATTTGGCCGCCGCGCGCATGGATCTCGGCGACCTGATCGGCCGTTCCGATGGCGACGGGCTCGTCGCCAAGGGCTATTTGGATTCCACCCCGGCTCCGCCAGCTGTGGACACCGCCGGAGGGGTGGATGGAGCCCTCGCCCGCCTGGGAATCGAGACCTCGAAGCTGGACGTGGAAGCGTCCCGCAACGAATGGAAGCCGACCGTGTCGGTGGCTGCCGACGCGGGGCTTCTGACCTCATTCGAGAATCTGGATCTGCCTTCGACGGAACGGGTCCCGGTGCTCGGCGCGTCCGTGGGCTTGCATGTGGATTGGCCGCTTTTCGCCTGGGGCCTGCGCGGCATTCACCTCCGCCAGAAGGAACTGGAGGCGCAGAACGCGGAGTGGCGGCTGCGCCTTCAGATACGCGGTCGGCGGACCGAGCAGCGGAAGACCGTGATGCGGTGGCAGGCGGCGCGCGATCGACGGGATGCGCTTCGGGCCGAACTTGCCGCGGCAAGGGACAATTTCGCGTTGACCCAATCGAAATACGCCGGCGGGACGGGCCTGGCCTCTGAGGTGCTCGACGCCCATAAGCTCTGGGTGGATACCCAGTCGGCATTGCTACAGGCGGAAGCCGACCTCCGGATCCTGGGGGCGAAAACGATGCGGTTGGAAGCGCAGTGAGAGTCCTCCTTAGGGTAGGGGCTCCAAAGGAGATTCCGAGGATGACAACCGGAGAACAGGCGCGTCCGGCCGCGCGGCGGAAGATTTGGATAGCGGCATGCGCATGCGCTTGCCTGCTGGCCTGCGGCCGCCATGCCAAGGATGCGGAGGAAGAGGGGGGAGCTGCCGCGCCCGCGGTGGTGGACGTGAAATTGGACTCCCTGATCGTGGGGCCGGTTGAAGAGGTCGTAACCGCGCCGGGGCGGACCGATGTGCTTCGCAAAGAGACCATCGCCTCGCCCGTAGCCGGCAAGGTGCTCGCGCTTAAGGTGGCTGAAGGCGCGACGGTCCGTCCCGGCCAGGTGGTCGCCGTGGTCCGCACCAAGGAATCGGAATCGGCCTTGGAAGGCGCTCAATCCTTGTTGAATGAAGCTCGTACGGAAGCCGCGCGCGGCGAAGCCCGTCGCGCGCTGGAACTCGCCCAATCCACGCAGACGGCTTTGAGCCTTAGGACCAAGCTGGGCGGAGTGGTTGCGAGCCGGCTGGTGCAGGAAGGCGAGCAGGTGGCGGAGAACGAGAGCCTCATGACGATAATCGATCTGTCTTCGCTGGATTTCCAGGCCGACGCGCCGGTGGCGGGCATCGGGCGGATTCGCTCAGGGCTGTCCGCGACCGTGCGCTTGCAATCCATGGCCGAAGATCTGCCCGCGCGCGTGGCCGCCGTGCTGCCCCAGGTGCAATCCGCGAGCCAGACCTTGTCCGTGCGGCTCCAATTCGGGGTCGTGCCCGCGACAGTCCGCCCGTTCCTCAAGTCCGATCTGGCCGGCGAGGCCCGCATCGTGGTGGCCCGGCGGGAAGGGGCGCTGCTCGCCCCGAAGGCGGCCCTCCTCCGCAACGACGAGACCGGCGCCTATACCCTCGCCGTGGTAGGCGCCGATTCCGTGGCCCGCCTGGTCGAGGTCAAGCCTGGGGCTATCCAGGGCGATCGCCAGGAGATCGCGGCCGAAGGGCAAGGGCTAAAGGCCGGGGATAAGGTGGCGGTACAGGGCCAGTACGGGTTGGCCGACTCCACCAAGGTCCGGCCGGTATCCGCCGAGGGAGTTCCTTCCGGCGCTCCGGACGATCCTTCCGGCGCTCCGAAGAAAGAACCGTAACCGGTATCCCCATGAAAGCGGCATTCTCCCCGGTCGGATTCCTGCGCAGGCACGCCAAGGCGTTCCTTTTCCTCACGGCCGCGCTGGCACTGGCGGGCGGGCTATTGCTGCGGCGTATGCCCGTCTCGCTGTTCCCGGACATCACCTTCCCGCGCGTGACCATCCTGGCCGACAACGGCGAGCAGCCGGTGGAACGGATGATGGCCGAGGTCACCAAACCCCTGGAAGAGGCCGCGGGATCGGTACCGGGGGTGACCGAGGTGCGCTCGGTGACCGGGCGCGGCTCAACGGAAATCTCCGTCTTCCTGGAATGGGGCACGGACGTCCGCCAGTCCTTGCAGACCATCCAGGGGAAGATCGCCGATATCCGCAATACCTTGCCTCCCACGGCCTCGGTCCAAGCCGAGCAGATGACGGTCTCGGTATTCCCGGTGATGGGTTATAGCCTGGCGTCACGTAAGCGGAGCCTGGTCGAGTTGCGCGATATCGCGCTGTATCAGGTCCGTCCCGCCCTGCTCCAGGTGCCCGGCGTGGCCCAGGTCGAGGTCATGGGAGGGCGGACGCGCGAATACCTCATCGTTTGCGATCCGGGGAAACTCCGGAGTTACGGGATCAGCGCGGTCCAGGTCTCGGACGCCCTAGCCAAATCCAACCAGGTCTCCGCTTTCGGCCTGCTGGAAGACAACCGCCAGATCTACCTCTCCCTGGCCGATCAGGCCATGCCCGACCTGGACGCCCTCGGTAAGGCCATCGTGGCATTCAAAAATGGGGTCCCTATCCCGGTTTCCGCGGTCGCCGAAGTGCGTTCGGCGGTCAAGGACGAACTGGTGCGCGCAACCGCCCAAGGCGGCGAGGCCGTGCTCCTGAACGTCATGAAACAGCCCAACGGAAGCACCGTGCGAATCGGCGAGGCCATCCAAGCGCGGCTGAAGTCACTCAACCTCCCTTCCGACGTGAAGGTGCAAAACTTTTACGATCAGGGCGATTTCATCAAAGGTTCCATCCGTTCCACCCAGGACAGCATCTGGATCGGGGTCGGCCTGGCCATGCTGGTCCTGATTTTGTTCCTCCGCAGTTGGCGCGTAACCCTCGTGGTGGCGATCGCCGTCCCTTGCACCCTGGCGGCGACATTCGCTTGCCTTTATGCCGTGGGCCAGACGGTCAACATCATGACCCTGGGCGGCATGGCCGCGGCGGTCGGGCTGCTCATCGACGATTCGATCGTTGTGCTGGAGAACATCTTTTTCAACCTGGGGCATGGGGAAGAGGGGGCCGCGGGTTTCGCCCCGGCGGCCGATCGCTCCCTGCGCGGGCTTTTCCCCGCCATCTTGGGTAGCACGGCGGTTACCCTGGTCATCCATATCCCCCTGGCCTTCCTGGGCGGGCTCACGGGCCGCTTCTTCGCCCCGCTCTCCATCACCATGGTCCTGGCCCTTTCCCTATCCTTCCTGTTCTCGATCAGCTTGACCCCGCTCTTGGCCTCGCGGCTCGTGGGCAAGCGGGAGTTGGATCGGGAACGGGAGAAGGAGGGGCGCAGGTCGAACCTGGGACGGCGCTACGAACGCGCCCTGCGCCGGCTGCTGCGTTGGAAGTGGGCAGTCCTGCCCGTGGCCGTCCTGATCTTGGCCGGCTCCGCCCTCCTCTATCGTCAAGTGGGCACGGGCTTCCTGCCCGACATGGACGAAGGCACGTTCATCCTGGATTACGAATCCCCGTCCGGGACTTCCCTGAATGAAACGCGACGGATGCTCGATCAGGTGGAAAAAATCCTGATGGCGGTGCCCGAAGTGGAATCGTATTCCTGCCGGACCGGGACGCAGCTTGGTTTCTTCATGACCGAGCCCAATTCGGGCGACTATACCGTCAAGCTCAGGAAATCGCGGGAGCGAGGCATCGAAGAGGTCATCTCCGAGGTGCGCGGGAAAATCGAATCCAGCCTGCCCGCCCTGCGGGTCGATTTCGGGCAGCTCATGCAGGACGTGGTGGGGGACCTGGCCAATAACCCGTCGCCCATCGAGATCAAGGTCTTCGGGGACGACCAGTCGGCGATCGAAAGGGCGGCGAAGGATATTAAAGAGCGCATCGAAAAGGTGCAAGGGGTGGTGGACGCCTTCGAAGGCATCGTCGTCTCGGGGCCCTCCTTCGTGGCGCATATCGACGAGAGCAAGGCGGCCCGGGCGGGGTTCGCGCCGGGAGAGGTCCGCGACCAACTGGAGGTGGCGCAACAGGGCCGCGCCGAATCCCGGGTCCAGAAAGGCGAGAAGCTCATTCCCGTGCGCGTGCGCTATCCGGACGCATTCCGGATGGACATGTCCGCGGTCAAGGAGATGATCCTTGTGAATGCCCAAGGGGAGGCGGTTCCCTTATCCCGCATCGCCTCCTTCGAGGTGGTGCCGGGCCAGACGGAAATGCGGCGCGACGGGCTGCGTCCTTTCGTGGCGGTGACCGCCCGTATCGAGGGCCGCGATTTGGGAGGCACGGTGGCGGAGATCCAGGGCAAGCTCCGCAAGGAACTACGCCTGGGGCCGGGCATCTCCCTGGAATACGGCGGGCTCTACCAGAGCCAACAGGAATCTTTCCGGGGATTGCTGTGGGTCTCGTTGGCGGCGGTGCTGCTGGTGTTCGCCGTGCTCCTCATCGAGTTCCGGGAATTCGCCGTACCCTTCTCCATCCTGTTCATCAACGTATTGTCCTTGTTGGGCGTGGTGGGCGGCCTGTGGATCACGGGCGTGAGTTTCAACGTGTCCAGCTTCGTGGGCCTCATCATGATCATCGGCATCGTGGCCGAAAACGCCGTGTTCCTCATGCATTATGCGCATCTTTTCGAGCGCCAGGGGATGCCTTTGGAGGAAGCGCTGGTGCAAGCCGTACGCGTCCGAACCCGCCCAATCCTCATGACCATGCTGGCGGCGGTCTCGGCCTTGCTTCCCCTTTCATTGGGCCTGGGGGCGGGGGCGCAGATGCAGCAACCGTTGGCTATAGCCGTGATCGGCGGCTTCGCGACGTCGAGTTTCCTGTTGCTGTTCGGTTTGCCTATGGTATATGCCTTGTTTAGAACAAGGTCGATCCGTTAAGTTTGGAGCCTGTTTCGTTTTTTTTGGTCATCAATCCCTTTTCCTCTTTCCTCAGGCCGTGGATTCATTTCCTCGCAATCTACATGCAGAAAATCCGGGAGTCGTTGGCATTGAAACCCGGCTTTACCTACCGGGCCTCTTCCTTCTGGTAGGTAAGGCACCCCAAATTTGCCTTCCGTCATTATCTTTTCAAAAATATGCTTAGGGTGACCGCAAACCTGCTTCGCCTCATTCGCGCGCGTGATCCCCGCTCGCGGTTCTACTTCGCCTTTGTCTACCTGGTGTGGTCTATTCTCCCGCACTTCCATGTCCTCTTCCATTCCCACGCGGGGAGTGGCCCGCACCATCACGCCTCTTTTTCTCCGGCGCAAATCAGCCTTGCCAACCGCGTCATCGATGGCCTAGGACCGGCCGGTTTGGCAGGGGCTTCGGAACCCGATGTGGGAGGCGAAGAAACGAACGCAGTGTCCGTACCCAGGGCGCTCCAAGCCACGATGGCCTATGCGGTCGCGGGGGAAAGCGCGTTGGCTCCGGGCCGGGATGCATTTCTGCACGGCCATTATTGGGAAGATGCCAACCTCGCCGGTGTCGCCTCGCTGCCGGGTTTTTCCGTTCTCGCCGTCGTAATGATCGCTTTTGTCGCCGTTCGTTACCTGCCTCCCGGCCTCCGGCCTTCCGGAGCCGCCCTGGCCCGGGGCCCGCCCTCTCCTTTTTTCGCCTAACCCACTCCTGGTAGATCGACGGCAGCCGCCGCCGCGATCAAATATTTGCGCGCCCCCGGAAATTATTCCGCCGCGTATCCACATTGCAGCGAAAAGGATTTTCCATGCCATTCAGGATTTTGAAACCGATTTTTCCCAGCGCGATCTTTGCGCTGGCCCTGCCGCTCTCCACGCTGGCACATGAGGCCGGCGAGATCCCCGGGGTCGAAGATACTACCGAAGACTCCGCTCAGGCTGTGCCCGCTCCCAGGACGCGTCTACCGGAGGATACCGCGCTGATCCTTCCTTCGGCCAGCGTCACAGCGCGGCGGCCCGTCAATCCATTCAACGCCCAGGTCATCCGCGATCGCGATCTGTCCCTGCGCATGATGCTCGATCCCGCCGACGTGGTCAAGGTGACTCCTGGTCTTTTCGTGGGCCAGCACGCCGGGGGCGGTAAGGCCAACCAGTACTTCATCCGCGGATTCGATATCGATCATGGCACCGATCTGGCCCTATGGCTGGACGGCATGCCCATTAACAACGTGAGCCATGCCCATGGCCAGGGCTATGCCGATCTCCACTTCCTCATCCCCGAAACAATCGAGAACGTGGAGGTGAACAAGGGCCCCTATTACGCCGAATACGGCGACTTCGCCACCGCCGGCGCCGTGCGGCTGGATACGCGCGAGGCCTTTAAGGAAAACCGGGTCTCGATGGCGGCGGGCATGTTCAATACCTATCGCAGCCTGGCCCTGCTGACTCTGAAGGACGCGCCCTTGAAGCCGATGGTCGCGGCTGAGGTCTATCGCTCGGATGGTCCCTTCCAGAATCCGGAAGACATGGAGCGATACAACCTGTTTCTTAAGACCCCTGTCATCCACGATGCGGTCACCCACCTGGATTTCACCCTGATGGGATATGGGGCGGGATGGAACGGATCCGGTCAGGTCCCAGAGCGCGAGGTGAAAGCGGGAAGGCTGGACAAGTACGGATCGGTTGATCCGTCGGAAGGCGGTTCGTCCCAGCGCCATAGTGCCTCGGTGGATTATTCCAGCCTGCCCAATTCCGATGAAGAATGGCGGGCATCGGCATACTGGATTGACTACAGGCTTTCCCTTTACTCCGATTTCACATTCTTCGCCCGAGACTCGGTGCACGGGGACGAGATAAACCAGCGGGACGATCGCACGGTGGCGGGCCTAAATGCCACCTACAGGCGCAAGTATCGTTTGGGGAATATCGAGGCGGCCTCTTCCTTCGGCATCGGGATGCGTCATGACGTCATCCACAACGTGCTCGACTACGCCCAGAAGCGGGTTGTCTTCGACCATACCGCCGATTCCGACGTGCGCGAAGGCAGCTTAAGCACCTGGTTCATGCAGTCCATTTCGCCCTGGAAGTGGCTGTATGTGGAAGCCGGCGTGCGCGGCGATCATTATGGCTTCGACGTGGCCGATCGCTTGCACCCCGAAGGCGATTCCACCTTGACCGGCGTAAAGGACGCTTCGATGATGAGTCCGAAGGTCAATGTGGTTGTGACGCCTATTGCCGGGACCGACATCTACCTGAACTACGGAGAAGGTTTTCATTCTAACGATGGTCGCGGCATCATGTCCAAAGCCGACCCTGCGCGTCCCCTGACCAAGGCCCGCGGTTACGAGATTGGGGGGCGGACCAGTTTCTTCAAGCGGGTTGACTTGGCCGCCTCCCTGTGGAAGCTGGACATGGGCGGCGAGTTCGTGTGGGTAGGCGATGGGGGCGGCACCGAGGAGAATGGAGCAAGTGAACGCTTAGGCTTGGACTTGGAGGCGCGAGTGCAGGTTTTACCCTGGCTCTGGGCCGATTTCGACATGACCAAGAGCTCGTCGGAATACACACAGAACGCGGGCAATGGGACCGCGGTGGCCTTGGCCCCGCGCCTCACCTGGACCGGTGGCCTGTCTTGGCGGCACCCGTCCGGCTTTTTCGGGAGCCTCCGCGGACAACATTTGGATGATCGCCCTGCGGATGAGGCCGGCAATTTCACGGCTCAGGGTTTCACCGTCTTCGATCTGGGCACGGGCTACCGATACCGGCATTACGAGTTGGATGTGAACGTGGCGAACCTGTTCAATACCTCTTGGCGCACGGCCCAGTTCGAGAACGCCTCCCGCCTGCCGGGAGAACCCAAGCCGGAAACCGACATCCATTTTGTGCCGGGCGCACCCATCAATGTCCAGGGAGTGATGAAGTACTACTTCTAAAATTGGGCAGGCGGCTTCGCGACATCCAGTTTCCTTCTGCTGTTCCGCTTGCCCATGGTCTACGCCATTTTCCGGGGTAAGCGACCCGGATAGGCCGCCCGGCTAGCGGAAGGCGGGCAGGAACCACACCGTGGCGACTCCGACGGGTATCCGAAAAGGGAGGCGGCGCCCCAAGGCATCCCAACCCGGGACGGGGTGGATTGCCGCCTGTCTGGATCCGGACTCCGGAGTTCCCCGCCGGGCCCGCCCCGCCAACGCGACCGGAATCGTGATTTTCTGGTACACATACACTTTCATGGAGCGAAAATTCCCGGTGCCGTCGTAGGATTTGACCGTGACGAGGTGGCCGGCCGCGTCGTACTCGTTCCGGATTTCGCTTCCGAGGTAACCCAGGGAATCGCCCTTGACCCTGCTTGTTTCCCTACTCCGACGGCCTGCGCCGTCGTATTCCAGGGTTGTGATGGAGGAGGTATCGCCCTTTCCATTGAAGCCCACCTGCGAGACCTGGCGTCCGTTCCCGTCGTAGAAGTAGTGGGTCGCGGTCAAGAGACTGTCGCCGAGGAGAAATTGGGAGGCCGTTTTCCGGCCTTGGGCATCGTAGTCATATCGGGAAATGTAGGCGGGGCCTTTCACGGGGGACAGCTTTGCCAGTATCACATCGCCGGACGCATCGAACTGGAAATCGCCCACCGATACCACCGAGTCGCGCTCCAGCAAGGTGATTCGCAGCGGCCGTCCCGCGGCATCATACAGATCCATCCGCTCCCAGGTCCATGTCGGCCCTTTTACAGGGTCCAGGCTGAACAGGGAATCGGAAATGACGCGAGGTACGGAGTCGATGACCAGGAAGTTCGCGAATTTCAAGGTGTCGTGAGCGTAGTCATATTGCTTCGCGACCCAATCCCCCCGGAAGTCCCGCGCATACTCATATCTGGCCCAGGTCAGGGTATCTCCGGCGGCTGAAAGCTCGACCCTTTTGACCAACAAGGTGGAATCGGCCGGATAGGCGCTGGCCCAGCCCGGTATCGCGATGGCGGCCATCGCCCATATCCATTTCCACGAGCCGGCGCGCATCAGGCCTCCTTTACTCGCCGACTTTCTTGGCGATGATCCGCGGATAGCTTCCGTGTCCGTCCTGTCGGGCCGGGGTCCTTCCCAGAACGTCCCGGAACCTGTCCGATGCGGAATTCCCGAGCGCTATTTTACTTGTCCTTCTGCGGAAACGCCCTAGGGAAACCGGCACGGAAACCGTTTGATAGGTATAAGTATCGATGAATTCCAGGGTTCCGATTTTCCCGTAATGCTTCTTCGCCTTGACGTTACCCTGGCCATCGTATTCGGTCCTTTCATCCGAATACAACAGCGACAAAGTGTCCTTTCCATACGCCGAGATTTCCCGGATCTTCTTCCCGGTGCCATCGTAGGCGAAGGTCTTGGTATACGAGGTATCGCCATTGGATGTGAGGGAAAGCTTGGTCGCAGGCCGGCCCGCGGAATCATAGGTAAGCCGGGTTGTCTCCTTCATGAGGCCGTTAACCATGTAAGTCCTCGTTTCCAACCGACCCCCGGCGTCATAGGCATAGTCGTATTGGCCCTGGCCCGTATACGGGACCGGATCGGAAGCATCCCCCGTGATGGTCCACTTCAGAACTCTTCCGGCTACGTCGTATTGATAGCCGTAGTGGAGGGTCAAGGAGTCATTGTATCGGAGTACCGCGCTCAGAGGCAATCCCGCGGCATCGAATTCCGTGCGCGTGGAGATGTTGATCGGACCCGACTTGGCCAGGACTGAGGATGTTTCGGCAATGGCCCTGCCATGGGCGTCGTAGGTCTTGACTTCCGTATCCCTCAGGGTATCGCCGCGGAAACCGGTTTTCCTTTCATACCAGTATCCTTGGTTGTCGCGGGAATACGAATAACGATAGTCATCGAGGGTGTCCCCGCCGGCGGTCGCCGTGACGACCCGGACCAGAAGAAGGGAGTCGGAGGGATAGGCGAGCGCCCGCCCGGCCAGGGCCAGGACCGCCGCCAGCGAGAGGGTCATCGTGAAACCATAACGCATTTCGCCTCCTTTTCGTTTCCCGCCCCAATCGCAGTGTCCACATCGTTATGAGCCGGCTGCGGTTGCCGACCCGATCAGGTAATACGGGAATCCAAGGTAATTAAGGAAGTCGCGGAAGGCCAAATGGGGAAAAGCCCGGAGATACCCTCAGCCGGGGCGCCGGGGGAATATCATAGGGCCCGGAGGAGGGACGCCTTCCTCCGGGCCCGCGCCTTCGATGCGGAAAAGCTAGAGGGACGCGTTCATGCCGGCGAGTATCCGTAGGCCCAAGCTAGGATGCGGGCACAGGGGAAGTGCCAATTTCGCGGCCAGGATATACAGGTTTCTATTCATGCAATGAGGTCCCGTCCGCTCCCTTTGCCGTCCTTTGCAAGAGGGGTGGTCCCGCGGGGGACAAGAAGGACCTCCCAAGCAGATTTTCGAAAGCGTTGTCTGATCGATGGAACCCCGCAAACCGCCCAATTGCTGTTGTACGCCCACTTCGAAGTTCTTGATCGAAGCCAAAGCCGTCCCAAGGAAGACTGTATCCACGGCTTGCCCTCCCGCGCTGACCCGATAAGCATGCGGATCAATGCTTAAGTCCACGTCGAAAGCCTGATTCGTATTGTAAGCCAAAGCCGTTTCCTCGAACTGATCGAAATCGACGCCCCCACTCGAGCCGAATAATTCCACGAACACGTGACTCGGCGCCAGGGTATATCCGATGTTCATGAAAACATAATTTTGGTAGGTCCCATCATTGTCCGCATTGACCAGGAATAGGGCCCCGCTTTCGGCGAAATCGTTTTCCATCGTGCTTGAGAACTGGATCCGATTCGTAAAGACGACTGAGGATTGCCCGTCCACAAGCACCGGATGAGGCTGAATCCAATCGGCTGCCGCCGAAGAGGCAGTGGGAACGGCCTGGAAGAATCCACCTGACACGAATTGATCCCCATCCCCGGACCATTTGGAGGTGTCAAAGGTGTTCCAGGGTTCGGAAATCAGCATCCGCACCGGGCCCGGGCAGGTCATCGGAGGAGGGGGTGGTGGTGGTGGCGGCGGAGGAGGAGGTGGCGGCGGTGGCGGTGGCGGTGGCGGCGGGTTTTTCCCCAGCGGAAGCCCCAGAAGAGCGGAAGTGGGGCTAACAAGGGTCGTTCCTTGCTGATCGCCCTGCGGTTTCGAGTCGACAATGCAACCGGAAAGCATCCATCCCGATGCCACAATCAAAGCGCAAGCATGATACGCGGTATTCATACGCTTTAAATCCACATGGCCTCCTTGCCCTCAAGGGCGAAGCCATCCTATTAAGAATCCCATTGGGAATCAAGCTTTGACTATGTTCGTTTCTCTTCATCACCAACCGCCTCGATGTTCAAGCCTGCAAGGCTTCCTTGGGCAGATGGGGAAAGGAACGGAGATACCTTCAGCTGGGCGCCATGTGCCAGTTCTTCCAGAATCATCTCAACGGTAACCCGAGTCCTTTTAATGATTTTCACTTGGGGTTGGTATTTTTGGCCCGAAAAAATTTTACGTACCCATTTACGTACATCGTGAAATTCGCATGGTTTCCGCAAAAGTCGTGGGTTCGAATCCCGCCATCCCGACCAACTTCAAAAGCCCGGTTTCCGCATGGGAGCCGGGCTTTTTGCTGAATATCCTCCTAAATACAATAAAAGCAGGGACCGGGCACGCGTGACGATCGCGGTAGATCTACGCTGGTGAGCGTAGGTCGCTGTATCCAAATCGCGAACTTTCAGGAAAATTTTTACGTACCGTTTTACGTACATCTAGACCAAGTTTGGCCGATCTTTATCGGCCCTCGAATCGGCATAAAACCAGAGTTTCGTGCTTGGTGCTTGTTAGGCGTGTAATATCGAACGCTTAATTCCGCGATGCCGAACCGAAGGTGGTCTTACGGCGGGACAGTCCCACCCTGTGGGACGATAACTTGCGAAGCTAGCCGAGCCTTTGGGGAGAATGCGTGGGCTATCGACCCGACGCTGAAACAGACACCGAATACTGGAATCAGGATCCGCATGACTGTATTCTCTTTTTTCATTGGCTGCCCGCGGCGGCGGATCTTGCTCTGTGGACGGGTTCAGCTTCCGTGGACTGGTTCCTTCTGAGTCGGTAAAGATATCCGATCGCCGGTTTCAAACCTGTGCGGAATGGATTGCGAAGCGCGAACGGACAAAAAGCGGTGATTGGGGAATTATGAAAGAGCCACTCGGACTCTTATAGAAGCGTCTTAGTGAAGGTCGCCACGAATAGTTTTCAGGCCGAGAAGCCAATCTGGAGCTCGTTCCAATCCGAAAGGTGTTCAATCTGATAGAGTCGCTTGCTTTCCTCGACACGGAAGCGGAATCCTTTTTCTTCCAGGCGCGCCCCGCCTTCACGCATATCCTGCAAAAAGCGCCGGGCCATGGAGTTGAATTCCAGATTGCCTGCGTAGATGTAGAAGATGCCCAGATCCCTCAGCCAAGGTGAAATCGCTGGTCAGCATTTCGCCGAGGCGGGCTTGCCCGTCACCGGATCATACGGGGAAAAGGATTCCGAGCACTTCGCCGCCAGCGCGGGGAGGGTGAGGACGTCGGTGGTCGTGGCCAAATCGCATTGATCATGCCGGCATACGAGTTCCTGATCCTTGGTGAAGGTCACGTCGCATTCCAGGATCCCGGCTCCCATGCGCGCGCCCGCCTCGTAAGACTCTTTCGTCTCTTCCGGTAATTGCAGGGTGCCGCCCCCGCGATGCCCGATGGAGAATTTCGAAACCCGGAAATCCTGGTCTTCGCAGGATTCGAGCTTGCGCTTGAGTCCTATCCCCTCCTTGGCTAATTGCCCATCTTCGGTTTTCCTACGTACTTCGCGTTAACCTTGAGCGCCCCTACCGCATCTTTGATGTGCACCCGGCGTCCCCGGAGGTCGTAAACGATCTTGGACTGCCACACGGCCTCGCGGCTGTATCCCGGGGTTCCCGGCATTATGGCCGTGCCCGGGGCCGATGCCAGGTTCTTGCCGCGGTTGAAGTAGATCTCGGGCCTACCGCTGCGGGAATCGACCCAGGTCATCAATATGTCGTTCCCGTCGATGGCGAGGCCTTTGTAATCGCCGTAGAAGCCGCTCGCCCGGCTGCGCTTGTCGGTGATTTCCACGTTGGGACTGAACTTGTTGTCCAAGGTGCTGGCATAATAGACCGCATATTGATCCGCCCCATTGCGCAGATCGGTCCAGGCCACGTGGATGCGCCCGTACGAGTCGGCCGCCGCCCAAGCCTGGATTTGACGCGAACGGGTGGTGTTGTCGTTCACCCGGATCGGCTGGGTCCAGGTCGCGCCATAGTCTCTCGAAACCACGGCCCACACGTCGTCGTCGCCGTCGCTGCCCGCGCCGTTCATCGTGGAAGTCCATACCGCCACCACGTTTTTTCCGGAGAGGTCGGACCCTCCGCCCGTGATGGGGTGCTGGCGGGGATTGCACGGAGAATAGCAGAAGGTGCCTTCATTGGGCACCAGCACCTTCTTCGGCTCCGCGCTCGTCCCGCCGTCGACGCTGCGCTGATACGACAATCCGTCGCCCTGGTTGAAGAGGACATGCACGTACTTGCCACCCACCCCGAAGGTGGTTCCGTGGTTGATGAAGCCGAGGGGTTTCACCGGATCCCAGCTATCTCCGTAGTCCGTGGAGCGCTTCCAGCCCGCGCCGCTTCCCAGCCAGGAGATAAAGACCGTCCCTTCCTTGCCGGCGCCCACCCAGGGCTTGTCCGGCGCGGACTGCACGGATTTCCATTCGCTCCAGGTCTTTCCGTTGTCCAAGGTATGAGAGATGCGCACCTGGCTGATGCTGTAATCCATGCACACCGCATACAGGGCGCCGTCTGGGCTGGCCCCGGCGGTGGCATCCCCGGCATGGGCGCTGGTGTTCGAGGGCTTGAGGCACCTTATGCTCCAGGTGAGGCCCCCATCGCCGGAGGTGGCGTAGCAGCACTGGCTCGTGCCCGAATCCTGCCAGCCTACGATGATGCCGCCTTTGCCGTTGGTGGCGACGGCGTTTTCGTTGCTGCCGCTGGTCTCCCCGGGTTCACTGATGCGGACGTTTTCCCCCGCGGCTGCCGCCACCTTGGCCGCCGGCTTCTCCTCGGCATCGGAAACCGCGTCCTGGTCGACGATAGGCGATTGATTCAGGTATTCCTTGGGGATGATGCCCCCGGTCTGCTCTCCCCTTTCGACGGGGGACTCGGCCCGCGCGAGCGCGTACCCCAGGATGACCGCGGCGGCGGAGGCCGAGATGACGCCGAAAGCCCGGACGGCGGGGCGGCGGAGGAGATTCGAAACGGGCATGGGTCTTTCTCCTGTGCGATGATTTGTTTCGTTATAAATGTTACGTTTCCTATCGTCCGCTCATCACCGGCAGCGCCCGGCCCAGTCCATCTCGCAACGCCCCCGCACGGGAGGGGTCCGGAGTCCCGAGAAGGGATCCCCCGCCCGCGCGGGACATCCTCATGCGGCCGCGGGAATCCGCTTTCAGGATGTCCTGCTTGGGGACGATGGCCGTGGCCGGGAGCTCATCTAGGCCGTAGTCCTTGACCATCTGATCGTAGATGGCGGCTTTCGCCGGTACCCAAGCGTACGAACCGCCGGACGAGGTGATTAGGGCCCCGCTGTTCCAGCCGGCGCTCATGGCCGCTTCCCAGAAGTACGTGCCGATTCCCATCTGGTTCGGTAGGCCGAAATTGACATCGTTGATCTCGCGCTCGAAACCGCCGTACTCCGCGGCGTAGATCTTCACGTTCGGGAACTTCGCGAGCAGCCCAGCCTCTACCGTTGTCCAGATTTTCTTCGAGTTGGCCGCGCTTTTCTGATCCCCCTGGTAGCTGAAGTAGCTGGATTCGCCGAAGGCGTCCACCGGCGTGTACTTCAGCGCGTTCCCCAGCCAGGTGACGCTTTTCGAGAGCGCGGACTGCCCGTCCGTATGGTCGCCGCCTTGGGCGATGTGGAAGGAAGTGATGATTTTCGGATCCACTTCCTTGACCCCGTCGACTCCCGCCTTCAGCAGCTGACCGAGATTGGCCCAATTCGACGTGCTTCCGTTGACCGGATTGGTGCCTGTCGGGCTTCCGCCGCTATTGCAGCGGTGGATAAGCATGCCGGGCGTCGTTTCATTGCCGATCGCCACCATGTCGGGGCGGGCTCCGCCGGCGATGAGCTGGGTGATCGCATCCTTGGTATAGTCATGAACCTGCTTGGCGAGATCGGCGATGGTCGTGTATTTCTGCCATGCGATCGGCACGCATTGCTTGCCTGGATCGGCCCAGTTGTCGCTATAATGGAAATCGACGAGCAGGCTCATGCCGGCCGCCTTAATCTGCTTGCCGAACGCGATGGTATGGGCGAGGTCGCATGCGCCTGATTTGTTGTACCCGTCCGCCGCCGTAGGGTCGACGAAGACCCGCAGCCGGATCGAGTTGACCCCATGGCTCTTCAGGACGGTGAGCATGTTCGCGCGCGACGCTTCGGACGACGTGCCCTGGAAGGAGACATCCACCCCCATCCAGTAGGGCTCGGTGCGCGTTGCCCCCGTGGCCCCGACCGCCAGCCCTAGGGCCATCCAGACCGCCAAGGCGCCTCGTATGCACCCAATTTGCTTCGCCATCATTATCTTCCTTTCCGTCTGAATTGGCATATGATACAGCCTGTACTAAACTCTCCGAGAAATGCCGCGTTTCGCGAGAAGCAATTCGTATGACCGGCATTCCCTTGCGCGGCCATAGGCTCGGGTCTTGAGCCGGATTTTTCCGCATTCTGCTTTCCTGCCCTCATCAATCTGGCATTGGGCATGAAGACGGAGGGAATACCTCGGTAGTCAGAACGCACGTCGCAACTAATCATCGCATCATTATCTACTCGCAATTGCTGAACCCCCCCATAGGTGCAGCCGCTCGTTGGCCCCAGGGCCATATAGCGTCCGATAATAGACCGATCACGGTGAAGTGGGGCTCTGTTTAGGGGATTTTTAGAGGTTGTGTTACCGAACTGTCAACAGCATCGCCAATCCTGCCGCCTCCAACAGGCGCCGCAGCTTATCTTTGTACCTATGGGAGAGCCCGAGTCCAAGCCCGCATCCGTATTCGAGTATATGGATTACCGAGAGCTGCTGCGCGATCGCATTGCGGCGCGCAAGACGGGGAAGCCTTCCTTCTCGCTCCGGTACTTGGCAGGCAAGACGGGTCTCTCGGCCTCTCTGCTTACCCGCGTGCTCAAGGGCCAGCGCAATCTGAATCCCAGCGCGGCCTTGCTCCTCGCTAAGGTTCTGGGCTTCCGGGACGCCGAGCGTGATTTCCTGGAGGCCCTTATCATGTTCGGCCAGGCTAAGAGCCATGCTGAAAAGAACCATTTCCTGGACAGGATTCTCCGCATCCGCGCCACCAAGGTGCGCACTCTGGGACCGGATAAGGTGGAGTATTTCCGCACCTGGTATTACTCGGCCCTGCGCGAATTGATGAACTTCTACCCCTTCGCCGAAGATTATGGCAGCCTCGCGAAGATGCTCCGGCCCGCCATCAAAGCGGAAGAGGCCCGGAAGGCTATAAAGTTCCTCATCGAGGCCGGCATGATCGAGAAAACGCCGGTCGGCACTTATAAGCTGACCGAGGCGATCGTATCCTCCGGGGATAGGATCCGGGCTCCGCTCGTCAACAACCTGCACATTTCCATGGCCGAACTGGCCACCCGGGCCATCCATGAGATGCAGCTTGCGGAGCGCGACTTCTCCTCCCTCACGCTCAGCCTGTCTCCGAACAATCTGGAGGCCGTAAAGGCGAGGATCCGTAAATTCCGCAAGGAGATCCTGGAGATGGCCCGCCAGGACGAAAATGTCACCGGGGTCTACCAAGTCAATTTCCAGGTATTCCCGCTCTCCCATCGCTATCCGGAGAAGATGGAATGAGGCGCGCGGCGAACAATCCACAACCGTCGGCCCATGGCGCATGGAAAGTGTTCCTTGCCGCATGCGCAGCCTTCCTCGCCGCATGCGATATGCCCTGGAAAGTGGCGGGAGGCAGCGGCACCGAGACCTCCAATGGCGAAGTCGTAGCGGCCCGTATCTTCACCGGAAAAGGAGCGCCCGTCGCAGGCGCCTTGGTCTATGCCCGGCCCGCAGATTACCTGAAGGATACCCTCGGCATCGACTCCATCTCCGAAACGCCGCCGGACGCCATTACGGATGAAAACGGATTCTTCCGACTCAATTACCTGGACGCAGGCAGTTGGAAGGCCGAGGTGCGCGGAAGCGGAGGCCAGGCCGTGCTGCTCGGCTTCGACGTGGAGTCCGGCGCGAATCCAAAGGTCCTGATACAGGACACCCTGCGCCCCGTGGGAACCCTGCAGGGAAAGGTCGAAATTCCGCCCGGAGCCGCCGGCTCCCTGTACGTGCAGGTCTACGGCATGGAGCGCCTGGCGCGCACCAATGACACGGGGTTCTTCATCCTTCCGGATCTTCCCGCGGGACAGATCAAGTTCAGGGTGCTCTCTTCGCAAGCCGGCATCTCCTATCCTGCTCCGTCCCTAGCCGTTATCAAGTCTGGAGACACTGTGGATGCCGGGACCCTGCGGCCCATCTCATTCGGAAGCGAGAACTATTCCGAATGGCCATTCTCCCGCCGAATCTACCTCAACACCCTGGCGGCCGGCGTGGCCGATACCGTGACGGATTTCCCGCTTCTGGTGCGCCTGGATGCCGAGCGCTTCGATTTCGCCCTCTCCGATGGCAAGGACATCCGCTTCTCCTCCCCGAACGGAACCCACCTGCCGTATCAGCGCGACTCTTGGGATCCCAACAACTACCGGGCGGCGTTCTGGGTAAAGCTCGACTCCGTTTTCGGATCGGGCGGGGAACAGTACATAACGTTGCATTTCGGCAAGCGTGACGCTCCGGACTTCTCCGACGGAAAGGCCGTTTTTTCCTCCTTCGGAGGCGCCTGGCATTTTTCCGATTCCCTGGACAGCAAGGGCCAAGGCTTCTTCTCCGATGCTTCCCCTTCCGGTGCGACCGGCACCGCCCGCGTTCTCCCCCAGGAACGCCAGGGCGTGATCGGCGCGGGGGCCGGCTTCCGCGGCGCCCACAGCGTGGTCGCTGAGGGAACGGCCGCCATGCGCCCCTCCGCGGCCGTCACCCTATCGACCTGGGTGTCGATGGCTGGCACCGGAACCATGGGAGGCGAACTCGCAACCATGGGCGACAACTACGGTCTGCGGTCCATGACCGACGGCAACGCCCATTTCTTCGTCTTCACCGACACCTCCGTCAAGGATCCAACCTGGAATCCGTACCTTTCGTTCCCCAAAGTTCAGACTAAGGGCCTGGATCTTCGCGGCAAGTGGCACCACGTAGCCGGACGTTACGATAAATCGGGCCTGCGGGTATTCGTGGACGGGGTGGAGAAGGCTTCTTACTCCCATACCCTGCCGCTCTATTACCCCTTTCGTAAGGAGTTCCGGATGGGCGTCCATGGCAATGGGAGCAATTCCTTCTCCTTCTCCGGATCCCTTGACGAAGTCCAAGTCAGTCCGATCGCCCGCTCCGCTTCTTGGATCAAGCTGAGCTACGAAAGCCAGCGGCCGGGATCGACCTTCCTCGAATTCAGGTAGCGCAGGCCCTCAGCCGTTGGCGGTCCGGTGGTCAGGGGCTACGGCGGATGAGGAAAACCTGCTTCGCGGGAACCGCTCCCGCGCCGAGGTACCTGAACTCCAATGCCGGCCCGGCAAGGTGGCACCATCGCTCCGCCTAAGCGGAACCGTGGCCGCCGCCGGGCAGGCAGGCGGCAAACGAATGGGCCATGGCCAGGACGCGGCGCAGGAGGGGCCCAGCTTCAATTACTTCGCAGTCATACAACTGTTTCCGAGTACGTAAAAACATCACGGTTTTTCTTCCCAGTCGGCTTACGCGCTCCTGCAAACTTTCCAACCCGGAAAGCTTTCCGCCCCTCCGAGTCAAGGGAGAATTTTAATTCGATCCTCCAAACTTCCTTTCCCGCCTCTACGACTGAATCCATTTGGATAGAAATACAAGTACCTAAATCCCGCATCAGGCTGGACTGAAGTCTGCTGGGGCTATCGCCCCAATTAAGGCTTGCCTAAGTTGAGGAAGGTGGGAGCTATTCCGCGAGTTGCACGCCTCCCCAGGGCATCAACGGATAGGCCAGGCCAAATCGTAGGCAATGCCCGAACGGGACCAAGAATGCCTGTCGGAACGGATGGCGGGAGAAACACCTCCAAGACATTCATTGCCCCTACCGTATAAATGGAATCACTGTAGTTCATTGCTACGAATCCATGGCGGGCAATCGGCATCTTTTGAACCGTTCGCCAGGTTCTGCTTTTCGGATTGTATTCTTCGTTGACGTCCTGGACACGGGGCCATTCGCCTCCCATGGCATAAAGCCTGCCTCGCGAAGCGGCGAAGGCGAGCCCGCTCCGTGATGTGGGCAGCTTCGGCAAGATATCCCAGGCATTTCGAGTCGGGGAATATACCTCGAAGTTCGTAACGTTTATTCCACCTGAACCGCGCGGGCGTCCCGCCACGACATAGATAAGCGAATCCAGGACCGCGAGCCCCAAATGCTCGCGGGCAGTGGGCATTGGAGCCCGTTCCCTCCAGGTGTCCGTTGCCGGATCATATTCTTGGACCAGATTGATGGAGAGCCCGTTCGTATCCACGCCCCCGATGACATAGAGGCGCCCCCCGAAGACGCCCGCTCCACCAGCTGCGGTGGAATGGGGAATCGGTTTGATTCTCTCCCACCGATTCAGCGCGGGGTCGTACACCAGGCTATGTCGTGATCCGAGCCATGGGGCCCCATTCGGCCCACGTCCCCCTAAGGGGCCATGGTCGCATCCTCCCAATACGTAGAGCTTACCCTCAAAAGCCCCGACATTAGGATGGTGGAGGCCGACGGGCATGGAGGCAATCTGCTGCCAAGAATTTCCCTCAGGTGAATAGGCATAGGCTTCCGGGTAGCCGCCCGTGGGACCGCCGATTCCCCAAGGATATAAATCTTGTTTCCGAGGACGGCGCCGCCGATTTCTCCCCTGGCATTGGGAGTCGGGCCCCGGGAAATCCATTGCCCCTGATCACCCTGGGATAGAGTACGCCGACAGGGGCGATTGCATGTACATCGATTCCGACCTGCGTGGGGACGGTGCATCGATCCAATTGTGGCAGGGCCTCGCCTCCTCCCATCGTTCCGACCCGGCGGGAGTATGGTCGGGTATCATCGATAGCCTGCGCTTGAACCTCACATCCGTTCTCGTTGACGATTTCGAAAGCGGGAGCAACCGGGTCCGATTTCCCGACTCCGCCGCCGACCCGCCCGATAAATCCCTCCGGGTATTCTATATCCGCCCGACCGATGTTCCGCTGAACCCGAAGATGGTCCCCGGCATCACCTCGGCCATGCAGGATGCGCAGAAGTTTTATCTGGAAAAATGCAAATTCACTTTCAAGCTGAATGATCCGGTCGTCGAAGTGGTGAACGGGACCCATCCGAGAAGCTGGTATGAGGATAATCCGGGCGGCGGTTCCGACGATTATTGGCGGGCGGTCTACAATGCGAAGGCGGACCTTTCGAATCGGGTTCCTTCCGTCGGGGCGGACGGGAATCGGAAGCGATGGAAGATCGTGTTCTATGTAGATGCCGAAGGCACGGGTGCCGGTGGCGGAGAGGGCGGTGGCTGGGTCTTGCTGCCGAAGCATGACGCCGATGGCGCCTCGGGATATTCCGTGGATAAGGCCCGTCGTTGGGTGGGCGGCATGTGCCACGAATTGGGGCACTGCTTCGGCCTGCCTGACGCCAAATCCAACGATGGGACCATCATGTCCGCAGCCATGTACAACTGGCCGAATTGCACCATCATGCCGGCCATGGTCACCACTTTCCAGAATCTGGGCGCCAACTCCGGTTTCTGGTTCCCCACCATCGCGACCGGAATCGATTTGCGGATCCCTGCGCTTTCCGCTTCCGATTCCTGGTCACCGCGCTTTTCCGGGAATGAATTGCAGGTGGGCATGCCTCTCCTCGAGCCCGTCTTGGCCACGATTTCTCTTTATGACCTTGCGGGCAAGCGCAGAATGCGGCTGACGCCGGGGGCGCAGGATATGGGAAAGAAAGGCTTGTCCTTTCCCGTCGGTGGCTTGGAGGCTGGTAGCTATGTCTTTTCTGTGGAGGAAGGCGGAAAGATAAAGGGGAAGAGGGTGGTCAGGAAGGCCGAATGAGGATTCTGCTCGCCATTATGGCTGAGTCCCGGAAAATTTTTTACGTACCCATTTACGTACATCGTGAAATTCGCGAAGTTTCGCCAAAAGTCGTGGGTTCGAATCCTGCCATCCCGACCAACACGAAAACCCGGTCCTTCGTGAGAGGGGCCGGGTTTTTCGCTTAATATCCACCTAAATACAATGAAATCATGAACCGGGCACGGGCGAGGATCGTGTTAGAGTTATGTAGGTACACGTAGATCGTTGTAGCCAAAGCGTGACTTTCAGAAAAATTTTTACGCACCTTTTACGTACATCTAGGCCAATTTTGGGGGGTAAGGATGGCCTTGAATCATCTTTTGATTGAAACCTCCAACCCTCAAGATCCTGAGTCAAATCGCAGAACTTCCTCAACGGCTTTTTCGCTACGCCTATATGCCATTGACATAGGTATGCCATTGGCGTATATTTAAAGAAGAATGAGGATCCTTTTCGTGGAGTCCGATATTTTCGCGCGCAAGCTGGTTCAGGCATCTACGGATGCTGAATATCAGGTGCTACAGAAGGAGCTTGCGGAAAATCCGGAGAAAGGCGATGTGATTCAAGGTGCCGGAGGTGCACGCAAAGTGCGTATGGCCTTGGGAAGCCGGGGCAAGCGAGGCGGCGCCCGGGTGATTTATTACGTCCGGGTGTCGCGGGACATCATCTGGTTCCTCGATATCTATGCCAAGGGTGAAAAGGCGGACCTGACTAAGGAAGAGAAGAAGGAAATCGCGGCTTATATCCGGAACTTGAAAGGGACGTAGCATGAAAAAGGAAGCCAGGAATCGATACGCGGGTATGGCACAAGAGGCGAAGGATTGGGCGGCTGGCAAGAAACAGCTTCGAACCACTTTGATCGATGAAGCCGGCGAACGGACGCTTTTCCGCGCGAGCGGTCCGGAGCTTAAAGTGCGCCAGGCCAAGGTCGAGGGCTTTAAAAAGATACGTGCAGATCTAGGTCTTTCCCAGCCCGCCATGGCTAACGCCCTGCATGTCGGCGTTGGGACCCTCCGAAATTGGGAATATGGCCGCCGCGAAATCCCGGAGGTGGCTTGGGTTTTGGCGCAACTGCTTCATGAATTACCGGCGGTACGGAAGCGCCTTCTGGCAGCTTGAAAAAGGGACGCTGCCCCGTTTGCAGGTTCGATAGAGTATGGGTGACCAAATAGTCCTTCTTGATGATCCCGCGCGAAAATTTCAGTTCCTCGTAGATAATTTGCGAGAGATCCTGAACTCCAGCTCCTCGTAAACATAAATCATGATGCTCTAGTCGTGGAAGCGACTAGAGCCTGTGTTGCTTTCGTCGCGTAGCGTTTTGCCATTTCCACCAGCCGCTCCCGGCTGAAGGTTCCTCGTGCCAGGGCTTGGGCGAGCGATGCAGAAAGTTCGCTACGGGAAGCGCCGGCTTGGTCCACATGTTCGAGCAAGTCGACTACGTACCACTCGGGTGGAGGATTTTCGGGGAAGGCAACGCGGCGAAGGACGAATTTTCGGCCTCCGAAATCGAACGTTCCAGATCGCTTGGTATTGTAAACAAGCGGGGCAGCGAAAACGGCGGTTGTGCCTAACCCAAGCGCGTTCCAATGCTCGGAGCCTGTAAAGACGAAGGGCGCTCCTTCGAGAAAGGCGCGCATAAGCTCCTTGTCGCTGGGCGGTACCGCTCCAAATCGGCTTCGCTTCGGATGAGCAAATAGGCCATGGGCAAGCGGAATGAGTTTTCCTTCCTGCACCAGTCGCTTGGCAAGCCGGGGAGCATTAAGGCCCCAAGTCTTAAGATCGCGCGTGCGGTATACACGGCCCGGCTCAAGTTTTGGACTAGCTGAAGCTGGCATGATAGTATCAATATTCCAGGAGAAAAGATACAACATGACGGTGCGAGACGCAGTCCTTATATGCATTGGCGTTCAATTTTGACCTTTTTAGGGACCTCTTATGTCATGAATAAGTTTATGTCACGGTGACGGGATCTCGAAATAGACCGGGCTTTTTTGTTTGTGCTTAGCGGGAGCCGGCGCTTGGTTGCATAGCCTCTGCCTTCTCCCAGTTCGCCGCGGCTTCGATGATTTCGGCGACCTCCTTGGGCTTGGAAAGCATGGGAAGGTGGCTGGCGTTGACCTCGGTAATCTTTGCGCCCATCCGTTTGGCTCCGAACCACTGCTGATTGGGGTCGATCGCGCGATCCCCAGTCGAGATCAGGAACCAACTAGGGATGGTTTTCCATGCCACGTCTTTGATGGGTGTCGCGAAAGAAGCCCCGAAAAGCGGTATTTGTACCGCTGCCAGGACCGCCGCTCGGCTCTCCGGAAGGTCATGCGCCATAACGGAATGGAACTTCGCCGGATCGAGATACAGGAAGCCTGCCGCAGCCGGAACTATGGCGTCGGCTATAGGAGTTCGGGCGAACCCTGCTTGCAGGGATTTGGGGGATTCGCCGACGTCGGGGGAAAATGCGGCGACGAAGACCAGGGCTTTTACATTGGCGTTCCTTGCGGCCGCCTCCGTGATGACGGCTCCGCCGTATGAATGGCCGACCAGGACCACCGAGGCTCGTTGACCCTCGATGACCCGTTTCGCGAAAGAGACGTCCTCGGAAAAATTCGCGAGAGGCAACTGCGCGGCAACGACCTTGTAACCCGACTTTTGGAGGATGGGGATCACCTCCTGCCAGCACGACCCATCGGCCCAGGCCCCATGGATCAGGACGATGGTGGGTTTATCGGTATTCGCTTCGAATGGTTTCATGTTACTCCTCCCGCTTTCCGACTTGGTTAAGTTCTTTCAGCGCATCCGCGGAAAGTTTCAATGATCCGGCTTTGACGTTCTCCCTTAAGTGCTCAACCGAGGAAGTACCCGGGATCAGCAAGATGTTCGGAGAACGCTGAAGAAGCCAAGCGAGCGCCACTTGCCGAGGGGTTGCCCCTAGCGAGGCCGCCACTTTATCCAAGGTCTCGGACTGGAGGGGGCGAAACCCACCGAGCGGGAAAAACGGAACGAATGCGATCCCCGCAGAATTGAGTTCGTCGACCATGGCGTCATCATTTCTCATTGCCATGTTGTAGTAGTTCTGGACGCACGCTATTTTCGTAATGCCCTTCGACTCAATGTATTGCTCGTGACTGATGTTGCTCAATCCGATGTTTTTGATCAGTCCCTTGTTTTTGAGCTTCACGAGTATGCTTAGGGGCCCGGCGATCGAAGCCTTATTCGTGCCCAGGGTTTCACCGACCCGCAAATTGACGATCTCCATGAAACTGCGATTCAAGTTGCGGAGGTTGTCTTCGATAGCCCCGGTGATATCGCTTTCGGAAAGGGCTTTCGGCCACGCCCTGTCGGACGTTCTCTTGACGCCGACCTTGGTGGCAATGATCAGGTTTTCGGGGTATGGGTAGAGCGCTTCTTTTATGGTTCGGTTCGCGATGTGCGGGCCATAGTAATCACTGGTATCGATGTGATTCACGCCAAGCCTGATGGCCTCCTTCAATACGGTTATGACCGCGCTTTTGTCCTTAGCGGAACCAAAGGCCATAGGGCCGGCAAGCGATATGCCGCCATATCCGGTTCGATTCACCGTTGTCGTCGTTCCTTTGAAGGTGAAGGTTCCACCCGGCTTTTCCTCGACTCTCATCGTAATCCCTCCCCCTGGTTTGCGTGGCATACTCAGCCTAACATGTGTAAGTATACATATGTTAGGCTGAGAGCTCAAGTATATTTCAGATTATGGGAAGGACGTGGGGCGGAAATCGGTAGCATGAATGACTAAGACGTGAAACCAAAGCCAAAGCCAAGACAGAAATATGCCCGTGGCCAGGGCGATCAACTGCGTAGCGATCTCATCGACGCCGCGATCAGGATTCTCGCGGATAATGAGTCCAGCGGGCAGTTCTCGCTAAGGGCAGTCGCTAAAGAAGCGAGCGTGGCAGCCCCCTCGATCTACCTTCATTTTTCTGATCTGAATGAACTGCGTCTTGGGGTGCTGGAAAGACTTTTTGCCGAGCAAATCGCAATCCGGAATCACGCCGATGAAGAGGCGGGAAAAGCCGGTGGCGGCGCTTGGGAAAGGCTGCTAGCGGGGTCGTTGGCGCTCGTTCGGTTCGGACTCGAACGGCCCGGCCACTATAAGGTTATGTACGAAGGTCGCGTGATCCTTCGCTTGAACGACCCTAGAGCCGCTGCTTTCGGCCGTCCCATGCAAAACCGTTCGGTAGAGTTGATTTCCGAACTCGTAAAAAAAAGGGCTTCAAAGGGGGTTTCGGAAGATCCTAACCGCTTGGCGCTTCTTCTTTGGACCGGTATTCACGGGATTATCTCCCTGCAAATCAACAAGCCTACCTTGGATTGGCCCGCGGCAACCGAACTGGCGACGCAGCTTGCCAGATTCATCATTCGGCCGGGGTCTTACGACTAATCCTATTCGTTAAAATCCTCAAGGAGGCGGGCCGTTTGCGCTCTTGAGCACGCGAGGAAAGTTCTACAAGAGTCCACGTAGCTCCACCATAAAGGCTCCCCGGATTGGCGAATTCTGAAACGGCCAAGTCGAGAGGGAGCCTTTCAGGTTTCAATGCGGTAAATCCCATACGAAGTGTCCGCATCAGCCCGTAAAGGTGGACACCCCGATAGTACGTTTCATCGGATGCCATAGCTCCCGGGTATCCGGCCACCCTAGGTTCCAAGCTGGCTCTGCCTTTGGTCTACCCAAGGTCTGGTCGCGCCCGGCGTCGTTCGGTTGTCAGGATCTCCGCGTGCGCAAAGAGGCGAGTCAACCCTTACTCCCTTCCCCTCCATACCGTTCCTGGATTCCGGGGGGCACGCGGGAAATCCCGGGGGCCTCGCGAGCTGTCGGAAACCTATCCCAGCACGATTTCACGGATCTGGCTCGATCTGCTCGATTGGCGTCATTAGGCGACTAGAAGGTTGTTTTACCGGGAAGCTGCCTCTGTCGTAGGGTAAGTACGGTCGCCACATTCGAAGGCATGTTCTCGTCGGCTAAGAAGAGCAATGCTCAGGCATCCAAATGAAAAGCTTCGGAGCGAATCATTTCGGATGCAAACGCGAGGGACGCCGGGACGGCTTCCTTCGGAAGATGGGGATACGAGCGGAGAAGGTCATCCGCCGTGGCGCCGTGTGCCAGATCTTCAAGGATCATTTCGACGGTGACGCGGGTTCCCTTGATGACGGGGCGGCCGCCGCAAACAGCGGCATCGGTATGGATAAAAGGTTTCCAGTCCATTGATTGAATATACCCCCCATGCTCGCCACGGAGCCAAGAAGGGAGCGTGATTATCGCCCGATTTGCTGATTTTGACCAATCAAGACCCCAGAAATTTTTTACGTACACATTTACTTACATCGCGAAATCCGCCTAATTTCTCCAAAAGTCGTGGGTTCGAATCCCGCCATCCCGACCAACTTCGAAAGCCCGGTTTTCCGTAGGGGAGCCGGGCTTTTTGCTGTATATCCTCTTAAGTACAATGAAATCAATGGCTAGGCACCTAGGATGATAGGGTGGAGCAACGTAGCGCGTGTAGGCTACCGTAGGCAAATCGGGCATTTTTCGGAAAATATTTACGTACCGCTTACGTACCTCTATGCCAAGTTAAGGCCGAACTTTTTTTGGCCCGAAGACCGGATTAAAACTCGCGGGCCGCATTTGGCGCGTGTTAGATACCTGAACCGTCCTTTGAGCGGAGATTGCTGGGCGGTGGCGCACCGTATTTATCAAGACACAGCCGGAAATGGTTAGGTTTAATCCCCCCTTTCGAAAAAAAACCCAATCTGAGGCTGCAGATAATGCTAAGAGCTGGACTGATGTTATCAATAATTTTTTCCGGCTCCCTATACGCGGCGGAATCCGATAATCTATTGCGGTTAGGCACGGATACCCGGTTCATTTATCGCAGGCAACTTGCCCAAGGATGGTGGCTGGGCACTGATGTCAAAGGAGTCACGTCAGGCGGTGGGGACAGTGAAACCCCTTTTTCCACGAACCAGGTTTTTTCCTATTGGCTCGCGACCTTGACCAAGGACTTGGAATGGCGGGGATTCCATATGTGCAATACGGTCAAATATCTTGGCAGTGAAAAAAGATTTACGCAATTCAATTTTAACTTGCAGTTCAATAAAGCGGTACCGCTCGCTGAGAACGTCCGGTTCAATCCGACCTTTACGGCCCTGGATTATGTGTTCGATTCGGATCCTGGACGGGAAACTTTCCCCTGGCAACGCGCCCACAATTTCAGCACTCTATGGGGACTCTCGCTTGAGTTCGATTATTTCTTTTGACTAAAGCCCGATAATGGATCGGGATTCACTTTAGGGGCAGCTCACTACCGCGATATAAGCTACAACGCATCCTCCCAGCCAGAGGCAAGAAAAGCCGTCTTTAAACGACCTCGCCAGTTTGAACGCTTGCTTCGGTTGCTCAGAGGTGAGTTACCATGGACTTCATGAATCGGAGAACGTCCGTCAGTGAAATCATAGCGGGGGATACCGCCGATTTTCGCATGGGCGGTCTTTACTTGGAATGAGCCTTCCTCATCGGAAAATCCGGAAGGGAACAAGGTGGAAAAGCCGATCGTACCCGATCTATCACGTGAAGAAACAAGATGATCCGCTTCAAAAGATCATTCGGTGCAATACAAGTATTCACCAGTTCCGCTCCGCTCACCGGAATGATCCCAAGAAGGCGGAACGCCTGATCCATCGCCACTCCCCCTGGGTCTTGACCTTACCGTATCCCCAGCGCTACCCGCTGGCATTCGACGCCCGACATCTGAGTCGTCCGCCGTTGCTTTCCAGGAGGATATCGAGTTCGCCGTCACTCGGACCCGACCGTGAAAGGCGAAAGAGGCGTGCCTTGGCGCTCTCATCGAGCATCCCCGCTCCTGGTTCGCGAAAAAAAGGAAGCGGTTTCAGCGTAAAATGACGCGAGTGCCGCCTGGTAGATGATCACGGCGCCGTCGCCGAACCGTCAGCGGAACCCGGTGGGGAGACCGCTGGCGGCGATGGCGGTGAGTTTGAGCAACTCGTTCCGGTTGAAAATACGATGGAGCGACCATGCGGAAGGAGAGCTACCGGATGCCGCCCCGCTCCACGGCCCCGATGTCGCAGATGCCCTCGTTCCAGGCTCTGGGCCTTTGGTACTTGCGTTCGTCGTAGAAGGCACACAAGTCGCTGCCGTTGAAGGATGAGTAGAATCCGGCGACGAGGCCGCTCCCCGACTGCGGCATATGCGTGGGCAAAACCGGGGTCCCGGCCGCGGCTCCGTTGTTGGCCAGGGGGTCCAGCTTGGGATCAAAGGGATCTCCATACCAGCCGATGACCGACGAGAAGGAAGACCCGAAGAACCATTCGCAATTGTCCACAATCCCAATCGCGTTGCCACTGTATTTGGGGGTATAGAAGGTGCTGCCGCCGTCCCAATAAACGTCTTGTCCGCGATAGGTGGGCAAGCGGCTGTCCGGAAACACAATCTGATTCTTTGCGATGACGTTGCCGTAAAACTCGGTGGGCCCGCCATAGCTCCACATTCCCATTCCTCCGCCGTACCGCAGTTCCGAGGACGAACCTGAGCCCGCCTTATTGAAGGCGATGGTGTTGAAGCGTAGGACCACGCTTCCGGATCCGCCCTGGAGGAAAAGTCCGCCGCCCCGGCTCTTCGCCTCGTTGCGGCTCAAGGTGGTATTCTCCATGAAGAAATCGCCGGTGCCCCCGTAAACGATGCCGCCGCCCCGGCAGGCGCCGTTGTCTTTGATGGTGGATTGGTAGATATCGGTGTAAGTATTGGCGACCCCGATCCCGCCCCCGGAAGAGGTCATGCCGCCTCCGCAAGTGGTGAATTGCGTGTTGACATTACTGTCCACCAGAGTCCTCTCCATGTATACGGAGGCCTCTTGGGCGAAGAGCCCCGACCCCCAAAGGTTGGCAGCGTTCTTGCGTATGATGCAATTGTAAACAGAGACGTTTCCGTAGATGGCCCGAATACCCCCGCCACCCACGAGGCCGATGCCGTCCGTGGCCTTGCCGTGGGTAACTGTGATGCCTTCCAGACGCAGGGAGGGCCGGTAACCGGTTTCTCCCCAAATCTGTAACACGCCTCTCTGGTTCTGGCCATCGATGATGATCCGGGAGGGATTGACCTTATCCCCCTTGAGGTAGACCGATCCCCGAGCCAGCTTAAGGGTAGAAGTCAGCAGGTATTTGCCGGGGTTCACGGTGACGACGTAGTTGTTCAAGGGATCGGCATCGGCTGAGCTGAACACGGAAGTCAAACCGGCCACCGTGTACACGGTCCGGGGGATATCGGCCGACGAGGCGGATCGGGGCGCCACCAGGGCGCCGACGGCCAAGCCGGCGCCGAGCAGGGGCGGAAGGAACCTTAGGCGGAATGCATGCATGACTGATCTCCATGGTTGTGGAAGGAATACCCGTCCTGAAATTGGATGCGCGACACTTATCATTTGTGTCACGTCTCCACCCCAAATCGCCGTCCCCGCTCCGCCATTCAGAGCTTGAAACCCATGGACTCAGCCGAAGCGTCCAGGGTCAGGCCCTTTTTCCATTCCTGGAACCGGCGACCTCCGCTTTGCCATCGCCGCCAGGCCAGGCGCGCGTTTTCGGGCATTTTATCCCAGTCGGGAGGAAGGTGAACCCGTTCGCCTGGGGCCGCCTCGGAACCCCCGGCAAGCAGGGCCGAGGATGCTCCGTCCGATTCGTCTTTCGGAGAAGGTTCCATGGACTGCGTCGTCGCCCTCCCGGAAGGCAGGGTCGGGGACTCAAGGATTCCGATCAAACCCGCCAGGATCAGGGAGCGGGACATGGCTCTCCGAACCCGGACATGGGCTTCGTGGAAGGGGACGGACCCGCTCCCGGAAAGCCTACGGACAGGCTTGATCCATATCTGGTCTCCGGTGGTTTCGAAGGGCCCCGACAGGGAGTCCCAGGCTCCCCGCAACGCTAACGCCCAAGCTATGGAGTCAGGATAGCGGTCGGCGGAAACGGATTGGATCCGCATGGGGCGGAGGGTGCCCGATGAAGCCCAGATACCAGAGCCGGCCATGAAATCCCCTTTCCCTGGCCGGATCAATAGGTCGAACTCCAAGGTGTCAGGGTTGCGGAATCCTTTCTCCCGAGCGAACGGGACATAGGCGGCCGAGTCCGCCGGATGGGGCTCTCCTTCCTCCATCAGACGTTCGAGGGATGTCGTCAGCGTCTCCCAATTGCCCCGACGTACCGCTGGTGCCGCCCGTATCCTGGTGCGTCCGGTTTCGAGAATCAGGCGGAATTCCCTCGCGGTCATAAAAGGCCCCAAAACCCGGCAGCTTGCACCGCCTGACAATGTTGCCGGCGGCATTTCCCCCGTGGGGATCTCCCTCCAGACAGCCGGACATGCGACACTATCCGCCGGGCAGCCGCATTCCGTCCTTTCCCGCAGTTTCGCCAACCATACCGAATCGCTGGAGACAAGGTAACGGACACGTGTCAGGGTATCAGAGCCCTCCCGGCCCTTGAGCCATTCTCTGAAGCCGGGAATATCGAGGTTTGCGAGAAGGACGTTTCCCCCGCTCAGTTCGACCGAGAGGCTCCCACCCCGGAATTTCACTCTCAAGGCTTCCTGCAGGACGGCATTGCGAGCTTGCCATGCGGTACCCGCGGCCAAGGAAGTCGAACCGGAAACCGCCAAGGCATTGAACTCGTCTTCGGCGAGCATGCATCCTCCATGCCCCCAGACCAGACAGGCACCTTTGGAGGCGGAGATTTCAAGGCAGCGCGCCGGCCAGTGCCCTCCGTTCATTCCAGCTGCGGCGAGCCCTTCGCTTTCGCATTCTATCCGCTCCGGAGAGACGCTTCTGCCTTCTGCGAAACGCGCCCGGCAAAATGGATTATCAAGCAGGGTCCGGAGCCCGAGTAGACGCGACCGTTCGGTTTCCGGCGGCAGCAGCGAATCGGGAAGCAGGAATGCCAAGCTCCGGTCCAACTGCGAGACTTTCCCTTTATCGGCAAATTCCCGGCAGGTCGCCTGGATGAGTTCCTCGGCCCGGACCCGCCGAGACAAGGAGGAATCCGGAAAGTCCATCCCCGGGAAGATCATTTCCAACAGCTGACGCCTGGAGGCCAGCTTTTCCGGTTCCCCGTCCACGGGCCGGTTCAGGTTTTCCCGGGGGATGACCTGCTCCCAGGCATGAGGGGGAAGCGAGCCCGTAAGAAAGACCTTCCGGCCCTCTTCAACCCAGGCCCTCAGGGTGGTCGGATCGGGAGACGGAGCGCCGGAGGAGTTACGGGGAGACCCATGGGCGGCAAAGGCTACGGCCGCCAGGACGACCAGGACGCGTCTAAGCATGTTTACAGCTCTCCCGCTTCCCATCACCTGGCACCGTCGATACATCATGATTGCTCCACGCGGGCAGGGTGCCGCACTTCGATTGCAACGGTACGGCCCTGTTGATTCCGCGATTTTTTCATCCCGCCTTTTAGATTCCGGCCAGCCCGGATTTGTGTCATGAAAACGCAATGGGTCTTGACCTTACCTCATCCCCTGCGCTATCCAATGGCCTTTGACCCCCAATCATCCTGGCTCTGTGCTGCGCCTTTTCGCTGACACGGTCATCCAGCGCGCCGGCTGGGCGCACCCGCTAGCCGCTCTCCTGCCGCGGCCCCGCATTTGACTTATATTTTTCCCAGGATGGTGCGTCCTGACGAGAATGCTGCTTTACCCTGCCCAAGGGTGAAGGGGCGCATTTCAGGCCCTGTTCACCCAGCGGGTGCAAGTCCCGTCCCGGTAAGCGCCGAAGCGCCGGGTAGCAGGTCCCAGACAGAAGGTGAGAACCTTCTGACCCAAGCGGGATGTCAAAAGCCCGGCAACCACTGCCGAGCCGCTCATTTCAGGGCGAAGGCGAAACTCCCCGCATTCAAGTTCGGAGCGATACATGCGGAGAGCATTCCCCGGGGTAGGGGGAGCAGCATGCTTGCAAGGGGGAAGACGGAACAGGAGAGACCCGTCTGTGCAGCCCACGTCAGGGCAAACCCAATCGTATAAGCCAAAGGTGAAAGCGAAAGGGGTGCAGCGGGAGTCCGAGGGGCCCGTAGTTCCGTCGAGAGCCGCGTAGCAAAACGCGGCAGGAGGGAAGGGGCAGAGAGGGGGGGATCGCCGAACTCCGGGTCTTCGTGAACAAATTTCACGATGCGCTTTTCAGGGAAGAGATGAGCGTCTGCGTTGGTTTCGTCGTATAGCGTTTGGCCATTTCCAGCAGTAGAGTGCTTAGACCATAAAATGTAGCTATAGAGAGGAATCGAAATGCAAAGGTTGAGGGTTAGTTCGAGTAACCTGGAATCATTGGATCCACAACTGGAAAGGCGGCCGATCGTCTCAAACTCTCCGACTTCCTCGACGCATGGCGGATAGTCGTTTGGGAGGAGCCCGTTTCCAAGGATCAGGCCCTGCGTGACCTGCTCAAAACCATCGTCGAATACTCGCCGGGACTGGAGATGGAATTTCTGCTGCAACGCCTTCAGGAAAGGGAAAGTCAGGGATCAACCTTTCTTAATGAGGGGGTGGCTCTGCCGCATGCGCGCATCGAGAAACTGGAAAAGCTCCTGGTAGCATTGGGTTTGACACACGGCGGCGTCTTGGATGCCTACACGGAGAATCCCATCGAGGTGGTTTTCCTGCTTTTCTCGCCAAAGGAGGAGAACCGTTCCCATCTCCAGTTGTTGGCGGTGGCGGGCAGGATGATGCTCAATAGGACTTTAAGAAACCAATTGAGAAGGGAGAAAGTTCCCGAAGGTGTCTTTGAATGCCTTCTGGAATTCGAGAATCCGGATAAGTGATGGCTCGTTGCCTGAAATTGCTGTTTGAACCATTCAGGCCCCGGAAAATTTTTACGTACAGATTTACTTACATCGTGAAATTCGGGTGATTTCGCCAAAAGTCGTGGGTTCGAATCCCGCCATCCCGACCAACTCGAAAACCCGGTCCTTCGGAAGAGGGGCCGGGTTTTTCGTTTATATCCTCCTAAATACAATGAAATGATGGACCGGGCACGCGTGAGGATCGCGTTAGATCTATGTGGGTGCATGTAGGTCGTTGTAGCCAAATCGTGAACGTTCAGGAAATTTTTTACGTACCGTTTACGTACATCTAGGCCAAGTTAGGGCTTATCAAAATCGACCCTCAGATCGGTCTAAAACCCGAGCTCGTATATGGCGCTTATTCAACCTGAGATTTCAAATGGTTATGACCGCGATGCAGAATCGAAGGCGGTCTTGATCCAACCCCGTATTGTCGCGCAAGCATCCTCCAGCGAGACGCGGGGTCCCCAGAACATGGGGTCGATGGCCGCATGTGCACGGCGAAGCGAATCCCAGCGAGGTCCCTGAGCCGGCGCGAGGGCAGGCATTGAAGCGGACGGAAGAACCGTTATCTGCTTTTTTACCAACATCTCCTCGGCAAGGGACTGCAATTCAGCATAATCTTTGAGCGGTGGAAGATGAGTGGTAGCAGCAATGATTCGCGCTGCGTCTTCGTAGTGCCGGATAAAGGACGCTGGCTCCGCCTTTTCATTCGGGAAGCGACGATGCAGGGCATCGAGTTTTTCCAAAAGGGTCACCAAGGGATGAAGGCAACGGACCCCTTGGGGACGGTTGTCGATGAAGTTGGCGAGTTGGTTCTGCTCCGCCAGCTTTTCATGGATGAATGAGGTTAGGTTGCAAGGGATGAACGGGACCACTCGGGCGTCACCGACTTCGAGCCGGACGAAGGGAGACATGGTTTTACCCAGTTCTGAGAGATGGCGTCCAGGATAATGAAGGAGAATATCGGCGCTTCGCCATGCATGGTCAATCGAATCGGGAGCGAGGGCAATTCGCGCACCCGGCACCGAGATTAATCCGCAGAGCTTTTCAAAGTACGTCCTGCGTTGGCTCACTGCCTTTGTGCCTTCGCTTTTCCAATTTGAAACTTTAGGCAAGGCGGCAACGCGGCCTGGATCGATTTTCAGATCGAGATCTTCCGAGAAACGTTCGATGAGATTAAAGCCCTTGGACAGCGATGTGCCACCTTTGAACCAGACATCGTATCCGGCCTCGTGCAAGATCCAAAGAGCATGCGTGACCCAATAATCCTTCTCGATGATCCCGCGCGATATTTTCCGATCTTTGGATACAATCTTCAGGAGATCCCCGAAATCTGGATCTTCATGAACAAAAATCACGATGCGCTCGTTGTAGAATCGACGAGCGCCTGTGTTGCTTTCGTTGCGTAGCGTTTCGCCATTTCCAGCAACCGATCCCGGCTGAAGGCTCCCCGTGCCAGGGCTCGGGCGAGGGATGACGAAAGCTCGCTACGCGAAGCGCCGGCCTGATCCGCATGTTCAAGCAAGTCGATTATGTACCACTCGGGTGGAGGATTATCGGGGAAGGCAACGCGGCGAAGGACGAATTTCCTTCCTCCGAAATCGAACGTTCCAGATCGCTTGGTATTGTAAACGAGCGGGGCGGCGAAAACGGCGGTTGTGCCCAGACCTAGTGCGTTCCAATGCTCAGAGCCCGTAAAAACGAAGGGTGTTCCTTCGAGGAAGGCGCGCATAAGCTCCTGGTCGCTTGCAGGAACTGCTCCAAAGCGGCCCCGCTTCGGATGGGTAAATAGGCCATGGGCGAGCGGAACGAGTTTACCTTCTCTCACCAACCGCTTGGCAAGCCGAGGAGCATTGATGCCCCAAGCTGTAAGGTCGCGCGTTCGGTATACACGGCCTGGCTCAAGCTTTGGACTAGCTGTAGCTGGCATGGTTGTATTAAATCTCCTGGAAAAAAGATACAACTTGGCATTGTGAAGTGCAAACCTTAAATGCATGAACTCAATTTTTGATTTATAGGGTTTGGCTGGATTGGCAGTCCAAGACCGCCCAAGCAAGGCTATACGTAGCTCGTTCTAAGAATAGGCGCCTCCCAGCAATAACCTAATATTGGGGGTAACAAGCGGCTTGAATGTCCGAACCGTCCGCTCTGCCGATCAATCTCCAAATCTTCGAAGGGTTTCCAATGGAAGATCCTACGACCGCATGCCTAGCTATCCTCGTCATCGATGACGAAGCCAATATCCGGAAGACCTTGGCCATGGCCTTGGAGCTCGACGGTCACGACGTAACCGCCGTTAGCAACGGCAAAGACGGTTTGATGCAGGCCTCGCTCCGCTCCTTCGACCTGGTTTTTCTCGACTTGCGGCTGGGAACGGAAAAAGGAACGGATTATGTTCCCGAGTTGATAGCGAGAAGCCCGTGGATCAAGATCGTTATCATCACCGCTTACGCTTCCGTGGACACGGCCGTGGAGGCGATCAAACGCGGTGCCGCGGATTATCTCCCCAAGCCGTTCACCCCGGCGCAGGTGCGGGGCATAGTCGCGAAAGTGGCGGATAACAAGCGATCAGAAGACAGGATTTCCGCTCTCGCGGAACCGTCAGAGGGACGCGAGCCGGGAACCGATCTCGATTCAAAAAGCCCCGCGATGCAGCGGGCGTTGAGCATGGCGCGACAGGCTGCGCCCTCGGATGCAAGCGTTTTGATCCGCGGCGAAAGCGGAACCGGGAAAACCATTCTCGCGCGTCTGATCCACTCCTGGAGCCCGCGCGCCGGCAAGCCCTTCGGGGTAGTTTCCTGCCCGTCACTTTCGCCGGAGTTGTTGGAGAGCGAGCTTTTCGGGCACGTGCGTGGCGCCTTCACGGGTGCGCTGCGAGATTCTCCGGGGCGCATCGCGGCTTTGAACGGTGGTACGCTTTTCCTCGATGAGATAGGGGACCTTCCGCTGCGGGTCCAGCCAAAGCTGCTGCGCTTTCTTCAAGACCAAGAGTATGAGAGAGTGGGGGAGAGCGTCACGCGGAAGTCCGATCTGCGCATTCTGGCCGCCACCAATATCGATTTGGAAAGCCTGCTCCGGGCCGGAAGGTTCCGCGAAGATATCCTTTACCGCCTCAACGTGTTGACCATTTCATTGCCTTCACTGAGAGAGCGGACCGAGGATATTACCATCCTCGCCCACCGGTTCCTGGCATTTTTTTCCGCTAAGCATCGGCGGCAGTTCCAGGGGTTTTCGCAAGAGGCCTTGCAGACGCTAAAGGCGCATGCGTGGCCGGGCAACGTCCGGGAGCTCAGGAACTGCGTTGAGCGTGCTGCCATCGTTTGCCGCAATCCGGAAGTGGGTACGGCGGAGTTGGGACTGAAAACGGATGCCGTTGAAGTCGCGGTGCGGGTAGGCGATCCTGTCCCTCTGGACAGGATTGAAGAAGCTCATATCCGTCAGGTGGTGGCGGCATCAAAATCGTTGGACGAAGCCGCGCGTATCCTGGGCATCGATTCCGCCACCCTCTGGCGCCGCCGCAAGAAATACCGGATCTAACAGGCTTTTGAAGCAACGCTCCCGTCTTGCAATTTGCAATGCGGGAAACTCCTGGGCTTGCAAACCGCAAGCCGGACGGATCATCCTCCCCTTCCTTCGCGCCAATTCAATACCGGGCCTTGGCACCGGCCTTGCGCTTCTCCCGGACATGAACAACACTACCGCTACCGCCGCCCGGAAAATGAAAAGCATCCTTTTTGGCAATGCCCTCGATCCCCGCAAGCAGGAAACCTTCCACCGGCTTTCCTTAATCGCTTTCTTCGCCTGGGTCGGCCTGGGAGCGGACGGCCTTTCCTCTTCCTGTTATGGTCCCGAAGAGGCCTTTTTGGCCTTGGGGAGGCACCACTACCTGGGTCTCCTCGTAGCGATCGCGGCCGCCGCGACCGTATTGGTGATCAGCGCCTCCTATTCGCAAATCATCGAGCTGTTTCCGTCCGGTGGCGGCGGCTATGTGGTCGCAAGCAAATTGCTGAATCCTTACCTGGGCATGGTTTCCGGCTGCGCCCTGCTGATCGATTATGTCCTGACCATTACCATTTCCATCGCCAGCGGGGTGGACGCCATCCTCAGCTTTTTGCCGCCTCAGTGGCAGGACTACAAGTTGGGCCTATCCCTCGCAGGAGTCATCCTTCTTACCTATATGAACATGCGCGGGATCAAGGAATCGGTACTGCCTTTGGTGCCGGTTTTCCTTATCTTCGTGGGAACGCATCTCTTCGCGATCGGATATGCCTTCTTCCGTCATCTCACGGATTTCGGGAGCGTAATCGCGAATGCCCATTCCGATTTGGGCCAAAGCTTTTCGGAACTGGGCGTCATAGGGGTGGGCGTGCTCTTACTGCGGTCCTATAGCATGGGAGCGGGAACCTATACCGGCATCGAAGCCGTAAGCAACGGCTTGATGATTTTGCGCGAACCAAGAGTCAGGACGGGGCGGCGGACCATGGTCTACATGGCTGTTTCCTTGGCGGTGACGGTTTTCGGATTGATGGTCGCCTACCTTCTTTTCGGCGTCGGGCATGAAAGCGGAAAGACGTTGAACGCGGTGCTGTTCGAGACCATGACCCGCGGCTGGCCGGGACAGACCGGAAAAATCTTTACCTTGGTCACCTTGATCTCGGAAGCGACTCTCCTCATAGTCGCGGCCCAGGCGGGATTCCTCGATGGGCCGCGCGTATTGGGAAACATGTCCATCGACCATTGGTTTCCCACCCGTTTTTCCCTGCTTTCCGATCGCTTGGTGACGATTAACGGCATCCTGCTCATGGGTGCAGCAGCTCTCGCGATGATGATATTTACGCACGCGTCCGTCGGTCTGCTCGTCGTCTTATACAGCATCACGGTGTTCGTGACGTTCGTCCTCTCGCAAGCGGGCATGGTGAGGCATTGGTGGAGCGTCCGGACGAAAACCTTGGGATGGAGAAGGAAACTCCTTTTGAACGGTTTCGGACTGGCCCTCACGGGTTTCATCCTCGTTTCCATGGTTTGCATCAAATTCTTCGAAGGCGGCTGGATCACCTTGCTTGTCACGGCCTGCCTGGTCGCGCTGGCCGTGATGATCAAAAACCACTACAATGCGGTGGCGCGAAAGCTGAAGCGGCTCGACATCCTCACGGATGCCGCCCGATCTTCCACCCCGGCGTCCTCCAAACAGATCACCACCGGCGATCCCGATCCGAGGAAGAAAACCGCAGTCCTCATTTGCAACGGGTACAACGGATTGGGGCTGCATTCACTTCTCGCCATCATCCGCACTTTCGGATCCGTATTCGAAAACTTCATCTTCGTCCAGGTGGGGGTGGTCGACGCGGGTAACTTCAAGGGCATAGAAGAAATGCAAAACCTGGAGGAACAGGTAACCAGCGATCTCGGGAAATACGTCCGGTTCATCCGGGAAAACGGATTTCGCGGCGAGTATTATTACTCTTTCGGGACGGATGTGGTGCAGGAAGGATCGGCACTGGCCTCGCGGATCGTGAAGAAATATCCGCAGTCGGTTTTTTTCATGGGCCAGTTGGTTTTCGAGGAAGACACCTTCATGTCCAAACTGCTTTTCAACAACACGGTGTTCGCTCTCCAGCGGAAGCTATACCATAAGGGACTCCCCTTTATCATCATGCCCATCAGGATCAGATGAGGTTCGGCGTCCGGCAGAAGCTATTCGCCGCCTTTGCCGGCCTGTACATCCTGCTGACTCTTGTGGCCATCCTGGCCATGATCGTGATTAATCGCGTTTCCCGCTCCACGGAAACCCTGTTCCGCGAAAACCTTGAATCCATCCGCGCTTGCAGGGAAATGGAATCCTCCCTTCAGCGCATGGAGGAAGCGTTGCTGGACGAGTCTTCAGGCGAGCAAGGCCAAGTCCGGTCCTTCGAGGCGGCGCTCGGTTTCCAAAAGGGAAACGTCACCTTAACAGGGGAACAAGCGTTGACGGACAGCCTGGCTTCCGCTTGGGAAGCTTTACGTCCCCTGTTCGGGGCGCCGGGGCCGGAAGTGCTTCCCGAGGCGGGCTCGGCGACCTATCGCGCTCTCCTTCCCCGGTTCCGGGCCATTGAAGGCTTTACCCGCCGGATTGGCGAATTGAATGCGGCCAATATCCTTTCGGTGGATGGCCGGGTGAAGACCCAAGCCGAGTCGGCCCATCGCATCCTTAACTACCTCTTGGCCGGCGGAGGCGTCCTCACATTGCTACTGCTCTTCCTCACCGGAAAATCGGTGCTCGACCCCGTGCGGGCGTTGACGATATCGGCCCAGGAAATCGAGCGCGGAAACCTCGACCTTAAGCTGCCCGTGCATTCCGGCGATGAGCTGGGCATCCTCGCGCAGGCCTTCAATGATATGGCCGCCCGGCTGCGGGATTTCCGCAGATCCGATCAGGCTAAGCTGGCCCTCACCCAAAAGACCACGCAAATGGCCATCAACAGCCTGTCCGATGCGGTGGCGGTCTTCGGTTCCAAGGGCGACGTGGAGATGTCGAACGATCCCGCCGCCGCGCTTTTCGACATCAAGCCCGGGGTGAGCTTGCAGGATCTCGGGTTGAAATGGCTGACCGTCCTTTTTGAAAGGACCGCACAAGAGTTGCGTCCCTTCAAACCGCGGGCGTATGAAGGCGCCATCCAGGTTTTCCGGGAAGGCGAGGAACGATTTTTTCTGCCCCATGCCATCCCCATGCTGGATGAGGGCCGTAGGCTTTACGGCGTAACCGTCGTCCTCGCGGACGTCACCGAGCTCCGCCGTCTCGACGAAAGCAAAAGCGATTTGCTGTCCACGGTTTCCCATGAACTCAAAACCCGCCTCACCTCGGTGCGGATGGCGGTCCATCTGCTCCTCGACGATAAAGTGGGGCCAGTGAACGGCCGTCAGGCCGATCTCCTGCACACGGCCATGGAGGATACCGAACATCTCCACAGGATGATCGAAACGCTCCTGGATATCGGCAGGATCCGTTCTGGACGCATGGAGATGGAGATGAAACCCGTGGAGCCTGGGGAACTAATCGATCATTCCCTCGACGCCGCGAGGCAGGCTTTCAAGGAAAAGGGAGTGCGGTTGCATAGGAGCTTCCCCCTGGATTTGCCTCTCGTACTCGCCGATGCTTCGCGGGTCCATCTCGTCCTCGGTAACCTTCTCTCCAACGCCTTGAAGTACACTCCCGCCGGAGGTAACGTGTCTGTTGCCGCTGAAAGGCAAGGAGGGCACGTCCGCTTCGACGTAGCCGATACCGGGCCGGGAATCCCGCCCGGGGATCTGCCCCGGGTTTTCGAGCGCTTCTACCGGGGATCCAGGGAAGGTGAGCCAGGCGGGGCGGGTCTGGGGCTCGCAATAGCCAAGGAGGTCGCCGAGGCCCACGGCGGAGGAATCTCGGTCAAAAGCCAGGAAGGGGTTGGTTCGACCTTTTCATTCACCTTACTCCGAGGACCGGTTTCCTAATCCCTACCCCGGTCCCATGCCCTCGGCTAGGAGACCCCGCATTGGCTTTTCGCCCTTACTCCCTTACTTTCGCGGTATTAGCGCCATTCAGTCCCGGAAAAAATTTACGCGCACATTTACTTACATCGTGAAATTCGCAGGATTTCGCAAAAAGTCGTGGGTTCGAATCCCGCCATCCCGACCAACTCGAAAGCCCGGTCCTTCGTGAGAGGGGCCGGGTTTTTTGCATATACCCCACTTGTTCCAAGAATGCGATTGTTTGGTGTGGGTGATGTTCCGGGTGGACCGATCGGATGCCTGTCATCGGGAAGAAGGCGAATCGGGAATGATTTTTCAATAATTGGAAACTGACCAGGAGAAGTGAGCCATCTCTGCGCGATGCCGGAATGCTTCTTCATTTCTTTCGTTTATCCCTGTGGAAAATTCGAGAATGTCCAGGTCTTCGCGAAACCCGATCAAGCTCATGATGATGATGAAGTCCATTAAGTAGCGTTCCAACAGGAAATCCTTGACTATCGCATTTCTCGCCAACTGCTCCGGAGAAGCACCGACCTTCAATTCCGCCGTCCGCTGCCGGGTTTGTTCCCAGAAAAAGCTCCGATAAATCGAAAAAGCCGTATTCCCTTCCGGCGTTTTGAGTTCCGCCGGTCGATCGACCCGGCCGGTTTTCGCGTTGAGCTGGTTTAAATCGGATAACCTGTTGAATAAGGACAAATGAGCCAGCACCGCAATGTCCGTGATATCCTCCGCTATTTTCGCCACTTTCCTGCGAAGCGACAAATGCGCTTGGCTTAGGATTTCCAAATGCCATTTGGTCCAGATTTGGGGATCGTTTTCCGATCCCTTGGCTGTGACATGGTCAAAGCTTTTTTTCAGGATGCGGATATTGCTGTAGAGATAATTATCGGTTTCCATGGCTAGGAAGGCGTCGGCCCCGCGAACCGTATCGGACTCGTACCCTTCGCCGGAGTTGTCGCGATCCAGGCGATGAACGATGCCCAAAGGATAGGGGCGGGACCCGGATACCCATTGATGCCGGACGAAGGCCCGAAGGGAAACCGGATCGGACATGTCGATGTAGGCATCCACGAACTTTTCCAGGATTCTCCTGGTTTCATAGTCGCTGATTCCGGAATCGAGTCCGTACTGGTGCCGGATCGCGGCGCCCACCGGATCCGGATTGACGCTGAGTACGAATACTATCGGTATTCCGCGCATGGAGAAGAAAACCCTGAGCTTCTTGATTACTTCAAATGCCTCTCCGGGATCGCACCGGTCCAATTCATCGACCATCACCACGGCGGGATTCTTCCTCCCCTCGAAAAGTTCCCTGAGGGTATCCTGGGCCTTATCGACCTGCGTGTAATATTGATCCAACAAGGCCAGACGCTTCTCTTCCTGGGTCCAGGATTTCTTGATTAGTACGGCATCCTTGGCCAATTCGGTGAAGTTCAGCCCAAACCGGTGTTCGGTCCAGTTCCCGAATTGGTCGGAATATTTTTTTCCGAGCGAAAGCATGACTTTGGAGATCTTCTTACCGACCGAAGGATCGTTTTCCGGGGCTACGTACTTCAGGATCTTGTAGATCAAGGCCGGAACCACTTCCATGAACCCCGCATACTTCCAGGCATTGAAATAAATCACGGGAAAATAATCGCCATTCCGGCTTAGCCTGTTCAGCTTATCCGCCAACATGGCCAATACCGTCGTCTTACCCGTCCCCCAGGTTCCGAAGAGACCGATCGTCTTCGGTAAATCCGGTTTTTCCGATGCTAATATCAGTTCCAGCAATTCGTTGATTTTCGATTTTTGAAATCCCAGCAAATCGTTTTTGGGGATTTGCTTGAGCAACCAGGCAACATCGCCGTCTTGGGTCGAACGCTGGTCCATGTTTTTCGGCGGCATATTTATCTGCTCCATCAAATGATCTTAAGAGTCAGGGAAAAGCCTCTCATACCGATTGGCCGCGCCAATCCATTCCCAGCGATTCCGCCGTCACTCTTCCAACTACGCCGTCGGCTTCCCCGCGGCCCATGGCCTGTTCCTGATGTTTAACTACGGCTTGGAAAGTGGAGTAGTCGAAAAGGGAATTGACCGGCTGTGCAAATAGACCTTTCGCCATCAATTTTTCCTGCAACTGCGCGACCAATGCACCGTTGGATCCGAAACGGAGGCGCGGGAAGATGCTGCTTGGCGCTTCCGAAGCGGCTTTCTGGCCGTCTTTCCCCAATAGTAGGAAATATGGGAAATTGGTTTGCGCGATCGCGTACGCGTTATCGTGGAAGGGGCCCCAAGGCCCGGTTTGGACGCTGGCCGGCTTAGCAGGAACCTTGGGATAGCCCACGATCACCTGACAGCCGGCGCTGCTGTAATCTTCGCCATTCAAACGGTTGTAACTGGTGGCCGCATGGATATTGTCGCTCTGGATGCCGAAGGAAACCTCGTCCAGGTTGTCGAAATCCTCGTTGCCGACCGTGCGGCGCACGGGATGGGGCCGGGTTTGGCGGAAAGCATCGTATGCCTTGGGTGTGCCTTGATGATGTTGGCCTTTCATATAGTCGGTGTAAAATCCCGGCATCATTTGGTTGGCGCCTTCGCCGCCCGCGGCCATAGCCTGCTCGACGTAGCCGAGGGTGGGAACGGTGCTGCCCAGGAACACTGCCAGCTTGCCTTCTTGAGGCAACCATTGCCCTATAGTACAGCAGGGCTTTTTGTAGTCCACTTCCCTCAGGCCCAGGAAATGCCGTTCGCGGAACGTGTTGTCATCTTCATTGATGGGCGCGGCGCCGCGCAGGCCGAAAAAGATCATCATCCCCTCGGGGATGGCGAATGCGTTCTGGTTGCATAATCGCAACAAGGTCTGATGGCTTAGCGCGAACGGCATGGTTTATTCCTTGGTTCGGGATTGAGGGAATGATTTTCACTTAGCGTCGCGGGAGACCAGGTATTCCGTGGCCTTGGCGGCATAGCCAGCATCCTCAGCGGACTGGAGGGAGCGCAAGATGCCCAAGGCTTCGGGTCTGCGCTGCAATTGGTCCAAAGCCATGGCTTGATGGAAAAGCGCGCGCGCGTTTCTAGGCGATGCCTTTAGGCAGGATTCCAATCTGGCGAGGGCCCGTTGGAAGCGCCCGGCAGCCAAATCCAGGATGGCACCATCCAGCAGAGCACCTTGATGAGCGGGATCCACGATCAGCGTCCGGTCCATCTCCTTCCCGGCGGATTCCGTTTCTCCGAGGGTCAATAGCACCACTCCAAGGCTATGGCGCGCGTCCGCGTCTTCCGGCGTCAGCGCCAGGGCGCGCCGCAGGGCGTCGCCTGCGGAGGCGATATCCTTGCGGAAAAACAACAAGGTGCCCAATTGCGACCAGGCCCGGGCATAGCCGGAATCGATTTCCACGGCGGCCCGTGCTGCGCGCACGGCCTCGTCGAGCCTTCCTTGGCCGGCCAGCACCGTGGCAAGGTTCACAAGCAAGGGCGCCTTGGGGCGCAATTCCAAGGCATGATTCAAGGCAACTTCTGCGCCTTCCAGGCGACCTTGAGACAGGCGTAGTTTTGCCAGGGTTTCCCAGGCATTGGGATCGTTCCCGTTCAGTCTCACCGCGCGCTCCAGGCATTCGATACCGCCGTCGGTATCGCCTTGGGCGGCAAGGGCCGTACCGAGATTCGCGTGCGCATTGCTACGCTCCGGATCCAGGGAAATGGCCATGCGGTACTCGCCGATGGCGGCCGCCAAATCCCCGGTCTGGACCAACAGGAAGCCGAGATTGTTATGCGCGGTGGCGTTGCCGGGGTCGAGGGTGAGCGCTTGCGCATAGGCGGCGCGCGCGCCAACCAGATCCCCTTCCAGGTGCAGGGCCGCGCCCCGATTGTTGTGACGCACCGCCGGCGGGATTTCGGTTGCTTGCGCGGTCGGCTCCGGCGGGGTCGGGGGAGCGGTCGTGAAACGGAAGTCTTTCGGATTTTCCATTGGCTTTCCTCTTGTTTCCGGAACGCTCACGCGATCCTGTGTATCAATCCCGAGAGCACGCCCATGGGGTCGACATGAGGTACTTCGAATTGGATGTCGTCGAGTGAAGGGTTGAACGGCCTGCCTTCCTCGAAATGGATGGGCATGGTCATGCCGAGACGCAGGCCGGACCCGTACTCCATTTCCGCCAGCCGCCATTGCTTGTGGTACAGTTCAATGGTTGTTGCCAGCAGATCAGCGGATACATCCACGTAACCCGCTACCGAGAATTTGAATTTGGGCTCGGCATGGAGCCCGCCCCTCGCATCCAGCACCAAGCCGCGCGTGGGGGTCCAGTTGATTACGGCATCGGCGGTGAGGGCGCCTTCCAGCCCGAGTTCGCCTCCGATCTCCAGGCCCGCCGTGGCGCTGACGATGGGGATGCCCGCCCCCAGGCCCCCGCGCACGAACAACCTCATGCCCGCATGGGCGGGAATTTGGAAGCTGCCTCTGCCGGTGACGGTGGTCTGATCCTCGTGACTAGGGTTATAACTCACCCTCAAGTTCAGATCCTTGAGCTGGCCCGGGCCGATGCCGGCGTTCAGTGCCAAGCCGCCCTGGATGGTGGCGAAGATGCCGATGCGTTGCCCTGCGACCGCCAGGCCCACGATGGGGATATCGAGGCCGATTCTGAGGATTTCCCTTTCCCGCCTCTTCTCCTCGAAAAGATTGATGGCGCTGGGCAGCCCAATATCACCGGTGACCTGCATCTCGCCGTTCGGCCTGATCACGATGGTGGCGGTGGCCTGGAGCCAGGGGGAGATCCTGAGGGTAGCGCTGCCGCCTCCGTAGACGATGAAGGATTGGCCGGGCGCCCCGGCGGGTCTGCCGTCGGCGCCTACGGGACGGTTGGTGGCGCCAACGTTTATGTTTCCGCTCAGCATTCCGCGATTGAATGCCGCCGAGCCCTCGACGGTCAAGGCGCCTTCTTCGTACCGGATGCCGATGGACGATTCGATGCCGGGGATGGAGGGGATGGCCGTGCCCGTGGCGTTGACCGCCCATGCTTCCGCGCCCGCCGGTTTCCGGAGCTGAACCGTTCCGCCACCGCTCCGGATGCCGGGAATGCCGCCTAGTTCGAACCGGCCGTCGACGGAAACGCCCTCGGTCTCGCTGTATCTGATAGCGACGTCGGCGCTCTGGACCCCGGGAATGGACAATTGGATGTTTCCGTTGGCGGACAGCACGCCCTCCTCGTAGCGGACATTGCCTGTGGCGGAGCGGACGCCGCGGATCTTGCCTTCATTGATGGCGAGTTCACCCGACCCGTGGAACCTCCTGTTGCGGTAGCCGAGATGCACGGTGGCCCTGTCGAACAAATCGGATGCGAAATCGAAGGAGCCTTCGATGGCGAGGCCCTCCTTGGAGGAACCACTGGCGGTAAGCTGACCGGCTCCGACTCCTTGGATTTCGAAATTGACGAGACCTGACATACCAGCCCCGTCCGTACCCAAGGCCAGGGTTACGCTGGAGCCTGTAATGCGGATGGGGCCTGGGAAGTTGAAGACCCCGGTATCGAAGGTCTTGGTGATGCGGATGGCGTCGCCCTCGATTTCCAGATCGAATTCAAGCGGCGACCTGAAAATCGGAATGTGATCGGCAAGCACCTTCCCGCGCAAAACGAAACCACGGGAACCGTCGATTTCGGCATCGTCAATACGGACCGGGCTCCATTCACTAGCTCTAAGACGATAAGCGATCGCTGGACCAAGATTGCGATCGTCGATGGCACCTCCCCATTCCACTCCTGGCATGGAGACGAGATTTAGGTCAACGTCGACCCGGTCAACACCCCTCCTATTTTCAAAGGCTCGCACCTTAACTGTGCCTCCAGTGGGCTTACTATAAGTAACAGACAGAAGCTTTAGCTTGGGGAAAAGTTCCTCATTCGGTCTGTAATCATTTTTAGTGCCAGACTCCTGGCCCGTCCAACCCACCTCAGTCTTTGCACCCCCAGAAGGCCGGCTAAAGATGACCAACTTGTTCGAGGCACCCCTAAGACCAAGAGCAGAAATCTGAGCAGCATTGAGTACATCTAGCCCATTCAGGTGATCGCCACTAATCATTTTTTCCAAGGACCAATAGGATTTACCATCACCATTTGCGCCAGGAACCAAGTCAACCTCGGTCATAGGCTTTACCTTTTGGAAGGTGATTTCGTGGGTCTGTCGAAATACCCCTGGCGTTGGATTGGTCCTGAATACCTTTCTGGCCGCAACGGCGGCGTTAAGCAGGTTATTTACTTTTTGGTTTATTTGACGACTAATTCTTGAGCCTGAGCTTCTGTTTGCGCTGGCATCAAGCAATTCATAGTTGTCAGGTTTATCTACGCCACCGAGTTGCATCTCTCTCTTGTGATCGACATCGAAACCGAACGTATTGGGTGTGCCATCTTCCCTCCATATCGGACGCAGGAGCTTCGGCAAGATTGCCTCCTTCGTGCCGATGAAATAGGTTTGGGCTCCCTTCATCTTGAGGTAGTATGCTGGGTTGTTGTCCAATACCATTGGGGGGCAGCCATTGAGCTTGGTGGTCAATTTAGAACGAACATTGGCGGAGACCGCGTTTTCCCATTGCGCAATCTCTGATGTCTCAGGCCGGCCGTTCCATGCGGGTATCTTTAGCTCCTTATCCTGTTCAACAGGTTCAGGCTTACCGGTGGCACCCTTGATGGCGCCGTGCACCGAGGGAATTTTGATCTCAGGGATGGTCACCACCTTGGTATCCTCATTCAAAGTACCCACGCCGTCCGGGTCTGAAAAAACCTTATCCAGAGGATCTTGGTTTCCCCCCGTTCTCTGCACCATCCGATGCACGCCCCCCGCCTGCTGCACGGTATGCGCCGCCTCGTGTCCCATCAAGCGCAGATCGTCCTGCGAGGCGCCTTTTCCTAGCCAAATATCGTTCCCATGAGTGAAAGCCTTGGCGTTAATCGAATCGGCGGCTTCCTGGGCGGCGCCGCCTTCATGTACCCGCACTTGGCCCAGATCCATGCCCAAACTGGATTCCAACGCGCCACGAGTAGTCGGTTTCAGGGGCTCTCCCGGCCCTTTGTTGCCGATAGCTTGTTCCGCGACCGCATGGGAAGGGACGGGGGAAGAAACCCCCGTGTTACGGTTGGCCTGTACCGGATCGGCATGCGCGGTCGATTCCCCCTCCGGCTTTTTCTCATCCTCACCGGCCGCTTTCTTCTGAACGGGCGTGCCGGATTTGTCCTTTTCCGGAGGCTTCTCCTTTGGCGTTTCTTTCTTGGGGGCAGGGCTGGGCGTAGCCGCAGAAGGGCTTCCGGAGGCGGCAGGAGTTTTCGGTTTGTTCTTTTCCGTTTCCTTGGCCGCGGGATTTTCCTCGCGTTGCACGGCGGTCTCCGAACGCGACATGTGTTGCACCACCTGTGCGCCTTTCGCGTCCTTGGCGGTCAAGCCGGTAGGACCCTCTTCTTCTTCTTCCTCCTCATCTTCATCATGGGCCTCTTCTTCGACACCTTCCTTGGGTACTGCCTCGGCGGGTTTCTCAGGCACTTTCCTCTCCGCTTTGGCTTCCCGTTGTACCGGAGCCAAAGCCCCGGGCTGCAAGGGGGAAATGGCAGGCGCGGCCATACGCGCGGCTACCCGATCACCCACCGCATCGGCCTCACGTTCGTACGCATCTCCCGCTTCACCCACCGCGAGTTTTGCTTGTAGTGGCCGGGCATGTATCGGACCTGAAGCTCCCGGCGCAGGCGCGGGCGTATGGGCCGGCTCCGACGTCGATTTTCTACCGCCAGGTTCCTTACCGGCCGGGGCTTCGGACGGTCCCGGTTTTCGCAATCCGCCCGTCAACGGAGGCGCGCCATAGAACGGGCCCAGGGGCGCCTTGTCTTTTCCGCCCTTGCCCTTTTTTTTCGAAGCGCCGGGCCCGGCCTTTTCCGCCTCGGCTTTGCTTGCATCGCGCCCTTTGCCTTTGCCTTTTTTCTTGCGCGCCCTATCCATGCCCTTCCCCTTTCATGGCCCGATGCCCAACAGGCGGCTTCGGAAGGTCTCCAAACTTTGGGTATGCCCGCTCCTGACGGGCCCGGAGAAGGGCGGGATGGCGCCCGCTTTGCGGTACTCACTGCGCACGGCGGCCTCGGCATGCGCCGTTCGCACGGGATCGCCGCCGCCATCCAACGCCGTCAAGGCCGCGTCCATGGAGGCATTGCGGATTTGCCCGCCCGTCATTTCGCAGCGCTCGGCAAGGCCTTCCAGGTAGGCGTCCGGCAAATCATGATCCGCGGGGAGATGCAAGCGCCAGATGGCCAGCCGTTCGCGCGGGCCGGGAGGATTGAAGGTTACCACCACGTCCATGCGGCGCATGAAGGCGGAATCGATGTTCTCTCCGACGTTGGTGGTCACCACGACGATGCCCTGGTAGGCTTCCAGTTTCTGGAGCAGGTAATTGGTCTCCAGGTTCGCGTAGCGATCATTCGCGCCTTTCACGTCGGTGCGCTTGCCGAGCAAGGCATCGCCCTCGTCGAGCAGCAGGATCACGTCCAGCTCCTCCGCGCGGGTGAGGATCCGGTTTAGGTTTTTTTCCGTTTCACCCACGTATTTGTTGATGACGGAAGCCAAGTCCACCCGATACAGATCCATCCCCAGTACCGAGGCCAGGATCTTGGCGGCCAGGGTTTTGCCGGTGCCGCTGGGGCCGGTGAACAGGCAGCGTACGCCGCGATTGGCGGAGCCGCCGAAGGCTGGGCCCAGCCGCGCCAGAATGCGTTCCCGGTGCATGCAGCGCCTTTGCAACTCGAGTAATTTCGCCCCCACGGATTCGCTTACCACCAACCGAGTCCAATCGCCTTCTTCCTGCAGGTGCGTGGCCAGGCTATCGAGCAATTGACGGTTCAAGGAGCGGGCGGCTTCGCGTACCTCGCGCATGCCTATCGATACGCTGCCGGACAATGCGGCTTGCCCGATCGCCAAGGCGGCGGTTTTGGCGATATAGCCGCCGGGAAGATGGAAGCATTCTGCGATGCGATCGATTTCGGGGCAAGCGCGGGCCTGCAAGGCTCGTTGCCACATCCGCTTCCGCAAAGCCAAATCCGGCATGGGCACGGTCAAGGTCAAGGCGCGCTCGGTGAATTTCCCGGAAACGGATCCTTCCGCGCCCAGGATGATGCCGGCGGGGCCGGGGTACAGGCCCAGGTCCGGAAAGGCGATGCTTTCCCCGGGGCCGGGATCGAAGGCCGCAACGGGAAAGGAATGGGTGAGCAGGCAAATGGGCCCAACCCATTTCCATTGCGCCTCGGAATACCTGTCGGCGTTCTTCAACTCCAAAAGGTTCATACCCAGGCTCCCGGCCATGCTCCCCAGGATGCCGACGGGATCGCTACCCGGCCCTGCGCGTAGGATGAGCGCTTGGCCGGCCTGCAATAAGGGGGTGGCGCGCTCCAACCTGGCGAGGAAGCGCGGATCCATGAGCAGGGTATCGCGATGGGGCAGATCGGAAACGGGCTGCCATCGGTACCATGAAGCCGAGGCCGAGGTAAACGAGCCTTTCAGCGCCTGCCAAAGCGGTTGCGGTACCCGCAGGCTCCATTCCGATCGCGGCGCTTCCGGATTCATCGCTTCCACCAGGCCGATTTCCAGCAGCGTTGAGCATGGGCCGGCGGCGGATCCGCCGAGCGGGCCGGGCATCGCCAGGACGCGGTCCACCCATTCCAATCCTGCGCGGCGCGAGGTCAACGGCTCCTGCAATTCGGCCAGCAGGGTGCCGAAGCGCGAGTCCTCTTCGGGGAGCCCCACCAGCATCAGGGCCAAGCGATGGCGCAGCCCTAAATTCCCCGCTTGGGACAGGATTAGGAAAGGCAGCTTGCCCTCGGCAGAAGCTTCCCAGGCTCGCAATTCCCTTTCCCACCAAGCCGCAGTGGCCTCCCAATCCAGACCCTCGGGGAGGAACGGGCGCATTTCCTCGAAATAGCGCGCCAGGAATCCGAAGCGCGCGAAGACCTTCTCCAATTCCGTCCCGCTTTGCGAAGACTGGCGCCGGAGATGGTTGATGAGATGGAATACGGCCACATAATGGTGGAGCCGGAAATGCATTTCCGGAGTGGTCGGCAGTTCCCGGAAAGTATTTTCCGTCATCGCATCCGCCATGCCGCCTCCGGACCCTCGATTCGCATTCCCATCCTGCCGCCTTTCCGCCTAATCGAAATGGAAATAGATCACCTTGCCGAATTCCGGCGCCCAGCCGGGATTCCGATCCAGTCCCGCGAACCGCACCGGGATCCGGATATCCGCCATCCGCAGCATCACATCCACATGGGTGGCTCCGGTATGCACGATCCCTTCCATACGTAACATTACAGGTACGATATCATGCAAGTTACCTTGCGGTAAAGGATGAGACAGCCGCGCGCGTAGGCCCGGGAGGAGCCGGACCAGCATCATGCGGGTATCGCGGGATAGCATGGCGGTAAAAGGACCGGAAAGCGGTTCGGCCTCCACGCCGGCTTCGGCATCCGCTACGGTAAGGATTTCAGTACCGGCATCAGCATCTGTACCTGTTCCGGCCTCGGATACGGCCGATTGCGCCAGGTAGGGCAGCGTGCCGGATTCGCGTCCCGCCAGCCCGGCCAGGGCCGCCCATAGCGGATCGTCGGCCCCGGCGGGAGCAGGAGCGGAATCGTCCATTCGATCCATCCCGTCCAACAGGGCGCGGGCGATCAATTCCAGCCAATCCCAAGCGCCGAGGCCGTCGCCGCAACCCGCCGCGCGCATGGTTTCCACCCATTGCCATTCCAGCATGGCGTTGATGAGGTAAAAGATTCCCGCCAGATTGGTATGCATACCCGCGGGAAATTCCCGCTCGGAGACCTCAGTCGGGTAGGCGGGGGCGTCGCTACCGTCAAACGCAGCAGCATGAGCGGCCTGGGTATCCGGAACGGCAGCCGCATCGGAAACAATCCGGGCCGGGGCCGCTTCGGAGGTCATCCGGGTCGAGTCGGTCTTTACGTCCTCTGGAGGTTGGGAAAAAGCCTGCGCAATCCTCGGAAATCCATCGGGGGAATTCGCCGTCGGAGTTGCGAAAGGAGGAATGGAAGGCTTGAAAAGGGGAACATCCGGATGGACTGCATCCCCGTTTTTATCTTCCCCATGACCCGGTTTTGAAGGGAGTGGACCCGGCTTTGGCTTCACTGCTTCGGAGCGGAAAGCGCCGGACCCTGCGGACGCGGAGCCTAAAGCGGGGGCGGCGGAAGATGGCGGCGGCGAGGCAGCGGTCTGCCTGGGCGCCGCATTCGGTTCCGGAAACCGATGGGCGGGCTCCCCATGGTCTTGGCTGCGCCATTCCGGGGCGTTTTCGGGCGGCTTCGAGGAAGGGGCGGCCAAGGCTTCTTGGGAACTCCGTTGGTTTTCCGAAGGCTTCGAAATGGATTCGACACTATCCGGCATGGGAAATTCCATGGGCCGGGGCCGTTTGGTAATCGTGTCCGGATATGCGCGCCCGCGAATCCTGCCCGGCCGATGCCGGATCAGCCAGGCCACACCGGCCAATACCCCCTGTTCAGGTAACCTGCGGGTTACCTTGGCCAAATCCGCCGGCAACTCGTCCCAGGGGGAGGCTCCGCCTCCGGTGGAATCGGGCTCCGCTGCCGGATCGGGCTGAATTGACCCGGAACCGGTTTCCCTCGATTTGGCGCGGCGATCCCGAATGGAGAGGGCCGGGGTATCCACTCCGAAAGCGGTGGCTATATCCAGGGCCAAGTCCAATGCCGCTTCCGCGGAAAGGGCGGACAAAGCCGGGGCGAGCCTGGCCCAGGCGTGCACATAGCCGATCAGGGCCGGCAGGATCGTCGGTTTGGATTTCCATAAACCATAAATGCCTGTGCAAGCGGCCGACGGGAGGCTTCTGATCACCTGCTGCCATACCCATTTGCCGGTTGATCCCGTCAGCATGTCCAGGGACAGGCACGCCAGCAATTCAGCCTCATCGGCGAACCGGACGGCTTCCGTGTTTTCGGGAACGGCCCCTTGCCTGGGCCGCGCGGCGCCCGCCCAGGAGGCCAGCACCGATGCGCGCACGGTCCTTTCCCAGCGTGGATCATGCAAGTTGGCGCCGTCCCAGCGTGGACCGGGCCAGGAATACGTCAGCTTTTTCACGACCAGGATGGCGGAAGGCGGCATGCTGGAAGGGCGCAACAAGGCGTTGCCGAACCGGGTGGTCAAGCCTAGTCGCAAAGCCGTGGAATCCCGAGGAGGCCCCAGGACCCTTAGCTTGCCGATGATTTCCCTTCCGTCGAATACCATGGCGGTTTGGCGTTAGGGTTTCCGGCGGATGACGGCGATTATGAAGAGGACCGCAAGGAAAATCAGGAGCACCCAGATCCAACATTGCCAATCGCCGCGCATCAGGCACGTGAGGAAATTCCCCCGGACTTCGCCGGGCTGCGGGGGCTTCCGTTCCAAGGCCGTGATGCGGGTCGTTATGCTCGCGGCGCTATCGTTCTTGATGGAAAGCCGGTAGAAGTTAGGTGCGATTTTTTCCACGCCCATGAGGGTGTCCTCCCACCCGTATAGGCTTCCCTGATGATCGATGAAATATCCGAAGGTGCTTTGAGGTACCAGAAGGGCCACCTTTTTATGGTTGATCACCATGGAGTCTCCTGTGGCATGGTAGACATGCACGATATAGGTCGGGCGACTCTCGGCGAGCGAGTCGAAAACCGGCCTGGGGCGCGCAACCCCCAGGGTATCGTGCCCGACGTAACCGCCATCACGATTAACCGTATTGTCCGAGTCGCCTTTTGGATTTACGGCGCCCGCGACACTCTTTCCCGCGTTCCCCTTCGCGTCCTTACCCGATCCCGGCGCCGAGGGAGGATTGACGGGTTCTACCACCGCGGGCATGTTGCGTTTTTCCACATACAGGTAAACGTCGCGCTTGGGACCGGCGGCCGCGCCCGTGATGGGTTTCAATCCTGCGATATTGATGGATGCTTCCCGTTCGAAAGTGGATGCATGTTCGAAATCCATGTTCCGGTACACGCTGTTGTTGATGAAATTAAGGTTGGTCCCGGAAAGCTCCACCAGCATGCATTGATGGCTGCGTCTTTGATAATCGAAGGTGCAGTTGCTTAAGTTTGAGTAGCAAGCATCGCTCACCGGGTTGAATCGGCAGATTTCGCATGGATCCAGGCTCCAGGAGAACTGTAGCTCCCCCCTTGTGCCGTTGAATATGGGAACAGTATTGCTCACGGCTCCGCCACCGCGAATCTCGGACCAGAGTTTGTCCATATTTGCGGGGCCTAGATCGTTCCAATCCGGCTGGGATCCCCAATTGGCGATGCGGAAGCGAGCGGTGATTCCAGCAGGTGGAATTGTTCCCCCAGTCTGATTCAGCGGTCTGGCGAAGAAATGATTGGGAGAGTTCAGGTTGATCTTGCTACTAGGGGTATTGAGGGTTCCCACATCAGAAACGTCTAGGCTCACCCCTTCCGTGCAACCTCCGCCCATTTGGAATAGTCCCCAAGCGGTAGGATTATCCGGAAGAATTTCCGAGAAGGGAAACACGGTGGAGTTAGCGACCGTAGGGCCTTCCGGTTGCCTAGGCCAGGTATAGGTGACGGCGGCAGCCGTAGGCGTACTTGTCAGCACTTCATACCACATCTTGAAGGTTGATCCAAGGTTGAGGCCATTACCCAGACCCGCCGTGCTGATCGGGATGCGGATCTGGAAGGCCCAGGAGTTTTGTGGATGGTTGATCCATACCCGGGTGAAACCGTGGAGCCAACTGGGGTTATTTTGTTGTAACTCCCAGCCAGTTACGGTCTTCAGGAATAATTCGGCGCTGAAAGCACCTTCGGCGTTGGAGGATTCGGATGCCAAGGTCAATTTGAGGATGACATCCTGGCCTATCCCGCTAATCCCCACATAAAGAATGTTGTCAGAGGATGTTGTGGAGGGAGCGACTTTGACGTTCCAGGAGAAATATAAAGCGGGGCCTCCGATGGCGTTGCTTTGTCCCGCGTGGAATACCAATTCCTCGGTGGCGCCGGACCCGTAGGTGATGCTGGCTGCGCCCTTCCACCTGGGATCGTCAAGTTTGTCGTTCTCCAGCGGGAGTTCCGGAAAGGTGCCGTTAGAATTTCCATCCCACCAAACCGGAGGCCCGGAAAGGGCGGGTACGCCCCTGAGAATGGGGGTGCATGATGTTTGCGCATGAGGCACAGCTAAACTGCCCAGTAGAAATAATCCGAAAGTTGCGCCGGGAATTCGTCTTTTTTTTGCCACTTTGGTTCCTTCTCTTCTTGATTAAATCGTTGCCAAAATCCCCTAATCCGTCTATCAAGCTTTCAATTGCAGTTCCACCGGAAAGGTGAATTCGCTTTCCGCCCCTGTACGCTTCAAAGTGAAAAGCACTCTCCCGCCGCTACTCGCCCCATCCAAAGGCTGAATGGCGAATTGAATGGTGCTGTTGACATTCTTTTCGGGGGAAAGGTCTTCCTCGTTGATGGTAAATGTCGTCGCCTTGTCATTAAGCGGCGCCACCCTCCAGTTGAGGGCATCCGCAAGGGCGGTTGTAAAGTTGTATTCCCCCGCAATGGACATGGTGGCTTGCAAAGTGATTACCGCCGCGCTGCCCTTCTTAAAAATTATTTTACCGGCGTCTACGCTCCCATCTCCCTGGACAAAATTCACCTTAGTGACGCTGAGTGATATTGAATCGTCTTGGTCCTTAACGGTCCCTCCCACGGTGAACTGGAGTTCACCGGAGGTTCCGGAAACCTGGGAGCTACCGGCACCGAAGTAGGCATTTAGCTTTACGTTGAAAGTAGTACCGTTAACCCCGGGTACGCTTTTGATACGCATAATCAGGGGCTTCACTTGGTTCGGGGCCAGGCTCACGGAACGAATGACCGTGCCGGATTCATCCGTGAATTCAACCTGGGATTGCCAGGCGGCAGAATTTTGCACCCCGGTGATCTCGGCTTCCAGGGAATACACCGCCGCCACATTGGAACGGCTTACCAAATTAAAGCGGAACTCCGCTAGCGCGGATTGCTTGATGGTATTGGGGCTTACGGATATAAAATCGATATTCAGTCTTCCAGACGGAACCATAGCAACGGGCAGGACGGTGATCTGGCGGGAATCGCCCGAGGTGGCGTTTCTCATCGAAAGGTTAAGCTGTTCGCCTGTCGCGGCCAGGTTGGGGATATCGGGAATATTGAAAATCAGTAGGGAATCGCTGGAGCCTGTTTTGTAAGCGGTGATATCCACGCTGCGGCTTTCGGCGACCAGTCTGGCGCGCAAGGTGCCATCGGAGATCCCGAAATTGCGACCGAAGATGCGCATCTCATCCTGGACCCGCACGGATCCCGAGGGCGATAAGCCGGTAATTACCAAGGTTCCGATCGCGGACGGTTCGCTTTCCAAGGCCAGCATGCGCGCGTCCAGTTCGCTGAGTTTCGCGATCAGGGCGTTCATGAAATCGGAGGTGATCAAATTCCCCGGCGCCACCGGTTGCGGCAGGGGCAGGATGACCAGCGTGGGTGAAGCGCCAGCGGAGGCGGCGCCGCCCGTTGGCGCGGTGGGGGCCGGCGCCGAAGGGGCGCCGGTGTCCGGGGCTTTGATTCCGCCGGGCATGGTCAGGGGTATGCCCAGGGCGCCCGATTCGAAGATGTTTTTGATGGCCTCATTCAGGAAGGTATTGTCCGCCAGCCTATTCTTGATCCCGGATATCGATTTTTTCGCAAAGACGTTGCCTGCGGTGAAGTTGCTCGTGGTTTGGGCCATATTTCCTCCGGAAAGTTTTAAGCGATATAAAAGGACGAGTAATTGGCGAAGCCGTAATAGTTCAGATCGAAGCGCGCCTCTCCGAGGAAAGGCGCATGCGCCGTGGCGAATAGAACGAAAGTAGGCGGCTGTAATTCGGTAGCCGCGGCCTGGGCGTTTTCACGCACGTAATACAGCCAGATGGATTCCTTCGCGCGCAAGTCGATCGGCGCATATTCCAGCGCCCCCCGGTGCGCTGCTTGCAGCCTGGCCCCGTTCATATGTACCGGGCTACGCACGGATTGCCCTTGAAAGAAAGCGTCCAAGTCGAAGCCGCGCAGCGGCGACCCCGTGCCCAGAGGCAGGAATCCCGCCGCGGGGAGGAAACGGAAATGCTGATTCCCTACCAGCGCCGTGAGCTGGCTTTGGGGAATGAGGGGATTCGCCAGCGCCTCCAGGTGCTCCTGGAACTGGCGGAAGGCCGCTTCGGCCTCGGCCGCGGAGCGCGGCGGCAGGGGTAACGCCCAGGTTTCGGAGGGAGGAAGGGGAACCAGGATTCGCCGCACCGCCCATTGATCGACAAAGCGCACGCCGGCATCGGTCCAATGGAACATGGCTAAAGGCAAATCGCAATCGCCCAACCTGCCGAGGCCGCGCAGCAAATCCACGGCCCCATAGCCGTCCGGGGAAGGGCGGGCGGCGCCGAAGGGATCGATGGCGAAGCGGGGCCTGTCGAAGGTGCCTAGGCAAAAATGCGCTAGCAGGTTGCGCAGCAAGGACATGCTTGCGAAATCCGTCGTGCCTATCAGGGTGTTCAATTCCGCCGCCAATTCCGGTTGAGCCGAAGCGATATTGTCGAGGCGTAGTTTCTCCGTCCGGAAACGGACGCCCTCGTTCTCGTACCGGCTACCGCATCCGGTAATCTTCCCGTTACCCCCGATCCCGCTCATGGGGGCGGAGCCTTCCAGGCCTGACGCCGGGCAGGCCACCAGGATGTAGAAGCCGGCGCCGCCGTAGTTCGGATCCGATGCGGCGGGAGCGCATGGCGTGAACAGGCCCGCGTCTTCGCTCTCTTCGCTTTCCGACGGTACCAGGGTCAAGCGCATGTCCTGGGCCAGCCATAGGGGTTGGCCCTTGCGGTTAAACCCTAGTCCGCGGGAGATGGCGAGTTGTGGCGACTGCGTGCCGTCTCCGGGCGCGATGCCGACTTCCAATCCCTGCACCACGCCTTCTCCCAGGCCCTGCCCCAGCAGGCCGTCGCGCAACGCCGCCCAATCCTGATCGGTTTTGAGATCCGCGGCCGTGAGCAAGCGGCCGTTGAAGAAATGGGTACGGCGCGTATCGGCAGCGAATACCGGATCGGCCAGATTGATTTTCCCAGCGAAGTCGCCCATGTTCACCCCGCTCCGCCGAAGCGGCTGATTTCCACCATGAATCCCGAGGCCGGAATGGGGGTCCCGGTTAAGCCCACCAGCCTCACCTGAATTCCTCCCTTGGCATAGCCGATGAATTGCAGGGACCCCGGAGGATTGCCGGGTACGGCATCGGTTTGCACCACGCCTTTGACGATGTAGGTATGTCCGCCGCCGCCCGTGGGATCGTTATAGCCGCTAAAGACGAGCAGGTAATCGCTGAGGGAGGGGCCTGATGATTTGACGTAGAGGCCGTTGTAGGTAGGGCCCACCGCATCGCCGCCTCCGGCGAAATGGCCGGCCGCGACGATGGCATAAGGACCGGCGGTTGCGTGAACGAACGCCGGATTGGCAGCGGAACCGGTTTCGATTTCCACTTCCTGGAGCATGCGCGTGGAAAGCAGGTAAGGCCGCTCGTCTTCCGCTATGGCGATGGGTCCGGATACCGCGAGATTCGTTCCCACCACGTTGACCGCGAAATCGATGCGCCCGAGCAGTAGAGCACCCTTGGGGCAGCTTTCGGGGCCGGGGTTGCTTTCCGCCTCTTTTTGCCATAGGCTCGGGCGCAGCTCGGTGACCCATAAAAGGAAAATGCGGTCATAGGCTTCGCGGGCCCGATCCGGATGGATATAGAGCGGTGGGGGTGACGGCATCGCTGGGAGAGGCGGTAAGCCCAGCAGCGGATTGATTAGCCCGCGCACGGCGGCATCCAGATCCGCCCGCGCTTGCTCCGCGGTTTTTCCGCCCAGGGCCGGATCCACGCGCAGGCGCGCCAGCAGGCCCGGGAACAGCCGTATCGCCTTCTCCTCGAGTTGCGAAGGCTTGGCCAGCATGAATTTGAGATCGAAGGTTTCCGTGATGCGCGATGGCGCCATGGTATCACCTTCGCTTCGGCAAGGTTCGCCGGGGATGGGCACATCGTCGCTGCAACATTCGCGGTAGGCGAGCACCAGGTAAAGGGAGGGATTGCCGGCGGGAGCGGGCGAGGTACTGATAGCGGCCTCCAGCTTGGCGCGGTTCTCCTTGCGGCCCAGCCATTTGTCGAGATCGGCGCATTGATCCTGATCGATATGGATATCGCGCCCCAGTCCGTCCACCGCCCAGCCGGGCGATACCGTGATCTCCGTATCCTTAGCGGTGATCCGCAATCCCGTGGCGGTACCGTAACCGTGCAGTAGGCGGTTGCGGAGGGCGCCGCGGGACGCGAAATAGTACTGCTCCTGCTTGAATTCCTCTTCGCCGAGCACCAATCCCAGCGAATAATTCACCCGCTTGGCAGGATCCAATTGCGCCTGGGAAATGGGTTTGGTCGAGAAACAACATGTCATGGTTCTGCTCCTGGAAAATCTTCTTTGCCGATCCTCATTTACGCCGGACCAAACCGTCGCGGCCCACCATCCGCCTATCGGCTTCGTCCCAAGGCGGTAGCCAGGCGAGGTAACCCTGGCCCGCATATCCGTTCCCCAGCGCCAGCGCCGTCAAGCGGCTGCCCTGATCCATCCAGGTATCCAATCCCAGACGCGCCTCGCCCACCCGGAACAAGGCCCAATACTCCTTCACTTCGAACGCCGTATGCGCCGGCTTCTCCATCTCCACGATGCGCCGGACCAATTCCGGATCGATGGCCGCTTCGCTGCCGCCTGCCCGCGTAGGTATCAGAACGGTGAAGCGATGCGCACGGCGTTCCAAGGGCAGGATCAGGGTGGCGAATTCGAACCAATCCCGCAGAGCCCAGGGGTTTCCGGGCAAGTCCGACGGGAATGGGATGTCCGCGAAAGCGGCGAAAGCCCCGGCCCCTAATTCATATTTACGGTTCAACCCCGCCACTTGGCGATACTGCCGCTGCAGGAACTTCCGGTACGAGTCGATGTCGCCAAATGCCGCCGGCGCGTATTCGAATCCCAGCGCATCCCGGACGAACCGGCTCCAATCCTGGTTCCGGCGAACGGCTACCGTTCCGGCCGATAAACCCGAGGCATTGGACGAACCCGCGTTGATCCGTGGCGGGAGGGGCGGAAACCGGATCGCGGTGAAATCCGCATAGCTCCCGTCCGTGTCTTGGATCCCCCAGGCCAGGTTCAGTGCGGACACATCGCCGCCATAGACCGATTTCAGGTAGGTTTGGTATCTCCGATGCAATTCCTCGGGGCCCGATTCGGGAGTCCAGCGCGAAGTCGATGGCGCAGCGGCCGGAACATCCGCTTGCGCGGGATCGCCGAAGGCCGCTCCCGGCGTCCGGTACAGGAAATTCTCTATGATGCGCACGGGAAAGCGGAGCGGTGCCGACCCGTCCCTGCGCTGCTCGGGCGAACCTTGGAACAGGCTTCCATCGGGACAGGGATCGGTGGCGAGCCGCAACATGCGCAACATGCCCGGCACGGACCCTTTCTGGCCGAACAGTTCCACCGCATGCGCCAGGAACAGGCGCCGGCGGCCTTCGTCCCAGGAGGGTTCAAGCAAGGTCCCGAACCAACCGGCCAGCCAATCCAGGTAATCCGCCGGTATGGCGCGCACGTCGAAAAGCGTTTGCATCGAGGCGATGCGATCTTCCCATTGCGTCAGCATGCCTTCGGCGTTCGCCAGGTAACGCTCGAGAAAACCCGCAGAAGCGGCGTCCTCGGCGTAGAGATCGGGCAGGTATTTTTTCAGGTAGGAGAAACGCGGATAATAGGCCCGCAGGGCCCGCACCCTGGGCGTGTTCCGCCCCGTGCCTTCCAAGGTGAGGCGAAGTTGCAGGTAGCGGCCGCGCGCGTTTTGCAGCAAAAGCTCCCAAGTGCCGGCCCCGGGGGCGCCGGAACCTTCCTGCAAAGAGGGCTGGAAGGGCAATTCCGATCCGCCGGGGCGCAGATACGGCGCCGGTTCCCGCTGCCAAGCCTCGGATTCCAGGCCGGGTAATTCGTTTCCGGCGCGGCTTTCCAGGAGCAGGGACGCGCCTTCGGGCACGATGGCGTCCAGCAGCACGCGATGCCATACGCAATCCCATTCCTTTCCGTCCATGGCCTGGACGGCGCCGGAAGCGTCCCGGCCGGGGATGGCCAGGGTGCCTATCTGCAGGTAACTGGGACGCGTCTGCTCGACCAGGGAAAGCCACTTTCCAGCACATTGGGATCCTAAGCTTAGAATTCCACGTGGACAAGTTGTCGCGGCCGCTTCTATAGTGTCACCTAAATACTAGTGACTCCAGCGTAACTGGACTGGCCACAGTTAGGCCGCAAATGTAATCACACTGGCTCACCTTCGGGTG